>ERZ857840.498-NODE-498-length-57543-cov-11.744468_pt1 | contig 57543 bp, 45 predicted proteins | sample MGYA00519760_ERZ857840 | MGnify/ENA primary metagenome ERZ857840 (study PRJEB31778, sample SAMEA3449371) | human gut metagenome | biome: human gut; feature: human-associated habitat; material: faeces | place: United Kingdom | collected 2010/2012 ... | reverse complement strand
GTCGGCTCGTCGTCATACTCACGGCGGCGGGCAGGACGGACGGGCGCTTCTTCCTCTTCATAGTCGTCAAACTCATCCGCGCGGCGGAGCCCGCCGGTCAAAATCGCCACGGCGAAGAGAATGCCGCCGATGAGCACAAGCACGTCCGCCAGATTGAAGATGGGGAACTTGAAGAGCTCAAGCTCGAAAATGTCGGGCACATAGCCGTAGATCGCGCGGTCGATGCCGTTGCCGAGGAGACCGGCGAGCAGCAGCGCGCCGGAGACCTTCGTGAGGCCGGTGCGGAAATAGCCCTTGATGAAGGCAAACACCATGAGCGCGGTGAACGCGATCAGAAGGATGAGCAAAATCCAGCGCAGCGCGCCGAAGCTGGACATCACGCCGAAGGCCGCGCCGAAGTTTTTGATGTAAGTGATGTGGAGAAAGCCGGGGATCAGCGGTCGGATGCCGGTGTTCAGCGCAACGTTGGACACCGTCCAGAACTTGAGGAACTGATCGACCAGCAGAGCCAGAAGAGCAATGATACCGTAAACCATGAATCAAATTCTCCTTTCTCTATGGGAAAGAAATTGCGGGGAGAACGGGGGAAACCCCTCCGTCACGGCTGCGCCGTGCCACCTCCCCTTACACAGGGGAGGCTTTAGGGGGGCAGGCGAACAGCTTAGACCTTTGTAAAAGGCTTTCGCCGCCGATAGGCGACCACAATCTTAGCTTGAACACTTTTTGCTTACTTCTCCTCAAGGAAAAGTAAGCCCCTGCCCCCTCATTGCAAAAACTTTTCCCCCGTGGTATAATATAAAATCGACTTAATGGCAAAGGAGGGACTCCCATGGATGTCCGCGTCGGCGATATTCTGCTGATGAAGAAAAAGCACCCCTGCGGCGGGGAGGAATTCACCGTCACCCGCAGCGGCATGGATTTTAAGCTGGTATGCCGCACCTGCGGCCGGGAGATCATGATCCCCCGTGCCAAGGCCGAACGCCACATCAAAAAGATCACCCACCCGGAGGAGCAGTAGCGGTGCCTTATGCCACTAAATTCGCATAAGGAGTTTTTGCCATGCTCGAAGGACTTTTGGCGGCGCACCGCCGCTACGATGAACTTTCCGCCCAGCTTTCCCAGCCCGATGCCGCGTCGGATATCGGCCGCTACCGGGCCTTGATGAAGGAATATAAGGAGCTGGAGCCGCTCTCCCGCCAGTACCTGGCGCTGGCCGCTGCCGAGGAAGCGCTGGCCGAAGCCAAGGAGCTGCTCTATTCCCACGATGCCGAGCTTTCGGCTATGGCCGCCGAGCAAAAAGCGGAAGCTGAGGAGGAGATCACCCGCCTGACCGAGGAGGCCCGGCTGATGCTGCTGCCCCATGACCCGCGGGATGACCGCAGCGTCATTATGGAGCTGCGTGCCGGCACCGGCGGGGAGGAGGCCGCTCTTTTTGCGGCAGACCTGTACCGCATGTACAATCTGTATGCGGCGGCCCGCGGCTGGCAGGTGGAGCTGATGAACGCGGGTGAAACGGAGCTGGGCGGCTACCGGGAGATCGTTTTCTCCATCGAGGGGGAAAAGGTTTTCTCCCGCTTAAAGTTTGAAAGCGGCATCCACCGAGTGCAGCGGGTGCCCGTCACCGATAGCCAGGGCAAGATACAGACCTCCGCCGTGACCGTAGCGGTGCTGCCGGAGGCCGATGAGGTCGAGATCCGTATCGACCCAAAGGACCTGAAGATAGATACCTTCCGTTCCAGCGGCGCAGGCGGCCAGCACATCAATAAAACCGAGTCCGCCATCCGCATCACCCACCTGCCCACCGGGCTGGTGGTGGAATGCCAGGACGAGCGAAGCCAGTATAAAAATAAAGACCGCGCCATGAAGATCCTGCGCAGCCGCCTGCTGGAGCAGGCCGAGCAGGCTCAGAACGATTCCATCGCCGCCGACCGCCGCCGCCAGGTCGGTTCCGGCGACCGCAGCGGGCGCATCCGCACCTATAATTTTCCCCAGAACCGGGTCAGCGATCACCGCATCGAGCTGACGCTGTACCGGCTGGATGCCGTGATGAACGGCGAACTGGACCTGCTCATCGAGCCGCTGCTGGCGCACGAGCAGGCCGAAAAACTGCAGAACAGGGAGTATCCCGAATTATGATGAAAACCGAACTCATCCGAATATATGACCCCGCTGAGGACGCCGAGGGCGTGCTGCGCGCCGGGGATATCCTCGCGCACGGCGGACTGGTCGCCATTCCCACCGAAACGGTGTACGGCCTGGCCGCCAATGCCTATGATGAAGCGGCTGTCAAGGCGGTATACGCCGCCAAGGGCCGCCCCAGCGATAACCCCATGATCGTCCACATCGCGGAGCTTTCCGCCCTGCCGGAGCTGGTGACCGCCATCCCGGAAAACGCCAAAATTCTGGCGGAGGCCTTTTGGCCCGGACCCCTCACCATGGTGCTGCCCCGCTCGTCCAAGATCCCCCTGACCACCACCGGCGGTCTGGAAACCGTTGCCATCCGGATGCCCAGTCACCCGGTGGCCCGTGCCGTCATCCGGGCGGCAGGTGTGCCGCTGGCTGCCCCCAGCGCCAACCGCAGCGGCAGCCCCAGCCCCACCACCTTCCGCCACTGTGTGGATGACCTGTGGGGCCTGGTGGATGCCATAGTGGAAAGCGACGACTGCACCGTCGGGGTGGAATCCACCGTTCTCTGCTTCCTGCCGGATGGTACCCCGCAGGTGCTGCGCCCCGGCGCTGTCACCCCGGAGGAGATCCAGCGGCGGTGCGGATGCGTCTCGGTCGCCGAGGCCGTCCTACATATGCTCCCGCAGGATGCCGCGGCCCCCAGCCCCGGCATGAAATATAAACACTACGCCCCTGCCGCCACCCTTACGCTGCTGTGCGGCAGCCGGGAGGACTACGCCGCCCGGGTGAACGAATACTACGAGACCCTGCAGCGGGCAGGGGAGGAGGACGGCTTCTACGCCATGTGCTTCGATGAGGATGTTTCCCTGCTGGAGGCTCCCACCATCAGCTACGGCGTGGCCTACGATTATCCCTCTCAGGCACAGAACCTCTTTGATGTGCTGCGGCAGCTGGATAAGCTGCAGGCCACCGAGGTGTATGTCCACGCCCCGGAACCGGAAGAGATGGGCCTTGCCGTCTACAACCGCCTGCTGCGCGCCGCCGCTTTCCGTGTAGTCCACCTCTGATTATTTGCTTTGCCCCGCTGCCGTCGGCGCCCGTCTTGGCAGCCACCGGCTTTTTCCTACCCTAACCAGAACCGAGGTGATTTTATGCTCCGTATCGGCCTGACCGGCCCCACCGGCAGCGGTAAATCCACCGTTACCGCCCTCATGCGCCGCTGGGGCGGGGTAGCAATCCTGGATGCCGATACCATCGCCCACGGGGTGAATAACAGCCCCGCCTGCACCGCGGCCATCGCGGCGGCCTTCCCCGGCACTCGCCTGCCGGATGGCACCATCGACCGCAAGGCACTGGGCGCCATTGTTTTCTCCCGGCCGGAGGAACTGAGCCGGCTGGTCGGCATCACTTTTCCGCTTATCCTGGCGGAGTGCGAAGCCCGCATGGATGCCGCTGAAGCGGCCGGCTGCCGCGCCTGCGTGCTGGACGCCCCTACCCTGTTTGAAAGCGGCGGCGATAAACTCTGCGATGTTATTGTCAGCGTGGTGACCCCGCGGGAGGAGCGCCTGCGCCGGGTGCTGGAACGGGACGGCATCACCAGGGAAGCCGCCGAAGCCCGTATGAGCAACCAACACGAGGACGAGTATTACACCCGCCGCTCCCACTTTGTCATCACAAATTCGTCGGATCTTGCCCACCTGGAAAAAGAGGTGGAGCGCTGCCGCCGGTTTTTGTGCCTATAAATCCATAAAATTATCAAAAAACCGAAAGGAGTAAAATACCCATGAGTGAAAAAACGAAGGGCGAGCAGCTGCGCGAGGAGCTGCTGATGAACCCCAAGAATCTCACCGAGACCATGTCCGAGGAAGAGCTGAAGGCTGCTTACGATTTTTGCGAGGGCTACAAGACCTTCCTGGATACCGCCAAGACCGAGCGCGAGGCTGTTACCACTGCCGTAGCCATGCTGGAAAAGGCCGGCTATGTCCCCTTTGACCACGCCAAGCAGTACAAGGCAGGGGATAAGGTCTACCTCAATAACCGGGGCAAGGCGCTCATCGCCGCCACCATCGGCCGCCGCAGCGTCGCCGAGGGCGTCCGCATCGGTGTGGCTCATATCGACAGCCCCCGTCTGGACCTCAAGCCCCGGCCTCTGTATGAGGAGGGCGAGCAGTGCTTCCTCAAGACCCACTACTACGGCGGCATCAAGAAGTACCAGTGGACCGCCATCCCGCTGGCCCTGCACGGTACGGTCGTCCGTAAGGACGGCTCTACGCTGTCCGTTGCCATCGGCGAGGAGGCGGGCGATCCCGTTTTCTGCGTCACCGACCTGCTGCCCCACCTGGCCGCCGATCAAATGAAGAAATCCCTTGCCGAAGGCATCGAGGGCGAAAAGCTCAATATCCTCATCGGCAGCGCCGCTCTGCGGGACGATACCGGCGCCGAAAAGGTCAAGATCGCCATTGCCAAGCTGCTGTTCGAAAAATACGGCATCGTGGAAGAGGACTTCCTCTCCGCCGAGCTGTGCGCCGTTCCCGCCTTCAAGGCCCGGGATCTCGGCCTCGATCGCTCCATGATCGGCGCCTACGGCCACGATGACCGCGTCTGCGCCTATCCCATCCTCATGGCGGAGATCGATGAGAAATCCCCCGAGTATACCTCCGTTACCATTCTGGCGGATAAAGAGGAAACCGGCAGCAACGGCCCCACCGGCATGAACTCCTACTTTCTCAAGGATTTCATTGAGGATCTGGCCGATATGGCCGGCTGCAAGGTGCGCCATGTGGCCGCTAACAGCCACTGCTTCAGCGCCGATGTCAACGCTGCCTTCGATCCCATCTACGGCGAGGTGCATGAGCGCCGCAACGCCAGCTACATCAATTACGGCGTCGTGGTGACCAAGTACACCGGTGCCCGCGGCAAGGCCGGCACCAATGACGCCACCGCTGAGATGATGGGCTTCGCCCGCCGTATTCTGGATGCTGAGCATGTTGGCTGGCAGACCGGCGAGCTGGGCAAGGTAGATCAGGGCGGCGGCGGCACCGTTGCCATGTATGTCTCCCAGCACAATATCGATACCGTCGATCTGGGCGTTCCGGTGCTTTCCATGCACGCCCCGTTCGAGGTCGTCGCCAAGGCCGATGTCTACATGACCTATCGTGCCATGCGTGCCTTCTACAAGTAATTTCCCCTCTGCGTCATCACGCTCCGGGCCTGTCCCATTTATGGGATAGCGTCCGGGGCGTTTCGCCGTCTTTCGGGGCGTTTCTGGTCAAAATTTCCGTCACTAAAATTTCACCATTTTTTTTGGAATTTCTGCTTGACAAGGCCCCGTTTCGGGACTACAATAATATACTGTATCATAATGGCTTTTTATGACTAAACGGTATTGTCAAGTGTGCATAAGTCACGATAATACTCTCGTGATACTGTGCATAATCAACAAATATTTATGCAGTCATTGATGTCCAAGTGATGGCGAAAAAATGATGGAATGGAGTGGAACATCGGATGGTAAACACCAAACCCGTAAAACTGGGCAAAAATATCCGCCAGAGCTTTGCCCACATCGATGAAGTGGCCGAGATGCCGAACCTCATCGAAGTACAGAAAAATTCCTATCAGTGGTTCCTGGATGAGGGTCTTCGGGCCGTATTCAAGGACATCTCCTCGATCACCGACTATCAGGGCAATCTGCAGCTGGATTTCATTGATTTTACGCTGGATGACAAACCCAAGTACCCCCTGCTGGAGTGCAAGGAGCGGGATGTAAACTATGCCGCCCCTCTGCGCGTGCGCGCCAGGCTCATCAACAAAGTCACCGGCGAGATCAAGGAATCCGACATCTACATGGGAGATTTCCCCCTGATGACCGATGCCGGTACCTTCATCATCAATGGTGCCGAGCGTGTCATCGTTTCCCAGCTGGTGCGTTCTCCCGGTGTCTATTATGGCATGCACCACGATCCCGCCGGCAAAAAACTGTTTGATTCCACCGTGATCCCCAACCGCGGTGCCTGGCTGGAGTATGATACCGACTCCGCCGATGTGTTCAGCGTCCGCATCGATAAAAACCGCAAGCTGCCCATCACCACCTTTATCCGGTCGCTGCTGCGCCTGCGGGATGATGTCACCGTCGAGCAGATCAATGCCGATGTGAATAACGCCCTGACCGACCTGCGCGGCACCGATGAGGAGATCTACGAGGTGTTTGGCCGCTATGCCTACCTGGTAAAGACCGCCGAAAGCAAGGATGCCGAAATGCTGGGCGATGAGGCCCTGCTGGAGGTTTACCGCAAGCTGCGTCCCGGTGAGCCCCCCACCATCGAATCGGCCGTGAAGCACCTCGCTCAGCTGCTGTTCGATCCCCGCCGCTATGATCTTTCCCGGGTGGGCCGCTACAAGTACAACAAAAAGCTCTCCCTGGTGCCCCGCATCACCGGCCAGGTGCTTTCCCGCCCTGTGGCCGATCCCCGCACCGGTGAGATCCTCTTTGAGGCCGGCGCCCTGCTGAGCCGCGACGACGCCCGCCTGCTGGAGTCCCACGGCGTTGATACCGTCTGGATCACCACGCAGGGCCTGACCCCCGCCGGCCTGCAGATGGCCGAGGACGATGGGGTGGAGGAGCTGAAGATCTTCTCCAACGGCATGGTGGATATGGCCGACTTTACCGACTACACCGCCGAAGAGCTGAAGGCCATGGGCATCCGGGAAAGAGTGCGCTTTGCCGTCCTTTCCGAGATCCTGGATATGGGCCTTTCCCGCGAGGAAATGGCCGAAGAGCTGACCCGCCGCGCCGATGAGCTGGTCCCCAAGAACATCCGCAAATTTGATATTTACGCCTCCATCAACTATATGTGCGGCCTCCGGTACGATCTCGGCACCACCGATGATATCGACCACCTGGGCAACCGCCGCATCCGCAGCGTGGGTGAGCTGCTGCAGAACCAGTTCCGCATCGGCTTTGCCCGCATGGAACGCGTCATCCGGGAGAGAATGACCACCCAGGCCCAGGATATCGAGTCCATCACCCTGCAGGCCATCATCAATAGCCGCCCCGTTATGGCAGCAGTCAAGGAATTCTTTGGTTCCTCCCCCTTGAGCCAGTTCATGGACCAGACCAACCCCCTGGCCGAGTTGACCCACAAGCGCCGTCTTTCCGCCCTGGGCCCCGGCGGCCTCAGTCGTGACCGTGCCGGATTTGAGGTCCGCGATGTGCATTACAGCCACTACGGCCGCATGTGCCCCATCGAGACCCCTGAAGGCCCCAACATTGGTCTGATCTCGTACCTTGCCACCTTTGCCCGCATCAATGAGTACGGCTTTGTGGAGGCCCCCTACCGTCCCGTGGATAAGGCTACCGGCAAGGTGCTGGATACCGTCCAGTATATGACCGCCGATGTGGAAGATGAATACATCGTGGCGCAGGCCAATGAGCCGCTGGATGAAAACGGCCATTTTGTCAACGAAAAGGTTTCCGTCCGGTACCGCGACAGCGTCCAGGAGGTCCCCCGCGACAAGGTGGACTACATGGATGTTTCCCCCAAGATGGTGGTTTCCGTTGCCACCGCTATGATCCCCTTCCTGGAGAACGACGATGCCAACCGTGCCCTGATGGGCGCCAACATGCAGCGTCAGGCCGTCCCGCTCATCAAGACCGAGTCCCCCTATGTCGGCACCGGTATGGAGTACAAGGCGGCCCACGACTGCGGCGTAGTAGTGGTTGCCAAGGAAGACGGACATGTAAGCTATGTCGATGCTGATCGCATCATTGTGACCGATGCGGAAGGCGTGGAGCATGAATATGAGCTGGTAAAGATGCTGCGTTCCAACCAGGGCACCTGCATCAACCAGCGGCCCATTGTGGTAAAGGGCGAGGAAGTGAAGAAGGGCGATGTGCTGGCCGACGGCCCCGCCACCGCCAACGGCGAGGTTTCGCTGGGCAGGAATATGCTCATCGGCTTTATGACCTGGGAGGGCTACAACTACGAGGACGCCGTTCTCATCAACGAAAAGCTGGTGCGGGACGACCTGTTCACCTCCATCCACATCGAGGAATATGAGACCGAAGCCCGTGATACCAAGCTGGGCCCGGAGGAGATCACCCGTGAGATCCCAAATGTCGGCGATGATATGCTGGGCGCTCTGGATGAGCGAGGCATCATCCATGTCGGCGCCGAGGTACACTCCGGCGATATCCTTGTCGGTAAGGTGACCCCCAAGGGCGAGACCGAGCTGAACGCCGAGGAACGCCTGCTGCGCGCCATCTTTGGCGAGAAGGCGAGAGAGGTGCGCGATACCTCGCTGAAGGTGCCGCACGGCGAGTACGGCATCGTGGTGGACATCAAGGTGTTCACCCCAGAAAACAGCGACGAGCTTTCCCCCGGCGTCAATGAGGTGGTAAGAGTTTACATCGCCCAGAAGAGAAAGATCTCCGTCGGCGATAAGATGGCCGGCCGCCACGGCAATAAGGGCGTAGTTTCCCGCATTCTGCCGCCGGAGGATATGCCCTTCCTGGAGGACGGCACCCCGCTGGATATCGTGCTAAACCCCCTGGGCGTTCCTTCCCGTATGAACATCGGCCAGGTGCTGGAGGTGCACCTGGGCATGGCCGCCAGCCGCCTGGGCTGGCATGTGATGACCCCAGTCTTCGACGGCGCCCACGAAGAGGATATCCGGGAGTGCTTCCGGATGGCCGGGCTGCCTGAGGACGGCAAGAGCGTCGTCTATGATGGCCGTACCGGTGAGAAATTTGATAACCGTGTTACCGTCGGCTATATGTACTACCTCAAGCTGCATCACCTGGTTGATGATAAGATCCATGCCCGTTCCGTTGGCCCGTACAGCCTGGTCACCCAGCAGCCCCTGGGTGGTAAGGCGCAGTTCGGCGGCCAGCGCTTTGGTGAGATGGAGGTTTGGGCGCTGGAGGCTTACGGCGCTGCCTACACCCTGCAGGAGATCCTAACCGTGAAATCCGATGATGTGGTGGGCCGTGTGAAGGCGTTTGAGTCCATTGTGAAGGGCCAGAACATTCCGGCGCCCGGCATCCCCGAGGCGTTCCGCGTAATGGTGAAGGAGCTGCAGTCCCTGGGCCTGGATGTCAAGATCCTGGATAAGGACAACGAGGAGATCGACATCAAGCAGACCTACGATGAGGACGAGAACATGCCCATGGCCAGCGACTACTACGATGAAAGCGATGTAGCCGTGGATTCCGAGATCGAGGACAACTACACCATGGAAAACCCCGATGAGGACAGCGATTCCTATGACGATGCCGACTTTGACGGCAGCGAAGATGAGGACGACGACGGATTTGATTTTTAATGATGGAGGGGAAGAACTTTGGATAATAAATCTTTTGAATCGATCAAGATCGGGCTGGCTTCCCCCGATGCCATTCGCTCCTGGAGCTACGGCGAAGTAAAAAAGCCTGAGACCATCAACTACCGCACCCTAAAGCCGGAGCGCGACGGCCTGTTCTGTGAGCGCATTTTTGGACCCACTAAGGACTGGGAATGCTACTGCGGCAAGTATAAGCGTATCCGCTTTAAGGGCAAGATCTGCGAGCGCTGCGGCGTGGAAGTGACCCGCGCCAAGGTGCGCCGCGAACGGATGGGCCACATTGAGCTGGCTGCGCCCGTTTCCCACATCTGGTACTTTAAGGGCACCAGCAGCCGCATGGGCCTGCTGCTGAACCTGAGCCCCCGTGTGCTGGAAAAGGTGCTGTATTTCGCATCCTATATCGTCATCGATCCCGGCAACACCAAGCTGAAGAAGTACGCCTTGCTGAGTGAGCGGGAGTATAACGAGTACCGGGAAGCCTATGAGGATGAATTTGATGCCGGTATGGGCGCCGAGGCGGTAAAGAAGCTGCTGCAGCAGCTGGATATTGAGGCGCTCTCGGTTGAGATTAAGGAAGAGCTGGAGAAGGCCACCGGCCAGAAGAAGGCGAAGCTGCTCAAGCGCCTGGATGTGGTGGAAGCGTTCCGCACCAGCGGCAACAAGCCCGAGTGGATGATCCTGGATGTGCTGCCTGTCATTCCGCCCGATATCCGCCCCATGGTACAGCTGGATGGCGGCCGCTTTGCCACCAGCGACCTCAATGACCTGTATCGCCGGGTCATCAACCGCAACAACCGCTTGAAGAAGCTGCTGGAGCTGGACGCCCCCGATATCATCGTCCGTAACGAGAAGCGGATGCTGCAGGAGGCGGTGGACGCCCTCATCGATAACGGCCGCCGCGGCCGCCCGGTGACCGGCCCCAACAACCGTGCGCTCAAGTCCTTGAGCGATATGCTGAAGGGTAAGCAGGGACGCTTCCGCCAGAACCTGCTGGGTAAGCGTGTAGACTACTCCGGCCGTTCCGTTATCGTGGTGGGCCCCGAGCTGAAGATGTACCAGTGCGGCCTGCCCAAGGAGATGGCGCTGGAGCTCTTTAAGCCCTTTGTAATGAAGCGGCTGGTGGATCTGAAGGTCGCTGAAAATATCCGCAAGGCACGTAAGATGGTGGACCGTGGTTCCCCCAAGGAGGTTTGGGACGCGCTGGAGGTGGTCATCAAGGGCCACCCCGTGCTGATGAACCGAGCGCCTACCCTGCACCGTCTGGGAATCCAGGCATTTGAGCCCATTCTGGTGGAGGGCCGCGCCCTGAAGCTGCATCCGCTGGTTTGTACCGCATTCAATGCCGACTTCGACGGCGACCAGATGGCGGTCCATGTGCCGCTTTCCGCCGAGGCGCAGGCCGAGGCCCGCTTCCTGATGCTGGCGGCCAATAACCTGCTGAAGCTCTCTGACGGCCGGCCCGTGGCTGTGCCTTCTCAGGACATGGTGCTGGGTTCCTATTACCTGACCACCATCATCGATAAGGTGTACGCCACCGATGAGATCCGCAACCCCGGCGTGTTTACCTCCATTGCCGATTGGGAGAAGGCCTACGAGGCCAACCCACACGATGTGAAGATCTACCGCAGCCCCGATGAGGCGCTGATGGCCTATCAGACCGGGGTGCTGGATCTGCACGAGCCGATTCTGGTGCGTACCACCAAGACGCTGAACGGCAAGACCTATACCGGCAGCATCTATACCACCATCGGTATCAATATCTTCAATAATCCCATCCCGCAGGATCTGGGCTTTGTGGACCGCAGCATCCCCGGCAATGAGCTGATCCCTGAGGTCGGCTTCCAGGTGGGTAAGAAGCAGCTCTCCAAGATCATTGACAAGAGCATAAAGAAGCATGGCACCACCGATACCAGCGAGGTATTGGACGCCATCAAGAGCCAGGGCTATAAGTATTCCACCCGGGCGGCCCTTACCGTTGCCGTCTGCGATGCCACCATTCCCCCCAACAAGAAGGAGGTGCTGGCCGCTGCCGAAGAAAAGGTAGCCAAGGTCCGCAAGAAGTACGACCGCGGTTATATTTCCGAGGACGACCGTTACCAGCAGACCATTGCCATCTGGCGTGACGCCACCAACGAGGTAAAGGCCTCGCTGAAGGAGAACTTCGGTAAGCTGAACCCCATCTACATGATGGCGGATTCCGGCGCCCGTGGTTCGATGGACCAGATCAACCAGCTGGCCGGTATGCGCGGCAACATCGCCAATACCTCCGGTCAGACCATCGAGATCCCGATCCGTGCCAACTACCGTGAAGGCCTGAACATCTTGGAGTACTTCCAGTCCAGCCGCGGCGCCCGTAAGGGTCTGGCCGATACCGCTCTGCGTACCGCGGACTCCGGTTATCTGACCCGCCGACTGGTCGATGTATCCCAGGAAGTGATCATCCGTGAGGAGGACTGCGGCACCCATGAGGGTATTGATGTGGAGGCCATCACCGACGGCAACCGCGTCATCGAGGAGCTGGCCGAGCGTCTGACCGGCCGGTACCCCTGCGAGGATGTGGTGAACCCCAAGACCGGCGAGCTGCTGGCCAGCCGGGAGGAGATGATCACCTACAAGACCGCAGAGGAGATCGTAGGCGCGGGCATTACCAGCCTGAAGATCCGCAGTGTCATCAACTGCCGTGCCAAGAACGGCGCCTGCAGCCGCTGCTACGGCGCTAACCTTTCCAATAACGCCCCTGTTGCCATCGGCGAGGCAGTGGGCATCATCGCCGCACAGTCCATCGGTGAGCCGGGTACCCAGCTGACCATGAGAACCTTCCACACCGGCGGTATCGCCTCCGCCAGCGATATTACACAGGGTCTGCCCCGTGTAGAGGAGCTGTTTGAGGCCCGCAAGCCCAAGAGCGTGGCTGTTATCGCCCATAACGGCGGTTTGGTCAGCTTTGATAAGGACAACAAGGGCGTGGATGTGGTGAAGGTGGATGACCCGCAGACCGGCGACCACTTTGAGCATCAGATCGTATTCGGCAGCAAGGTGCGCGTCCATGAGGGCGACTTGATCGAAAAGGGTACCATGATCACCGAAGGCAGCGCCGACCCCAGCGAGGTACTGCTGGTGAACGGCGAGCTGTCGGTTCAGGAATACCTGATCCGCGAGGTTCAGATGGTTTACCGGACGCAGGGCGTAGATATCAATGATAAGCACATTGAAGTCATTGTCCGTCAGATGATGAAGAAGGTGCGCATTGAGGAGCCGGGCGATACCGACTATATCCGCGGCATGATGGCCGACCGCGCTGAGGTACTGCACCTCAACGAGCAGATCGACCGCGAGAACGCCGAGGACGGCGGTAGCCGCCAGAAAGCGACCTATACAGCCATTCTGCAGGGTATCACGAAGGCCTCCCTTGCCACCGACAGCTTTATGTCCGCAGCGTCCTTCCAAGAGACCACTCGTGTACTGACCGAGGCGGCCATCAAGGGCAAGGTAGACCCGCTGCAGGGCCTGAAGGAGAATGTCATCATTGGTAAGCTGATCCCCGCCGGTACGGGCCTGGTGACCTACACCGAGGAGGAAAAGGCCGAGGAAGAAGCCGATGAGGCCAACCTGGAGGCGCTGATGGCAAGCACCAACGCCATAGTGATGTAAGCAAAAAGAAAAAGTCAAATTCCCCAAAACGGGACTGTAAAGTTGGTGAAAAATATCCAAATCACCGCTTGACAATCCCGGGGGGAATTTGGTAAAATATTTAACTGGGCGGGCATTGTTCCGCAAGCTGAATCCGTCATGCAAGCACAACCCGGAAACCCTCCGGGTTTGTGCCCATGAATAAATACTTTTTGATGAAAGGAGGACAACCATGCCAACCTTTAACCAACTGGTTCGCAAGGGCAGAGAAACCGTAGAGAAGAAGGCGACCGCGCCTGCACTGCTGAAGGGCTGGAATGCCAAGAAGCGTGTAATGACCGATCAAAATTCTCCCCAAAAGCGTGGTGTTTGCACCGCTATCCGTACCTCTACCCCCAAGAAGCCCAACTCCGCGCTGCGTAAAGTAGCAAGAGTACGGCTTTCCAACGGCATCGAGGCTACCGCTTACATTCCTGGTATCGGCCATAACCTGCAGGAGCACAGCGTAGTGCTGATCCGTGGCGGTCGTGTAAAGGACCTTCCCGGTGTTCGTTACCACATTATCCGTGGTACCTTGGATACTCAGGGCGTCCAGAACCGCAACCAGGCCCGTAGTAAGTACGGTGCCAAGCGGCCTAAGAAGGCTGGTGCCGCGAAGAAGTAATCACACCCGTAATAAGTGCCAAGAAAGATGGCTTTTTAACATAGCCTCTGGACTGGCCGACGGGAGTGGGGACTTACTTTCGAGTACCGAAGATCTCATTTTATTATGAAGGAGGGAAGCGAAGTGCCAAGAAGAGGTAATATCGCAAGACGCGACGTTCTGCCGGATCCGCTTTATAATTCCAAGCTGGTCACCCGTCTGATCAATAACATCATGCTGGATGGCAAAAAGGGCGTTGCACAGAAGATCGTCTACGGTGCATTTGACATCGTAAAGGAAAAGACCGGCAAGGACCCGCTGGAGGCTTTTGAGCAGGCGATGGAGAACATCATGCCCGTTCTGGAGATCAAGGCTCGCCGTGTCGGCGGCGCCACTTATCAGGTACCCATGGAGGTACGCCCTGAGCGCCGTCAGACCCTGGGTCTGCGTTGGCTGACCACCTATAGCCGCAACCGCAGCGAAAAGCTGATGGCTCAGAGACTGGCTGGCGAGATCATGGACGCTATGAACGGCCAGGGCGGCGCCTGCAAGAAGCGCGAGGATACCCACAAGATGGCCGAGGCCAACAAGGCTTTTGCCCATTTCAGATGGTAATTCCGGCGACTACTGCATTTTTACTGTTCTTTGCCCCTGTGGGCATGGAATTCGCAAACTTATTAGGAGGGCATTATGCCAAGAGATGTATCCTTAGAGAAAACGCGTAATATAGGCATCATGGCGCACATTGACGCCGGCAAAACCACCACCACCGAGCGTATCCTGTACTACACAGGCGTAAACTACAAGCTGGGTGAGACCCATGACGGCAGCGCCACCATGGACTGGATGGAGCAGGAGCAGGAGCGTGGTATCACCATCACCTCCGCCGCCACGACCGCCTATTGGAAGGGCCACCGCATCAATATCATCGACACCCCTGGACATGTTGATTTCACGGTAGAGGTAGAGCGTTCCCTGCGCGTGCTGGACGGTTCCGTAACCGTTTTTTGCGCCAAGGGCGGCGTAGAGCCGCAGTCTGAGACCGTTTGGCGCCAGGCTGACAAGTACCATGTGCCGAGAATGGCATTTGTAAACAAGATGGACATTATGGGCGCTGACTTCTACAATGTAGTGCGCATGATGCGCGACCGTCTGAAGTGCAACGCTGTTCCGATCCAGCTGCCCATCGGCGTCGAGGATACCTTTAAGGGTATTATCGACCTGGTAGAGATGAAGGCCTATGTGTACTATGATGACCTTGGAAAAGATATCCGCGTGGAGGACATCCCCGCCGATATGCAGGACAAGGCCGAGGAGTACCACCACGAGCTGCTGGAGCATGTGGCCGAGCAGGACGAGGAGCTGCTGATGAAATATCTCGACGGTGAGGAGCTTACCATCGAGGAGATCAAGAGCTGCATCCGCAAATCCACCATTGCCAACCACATGGTTCCCGTATGCTGCGGCAGTTCCTACCGCAACAAGGGCGTACAGAAGCTGCTGGACGCCGTGGTAGACTATATGCCGGCCCCCACCGATGTCCCTGACATCAAGGGTGTAAACCCTGACACCGAGGAAGAGGAGACCAGACCTTCCAGCGATGACGCGCCTTTTGCCGCTCTCGCTTTCAAGATCATGACCGACCCCTATGTAGGCAAGCTGTGCTTCTTCCGTGTGTACTCCGGTACTGTGGATGCCGGCACCAGCGTCTATAACTCGGTGAAGAAAAACAATGAGCGCATGGGCAGAATTCTGCAAATGCATGCGAACCACCGCAAAGACATTGAGACCTGCTATGCCGGTGATATTGCCGGTGCCGTGGGCCTGAAGAACACCACCACCGGTGATACCCTGTGCGACGCCAAGCATCCGATCATCCTGGAATCTATGGAATTCCCAGAGCCGGTTATCCGCGTTGCCATTGAGCCGAAGACCAAAGTCGGTCAAGAGAAGATGGGCCTGGGCCTTGCCAAGCTGGCTGAGGAGGATCCCACTTTCCGCACCTACACCGATGAGGAGACTGGCCAAACCATCATCGCCGGCATGGGCGAGCTGCACCTGGAGATCATCGTAGACCGTCTGCTGCGTGAGTTTAAGGTAGAAGCGAATGTGGGTAAGCCCCAGGTTGCCTACAAAGAGACGGTGCGCAAGATGGCCGATGTGGACCACAAGTACGCACGCCAGAGCGGCGGTAAGGGCCAGTACGGTCATGTAAAGATCCGTCTGGAGCCGAACGAGAGCGGCAAGGGATATGAGTTCCGCAACGAAGTAGTGGGCGGCGCTATCCCCAAGGAGTATATCCCCGCTGTCGATGCCGGTATCAGGGGCGCGATGGCCAGCGGTGTACTGGCGGGTTATCCCGTAGTAGACTGCATCGTGACGCTGTACGATGGTTCCTACCATGAGGTAGACTCCTCTGAAATGGCGTTTAAGATCGCCGGTTCCATGGCCTTCAAAGAGGCAATGAGAAAGGCTGACCCCGTTATTCTGGAGCCGATCATGAAGGTTTGCGTGATCGTTCCCGAAGAGTATATGGGCGATGTTATCGGTGACCTGAACTCCCGCCGCGGTCAGATCCGTGGCTTTGAGGACCGCCCCGGTGCCAAGCAGATTGATGCCTTTGTACCGCTTTCTGAGATGTTTGGTTACGCCACCGACCTGCGTAGCAAAACGCAGGGCCGCGGCCAGTACACCATGGAGCCCAGCCATTACATTGAGCTGCCCAAGAACATCGCGGAGAAGCTGGTCACCAGCCGCACCAAGGCTGAGTGATGAACCCCAAGCATGATCCCGAACCCGGAAAACATAAAGGGTAGGGAAAAATAATATTAAAAAAACAAAGTATAACAAAGGGAGGATTTTACGATGGCTAAACAGAAATTTGAGCGCAACAAACCCCACGTAAACATCGGTACCATTGGTCACGTTGACCATGGTAAGACCACTCTGACCGCTGCTATCACCAAGGTTCTTGGTCTGAAGGGCGATGCCGAGTTCATGGCTTACGACATGATCGATAAGGCTCCCGAAGAGCGTGCCCGTGGTATCACAATCAACACTGCCCATGTAGAGTATGAGACCGACAAGCGTCACTATGCCCATGTTGACTGCCCCGGCCATGCCGACTATGTTAAGAACATGATCACCGGTGCTGCCCAGATGGATGGCGCTATCCTGGTAGTTTCTTCTGCTGATGGTCCCATGCCCCAGACCCGTGAGCACATCCTGCTGGCTCGTCAGGTAGGCGTTCCCTACATCGTAGTTTACATGAACAAGGTTGACCAGGTAGACGACGAGGAGCTGCTGGAGCTGGTTGAGATGGAGATCCGTGAGCTGCTTTCCAGCTACGATTTCCCCGGCGACGAGATCCCCGTAATCAAGGGCTCCGCTCTGCAGGCTCTGGAGTGCGACAGCAAGGATCCTTCCGATCCCGCTTACGCATCCATCCTCGCCCTGATGGATGCTGTTGATGACTATATCCCCACCCCCGAGCGTAAGGCTGACCTGCCCTTCCTGATGCCCATCGAGGATGTATTCACCATCACCGGCCGTGGTACCGTAGTTACCGGCCGTGTTGAGCGTGGTCAGGTTAAGGTTGGCGACGAAGTTGAGATCGTTGGTATCCATGACACCCGCAAGACCGTAGTTACCGGTGTTGAGATGTTCCGCAAGCTGCTGGACTATGCTGAGGCTGGCGATAACATTGGTGCTCTGCTGCGTGGTATCCAGAGAACCGAAGTTGAGCGTGGTCAGGTACTGTGCAAACCCGGCTCCATCCATCCTCACACCAAGTTCCGTGGCCAGGTTTATGTTCTGAAGCAGTCTGAAGGCGGCCGTCATACCCCCTTCTTCAACAACTATCGTCCTCAGTTCTATTTCCGTACCACCGATGTTACCGGCGTTATCTCCCTGCCCGAGGGCGTAGAGATGTGCATGCCCGGCGATAATGTTGAGATGGATGTTGAGCTGATCACCCCCATCGCCATCGAGAAGGGTCTGCGCTTCGCTATCCGCGAGGGCGGCCGTACCGTTGGTTCCGGCGTTGTTATCGATATCGAGGAGTAATTCCGAGAGTTGCGCAATTAGCCTAAATAAAAGAGAGTGTCCCGATGAGGGGCACTCTTTTTTTGGTATGAAAAAGGGGGGGGGAGGGGCGCCCGAGGAGCGGGCGAGGATCGTCCGGAGCGAAGCGGAGGTGCGGTCCGAGGGGGAAGCGGAGTGGGCGCCCCGGGCGGAGAGGAAAAGAAAACGGCTCCCATACAGAAAGCCGAAGATATATGAATTGCGGGCTTACAGTACGAGACTGAGTGCCAGCAGGAGCTGTCCAATATAGTAGGTGGTGAGATTGACGAAGCGCACCCAATGGGGGCACTTGCGGCGGGTGTAAAAGTAGAGGGGAAGCATGAGAAGATCCGAGACGAGGAAGAGGGTAACGCCGGCACCCAATGCCCAACCATTGAGAGGGCAGCGAATACTGAGCAGCGGCGACCATGTGACGCAGGTAACGGCGACATTCAGCCCGACTGAGAACATGAGTGTGACCACCATATAGTAGAAGATGCCCGCGGGTCGGGTATGCCGACTGAAGTGAAAAGAGGGGTGCCGTGTGATGCGCAGCATGGCCAGCATGGCGATGATAGGCAGAATAAAGTGATACCACCGCATGGGGCAGAACTGGGTGAAGAACAGAAGGTAGAAAACATGCGCAATGGAGAAAAAGCCAACCCCAGCCATACCGGAAACGGAATGAGAGGCACCGGAGGGACCGTAGCGGTTATTGGCGACACCAATGGCAATATCCCCGAAGGCAGCGAGGCAGAACGCGGCAAGCAGCGGCCAATAGGTGAACATATTCATGCCGGAGTGGCGCCAGGCCAGAACAGAGATAACTACAAAAAGGATACTATTGATTGCCTTAAACAAGGTGTAGTTGTGGAACAAGCGGGGGGTGTAGGCCACGGTAAGCAGGGCAGCCAGCCAGATAATGTAGAACCCGGAAAGGATGAGAAGTGTCGTCATAGCGGGAAACTCCTTTAAGAGGGGGTGAGGGAGAGAAAAGGGGCGAAGCGCCAGGCGCCCCGCCCCCTTATTCAGGCTACTAATTCAGTTAGAATCAGGCATCCTCGAAGCCGGTGAAGGCTACGATACGAGAGATGCAGGACTCGCCGCCAACCAGTCTCCAGGGGAAGCAGCCGATTACGCAGCGCTTGTTGGAGAGCTGATCGATGTCGCCGCCCAGGCACTCAGCGTGAATGCACTCATAGGGCTGGCAGAACAGCTGGATGTGCATGGCCTGATACTGCTCGGGCCAGGGATACATCTCCTGCAGAGTCTTGCCATACTTCTCCTGCATGTACTTGTCGCACTTAGCAGCATCCATGGGGCACCAGTCACGAATCTTGGTGTTCATGGGATGGTCAGCGGAACCGCAGTCTACGCCGATCCAAGCGATCTTCTTATCCTGGCACCACTTAACGAAGCTCAGGGACGGACCGGGATGACGAACCATGTAGCGCTGCTCATCAGCCTCGGGGGAATCCCAACCATACTTATGATAACCAGTGTTGATGATGAGGATATCACCCTCACGAACTTCAACGCGCTCCTCGATCATCTCGGGAGTGTAGATGCCGAAGTCTTCGCAGCAGGGAGCATCGGTCAGGTCAACAACGACGCCGGGACGAACCAGCTTGGTCAGCTCGAGCTGATCAACAGTACGGCCGGAAGTATCGAAATGCAGAGGGCCATCCAGGTGGGTACCAACATGGTTGGAGTGGGTGAGGATCTGGCCGTTAGCGCCGTTGGAAGACAGGCGCTTGAAGAACTTCATCTGTACGGGCTCATAGGTGGGCCAGGGGGGGCAGTTTACGCCGATCGGGATAGACAGATCATAAATCTTGACATCAGACCACTTAGACATAGTGTTTTTCCTCCTAAATATTTGGTTTATGTTTGTGGGCGGGGGAGAGGGGGTTCCTCTCCCGACGCCAAAACAACTAAGTAATTATGTGAGAGAATCAGCCCTCAGCATACTTGGCTACAAAAGCCTCGATGGCCTGCTCAAAGCACTCCATGGGAGGATGAACAACGCCAGCGCCGACCTGACCAACACCACGACGGTTGCAAGCAATACCGGTGTTGATAACGGGGCGGATACCAGTCTCGATGACCTTGCGGATATCGATACCGGTAGCGGAACCGCGGAAGCCCAGAGCGGGGATCTGATAAGCAGTGCCCTCACCCTCGGTGATCTCGTACATCTCGGTGGAGTACTTGATGGAATCGGCAACGGTGCCGCCTACGAACTTAACGATAGCGGGAGCAGCAGCCATGCAGAAACCGCCGATGCCGGTGGTCTCGGTGATGCAGCTATCGCCCACATCGCGGTTAGCGTCAGCCTCGGTGAAGCCGGGGAAGTAGAGGCCCTCGACCTTCTCGGAGGTATAGTGGAACCACTGACCGGGCAGACCGGCTACGCGAACACCAAACTCGGTACCATTGCGGCACATGGTGTAAACCAGGGAGCAGTACTCGATACCCTCGATGGCATCCATGGTGCACTTGCAGGCGGGCATGGTGAGGTTCAGCCAGGTGTGGTCGTTGGAGTTCAGGAACTCGAGAGCGCGAACCTTGACATCCTGATCGAAGTGAGTCTTAACGATGGCGGGAGCCAGCTCACGGATCAGCAGGGAAGTACCGGCGCGGTTACGGTTGTGGCCGTCATCGCCCATCTGCAGCTCCTGAGCGATGAGGACCTTCAGGTCGATCTCGCCACGGATCTCCAGAGCTTCCTTGATGACAGGATAGAACTCATTGCGCAGCCAGTGCAGACGGGTGATAACGGTATCATCATAAGCACCGAAACGCAGAACCTTGCCCAGACCCTCATTGAAGGTGCAGTAAGCCATGTTGCCATGAGCCTTATTGATGACCTTCCAAACGGGCATGGAATAGGAAACGATACCGCACATGGGGCCTACGGCATTGTGATGGTGGCAAGGATCGAAGGTGATCTCGCCGGAAGCGGCCAGCTTTTCAGCCTCTTCGGGAGTCTTGGCCAGACCCTCATAGATGAGAGCGCCGATAACAGCACCCTTGGTGGGGTCGCACATGTTCTCCCAGGTTACGGGAGGGCCGGAGTGCAGAATGGTCTTTTTGGTCATACCGGGAATGTCTTCGCCGGCAGTGCCAACGCCGATCAGGGTAGGCTGAGCGCCCAGAATAATCTTCAGGGCTTCGGCATTAGCGGCATTGATTTTCTCGCCCAATGTCATTGTTTTTTCCTCCTAAATAAATTATTTAGAAAAATCACCTTCCCGCAGCGCGGGAGTGGGTAATTACTTCAACATACCGAGCATACCGGCCAGTTTCTTGTTGCCGCCGGCTACGGGTTTCCAGTCAACATGGATGACCTCGATATCCTGGGTGCCCGCTTCTTTCTGAGAGAGCATATCCTGGTAGAAGGTCTCTACGCCGATATTGACCATGTGGAGCTTTTCTCCGAACAGTTTATTGATCTGATGCATTAATACTTACCTCCATTCAGCTTATCCAGCATATGGTGTACCAGATAGGTGGACTGAGCGTTGGAGCGAACAACGATAGCGCCGGCAGCTTCCAGCTGCTTGCGGGTCTCGGTCAAGTTCTGGGGGTCGCCCTCGGTACCTACGATAGAGCAGATAGCGGAGATGTAACGGCCCTCGCTCGCAGCGATCTCCTTGGCCTTGGCAATGGCAGCGGAGAGCTCCTCGGCGGGGTTGGCATTGGAGCCGTAGCCGATAACGCAGTCGCACTGCAGAATAGCCAGGGTGGGATCATGAGCATCACGCAGGATACGCTCGCAGCGCAGGGTCAGGTCGATCATCGGATGGGGTTTACCCTCGGTGAACTCGTCCTCACCAAAGTCGATGCAGGTGTTCTCCTTGTACTCAGCAGTCAGGGGATTCTCGATTTTATCCTCGGGCTTGAGGGGGATATTGGAATAGATGTGGCCCAGCTTGCCGATGGAGAGCTTCATGGACTCATCCGCCAGGGTGCCGCCGGAGAAGAAACCACGATAGTACTTCTGGGTGGGAGCCATCTTGGAGGTCTCGCGTTCGATGAGAGCTTCCAGCTCAGCCTTAGGCATATCGATATCCAACATATCAGCGGGAACGGGCTCGCCCTTGGAGAGAGCAACAGCCTTGCGGGCAGCGTCTTCCAGGTTGTAGGCAGCGGTCAGACCGTACTCCTTGGGAAGGTTGGGATCGCCGCCGATGAAGTCTACGACTACGGGCTTGATGTGGTCGTTGCACTCCTTAGCGATGGCCAGGATCTCCTTGGCAACATGATCCGCGGGCGGCTTGGAGAGCATGATGATGACCTTGGTATCGGGGTCAGCGATGAGGGCGTTGAGGCACTGCTTGAACATCAGGCCGCCGATCTCCGCCTTCAGGTCACGGCCACCGGTGCCCAGAGCCTGGGTGATGCCGGAACCGAGCTGATCGATGAGGATGGTGAGCTCCTGAGTGCCGGTACCGGAAGCGCCGCAGATACCGATCGGGCCCTTATGGATGACATTAGCGAAAGCCAGGGGCAGACCGTTAACAACAGCAGTACCGCAGTCGGGGCCCATCATGAGCAGCTCCTTGGAAACGGCGTACTCTTTGAGCTTCTTCTCTTCTTCCATCGAAACATTATCGCTGAACAGCATAACATTGATGTTCTTGTCGAGAGCGTCCTTGGCAACATCGTAAGCATGACGGCCGGGAACAGAGATGAGCGCCAGGTTGATCTTGGGATCAGCCTTGAGGGCGGAAGTGAGGGTGGGGGGATAGTACGCAGCGCTGCGGCTCTCCTCCTTCTTATTCAGCTGCTCCTCCAGAGCTTTGAGAGCAGCAGCCTCGACCTCTTCGTTTTCGCAATCCAGCGCTACGAAGAAATCGTTGGGGGTGATGGCTTCCAGCTCGGGGCTGGAAAGACCGGTTACCTTGGCAATGTCAAGGTTCAGATCGGTGCCCATGCCGACCAGAGCTTCCTTTACGCCCGGGACCTTCTTCAGCTCTTTGGAGATGATCATCAGGGTAATGGAGTCGTAGTAGGTGTTGGGTTTGATTTGCAGACTAACCAATGCCGTTTCCTCCTAATTTGGATAATTTTTTTGTCCGAAATATATACCGGTCAGGATATCTGTACCGGATGTTTCGCCAAAGGCGATAACATTCATCGCAGCAGACGGTAGCCGCAGCGATAGGACACTGGAATAAAGGGTTCGGATGAGAGTGAGCACATCCGAGGAGAGCTGCCCGGCGGCAGCCTGCCGCAGAAATGCGGCACTGATGAGATTGGTGCGGGGGGCAGCTCGTTCGGCCATAGCGGCGGTAAGGGGCAGCCATTCATTTTGTTCCCCGCGGGCAATGGCCGAAGCCAGTACCGACGCCATGACTCCGCAAAGGAAGTCATCGGCGGAGGGGGTGAGTCCAATGCCGCAGCCGGCGATGGAATAAGCAGCCTCAGCGGCGACTTTGGCATCCTTCTGCCGCAGGGCGGCGAATAGAGCGGGGATGCGCTCTGCCGCATAGCGGACATAGAGGTTATCGGGCAGGGGAGAGGGGTCGTCCTCCAAAATAGTAAACAGAGGAGCGAAGCCTTCCGGCTTGCCGTTGGAAAGGATGATCTCCCGCAGGGCCTGCGGAGCCGCCGGGTGGGGCAGCTGCAGGGGAAGCGACGGAGAGAAAAGCGAAAGGGAAGTGACGGCCGCCCGGTGAAGCTCGATGGTGTGGCCGCTGTGGGGGAAGGTGATGCGTTCCTGCGAGAGAAGGGCGGGTTCCCCAACGGCAACGGGCGGAATGGAACCGCCAAGCCGAACGGCACAGGGATAAAGCGGACGGGTGTCATCCAGCAGGGTGACCAGTTGCCCCTGATACAGCAGATTGGCCGAGGTATGGAACACCGAATGAACGGTGGCCTCCGCGGGATGCTGCGGCAGCAGGGCCAGCAGTTGGGCCGAGATGGCCTCAGCGGTGGAAGTTGACTTCATAGATCTTAAGGGCGATCTGCAGATTCAGCATCTGGTCGGCGTTATCAAAGCTGACATGGGCCAGCTCCTTGATGCGCTGGATGCGGTAAGCTACAGTATTGTAGTGGACGCCCATTTCTTCTGCCAGACGCTTGAGATTACCGCCGCACTTGAAGTAAAGCGAAAGGGTATGTACCAGCTCGGAATCGCGGTCGTGGTCGTAATCCACCAGCACCTTGAGCGTTTCGTTGTAGAAGATGATGAGCTCCGGGCGGAGATTTTCGTAGGAAAGGAAGCGATAAACGCCGAGCTTTTCAAAGTAGTGAACACGGGAATTATCAATGTTCCAGCAGGCAGCCGCGCGGCGGGCTTCATTAAAGCTCTTCCACAGGCTGGTGGCATCAGCATAGCTGCGGCCGACGCCGATAGACGCCATGGCGAGAATCCCCTCCGCCTCTAAAGAGGAAAGTGCGGTATCGATGAACGCCTGCAGCAACCGGCGGTATTCTTCATCTTCCCGCAGGGGGGATTCAAAGACCAGCACGATGCTGTCACACTTATTGACGAACAGAACCTTGATGCTGCTATCGCGGCTGATGCGCCGCAGGATATTGACAATGCTGTTGTTGGTTTTGTAAAGGGAGCTGTTGCCGATGGTGGAGCTGCCGGAAAGGACCCGAATGACCGCCACACGATGCTCGGCATCCACATCGAAATCGAAGTACTCGGCATTGGCCAGCGACTTGCGCTGCCGTTCCTCATCGTGAACCAAAAGGTCATCAAGAAAGGTGGCCTTGTGGTTGTTTTCCATCTCGTACATCGAGATCTTTTTGATCATATCCAGCGCGATGAGGGAAGTAGAAGCTTCCAGAACGGCCAGGTCTACGCCGGTGATCTCGCGGTTGTCCTCCCAGATGTAGATACTGCCGTATTTTTTCTTATCGCTGTAAATGGGGATGATGATCTTATTGCAGATGAGGCCATCGATGCTATCGACCTCACGGCTGCTCATCAGGGAGACAGTCTCTTTGCTGGAGGAGCCGGAACGGACGAGATTTTCCATCCGACGCGAAATGCTTTCACGGCGCTGCTCGCTGCAGGCCAGCACAAAAGAAGAAAAGAAGTCATTGTAAATGGCGACGCTGTTGCCAAAACGGTCAAAGAGCGTCTGTACGATGGACTGCAGGTTGCCGCCGCCCAGCATGGTAGCGGTCAGCGCCTTTTGCAGCTCGTAGATATCCCCCAGGGTCTGTGCCTGATTATTGACGATGGTGGTCATGATGGGGGTGATGATCTGGGAGAAAGAGATGCTGTTGGGGATCTCGAACAGCGGGAAGCTCAGCTCATTGCAGAGATCGAGGATGTTCTGCGGCATCTCATTGATATAGCTGTTGAACTTCAAGCCAAGGCCTACCACGCCGTGTTCCTTCAGCTGAGGGACCAGCTGCATAAGTTGGGGGATATTCTCCCGGATGGCGTAGGCGGTGGAAACCAGCAGCTCACCGCCGGTCACAGCACTGACGATGTTGGGATCGACCATGACGCTGACCGAGGTAACGATCTGATCGGTGCCGGAAGCACCGGCCAGCAGGCGGGCATCATGCAGGATATCCATGCGGAGAATAGAGTTCATCGAGATGCCGTAATTGGTATCCATGCGTGTCGCCCCCTTTGCGGTTCCGCCTCGGCGGAAATAATGGAAACAGGGAGCAGCTGTTTACTACTTACCCATGTTCTTTCTAATAGCTATTCTACTATTAAATAATATAAAATGCAATAGGTGTTGTGGAATTTTTACATTGTAGAAAATTTGATTCCTTTTTGATGAATTTTGACATATATATTTTGCACAATAAAAAACTATATAAATGGTGCAATACACACAAAATAATAATGGTATGGAAAATATATCAAAAATGTTGCAAAAATGCGGCGCTATTGCATTGTGATAAACACACAAAACAATAGCGCCGCATTAGGCATTATGCTGTGAGAGTTTTTAGCCGAGAGTGAACAGCAGGTCGCCGGTATTGATGGCGGAGCCGGCTGCAACGGCAATGGAGGCGATGCGGCCGCCCTCGGGAGCGACGACTTCGTTCTCCATCTTCATGGACTCAACGATCATGACGACCTCGCCGGCCGTAACGGTATCACCGGTATTCTTGCACAGACGCAGAACGGTGCCGGGCAGGGGGGAGGTGACATTGGCGGGGCCGCCGGCTGCGGGGGCAGCGGCAGGAGCCGGAGCGGCAGCGGGAGCAGCGGCACGGGGGGCAGCTGCGGGTGCCGCTACGGGAGCGGAGGCGGAGGTGCCGACGACCTCTACCTCAGCATCATATGTTTTTCCATTTATTTTTATCAGGAATCTTTTCATCGATTTGTCCTCCATCAGAAATTAGTAAGGTGGGTCTCCAGGGAGAATCCTCACGCAGGGAAAGGATGCGTACCTGTTCCGGCGCGCAGCCCATCATAGCGGCAATGGCGGCGATGACTGCTGCGATCTCATCCTCATCCTCCTGCGGGGCGGCAGGAACTGCGACCACAGGGGCCGGGGCAGGCGCGGGAGCGGCCTTTTTGCCAAAGAGCGCTTTTCCCAGCAGCAGCCCGACCAGCAGAGCAATGGCAATATACAGATACATCATATTATTCACGCTCCTTTTGATTAGAGCGGAACATTGCCGTGTTTCTTTCTGGGAGCTTCCACGACCTTGCCATCGAGCATCTCCATGGCAGCGATGATCATCTGACGGGAGGTGGAGGGGATAATGACATCATCCACCATGCCGCGCTCGGCAGCCTTGTAGGGGTTATTGAACTCGCGCTTGTACTCATCGATCAACTCAGCGCGCTCCTCGGGAGTGGCCTTACGGAAGATGATGTTGGCGGCACCCTCGGCGCCCATAACGGCGATCTCAGCGGTGGGCCAGGCGTATACGATATCGGAACCCAGGTCCTTGCAGCACATGGCCAGGTAAGCGCCGCCGTAGGCCTTACGCAGGATCATGGTAACCTTCGGAACGGTGGCTTCGCAGTAGGCATAGATGACCTTGGCGCCGTGGCGGATGATACCACCGTGCTCCTGGGTGGAACCGGGCAGGAAGCCGGGAACATCTACCAGGGTGAGCAGCGGAATGCCGAAGGCATCGCAGGTACGGATAAAGCGTGCAGCCTTATCGGAGCAGTTGATATCCATGCAGCCAGCCATGGCCTTGGGCTGGTTGGCGATAATACCAACGGAGCGGCCATTGAAGCGGGCAAAGCAGGTAATCATATTGGGGGCATACATGCCCATGTAGTCCATGTACTCGCCGCCATCGGTGATGGCCTTGATGACATCGTACATATCATACGCCTTGTTGGGATTATCAGGGATGATGGTATCCAGCTGATCGGCAATGCGGTTGGGATCGTCACCATTGAAGATGGTGGGAGCGGCATCACGGAAGTTGGAGGGCAGGTAGCTCAGCAGACGACGGATCTGGTTGATGCAATCGGTATCATCGGAGGCCATGAAGTGCGCAACGCCGCTGACACGGTTGTGGGTCATAGCACCGCCCAGCTTTTCAGCATCGATCTGCTCGCCGGTAACGGATTTGATAACATCGGGGCCGGTAATGAACATCTTGCCGGTCTTATTCACCTGGAAGATGAAATCGGTAAGGGCAGGGGAATAAACGGCGCCACCGGCGCAGGGGCCCATGATGGCGGTGATCTGCGGAACAACGCCGGAGGCAGCGGTATTGCGGAAGAAGATCTTGCCGTAGCCTTCCAGACCGTCCAGACCTTCCTGGATGCGGGCACCGCCGGAATCATTCATGCCGACTACGGGAGCGCCGACCTTGCGGGCATTCTCAAGGATCTTGCAGATCTTATTGGCCTGAACTTCGCCCATGGAGCCGCCGACAACGGTAAAATCCTGGGCATAAGCGTAGACGATGCGGCCGTCTACCTTGCCGTAGCCGCCAACAACACCATCACCGGGGAAGTGCTGCTTTTCCTGGCCAAAGTAGTAGCAGCGATGGACAACGAAGGCATCGATCTCAACAAAGGTGTTGGGATCGAACAGGGTCTCGAGACGCTCACGAGCGGTCATTTTGCCCTGCTCATGCTGCTTTTCGATACGCGCCTGGCCGCCACCGAGAGCGATTGAACCTTTGCGTTCAATCAGGTCTTCAAGTTTGGTCATAGTTTTATCCTTCTTTCAGAGAGTATATGGGTTGCCGCTTGCCGGAGGAGCGTCTCCGGCAAGCGGGACTTGCACAAAAAACTTAGTGGAACTTTTCGACATACTCGTCGGCCTTGGTCTCTTCCCAGCCCAGCATATTCACCAGAATATCGCGGGTGGAATCGCCCAGGGCGGGAGCGGGGTGATGGTCGGCATCGGCCTCGACGGAAGCCATCTTCACCGGGTTGCCGGCGATCTTGACCTTGCCCATGCCTGGCTGGTCTACCTCGATGAGCATGTTGCGGGCCGCGACCTGCGGATCGGTAAACAGCTTATCTACGGTATTGATGCCGGTGCAGGGCACGCCGGCCTTTTCCAGAATATCCAGCCACTCAGCGGTGGTCTTGGTACGGGTCTTTTCAGTCAGCAGGTCACCAATGAGCTTGAGGTTCTGGTTGCGGTGCATATTGGTGTCGAAGCGGGGATCATCGATCAGTTCGGGGCAGCCCAGCGCGTTGCAGAAGGCCGCGTACAGGCGGTTATTGCCGCAGGCGGCGATGACATAGTTATCCTTGGTTTCAAATGCCTGGAAGGGAGTAACGGTGGGGTGAACAGCACCCAGAGGGCCGGCCACGACGCCGGTAGCGGAATACTTGATGATGGCGTTTTCCAGGATGGCGAGCTGGCAATCCAGCATACCCACATCCACCATATCGCCTTCGCCGGTGATGGCGCGCTTATACAGGGCGGTAACGGCACCAAAAGCACCAAAGATACCGGCAATGATATCGCCGATAGAAGCGCCGACGCGGACAGGCTTTCCGCCGGGCTCGCCGGTGATGCTCATTACGCCGCCCATGGCCTGCACTACCATATCGTAGGCGGGACGGGGAGCATAGGGGCCGGTCTGGCCAAAGCCGGAGATAGCTACATAGATGAGCTTGGGGTTGACTTTCTTGAGCTCCTCATAGCCCAGACCCATGCGGTTCATGGCACCGGCCTTCAGGTTTTCCACCACGATATCGACATGCTTCACCAGATCCTTGAACATCTCAACGCCCTCGGGATCCTTGGTGTTGCAGACGACGCTCTTTTTGCCGTGGTTTACACTGACAAAATAGCCGCTCTGGCCATTGACAAACGGGCCGTAGCCGCGGCTGTCATCGCCGGTACCGGGTTTCTCCACCTTGATGACCTCGGCGCCCATGTTGCCGAGCATCATGGAGCAGTAGGGGCCTGCCAGCGCATTGGTAAAATCCAGTACACGGATGCCTTCCAAAGGTTTTTTGGACATAAGTAAAGACCTCCCAAAATGATGTAGGTAAGCACCGTCCGCAGCGGTAGGGAAGCGGTGCGGTGCCCATGACAAATAAAGCAGGCTGCAAGGCCGGAGCGTGAAAAGGCCGCAGTTTCCCTACTCTATTTGTTATTTATCTACATTATAAAGGAAAGCAGAATAAAAGTAAATGGCGGAAGAGCTTTTTTGCCGCCAAGAAAGCAATAAATTTTTTGGTGAATTTTCATAGAAAAATGAAAATTATCGAAATAAAGTGAGTTAATAATTTAACAGGCATTAGGATATATCAACAAGAGCATAAGAACATTTTCGTTCATCTTATCAAAAGTGAACGAATCCCGCCGAACGGCGTTCTGACAAAAATCACGGGCGGTTTTTTATTTTATTGTGTAGTATTTACAAGGTGCTATATTCCATTTTTCACAAATTAGAGGGCCGGAATTAGGCAGAATATCAAAATCGATCAAAAGGAATTGAATTGACAGGCCTCCAATATTATAATGTAGATGCTGTATAAGTGTTACTCTGCATAAAACCAATCAAAAAGGAGTGCTTACATTGAAGGAATTTAACTATTTCGCTCCGGGTTCTGTGGAAGAAGCTCTCGAACTGATGAAAGAGTACGAAGGTAAGTATACCATCCTGAATGGTGGTACCGATGTAATGATTCGTCTGCGCGAGCGCCTCATTAACCCGGAAGCCGTGATCGACATCAAGCGTATTCCCGGCTTGAAGGAGATCACTTTCTCCAAGAAGGACGGCCTGTACATTGGCGCATGCGTTACCTGCAAGGAGATCTCCGAAAGTGAGATCGTGAAGGAGAATTACCCCTTCTACGCTCAGGCGGCTTCCGTTCTGGGTTCCCAGCTGGTACGCGGCCGCGCTACCAGTGTCGGCAATGTCATCAACGCTTCTCCTCTGGCGGATACCGTCACTCCTCTCGTTGCCTGCGACGCCAAGCTGGTCGTAGTAGGTCCCGAGGGTCAGCGTGAGGTCTCCCTGGTGAGCTGGGCTGGCGAAAGCCAGGAAGAGAGAATCGCCCGCGGCGCATTCTTCATCTTCGTGCGTAAGGTCGGCCTCAAGCCCGGCGAGATGGCCATCGGCCTCAAGATCCCCTATGTGGAAGGCCAGAAGGCTGTATTCACCAAGTTTGACCGCCGTAAGGAGGTAGACCTTTCTACCGTTTGTGCTACAGTTGGTAAGTTTGGTGAGGACTACCGCGTAGCCATCGGCTCCTGCGCTCCTACCCCCATTCGTCTGCCCAAGACCGAGGCCCTGCTGAAAGGCAAGAAGCTGACCCCCGAGCTCATCGGTGAGGCAGCGGAGCTTGCCGGCAGCGAGGTTTCTCCCATCAGCGACGTCCGTGCTTCCGCCGAGTACCGCATCAGCCTGGTAAAGGTTGCTGTACGCAGAAGCCTGGCCGAGCTTTCTGTATGAGAAAGGAGCGTGCCGAAAAATGAAAACTTATCATGTTGATTTCTTTGTAAACGGCGAGGAATATGAGCTGGATGTACCGGCTAATAAGACCGCGCTGAATGTCATCCGCGATATGCTGGACCTGACCGGTGCCAAGGAAGGCTGCGGCGCCGGCGAGTGCGGTGCCTGCGCCATGATCGTTGACGGCGTACTGATCAACGGCTGCCTGATGCTGGCCCCCGAGATGGACGGCAAGCACTTCGAGACCGTTGAGGGCTTTGCCGATGAGAAGGGCAACCTTTCTCCCATCCAGCAGTCCTTTATTGACCACGCTGCCCTGCAGTGCGGCTACTGCACTCCCGGCTTCATCGTTTCCGCTACCGCTCTGCTGCGCGAAAATCCCCATCCCACCCGTGATGAGATCGTCCATTACATGTCCGGTAACCTGTGCCGCTGCACCGGCTACAAGAGAATTATCGAGGCGATCGAGGACGCTGCCGAGCGCATGAATGGAGGTGCCAAATAATGAGTAAATATATTGGCGTAAGTGTTCCGCGTGTAGACGGCGTTAAGAAAGTTACCGGCGCTGCCAAGTATGTGGGCGATATGAAATGGCCCCGTATGCTGTATGCCAAGTGTGTTAAGAGCCCCTATGCCCATGCCAAGATCCTGAGCATCGATGTTTCCGCCGCCAAGGCACTGAAGGGCGTTCATGATGTAATCACCGGCGACTACTACACCAAGCGCGGCGGTCTGTACCTGGAGGATAAAAACTTCCTGGCAGTCAATACCGTTAAGTTCTGCGGTGAGCCCGTTGTTGCCGTTGCAGCCGAGACCCCGGAGATCGCCGAGGCCGCCTGCGAGCTGGTCAAGGTCGAGTACGAGCCCCTGCCCGTTATCAATAACCCCATGGAGGGTATGGCCAAGGATGCCATCCTCATCCATCCCGAGCTGCATACATATAAAGTAGTTCCCATCTTCCACCCGCAGGCTCATACCAACATCTCCCACCATCACATCATCCGTAAGGGCGATGCCGATGCGGCCTTCAAGTATGCCGAGGAGCATCCTGACGAGTACTACATCACCGAGCATGAGTACCATGTTCCCCATGTTCAGCATACCCCCATTGAGAACCACATTGCAGTAGCCCAGTACGAGCCAGACGGTAAGTGCACTGTTTGGGCTTCCTGCCAGTCCCCGTATGCGGTTCGTCAGGCGCTGTCTGCCTCCTTTGATATCCCGCTGAACAAGATGCGTATCATCTCCCCCTATGTGGGCGGCGGCTTCGGCGCCAAGGCCGGTACCACCATCGAAGGTATCATCATTCCTCTGGCCATGCACAGCAAGGGCCGTCCCGTTATGATGGAATACACCCGTGAGGAAGAGTTTGTCAACTCCTATGTTCGTCAGGGTCTGTACACCAAGATCAAGACCGCAGTTCGTAAGAGCGACGGTAAGTTCCTGGCGGTTCAGAACGACTTCTACTGGGATGGCGGCGCCTACACCGAGTACGGCGTAAACATCGTTAAGGCCTCCGGCTTTGCTTCCACCGGCCCTTATGAGTTCGACAATGTTAAGACCGACGCTTACTGCGTTTACACCAACAACCCCGTAGGCGGCCCCTACCGTGGTTTCGGTATGTGCGAGATCCACTTCGGTATCGAGCAGAACATCGATGAGGTTGCCAAGGAGATCGGCATGGATCCCATCGAGATCCGCCGTGTCAACGGTCTGGCCCCCGGCAAGTCCACCGGTACCGGCGAGATCATGAAATCCTGCGGCTTCCTGGAGGCCTTGGATCAGGTCGCTGAGGCCATTCAGTACGATAAGCCCTGCGATCCTCCCTCCGGCCCCCACAAGGTACGCGGCAAGGGCATTGCCGGCGGCTGGAAGTCCCCCTCTCAGCCCACCAACGCTGGCTCCGCTGCCATCATTCGTATGAATGAGGACGGCACCTTCTTCCTGATGACCTCCGGTCACGATATCGGCCAGGGCTCCGATACTGCCCTAACCCAGATCGCCGCCGAGGTTCTGTGCTGCGATCCCTCCAAGTTTACCATCCGCACCGGCGATACCGACCATACCCCCTATGAGTGGCAGACCGTTGCCTCCCGTATCACCTACTGCGCCGGTAATGCGATCAAGCTGGCTGCCGAGGATCTGAAGGAGAAGCTTTTGGATCTGGCTCAGATCAAGCTGGGCTACATCAAGCGCGAGCTGTACCTTGAGGATGGCTGGATCATCAACCGCAACCACCCCGAAAGCCGTATGCCCATGTCCGATCTGGCACTGGGTCTGGCGTTTGAGGACGGCTCCGGTTACGGCGGTCCCGCCATCGGCGTAGGCACCTTTACCCTGCCCAATAACATCAACTATGATCCCGCTACCGGTTATTCCCCCAAGCCCGCCGCGTTCTGGACCACCGCTGTGGCCGGCGCCGAGGTTGAGGTCGATACCGAGACCGGTATCATCGAAGTAAAGAAGATGGTAGAGAGCTGCGACCCCGGTCACATCGTCAACCCCGAGCTGTATAAGGCTCAGGTAGAGGGCGGTATGATGCAGGCTCTGGGTACTGTACTGTTCGAGGAGCTGAAGCTCAAGGATGGTAAAGTCCTCAATAAGTCCTTCGTGGACTACAAGATCCCCACCATCGATAATGCCCCCGAGACCTTCATCGCCATGGGCGTTGAGCATCCCGAGGAGACCGGCCCCTATGGCGCCCGTGGTATCGGCGAGCCTGCAATGGTTCCCGGCGCCCCCGCCATCGCCAACGCGATCTACAATGCGACCGGCTGCCGCTTCACCGAGATGCCCATCACTCCCGAGCGCATGCTGAAGGCCCTGCAGGAAAAAGCCGCTGCTGAGAAGAAGTAATTCTATCCAAAAGCGCGCGCAATAGGCACTAAAAATGCAGGCACCTGCCCTCTGTGGTGGGTGCCTGTTTCTATGTCTTTGTGGTGTATTAACATAATCTTAACAGCATAAAATATCCCTCAAGGACCGAATTATCGAACAAGTTTATTGCAAAGGGTGCAAAAATGGAGAAAATAGCAGCATATTTTAGGACATATTTAACATATCTCAATAGGAATATGTTTATAACATTCCAAATATAATTGAAAATGATAGGGGAGATATTGGGGAGTTTCTCCAATGGGTGATGGCAAAATGCACAACATCAAAAACTGTAAATTGTGGAATACGGAAAAGTGGGGGCCGAGAGATTGAATTTTTTATGAACACAAGATATAATAAGGATGCTGCATTAAAGAGATTTCGCAAGAAATCCGTGCCGATGTGTAAGTACATAAATGGGCGCACTCGGTCTTGATGCAGAGGTTCGATAGACCAAGAGAAATGGAGAATCCAAATCATTGAGGAGGCAAATTTAATGAGTACTAAAGTTACAGGCATTTATGATGCTCGTAAGGAACTCGGCTGGGGCAAGTCCATTATCATGGGCCTGCAGCAGTGCTTCGCCATGTTCGGCGCTACCATTCTGGTTCCCGTTCTGACCAACAGCTATGGCGAGGGTATTGTGGGCCTTTCCGCTTCCGTTACCCTGTTCTGCGCTGGTGTTGCTACCCTGTGGTTCCACTTCATCACCAAGGGCAAGGTTCCCGTATTCCTGGGTTCCTCCTTTGCTTTCCTGGGCATGTATGGTGCTATTATCCCCCAGTACGGCAAAGAGTATGCGACCGGCGGCGTAGTTGCTGCTGGTGGTCTGTATGTAATTCTCGCTATCCTGATCAAGGTTCTGGGTACCAAGAGAGTTATGAAGCTGTTCCCGCCTGTTGTTTGCGGCCCGCTGATCATCCTCATCGGTATTAACCTTGCTGGCTCTGCTGTTAACAACCTGCTGACCAACTGGGCTCTCGGTATTGTTCCGATCCTCGTGATCATCATCTGCAATACCTGGGGCAAGGGCATGATCAAGATCATCCCCGTTCTGATCTCCCTGATCGTTTCCTACATCGTTGCCATCATCATGGGCGCTGTTTCCTTCGATGGTGTCAGCGCTGCTGCATGGGTTGGTCTTCCCAACTTCCATCTGCCCAAGTTCAATGCTGATGCTATCGTTGCCGGTCTGGCTGTTGCCGTTGCTGCCATGGTTGAGCACATCGGCGACGTTATGGCTATCGGCGCTACCACCGGCAAGAACTACATCGCTGATCCCGGTCTGACCCGCACCCTGCTGGGCGACGGTATCGGTACCTCCCTGGCCGGTCTGCTCGGCGGCCCTGCCAACACCACCTACTCCGAGAACACCGGCGTAGTAGCCCTGACCCGCGTATTCGACCCCTTCGTAATGCGTATTGCTGCTGTCATGGCTATCATCCTCTCCCTGTCTCCCAAGTTTGAGGCAGTTATCAACTCCATCCCCACTGCTGTTATCGGCGGTATCTCCTTCGTTCTGTACGGCATGATCGCTGCTACCGGTATCCGTACCATCGTAGAGAACCAGGTTGACTTCGTTAACATGCGTAACGTTCTGGTCGCTGCTATCATCATGGTATCCGGTCTGGGCTTCAACACCTATCCGATCCACATCGGTGGTGTTTCGTTCAGCGGCCTGGCCTGCGCTGCAGTATTCGGCATCATCCTGAATGCTATCCTGCCCGGCAAGGACTATGAGTTCAAAGAGGACTAATTCAGAGTAACTGAATGAAAATCCTTTTAGAGCTAAGGGATTGGAGATCATCTAAGGGATGAACTCTACCAAATAAGACAGCTCCATTTCTCATCGTGTTTTACACAAAAGCCCCCCGTCCGCAAGGACGGGGGTGTTTTTGCATGATAGCGGGTACGGCGCAGAAAAAAGGAACAGCCCGCCGGCTGCTCCTTCTCGGTTATTTTTGCTGTGCTGCGGCCAGGTCCGCCACGGTATCGATATCAAAATGCTCCTGCGGGGGCGCAGGGATGGTATGCACCAGCTCCGGGTGGGCCCGCATGACCTCCCGTCCGCCCACATCGCCACCCTGCGTCAGCAGCTCCCCATACACAGCGGCAGGGAAGATAGAGGGGATGGAAAAGCGCCCCTCAAACTCGCATCCCCATATGCCGCCGGGTTCCTTCTCCCATGCGTTAATCAGCCGGTGCAGGGTCTCCACGCTAAGGAAAGGCTGGTCTCCGGTGAGGAACAGGCAGCCGTCGCTCTCCCGGCAGGCGGCCAGCCCCAGCCGCAGACTGTGGCTCTGTCCCAGCTCCGGCTGCGGGTTCAGCAGCACGGTAAAGCCTGCCGCTTCCGCTAGGGGAGCGGTTTCCACCGAGCAGACAGCTGCCCGCTGCATAACGGGCAGCGCTGCCGCCAGCTCCAGCGTGTGGCATAACAGTGGCTTGCCATCTAGCAGCTGCAGCAGCTTATTGGCCGCCCCAAAGCGCCGGGAAGCCCCAGCCGCCAGTACAACCAGCGAAAGATTCATTCAGCGGCCTCCGGGAAGAAATCGGCCAGGTGGGCCTTGGCATAAGCTTTGCAGTCGGCCTCCCACTGGCGGTAACGCTCCAACAGGGAACGCCCCTCCGGCGTCAGGGTGGAGCCGCCGCCGCCGGCGCCGCCTACCTTCCGCTGGATCAGCGGATAGCTGAGAGCAGCCTCGCAGCTGCGCAGCATGGTCCAGGCCTTGCTGTATGCTATTTTCATTTCCATGGTGGCGGTACGGATGGACTCACAGCGGTCAATACGCTCCAGCAGCTCCGCTATGCCGGGCCCAAATACCTTTACATCGTCCATACGGATCCGCACTGAGGTGCTGGCAGTCATCTGTTTATTGCTCATGGGGAACCTCCTTTATCCTTCCTTAATATCCTTATTATGACTGATATCAATTGACTTTTCAAGTGCTGCGTGTTATTCTTTGAACAGTATATCGGTGAAAACCGGAGAGGGGGAATAAATATGGAACACCATTCGGCAATGTCGTCCTTTGGCCTAGAAAATTCCCATGTAACGGCGATCGTAGGCGGCGGCGGTAAAAGCAGCCTGATGGCTGCTCTGGGGAAAGAATACCACCGGCGGGGCGAAACGGTCATTATGACCACCACCACCCACATCCGCCCGCCCAGGGAGAATGGCTACATGGGCGATGACGCCGCGGTTTTAGGCAGCCTTTTGGCCAGCTGCCGCCTGATGACGGTAGGTACCATGAGTGAAGAAAGAAAATTCGGCCCCTCCCCGCTGCTGGAGCAGCTCCCGGAGCTTGCTGACCGTGTTATAATAGAAGCGGACGGCACCAAGGGCCTGCCGCTGAAGGTGCCCAATGACCGCGAACCGGTCATCCCGGCCTTCGCCGATGCGGTCATCGCTGTGGCGGGGCTTTCCGCGTTGGGCCGCCCGCTCGGTGAGGTGTGCCATCGCCCGGAGCTTGCAAAGCTGCGTTTTGATCTAGAACCGGACCAAATTGTAACCCCGGAGCTGATGGCGATGCTGCTTAGCTCTCCGCTGGCGCAGCGCAAGGATGTGGGCAGCCGTCCATATGCCGTTCTGCTCAACCAGGCGGATCGGGCCCGGCCGGATGAAATAGCGGCCTTGGCCACTCTTTTGTTGCAAAAAGGCGTGGAGCGGGTCGTAACCGCGGCCCTGCAGCGTCGGCCCGGAGAATACGAGGTTTGGAAGCGATAGGAGGAGAGAATATGCTGATCGCCATTAAAGGCGCGGGGGATCTCGCCACCGGCATTGCCTGCCGGCTGCACCGCTGCGGATTTCAAATCGTCTGCACCGATATCGAAAAGCCCACCACGGTGCGCTGCACGGTGGCCTTTTCCCGTGCGGTGTACGATGGCGCCGCAACGGTGACAGGGGTCACGGCCCGCCTGGCCAAAGATGCTGCGGATGCCCGCCGCATCATCGGGGAAGGGGAGATCCCCATTCTCATTGACCCCGAATATAAAGAGGCCAAAAAGCTGGAACCGGCTGTGCTGGTGGATGCCATCATTGCCAAGAAAAATATCGGAACAAAAATCACTGATGCGCCGCTGGTGGTGGGCATCGGCCCCGGCTTTACCTCCGGTGTGGATTGCCACTTCTGTGTGGAGAGCAACCGCGGGCATGATATGGGCCGCACCCTGTATGAGGGCTCGCCCGAACCGGATACCGCCACCCCTGGCAATGTGGGCGGGTTCAGCGGCGAGCGCATTATCCGCGCCACCGCCGATGGCATCTGGCACCCGGTGGTCAAGATCACCGATGTGGTGGAAAAGGGTCAGCTGGTGGCCTACGCCGGGGAGGAGCCTGTCTACGCCAATATGGGCGGCATCGTCCGCGGTATGCTGCCGGAGGGATCCCCCGTGACCAAGGGCCTCAAATCCGGCGATATTGATGCCCGTTGCAAGGTCGAAAACTGCTTCACCCCCTCCGATAAGGCCAACGCCATCGCGGGCGGTATTCTGGAGGGTGTATTGTACTATACCAAATTACTGGAGGGAAAATAAAATGCAGGGTGATATTAAAATGAGCAAACTTGCCGCCTGCGGGGGCTGCGGCGCCAAGGTAGGCGCGGGAATGCTGAGCCAGATCTTGCAGGGCATCCCCACGGTAAAGGATGAAAACCTGCTGGTGGGCTACGATACCAGCGACGACGCCGCCGTTTATAAGGTAAGCGATGATTTGGCCATTGTGCAGACGCTGGATTTCTTCCCTCCCATTGTGGATGATCCCTACATGTTCGGGCAGATCGCCGCAGCAAACGCCATCAGCGATATTTACGCCATGGGCGCCACCCCAAAGATCGCACTCAATATCATGACCGTGACCCCGCAGATGTCCAAGGAGATGATCCACGAGGTGCTGCGCGGCGGCTACGAGAAAGCCTATGAGGCCGGCGTCATCATCGCCGGCGGCCATACCATCAATGACCAGGAGCCGAAATACGGCCTTTCCGTGACCGGCTTTGCCCGTCCCGATGAGATCCGCATGAATTGCACCCCACTGGAAGGGGATGTGCTCATCCTCACCAAACCCCTGGGCATTGGCATCACCACCACCGCCAACCGCGCCGAACTGGCCCCACCGGAACTGTACCAGCGCGCCGTAAAGCAGATGGCGACCCTCAATAAATACGCCTGTGAGATCGCACAGAAATACCGTGTCCACAGCATGACCGATGTGACCGGCTTTGCCCTGATGGGCCATGCCACCGAAATGGCCCGCGGCAGCGACTTAACCATCGTCATCGATAGCGCCAAGGTGCCGGTACTGCCCGGGGTACAGCCCCTGGCCGAAATGGGCCTCATCCCGGAGGGCGCCTACCGCAACCGTCAGTTTGCCGGGCCTACCGCCCGCTTCGCCGAAAGCGTCCCGCTGTATCTGCAGGATATCCTGTACGATCCGCAGACCTCCGGCGGCCTGCTCATCGCCGTGGATGCGCGCGATGCCGAAAAGCTGCTGGCAGAGCTCCTGCAGTGCGAAAATGTACCGGGCGCTGCCATCATCGGCTGCGTGGAGCAGTACCAGGATTGTTCCATCTATGTAAAATAAGCAAAAAATCCGGAGCCCCTGCGAAGGGAGGCCCCGGATTTTATTATAGCGGAAAGCCCGCAAAAAGGCGCCCCGCAGGGCACCGCTCTGTGAGCGGTGTGACGGGCTTCGCCCGCCCCGGCGGCTTCGCCGCCCCTGCGGGGCGCCCATTGCCTTTCGAAAACCTTACGCCAGGTCATGGATCGCCCGGATGGCAGCATCCACTTCCTCCTCGGTGGTGGTATATCCGATGGAAAAGCGCACCGTCCCTTCCGGATAGGTCCCCAGCGCCTTATGCGCCAGCGGGGCACAGTGCAACCCGCATCGCGTCAGGATGCCATACTGTTCCTCCAGCTGGAACGCCACCTCGGCGTTATCCTGCCGCAAAAAGTCCACCGAGATCACGCCTACCCGCCCCTTGGCATCGGCCGGGCCGGGGATACGGATATGTTCATTCCCGCGCAGCCCGCTGAGGAATCGTTCGGTCAGCGCCATCTCCCGCCGGTGCAGGGCATCCAGCCCCACCTCCTGCAGGTAGCGCAGCGCCACCCCCAGCCCCATAATGCCGGGCAGGTTGGGGGTCCCTGCCTCGTAGCGGTCGGGCAGGGTAGGGGGCATCTCCAGCGAGGCCGACATGCTGCCGGTCCCCCCTGCAATGAGCGGCGTCAGCGCCTTGTTCATCTCCTCGTTCATCACAAAGCCGCCAATGCCGGAAGGCCCCAGCAGCCCCTTGTGCCCGGTAAAGCACAGGGCGTCTATCTGCAATTTTTGCATATCAAAGGCAAAATGCCCGGCTGCCTGGGCGCTGTCCACCGCCAAAAGCACCCCGTGCCGCCGGCAGATGGCTCCGATCTCTCCCATGGGCTGAATGGTTCCGCTGACATTGCTGGCGTATTGCATCACCACCAGCCGGGTTTTAGGGGTGATAAGCTTCTCGAATTCCTCCAGCCGCAGCACACCGTCACCATCGCACGGGGCAATGGAAACCGCCACGCCCGCCGCCTCCAGCTGTGTGGCCGGGCGCGCCACCGCGTTGTGCTCCATCCCGCTGATGATAAGATGATCACCGGGGTGCAGCGCCCCCTTCATGATCATATTCAGGCTCATGGTCACGCCGCTGGTAAAGATGGCATAGCTGGGGTCCTCCCCGGCGCCGAACAGCCGGCACAGGTCCTCCCGTACCGTCAGGGTGGAAAGCGCCGCCTCCGCGGTAGCCCGGTAGCTGGAGCGGTTGACATTGACGCCCACCTTCTCGATGTAATCCTTCATGGCCTGGCCAACCCCCGGTGCCTTGGGGAAGCTGGTCGCGCCGTTATCCAGATAGATTTGTTTCATAGAGGCCTCCGTTCTCCTTTTGCGGGAATAGTGTATCCGCAGTTATTGTACCACTCCCCACCGGCAAAAACAAGTAGAGTACTTCCGCATTCTATGCGGCATGGCCCATCCGGGTGCCGGGCAGGGCAGCGGGGCGCTTTTTGCATAGTATGGTATGGGGCACAGCCCCAATATGCCCAAAGGGGGCAGTACCATGGAGTATCTCGCGACCTTCCCCAACCAGCTGCAGGCGATGGAATACGTGCGGGCCCTTACCCGCAGCGGCATCCCCAGCCGGATGATGCCCCGCCCCCGCGCGCTGGAGGCCAGCTGCGGCACGGCGGTGCGGTTTTCCAGCCGCCAGCCGGTGGATATCCTGCTGACGCTGGCCCCGGTCAAAACGCTGTATCGGGTGGAGCAGGGCAGCTACTGGCCGGTCGGCTAAAAAACAAAAGGGCGGCGTCTATCCGGCAAACAGAGGGGCGTCGCCCTTAGTGGGCTTGCCATGCGGGTGAAAAGCGGCTATACTTAGGAAGAATCCGACACGATTCTCCCCAAATTCTTATGGTACAATGAAAAAACACTCCACGGCTGGTGGATGGCCGCAGGGGAAAGGATAAAAAATGCAAGGATTTCTGCTCTCCATCCGGGTCGTGACCCCCATCCTGCTGATGCTGTGCGTCGGTATGCTGGTACGGCGGCTGGGCTGGGTGGATGAAAAAACGCTGAATGTCATGGACCGTCTGGGCTTTAAGCTGCTGTTGCCTACCCAGCTCTTTTACAGCCTGTACCGCGCGGAGTGGGATGTCTCGGTCTACGGCAAGCCGCTTTTGGCCTCCATCGTCATTATCCTCATCATATTGGTGCTGGCATTGTTCATTTTCGGTCGGCTGGAGCCCGACCCCAAGCGCCGCGGCCCGGTCATCCAGTGCGAGATCCGCGTGAACTTCGTCATCTTCGGCATGGCCATCATCGCCTCCTTGTACGGCAGCGAAAATACCGGCCTCATCGCCATTATGGCGGCCATCATCATCCCGCTCACCAGCACCATCTCCGCCATCCTGTTCGAGGTATACCGCGGCGGCCGGGTAAAGCCCGCCATGCTGCTGCTCAATATCATCAAAAACCCCTACCTCATCGGCGCGGCGCTGGGGCTCATCTTTCTGCTGCTGCGCATCCCGCTGCCCCAGCCGGTGGAAAAAACGGTCAGCGATATCGGCGGCATGGCCACCCCTTATTGCCTTATTGTGCTGGGCGGCAGCATCCACCTTTCCCGCTTCGGCGATTACGGCCGTTCTCTGTGGCTGGCGGTGCTGGGTAAAAGCGTCATCATCCCACTTGTGTTCATTCCACTGGTGGTGTTGGCTGGCTTCCGCGGGGATGCCCTGGCGGCATTGGCAGTTATGCTGGCCTGCCCCACGGCGGTCTCCGGTTATACTTTGGCCAACCAGTGCGGCGCCGATGGCGAGCTGGCGGCGCAGCTCATTGTGGTCACCACACTCTTTTCAGTCGTCACCATGTTCCTCACCATCTGGGTTCTTACCTCCATGGCGTTGATATGACAAAAGCAAGAAAAACGGACCTATCCGCTTTGGGATAAGTCCGTTTTTTGCTGTAAATGGAAGGAGTGAACCTGTAAGCCGAGTTCTGTCTGGGACAACAATCTATCTAGGCCTGCTGTTGCCAGCAGGCTCCAGCCACTCTTTTGGGGATCGGGACGGGCAGCCCCCTGTGATCCCGCTTGGTGTTGCTCCGGATAGGGTTTACATAGCCTTTGGGTCACCCCAAAGCTGGTGAGCTCTTACCTCGCCTTTCCACCCTTACCCCTTGCGGGGCGGTATCTCTCTGTTGCACTTTCCCGGGCGTCGCCGCCGGCTGCCGTTAGCAGTTATCCTGCCCTGTGGAGCTCGGACTTTCCTCATGCGGGGCCTTTCGGACACCCGCCCGCTGTTGTCCAGCTCACTCCTTCGGTTTTACGAGTATAACACACTGGCCATGTCAAAATCAAGCGTCCCCGGTAAGTTTGGCATTCACCGCCCGGAAAATCGCCTCATTCGCCTTACATACCTTGCGGTCATAGGTCAGCAGGCCGTTGCGCTCGCCCTCCACATCACTCACTTGGGTGTAAACGGCCGCGGCCAGCCCCCTCTCCTTGGCGGGGATGATCTGCTCCTCCATCAGCTTTTGGAACGCTCGGTTAAATTCCGTCGGGTCAGCGATCTTCTTGTAGCCGAATTCTGCTCCCTCGCCCCAGCAGTGGCCGGGCACAGCGCAGTTGTAGCCGCCGTATTCCGTCAGACAGATGGGCCGCTGCTCCTTGGGCGGCTGTTTGTGGTGATACGGCCGGAAATACCAGTGAATACTTTTGATGTCCCCGCCGCCTTGATCGTACCAGCCGCTGGCGTGGTCGATCGGCCGGGTATCATCCCGCTTTCGGATAAACTCCGCAGCTTTCAGGGCGTCAAACTGCCCCCAGCCCTCGTTAAAGGGCACCCACAGCGCCAAACTCACGGTATTGTACAGCAGGTCTATCATCTGTCCCAGCTCCTCGTAGTAGTGGGTGCGCCCCGCTTCATCGCTCCGGGAAAAATAGCGGTAGCGGTCGTCCTTGACCCGCAGCCCCAGGTTGGAGAATACATAGATAGACAGCGGGGAATAGCTCTCGCCGCCGTTCATCATATCCTGCCATACCAGCATCCCCAGCCGGTCACAGTGGTAGTACCAGCGCAGCGGCTCCACTTTGATGTGCTTGCGCAGCATATTAAAGCCCAGCCGCTTCATTTCAGCAATGTCATGGATCAGCGCCTCATCGCTGGGGGCGGTGTAGTAGCCGTCGCTCCAGTAGCCCTGGTCCAGCAGTCCGTTCTGGAAATAGGGCTTTCCATTCAGCAGCAGCCGCGGCAGCCCCTTTTCGTCCTTCCCAATGCCGAAGGCCCGCATCCCAAAGTAGCTCTCCACTTTATCGCTGCCCGCCAGGGTGATGGCAGCATCGTAGAGGAACGGATTCTCCGGGCTCCACAGGCGCAGTTCCTCCGCCGGGATGGTAAGCGTGCTCTCTCCATTTTCGTCGGTTTGCCCTTCGGCAATGATGCCCCCATCCCTGCAAATCGTGACAGCGGCCATGGCAGGGTCATCCGCCTCCAGCCGAATGTGGACCGCATTTTCCTCCGGCTTTGGGGTAATGCGCAGGGACCGCAGATAATTTTCCGGTACGCATTCCATCCACACCGTCTGCCAAATACCAGACTGCGGCGTGTACCAGATGCCGGTGTTTTTCAGCCGCTGCTTGCCGCGGGAAAGGGAACCGGTATCGGTGGGGTCGGTGACACGAAGCTCCAGCGTAAAGGCATCGCCCTCAATAAGCTCGGTCACATCCAGGGCAAAGGGCAGGTAGCCCCCGGTGTGACTGCCCGCTTCCTGGCCGTTGACCCACACGGTGCAGCACTGGTCCACCGCCCCGAAATGCAGGAGCAGCCGGCCGCCCCGGAAAAAGCCCTCCGGCAGGGTGACGCTGCGGCGGTACCACAGGTACTCATCCGGCTGCAAGATGTGTCCCACCCCGGAAAGCGGGGTCTCCGGCGAAAAGGGCACCACGATCTCCCCCTGCATGGCAGCGGGCTTTTCGGCCGTTTTGGTAATGGCATATTCCCATATGCCGTTCAGGTTCAGGTAGCTGTTTCTCCTCAGCTGGGGGCGGGGGTATTCCGGCAGCGGGTGCTCCCGGTCAAGTGCCTCTCCCCAGGGTGTCAGCATGGCTTCGGTCATGGCAGTTCCGCCTTTCTGTCTTGGTTTCAGCAGGGTGCGGGGGCCGCCCCGCAGGGCACCGCCCTCCGGGCGGTGTGACATGCTTCGCCCGTCCCGGCGGCTGCGCCGCCGCCCCTGCGGGGCGACTTTCCCGTGCACCTGCCCTTTTCAAAAAAATCTCCGTTTCACCGGTCTTTCCTGTGCCGCACCTGGCCAGTGAATGTGGCCGTTCCGCCCCAGCCGGTTTTCCCGGCGAGCAATATTCATTGACTCTCTCGTTGCAGAACCCAACCAGTGGACAATCTTACTCGGATAGCCTCTCCACTTTGGAAGACTTTCCCGGTGAAAGATGTTTTTTAGGCTTTGTAGCCGACCAAAGGCCTCTTATCTTGTCCGAATGGTTGCTTTAATGGGACAGTTTTTCCAGTGAGTAATGCTCATCGGTCCTCCCAGTGCTGCACCCGGCCGATGGCCTTATCCCAGCCGCGCAGATTGCGTTCCCGGATCTCCTCACTCATCTGCGGGGTGTACAGCTTATCCAGCGTCCACTGCTCCCGGATCTCGTCCAGGTCGTTCCACACACCGGTGGCAAGGCCCGCCAGATAAGCGGCGCCCAGTGCCGTCGTTTCCCTTATCATCGGCCGGCGGATGGTGGTATGGATGATGTCGCTTTGGAACTGCATCAGGAAGTTATTGGCGGAAGCGCCGCCATCCACCCGCAGCTCCTGCAGCCGGATGTCGGTATCCCGCTCCATGGCCACCAGTACATCCCGGCTTTGGTAGGCGATGGATTCCAAAGCGGCCCGGATGATGTGCTTGCGGTTGCAGCCGCGGGTCAGCCCCATAATGGCTCCTCTGGCATACATGTCCCAGTAGGGGGCACCCAGCCCGGTAAAGGCCGGGACCACATACACCCCGCCGTTATCCTCCAGCCGGGTGGCAAAGTATTCGCTGTCGGCCGCCTCGTGGATGAGATGCAGCTCATCCCGGATCCACTGGATGACCGCCCCGCCGATGAAAACGCTGCCCTCCAGGGCATAGCGGGCGGTGCCGTCGGCGCTGGCGGCCATGGTGGTCACCAGACCGTTTTTGCTTTGGAAAATATCCGTCCCGGTGTTCATCAGCAGGAAGCAGCCGGTGCCGTATGTATTCTTCGCCTCACCTGGGGCAAAGCAGGTCTGCCCAAAAAGCGCGGCCTGCTGGTCGCCCGCGCACCCGGCAATGGGGATCTCCACGCCGGCATAGTTCATGGTGCCGTATATGGCGCTGGAGGGCTTGACTTCCGGCAGCATGTTCATGGGGATATCCAATGCCTCGCAGATTTTTTTATCCCAGCACATGTGGCGGATATCATACAGCATGGTGCGGCTGGCGTTGGTGTAGTCGGTCACATGCGCGCGCCCGCCGGTCAGCTTCCAGATGAGCCAGGTATCCACCGTGCCGAAGAGCAGACGGCCTTCCTTGGCCATCTGGCGGGCATCCGGCACATTGTCCAGGATCCACTTGATCTTGGTGCCGGAAAAATAGGCATCGATGAGGAGGCCCGTGTGCTCGCGGATGTAGTCCTCCAGGCCCTGGCGCTTCAATTCCTCGCAAAGGGGGGCGGTGCGGCGGCACTGCCAAACAATGGCATTGTAGATGGGGCGGCCGGTTTCCTTATCCCACACGATGGTGGTCTCGCGCTGATTGGTGATGCCGATGGCCGCGATTTCCTCCGGCTGGACATTGCTTTTGGCCAGTACTTCTACCATCACGCCGTACTGGGAGGAGTAGATCTCCATGGGGTCATGCTCCACATAGCCGGCCTTGGGGTAGTGCTGGGGGAACTCCTTTTGTCCCATGGCGATGATATTCTGCTCCCGGTCGAACAGAATGGCGCGGGAACTGGTGGTACCCTGATCCAGGGCGATAACATACTGCTTCATGGCGGGGCCTCCTTGCGGCAAATTTCTAATTCTCATTGTAGTCTTTTTTGCCGCATCTGTCAAAGAAAACCGGCCCGAAACGCCGGTGAAACCCGCCCCCACATATGCAATATTTCACTGATTTGATGCAATCTTATCCTGTACCATCCAGTATTCATGCAATATGCGCCCATACATTCCCAGAATTGTAAAGGTTCCGTAAAAGATGGGGCTTTTTTATCCGCCTGATTCCACAGGAGAAAACAAAGCAACTGCCCCCGTATCCGGAAATACAGGGGCAACTTATAATGCGGTCACTTTATTATTTTCTTTTTGCGCCTTTACATATCACGGCAATACCGGCCAGCATTTCGGCGACAGACAGCCCCAGCAGAAGCCCAGAGAAAAAATCTTTGACATCGGAGCCACCCAAGGTATGCGACAAGGACTGAAAAACAACGCCCATGACGATAAGAACAACGCCGGTCAGCATGACTTTTTGCTTTTCCAGTTCCTGTGTTCTTCTCAGCAGATCAAGGATCTGTTCCTCATCATACATACGAATACTTTTATCGTCGGTTTCCTCGCCGTCCATGAGTTCAGAAACCGAAACATTTAATTCCTCACACAAGTTCTTTACTACGGCATAATCGGGCATACATTTTCCTGTTTCCCATTTTGAAATGGTTTTATTGGAAATACCCAAGCGCTCGGCAAGCTGCTCCTGGGTTAAATTCTGTTCTTTCCGTTTTTTGGTGATGAATCTGCCTACTTTGAGCTGTTCCATTTCAGATGCCTCCTTTGTTTCCTTGATGATAAAATAGCATTTTTACCGGTAAAATGATACCCACTGTAAGGCGAATATGGGTGGAAAAATGTATTTTTGTCGTTTCCATGCTTGTAAGCGTTTGCTTGCCTGCCTTGGTATGCCGCTTTTGGACAGACCATTGTAAAGCGGGGCTAGGATTTTTACCGCATGAATAAGCGGGGGAGAAGTGTTTCTTCTACATAAACCATTGTAGAACAGGGCCTGGATTTTTACCGCATGGATAAGCAGGGGAGAAATGTTCCTTCTACACAAATCATTGTAGGACAGGGCCTGGATTTTTATCACATGAATAAGCAGGGAAGAAATGTTGTCCCCGCACAAAGTATGAGTGGGGCGTAAAAAGGGAAAGTTTAAGGAATGTTCACTTCCCTTTATGCCAAGAATGTGATACAATAAAGCATTGGGAAATTCTCCCGAAATATAACCCCGCACTGCGGCGTGGGGAGCAAGGAGTATAGACTATGGAAAAGCGCGTTTTTCTCATTGTGCTGGATAGCTGCGGCTGCGGCGAAATGCCGGATAGCGCAGACTTTGGCGATGCGGGCAGCAATACCCTGCGTGCCTGCACCACTTCCTCCAAGCTGAATATCCCGATGCTGACGAAAATGGGCATCTTTAATATTGATGAGGTGGGCTGCGGTACCCCGGTGGCGGCCCCGGTGGGCGCCTACGGCCGCATGGCGGAAAAGAGCCGCGGCAAGGATACCACCATCGGACACTGGGAGCTGGCAGGAGTTATTTCGCCCCAGCCGATGCCGACCTTCCCCGATGGTTTCCCGGAGAGCTTTATCAAGGCCTTTGAGGAAAAGACCGGGCGTAAGGTGCTGTGCAATAAGCCCTATTCCGGGACCGAGGTGATAAAGGACTACGGCCGGGAGCAGAAGGAAACCGGCGGGCTGATCTGCTATACCTCGGCGGACAGTGTGTTCCAAATCGCGGCCAACGAGGCCGATGTGCCGGTGGAGGAGCTTTATCATATCTGCGAAGAGGCGCGGGAAATGCTGCAGGGGCCTGAGCTGGGGGTCGGACGGGTCATTGCGCGGCCGTATGTGGGGGAATACCCCAACTACACCCGCACCAGCAACCGGCATGATTTTTCGCTGAAGCCGCCGAAGAAAACGCTGCTGGATTACATCCAGGCGGCGGGACTGGCTTCCATTGGTGTCGGCAAGATCTATGATATCTTTGCCGGGCAGGGCATTACCGAGATGGTGCGCAACAAGAGCAACACCGACGGCATGAACCACACCCTGGACTATGCCGCGAAGGATTTTAACGGACTGTGCTTTGTGAACCTGGTGGACTTTGATATGCTGTACGGCCACCGCAATGATGTGGACGGCTACGCCAACGCGCTGACGGAATTTGATGTGCAGCTGCGGGAGCTGCTGCCGCTGCTGCGGTCCGATGACCTGCTGTTCATCACGGCGGACCATGGCTGCGATCCTTCCACTCCCAGCACCGATCATTCCAGGGAGCATGTGCCCATGCTGGCCTACGGCGCAAAAGTGAAGCCGGGAGTCAATATTGGTACCCGGAGCACCTATGCCGACCTGGCCGCCACCGTGGCGGAATACCTGGGCGTCAAGGCGGAGATCGCCGGAGAGAGCTTCCTGAAGGAAATACTGAAGTAAAGAAACACTGTGAGGATATAGCATGACCGATATCATAGAGAATGCCGGCCAGCCGGAGAATACCGCCCCTGCCGCCGGCGAAAAAAAACCTGAAAATACCCCAAAGAAAGAAAAGCAGCCCATGACCTTTAAGCGGCTGTATAAGGAGTGGATCCTGCCCTTTGGGCTGGAGATTTTGGCACTGTTTTTGATCGTGAAATTTGTGTTCTTTGTGCCGATTGTGCCCACGGGCAGCATGGAGCCGACCATTGCCGAGCACAGCGCGCTTTTCGCGCTGCGGGTGCATGACCTGGAAAAGCTGGAGCGCGGGGATATCATCGTCTTTACGGCGGAGACCCCGGAGCTGGCCGGCACCACACTCATCAAGCGGCTCATCGGACTGCCGGGCGACCATGTGGAGATCGATGAAAACGGCACTGTGACCATTAATGGGGAAGTGCAGCAGGAAAGCTATGTGGTGTACCAGTATGCCATTCCCAGTGAGTTTGATGTCCCGGAGGGGTATTACCTCTTTATGGGCGATAACCGGGCCAATTCCATGGATAGCCGTTACTGGCAGAACCCCTATGTTTCTGGCGAGTCCATCCAGGGACGGGCGATCTTCACCCTTTTCCCGTTCAGTAATTTTGGCAAGCTGCAGTAAGGCGGCGTTTATCACATTTCGTAACGGAGCTATGAGTAAATGAACAAGACCGCTGTCCATGCCATCATCATGGTGCTGACCACGATACTGGCCAAGGTGCTCGGCTTCTGCCGGGAGCTTTCGCTGGCCTTTTCTTACGGTGCCAGCAATGTAAGTGACGCCTATGTGGTGGCGTTCACCCTGCCCACCATTCTCTTTTCCGGGCTGGGTACCGCTATGCTGACCAGCTATATCAGCGTTTATACCGACCTGCAGCAGAACCGCCCCGGTGAGGAAAAGCCGTTCCACGACCAGGTGATCACCATGTCGTTTTTGCTCTCGGTGGGCTTTATCGCTGTGTTTCTGGCGCTGCGGTATCCCATTGTGCGGCTGTTCGCGCTGGGCTTTGAGGGCGCGCAGCTGGACCTGACGGTGAACCTTTCCTCCATCATGATCGCCTCGCTGGTGTTCCTGGGGGTCGGCTATATTTTGCAGGGCTACCTGCAGATGAAGGGCTGCTTCTTTACCGTTGGCATGGTGAGCGTGCCGCTGAACATCGCGGTCATCGCCACCATTCTCCTTTCCGGAGAGAACTACGATATGCTGGGCTGGGGCGTTGTCATCGGCTACGCAGGGGAGTTCCTGCTGGTGCTGCTGGTGGCGCTGCGGCGGCAGTTCTGCTACCACCCGGATATCGCCTTCCGCAACCATAATATCCGTAAATTCCTGGTGATGGTTCTGCCTATCTTCCTGGGCAAGACCATCAATTCCATCAATATCATCATTGATAAGAGCATCGCTTCGCTGCTTTCGGAGGGCGTGGTCTCGGTGCTGAATTACGGCAACCGCATCACCGGGTTTGTGACCTCGGTGTTTGTGGTCTCTATCACCACCGCGCTGTTCCCGCAGCTCTCCCGCCTTTCCGCCGCCAGCGATACCCGGCAGCTGAAGCACACCTACCGCTCCAGCTGCGGCATCATCGGGCTGTTTGTCATTCCCATTTCGGCGGGCATGATGATGTTCTCCAAGGAATTTGTGCAGCTGCTGTTTTTCCGCGGGGAGTTTACCGAATTTGATGTGCAGCGCACCGGGGAGGTTGTGTTTTTCTACTCGCTGGGGCTGCTCTTTTACAGCATCAAGGAAGTGACCATCAATGTGTACTACGCCCTGCAGGATACCAAGACGCCGACCATCAATTCGCTGCTGGCGATCGTGCTTAATATCGTCATTAATCTGCTGCTGATGCGGACGATGGAGCACAAGGGGCTGGCGCTGGCGACGGCGCTTTCCAGCTTTATTACCACCGTGCTGCTGATCATTCAGCTGCAGCGCAAGATGGGGCATATGGGCTACCGGTACCTGGCGGGGACCTACCTGAAGATGATAATAGCGGCCGGGGCCATGACCGCGGCGACGCTGCCTTTCTACCACTGGTTTTCTACCAAGACGACCTCGCTGCTGGTGAGCCTGCTGGCAGCGATCGTAGTGGCGATGATCGTTTACTTTATCGCCTGTCTGCTGCTGCGGGTGAAGGAGCTGGGCCATGTGGTGGTGGCCATTGCGGAGCGTTTCCACCGGAGACGCCCAGCATAAGACAAAACTTTATTTTACCGAAAAGGAGGGAACACCGATGGCCCGGAAGATCATGGTAGGCATGAGCGGCGGAGTGGATAGCTCGGTTGCGGCGTACCTGCTGAAAAAGCAGGGATATGAGGTGACCGGTGTGACCTTTAAGCTGTGGGACGACCCCACGCTGGAATCCGGCTGCTGCAGCGCCGACGATGTGCGGGACGCGGCCTATGTGTGCCAGCAGCTGGGCATTCCGCACTATGTGCTGAATTATAAAGACCTGTTCCGGCAGGAGGTGGTAGGGCCCTTTGCGGAGGAATACCTGCGCGGGCGCACGCCGAACCCCTGCATCAGCTGCAACCGATATATTAAATTTGGGGCCTTTTCCCATAAGCTCCGGGAGCTGGGCTTTGACCTGATGGCAACCGGACACTATGCCTGCTGCGGCTATAATGAAGCGACCGGCCGCTGGGAGCTGAAAAGAGCCATTCATCCCGAAAAGGACCAGAGCTATGTGTTGTATAACCTGACGCAGGAGCAACTGGCCATGCTGCGGCTGCCGCTGGGGGAGTACTCCAAGCCGGAGATACGCGCCATAGCGGAGGAAAGCGGACTGGTGGTGGCAAAAAAGCCGGACAGCCAGGATATCTGCTTTGTGCCGGATGGCGACTATAATGCCTTCCTGCGGCGCTGGACAGGACAGGAGCTGCCCGCCGGACAGTTTGTGGCGGAGGACGGCACTGTGCTGGGGCCTAATAAAGGTATTACTCACTATACCATCGGTCAGCGCAAGGGGCTGGGCATCTCGCTGGGGTGCCATGCCTTTGTGCGGCGCATTAACGCGGCGGAAAACACCGTGGAGCTGACCACCGAGGAAAGCCGGCTGTTTCGCAGGACCATCTTTGCTGATGACCTCAACTGGATCGCCATAGAGGACCTGCACGGACCGCTGGAAGTGGAAGCGAAGATAAGATATGCCCACCGGGCGGCCGCGGCGGTTATCAGCCCCAGCCCCATCTCCGGTACCGTTCGGGTGGACTTTATGGAAGCACAACGCGCCCCGGCGCCCGGCCAGGCGGTGGTTTTCTACCGCGAGGGGTCGGTCATCGGCGGCGGAACGATATTAGATATGGAGGAACCGATATGCTGAAAGACTATCTTTCATCCTTTGCACCGCAGCTGCACGGCCATGTGGAGCTGCGCGCGCAGATCAGCACCAGCCACGCGGTAGCCATGCTGAACGGCGACCTGCAAAGCAATGCCCGCGCCCAGCAGGGCGGTGTTTCCGCCCGGGTGTACCGCAATGGCGTTTATGGCTTTGCCAGCGCCGTGGAATACGATGAGGAGAGTGTGCGCCGCGTGCTGAAGGCCGCCGAGGAGAACGCGCTTTTCCTGGATGCCCGCGTGAAGAAGAGCCGTCCCGCGCTGCCGGTGCTGCCCAGCGGCATGGTGGCGAAGGATAAGGAATATATTGAGGTGCCGCAGAAGGACTACATCGAGTTTGTACGGGCGGCGGATGATTACCTGAAGCAGAAGTACCCCAATCTGTTAAGCCGCCGGGTGCTGCTGCGCCATGACTGCATGGAGAAGCTGCTGACTGTCAGCGACGGCACCAACAGCCACAGCGTGCGGCCCCGCACCCATCTGGTCGTGCAGCTTACCGCTGACGCGCCCGATGGGATGCCGGTTGAGATCTTTGATGTGCTGGGCGGCGGCGAGGGCGTCCTTACCGACCACTTTACCGACCCCAGCAAGTACTACGAAAAGCTGGACGAGCAGGTGGAGCTGCTGATGAAGAAGCGCGAGGGCGTCTTTACCAACGCGGGGCTGAAGGATGTTGTGCTGGCTCCGGCGCTGGCCGGTATTCTGGCGCACGAGGCCGTGGGCCACACCGTAGAGGCCGACCTGGTGCTGGGCGGCTCCGTGGTTGCGCACAACCTGGGCAAGCGGGTCGCTACTGACCTTATCACCATGGTGGACTATGCCCACACCCTGCCCGATGGCAGCCGTGCCCCGCTGCCGGTGTATGTAGATGATGAGGGCACGCCCGCTTTTGATGAAGTCCTCATCAAGGACGGCATCCTGGTGGGCTACATGAACAGCCGTGAGACTGCCCAGCACTTTGGCATGGAGCCGCACGGCAATGCCCGCGGCTATGCGTACAGCGATGAGCCGCTGATCCGTATGAGAAACACCGCCATCCTGCCCGGCAAGGACAAGCTGGAGGATATGATCGCCGCCATTGATGACGGGTACTACTTTACCCAGACCAATAACGGCCAGGCCGATACCACCGGCGAATTCATGTTTGGTATTATGATGGGGTATGAGATCAAGAACGGCAAGCTGGGCCGCGCGGTGCGGGATACCACCATTTCCGGGATGGCGTTCCAGATGCTGCAAACCGTGGATATGCTGAGCGACGACATGGTGTGGAGCTGCAGCGGTACCTGCGGCAAAAAGCAGCCGATGCCGGTGGGCATGGGCGGCCCGGCCGTAAAATGCAAAATAAATGTAGCAGGAAAGTGAGGGAAGCAGCATGATGAATTTGAAGGACGCAGCCAGCTACGCGCTGGAACAGCTGCATGAGGCCGGCGCCGATGACGCCGCCGTGATTGTGACCAGCGGCAAGATAGACGAACTGAACATTGATGGCGGGGAATTCAGCCTAATGCGCTCCGGCTTTAAGAGCGGGCTTTCGCTTAAGGCTATCAAAGAGCAGAAAACCGGCAATATTCACACCAATTCCTGCGAAAAGGAAGCCATAGACGCCGCGGTAAAGGACTGCATGGCGGCGGTGATGGCGGCCCAGCCCGATGAGGCTGAATCCATCGCGCCCAAGGCAGAGAATATGAGCTTTACCGCCGGGGTGCTTATCCCCGACCGGGATAAGCTCTTTGACCGGCTGCAGGAGTACATGGATACCCTGCACACCGAGTATCCCAAGATCAATATGGAACAGCTCATCGCGAAATATGACCACGACGACATCCTGCTGATGAACACCAACGGTGTGGAGATGCGCTACCAGAACGGTGGGTATATCATCAGCACCATGTTCTCCGCCCACGAGGGGGAGAAGGCGGGTTCCTTTAACGGCACCGGCTACCTGACCGACCGGCTGGACCAACCCCTGATGGAGACCGGCATGATGCGCCGCCTGCTGCGGGATGCCGAGGCTGACCTGACCGCCGCGCCTGTTCCGGAGAAATTTGAGGGGACGCTGCTGGTGAGCCCGGCTTTTATGGGAGAATTCCTGGGCACCGCGCTGGGCTGCTATGCTGGGGATTATGCCCTCATCAGTGATACGAGTATCTGGAAGGATAAGCTGGGCCAGCGGGTCGCATCCAGCGGCATTACGCTGGAAACAAGGCCGCTGGATGAGCGCATCGTCTGCGGTGAACGCTTTGACAGCAATGGCTATAAGAGCGAAAACGGCGTTATTCTGCGGGATGGCGTGCTGGAGAGCTTCTGCCTTTCCGAATACGCGGCACGCAAGACCGGCCAGAAACGCGCTGCCAACCAGAGCGGCGCCTACTTCCTGCATCCTGGCGAGCAGAGTTTGGAGGAGATCATTGCCGGGATCAAAAATGGCATTCTTATCAACCGCTTCTCCGGCGGCCAGCCCGGCGCCAGCGGCGACTTTAACGGCGTGGCCAAGAACAGCTTCCTCATTAAAGACGGCAAGCTGGCCGGCGCCGTGACCGAAACCATGATCAGCGGCAACTTTGCCGAGCTTCTGCAGAACCTCCGCGGCATCAGCCGGGAGACGGTGTGCGATGGTTACAGTGTGCTGCCCTGGGCGGCATTTGATGGCATCATCGCAAAATAAATTTATTATCTTAAATTTCACGATGCCGCAGGACTGCCTGCGGCATTGTGCTGAAAGGCGGTAAAGTGTATGGCGGTACTAATCCCCGAACATTGCGAACTATGTCCCCGCCGCTGCGGGGCGGACCGCCGTACCCAAACTGGCCGCTGCGGGGCGGGGAATACCCTGCGCGCCGCCCGGGCCGCTCTCCACCGGTGGGAGGAGCCCTGCATCAGCGGGGAGGACCCCGAACGGGGCTCCGGGACAGTGTTTTTCTGCGGATGTACGCTGGGCTGTGTTTTTTGTCAGAACGGCGTCATCAGTCACGGGGGCGAGGGGAAAGAGATCACCACCGAACGGCTGGCGGAAGTTTTTCTTGCATTGCAGGCGCAGGGGGCGTACAATATCAACTTAATTACCCCCACACAGTACCTGCCGTGGATTTTGGAAGCACTGAACCTGTGCCGCGAACGCCTGGCGATCCCGGTACTGTATAATACCGGCGGGTACGAGCGGGTGGAAATGCTGCGGCTGCTGGAGGGCAGGGTGCAGATCTACCTGCCCGACCTGAAATATTACGACAGCGCGCTTTCCGCCCGGTATTCTGCTGCGCCGGATTATTTTGCCGTGGCGGCCCAGGCCCTGCGGGAGATGTTCCGGCAGGTGGGGCCGGTGCGCTTTGATGAAAACGGCATGCTGCAAAGCGGTATGGTGGTGCGGCACCTGGTGCTGCCGGGAGCCCATAAGGACAGCCTAAGGCTGCTGAACTGGCTGGCGGATAATTTCTCTCCGGAGGATATCCGGCTGAGCTTGATGAGCCAGTATACTCCGCCTGCCGGTATTGCCATCCGGGAATTGCAGCGCCCCATTTTTACCTACGAATACCGCAAGGCCTGCGAGCGGGCGGAGGAGCTGGGCTTTTTGGGCTATACCCAGCAGCGTTCTTCCGCCGATGCCGCCTACACCCCGCCCTTTGATGGGACAGGCCTTTGATAAAATTTCACCCCCAGGAGATACATATGACAGGACCCCTGCAGCGCCGCGCCATCGCCGATGGCGTATGGTTTTCCCGCATTCACGACCCTAAATTCTACCACAACAGCATATCAGTCACTATTATTACACCGCTGGCGGAGGGGAAGACCTCCGCGGCGGTGCTGGCGGCATACCTGCTGCGTATGGGCAGCCGCCGCTGCCGGGATATGACCGAGCTGGAATGCCGCCTGGCGGACCTCTACGGGGCAGTGCTGGATACCGATATTTCCCGCCACGGTGAAAACCAGCTGCTCACCTTCTCCATTGCCGGGGCGGATGACCGCTTTGCGCTGGAAGGGGAGAGCATCAGCCGGGGCTGCGCCGAGCTGTTGGGAGAAATACTGCTGGAGCCGAAGGTGGAGGGCGATGCCTTCCCAGAGGAGGCCTTCCGGCTGGAGCAGCAGTACCTTATTGATACCATTGAGGCGGAGATCAACGATAAACGCAGCTACGCGGCCCAGCGCTGCACGGCTGAGATGGGCCGGGGCTGTCGGTTTGCGCTGCCCCGCTACGGTACGGTGCAGGAGACGCTTTCTGTCACACCGAAGGAGGCCTATGGCCGCTACCGGGAGCTGATCCGCACGGCCCGCATAGAGATCTTCTTTAGCGGGTGCGGCAGCCCGGACTATGCTGAGGAGGTATTTGCCAAACTGTTTGCCGGGGTGGAGCGCACGCCGCTTTGTCCCACGCCGCAGCGGCTCCCCCGGCGGGCGGAACGGGTAACGGAGCTGGCCGAGCAGCTGCCCATGAGCCAAAGTAAATTGGTGCTGGGCTTCCGCACCGGCCTGCCACAGCAGCGCCGGGCCCGTACCGCCCTGCGCGTGATGACCGCCCTGCTGGGCGGCAGCACCGGCTCCCGGCTTTTTACCAATGTACGGGAAAGGCTGGGCTGCTGCTATTACTGCGGCGCGCGGGTCAACCTGCTTACCGGCATACTGCTTATTGAATGCGGCCTGGAGGAGGCCAACCGGGAGCGGCTGCAAAGCGCCATCCTGGCCGAGATCGCCGACCTGGCCGCCGGGCATATCACCCCGCAGGAGCTTTCTCACATCAAGCTGGCGTTCCAAAGCTCGCTTTGCTCCATTGGGGATAGCCTGGCCCGCACCGAGGGCTGGTATCTCAGTGGGCTTTTGCAGGGGGATCCCATCACGCCGCAGCAGGATATGGAGGAGATCGCCTCCATCACCGCGGAAGAGGTGGCGGCCGCCGCGGCAGCGCTTACACTGGATACTGTGTTCTTTTTGCAGGCCGTAGGGAAGGAGAATGGGTGCGATGAGGATTGATGAACGCCATACCTCCGAGCTGCTGGGACAAAGCACCCGCACCATGGTGCTGCCCAGCGGCCTTACCGTGCAGATGTGCCGGATGCCCGGCTTTGTAACGGCGTATGCCATGCTCACCGTCGGGGTGGGCTCCATAGACATCGGCTACCGGGTGCGGGGCCGGGAGGTATCGCTGCCCGCCGGGGTGGCCCACTACCTGGAACACAAGATGTTCGACTGCCCCTACGGAGACGCCATGCAGCGCTTTGACGCACTGGGCGCTTCCGCCAATGCCTTTACCAGCTTTGATAAGACGGCCTACTACTTTAGCTGTACCGAAAACTTTTCCAAGGCGCTGGTGATATATGCTCTAAGTGACTTCTTAATCATGATTTTGTCATGGTTAGTGAAGCAATCACTTAGAGCATTTTTGTTTCAGGAGGTACAGCCATGAGAAATGAAAAAATTACCCCACTGTACGAGCGCCTGAGCCGGGACGACGAGTTACAGGGCGAGAGCAATTCCATATCCAACCAAAAACAGATGTTAGAGGATTTTGCCCGCCGGAATGGGCTGCCAAACCCTACGCACTTTACAGATGATGGTATCTCAGGCACCCGTTTTGACCGCCCCGGATTTTTGGCGATGATGGAGGAAGTGGAGGCAGGGCGTGTAGAGGCAATCGTCATCAAGGACATGAGCCGGTTGGGGCGCGACTATCTGAAGGTCGGTCAGGTCATGGAGGTTT
>ERZ857840.496-NODE-496-length-57593-cov-13.389012_pt1 | contig 57593 bp, 47 predicted proteins | sample MGYA00519760_ERZ857840 | MGnify/ENA primary metagenome ERZ857840 (study PRJEB31778, sample SAMEA3449371) | human gut metagenome | biome: human gut; feature: human-associated habitat; material: faeces | place: United Kingdom | collected 2010/2012 ... | reverse complement strand
CGCCAGAACGAAAAAGGCGCAAGCAGATGGCGCAGTTGAATCTGGAAATAGTATAGGATGACGACAGGAAAAGAACAGCGGAACACATCCAGCTATCAAAAACGCGCCTCCCGAAGTTTCCGGGAAGCGCATTTTGTCTGACAAGTTTTGAGAAAAATCAGTGGCAGCCCTTGCATTTGCCGCAGTCGCCGCCGCAGCTGCAAGCAGAATTGCCGCTTTTCTTGTCCTTGATCATCTTCCAAATGACTGCGCCAACAATCACCAGAAGTACACCGCCAACAATCCACGTTGCCATGATTCGTTCCTTTCTGCGCCTGTGCGGATGGAGGAAAACCGCTTTTGCGCGATAGAACATATGCCGGAGGGAAAGCGCAGATGATGCAGAACCCGCGCCAGCCCTCCGGCGTTCACAAGAGGGGTTTCAGAAAGCACCGGATGCAGCGGGGCTTTCCTCGGTTAAGCCCGATGGAAAATCAGGCAGAAACCTTCTGCGTGAGGTGGTTGTCGTTGTAAGGATTCTTACGAACGACCAGATACACCAGACCAGCCAGCAGCAGGATGGCAATCGCCGTCGCAACGGTGAAGCCAGCGCCGCTGAAGAGCAGGCCAAGCTGATAGACAATCAGGGCGATGGTGTACGCGAACGCGCACTGATAGCCAACCGCAGCCAGCGTCCACTTGGCATTGTTGAACTCACGCTTCATCGCGCCGATGGCCGCGAAGCAGGGAGCGCACAGGAGGTTGAAAATCATGAAGGCATACGCCGCCAGACGGCCGTGACCGTTGGAGGACTCGTTAAACGCCGTCGCAATCGGGCTGAGGGCTTCCGCCTTCTCTTCCTCGGTCATGTCCTCGTCGTCAACAACGTCCGCCGCGTCATCCGCGCCATACAGCACGCCCAGAACGCCAACGACTTCTTCCTTCGCAACCAGACCCATGACCGTAGCGACCGTGGACGGCATATTGCCGAAGCCCAGCGGCTTAAACACCACGCTGACCGGGTTGCCAATCTTGCCAAGGATGGAGTTGTCCATATCCGCCACAGCGCCCCAGGAGCCAGCCGCGCGATCCATTTCAGGTGCGAGTTCCGGCGCTTCCTCGTCTTCTTCCAGCGTTCCAGCTTCCGCCTTCGCGTTGTAATCAGCCAGTTCCGTCTGGTATGTCTGCTGCGCTTCCAGCTGCACGTCCGCCGTGGGTGCCCAGCCGTAGGTCTTCGCAAACCAAATCACAATAGAGGACAGGAGGATGACCGTGCCAGCGCGCTTGATGAAGCTCCAGCCGCGCTCCCACACACTGTGGAACACGTTGCGGCCAGATGGGAAGTGATACGCCGGCAGCTCCATGACGAAGGGAGCCGGGTCGCCCGCGAACATCTTCGTCTTCTTCAGCATGATGCCGGAGATAACAATCGCCGCCACGCCGATGAAGTACGCAGAGGTCGCGACCCACGCGCTGCCGCCGAACACAGCCGCGGCAATCAGGCCGATAATCGGCATCTTCGCGCCGCAGGGGATGAAGGTCGTCGTCATGATGGTCATCTTGCGGTCACGGTCGCTCTCGATGGTACGAGAAGCCATGATACCGGGAACGCCGCAGCCAGAACCAATCAGCATCGGGATGAAGCTCTTGCCGGACAGACCGAACTTGCGGAAGATACGGTCCATGATGAAGGCGATACGAGCCATGTAGCCGACGTCTTCAAGGATAGCCAGCAGGAGGAACAGCACCAGCATCTGCGGCACGAAGCCCAGCACTGCGCCGCAGCCGCCGACGATACCATCCACAATCAGACCGCTCAGCCAGCCAGCGCAGCCAACGCCATCCAGCCACGTCTGAAGGTTGCCCTGCACGATTTCCGCAACGAACACATCATTCGTCCAGTCGGTCAGCAACGTACCAATCGTCGTCACGGAAATGTAATACACAAGGAACATGATGAGCGCGAAAATCGGCAGCGCCAGCACGCGGTTGGTCACCACGCGGTCAATCTTGTCCGAAACGCTCAGGCTGCCCTTCGCCTTGCCCTTCTTCACCGCGTTCTGCATCAAGGTGTTGATGTAGGCATAACGCTGGTTGGTGATGATGGACTCGGCGTCGTCATCCATTTCCTTTTCGCAGGAGGAGACGGCTTCTTCGATGCCCTTCTTGATATCTTCGGACAGCTTCAGTTCCGCAACGACCTTCTCGTCGCGCTCGAACAGCTTCACGGCGTACCAGCGCAGGAAGCGGGGTTCAACCTTGCCGCCGATGAGGTCTTCGATGTGCGCCAGCGCGTGTTCCACCGAGCCGGTGAATACGTGCGGATGCTCGCCCATCGTGCGGTTCTTGGCAGCAGCGGCAGCCTTTTCAGCCGCCTTCACGCTGCCTTCGCCCTTCAGCGCGGAAGTCTCGACGATTTCCACACCCAGCGCTGCGCTCAGCTTCTTCATGTCGATCTTGTCGCCGTTCTTGCGGGACACGTCGATCATGTTCATCGCGATGACCATCGGCGTGCCGAGTTCGAGCAGCTGCGTGGTCAGGTACAGGTTGCGTTCGATGGAGGTGGAGTCCACAATGTTCAGGATGGCATCAGGCTTGTCGTTCACCAGGTAGTTACGGGCGACGACTTCCTCCAGCGTGTAGGGAGACAGGGAGTAAATGCCGGGCAAGTCCTGAATGACCACATCGTCATTGCCCTTGAGCTTGCCTTCCTTCTTTTCAACCGTAACACCCGGCCAGTTGCCGACGAACTGACGAGAACCCGTCAGCGCGTTGAACATGGTCGTTTTGCCGCAGTTCGGGTTGCCTGCGAGCGCAATCGTAATCGCCATTTTCGGCGCCTCCTTATGCGAATTTGTCTTAACTAACCCCGCCAGAGGCTCCGCCTCTGGACTCCGCAAGGGACTCTGTCCCTTGACCCTTTCGCGCGATTGCGTTGATGACTTCTTCATACCTATATGCGCGTGCTGATGCAGGGTTTCGCGTCTGCGGACGCGACCAGAGGGCTTTCCGATCGCCCTCTGGACTGCTTCGGTTGCACCTATGTTAGTAGGTTTGAAACGTATAAGGTAGGAAAAAGCCTGCGCGAAATCAGGTTTATCCAAATGGAAACAGAATTACTGAACCTCGATCATTTCCGCATCCGCCTTGCGCACGCTCAGCTCATAGCCGCGCACGGTCAGCTCCATCGGATCGCCCAGCGGCGCAACCTTGCGCACATGGACTTCCGTCCCGCGGGTCAGTCCCATGTCCATGATGCGGCGCTTGACGGCACCTTCACCATGCAGGCGGACAACCACCGCGTTTTCCCCGACCTTGACATCCTTCAGGGTTTTCATGTCTTCTGCCTCCTTCTCCTCAGTTCACCAGCACACGCATAGCCATGGATTGGCTCAACGCAACACGGCTATCCTTGACAGCGCAAATCAGATTGCCGCCCATTTTGCTGACAACCGTCACTCTTTCGCCCATCACGAAGCCCAGCTCCGCCAGATGCTGACGCACCTCATCCTGTCCGGTGATTTTGCCAATCACGCCAGATTCGCCAATTTCCACCATGCCCAACGGCATCATGTTCCATGACCTCCTTGTGTCAGTCCTCTCGCGGATAGTTTATTCCAACTAATCCGGCGATTCGCAAGCGTTAGTTTAGCATAACTAATAGGCTATGTCAAGCGTTTTTCGCGTGTTTTTTTGTTTTTTGTCCACCTTTTTTCTGGTCTTTGCATCGTTTGCCCAATTCGGGGGAATGCTGACCAGCAAAAACAAAGGGCAGCTCTGCTTTGCAGGGAAATCAGTTACTTTTCCGAACAAAATCGAACCACCCCCTATCAAAAACTTCTGATTATCACCACTATGGCTTAAAGTGCCGAAGGGAGCAAGCAGAAAGCCCCTTTGTCACCTCCGCAGAGGCGAAATCCCCTGCATGATCGTGCGATTCTATCAGAAAATGAAAACCGCAAAAAAGAGGTGCGAGAATGAAGGAATGGGCGGTCTGGATGGCGAACAAGATGGAGGAGCAATTGCTGCGGATGGAGCAGCTGCGGCTCAGTGAATTTGTTGCATATGAAAAGAACTGGAAGAAGCGTCTTCTGATGCAGTTTGTAGGCGGGATTGCAAGAGGATTAGGGACAGCAGTTGGGTTTACGCTTCTGGGTGCGCTGGTGGTGTGGCTGCTGCAAGGACTGGTGCAAAGGAATCTGCCGATTATCGGGGATTTCCTGACCCAGCTGCTGAACCTCGTGGAAGGCAAGGGCAGCGGCAGCTAAAGCGTCCCCGCCCGTAACTTCGCGCTTCCGCAGAAGCGCCCCAAGCTGCTCTATCCGCCATTTCCACATTGTCGCGTCAATAGGCGCGACCTGATTCCGCCGCTTCCCAAATCATCATCACCAGAAAGGGCTATCATCACCATGCGCAAACCCGTTTCCCAAAGGCTGCTGCCTCTCCTGCTCATCCTCCTGACCCTCGCGCTTGACCGCTTCACCAAAGCCCTCGCCGTCGCGCTGCCGGATGAGCGCACCCTCATTCCCGGCATTCTTCGTTGGATTTATGTTGAAAATACGGGCATGGCGTTCAGCCTGTTCAGCGGACAGTCGTGGATGCTGGGCGTGGTGTCCGTCATCGCGGTTATCGCCGGATGGCTCGTCCTCCGCCGCTATCAGCTCAGCGGATGGAGCAGAACCGCGGCGGCGCTGATGATTGGCGGCGCGCTTGGCAACGCCTACGACCGCTTGGCGCTGGGCTATGTCGTCGATATGCTGGATATCACCCTGTTCCCCTTCGCAGTGTTCAATATTGCGGACGCGGCGCTCGTCGTCGGCACGGCGCTGATGGCGTACTGCATCGTGTTCCGCACGGAAGATTGGAGGAAAATCAATCATGACGCAAATGATGCCTGACGCACTCGAATCGCGCACTATCTCCATCCCCGGCGACGGGCGGCGGCTGGATGTTGCCCTGTCAGAAGCCGCCGGGCTGACGCGCTCGCGGGTGGCGGCGCTGATGGCGGACGGAAACGTCACGGTAGACGGGAAAGTCGAGACGAAATCCGGCGCAAAGGCGAAATCGGGGCAAACTGTCATCCTGATGATTCCCGCGCCGAAGCCTGCCGTCCCCGTCGCGCAGGAAATTCCGCTCACAATTCTCTATCAGGATGACGACCTCGCCGTCGTCCTGAAGCCCTGCGGCATGGTCGTTCACCCCGCCGCCGGCAATGAGGACGGCACACTCGTCAACGCGCTCCTGCACCACCTTGACCACTTGAGCGGCATCGGCGGCGAACTGCGCCCCGGCATCGTCCACCGGTTGGACAAGGACACCAGCGGTCTGCTGCTCGTGGCAAAGAACGACCAGAGCCAACTCGCCCTCAGCCGCCAATTGCAGGAGCGGCAGATGGAGAAGCACTACCGCGCGCTGGTTGAAGGGAATTTGCGGGAGGACAGCGGGCGCATCGACCAGCCCATCGCGCGGAGCAAGAAAGACCGCAAGAAAATGGCGATTGACCCCGAAGGCCGCCCGTCGATTACGGACTGGACGGTGCTTGCGCGCGGGCGGAACGTGACGCTGCTGGACGTCCACATTCTGACCGGGCGGACGCACCAAATCCGCGTGCACATGAAGTCCATCGGGCATCCGGTCTGCGGCGACCCGATTTACGGGTCAGGAAGAGGCGCGAAAGTCCCCCGCTTGATGCTCCACGCGTACACGCTTTCGTTCACGCACCCACGGACGGGGGAAAGGATGACGTTCACCGCGCCGCTGCCGGAGGAGTTTGTGCAGGGGCTGCGGGGGAACGGGTTGGAATGGGAGAAATAACGTTTCCTCACGGAAAGCCGGGGACGTTACAGCGTGCGATAATACTATTTCCATCATGAGAATGCGCCAGAATGGAAAAGTGCGGACAGATGGCACGGATGAATTTAGAAAGAGCACAACTGGATAATTGCATAGAAAAGCGCCCTGCTCCGGAGATGTTCCAGAGTAGGGCGCGGTTTTTTGATTCATCACGAAAATCCGGGGAGCGTAATACCATTTCCAAATAAGAATGCGCCAAGATGTGAAGCGAATTTTTTATTCTGGCGAACGGGCGTGAAACGCGGCACAGCAGCACTACGCTCAGTAGAACGACCGAAAGTCAGAAGGGAAAAGGCGCGGGTGCATTTGGAAAGCGTATTATTCCACGACCTTCGCGCCGGCAGCAATCGCGTCTTCCTTGGTTCTGAAGAACTGCCAAGTGCTTTCCACGGTGGGGGTGATTTCCTTCTGGTCGCGGATGTACTGCGCCAGAATGTTACGCACCTGACCGTTATCGTTGCCCAGCGTATCGCCGGTGTACATATCCGTGAGGCTGTAATCCTCAGGGGTCAGACCAGCCGCCTGCATGAAGCCGGCGCCGCCGGTGAAGCGGTAGTTGTTCATCACCACGGAGAACACCTGATCAGGCGCCACGGGCTGACCCTGATACTGCATGTTCTGGATGCGCTTTCCTTCAGGCGCATAGTAGTGGATTTCGTAGTACAAACCGTAGATTTCATCGGTGTAGTAGCCACCGCCAAGGTAATCGGGGTTCGACGCACTGGTGTAGTTGGTGGTAGCATGCTCCAGCCACAGCCGCAGCTGTTCGCCGGTCATGTTCACGCGATAGAGCCAGTTTTCAAACACGTACAGCTGATACAGCAAACGCATCGGAACGTCGCCCGCAGGAATCAGGTCGCGAACCTCGGCGCCGCTGGTCAGAGGCGCGCAGATGGACAGCTGCGCAGGAACCGCAGACAGCTGCGCCTTGTTCAGCAGATCCATCAGCGCGGTGGGCTGCAGGGAGATGTTCTTATTGGAGAAAGCGCCGGTAGCAGTGCCCAGAGGCTGATCCAGATAAGCCTGCAGCTCCTCGTTGTAGGGAGCCAGCGCCGTGGCAACCTTCTGATTTTCCACCAGGCCTTCCTGATCCGCCAGGAAACGGTAGCCGTTTTCAGCCGTCACAGGGGTCACGGTCTTGGTCGCCGGGTCGTAGGCGAGCTTCATGAAGCCCAGGCCTTCACCGCCGCCACCTGCCAGCACGGGCACAACCTTGCCCTCGGCATTGAGGATGTCTTCACGGTAGTCGGTGTTATGGAAGTGACCATACACAACCGCGTCAATCCCGGTAGTCAGGTTAATCATTGCGCGAACCTGGTTTTCGTAGTCCGCGGGGTTGTTGCCATCGGTAGAAACAGCGTCTTCCACGCCGGAGTGTGCCACGACAATCACCACGTCGCAGCCCTCCTGCTCGCGCAGGATCGGCACGAAGTGCTCAACCGTGGGAACCAGATTGCGGAAGTCGATGCCCTCATAGTGGGACTCAACCTCCCAAGCGGGGATGTTGGGCGTATCCATGCCGATGACGCCAACCTTCACGCCCTCAAATTCCTTGACGATGTAAGGGACGCCCATCCAGGAATCCCACTCGGTGCCCTTCGCCACAAAGTTGGCGGCGGACATGGGCACGGAATGCTCCTCGCCGTTGTCGGGGCTCATCACATACTCAATCTGACGCTTGAGAATCGGCAGATCGTTGTTGAACTCGTGATTGCCCAAGCACCACATGTCGTAGTCCATCAGGCGCAGCGCCTTCATCATGGGATCGTCCTTTTCAGGAGCGAAGTAGGAGTAGTAATAGGTCATGGCAGAGCCCTGCACGGTATCGCCGCCATCCACCAGAACGACGTTCTTTTCCGTAGCACGAACCTGCTCGATCATGGAAGCGATCATGGACAGACCCACGTTCGGAGAAGGTTCGCCAGTGGCGTAGTTGATGGGCAGCACTTTACCGTGCACGTCGCTGGTCGCGATGACGGTAATCATGATGGGATCCGCATTCTCTGCGAACGCCGCGCAGCCCACCAGGGGGAGAATCATGGTCAGCGCCAACAGAAGGGATAGGAGCTTCTTCATGATGGGCACCTCTTTTCCTTATTTCCCGCTCGAAGCAGGATTAAAATAATTATATTCCATATTCTTTCGTTTGTAAACAGTGCCGCCAGATGCAAACTTTGCCACGCCAAGGGGTTGGTTTGTCGGAAAATGAATTTTGCGTCGAATTCAGTTGCAAATACGGCAGATGAGCCAATTGAAAGTCAAGTTTTTTGCAAGCCGTAAACAGTACGAACGCCATTGCCGACAGCGAGACAAATTGCGCCGGTGTGGTGACAATAATATATTTTGTATTCTGCAATTTATAGGTGGCAGGCAGAAATCAAGGGTTGTCTCGGTATCTTCTTCTGCGAAATAGGGGGGCGGCAGAGGAACGAGATGGAAGAATCATTCACATATAAAAACAACGGTGCATTTGACTTTGTTGCGCCGTTGTTTTCTGTTCTTACAGGAATCAATAAGCAAAAACGCCCACCCAAAACAAAAAACCAATAATCAATGAAATAACCGTCAGTGTGGTGAAAAACACACAACATTTCTTTATCGTTCGCAACTGTTGCAGCATACCATAGAAAGTATATTCCAGCCTCTCGTTTTCAGTAAGTCCGGCATCATAAATTCTGAAAAATTCGCCCGTTACAACTCCGTTCACATCTTGATATTCTCGAATGCCGTCGGGAAGCGCTTCACCATTTTTCTTCAATTGCCGAAACTGTTTGTTTTCTTCTTTTGAGCAAGCAATATCCTGCAGGAAGTGCATGTCGAGCCAAATATTTTGCAAGTTTTTCTTCATATCTATTGGTTCTTTTGCCATAATCCTTTTTCCGCCTTTCGATTGTTATAAAAAACAGTCCTGCCCTTCTTAAACCAGAAAGGCAGGACTGCGGGATTTGAATTACTTCAGTTCCGCGAAGTACTTGATGGTGCGGACCATCTGAGAGGTGTAGGAGTTCTCGTTGTCGTACCAAGACACGACCTGCACCTGATAGGTGTCGTCGTCGATCTTCGCGACCATGGTCTGGGTAGCGTCGAACAGGGAGCCATAGCGCATGCCGATGACGTCGGAAGACACGATCGGCTCGGTGTTGTAGCCGAAGGACTCGGAGGACTGCGCCTTCATGGCGGCGTTCACGGAGTCAACGGTCACGTCGCTGCCCTTGACGACAGCAACCAGAATGGTGGTGGAGCCGGTGCAGACCGGGACGCGCTGCGCGGAGCCGATCAGCTTCTTGTTCAGTTCCGGGATAACCAGACCGATCGCCTTCGCAGCGCCGGTGGAGTTCGGAACAATGTTCTGCGCGCCAGCGCGGGCACGACGCAGGTCGCCCTTGCGATGCGGGCCGTCCAGAATCATCTGGTCGCCGGTGTACGCATGAACGGTGGTCATGATGCCGGACACGATCGGATACTTGTCGTTCAGAGCCTTCGCCATGGGCGCGAGGCAGTTGGTGGTGCAGGAAGCAGCAGAGATGATCTGGTCTTCCGCGGTCAGGGTGTCGTTGTTGACGTTGTAGACGATGGTCTTCAGGTCATTGCCAGCGGGGGCAGAGATGACGACCTTCTTCGCGCCAGCCGCGATGTGCGCCATGGACTTTTCCTTGGAGCAGTAGAAGCCGGTGCACTCCAGCACGACGTCCACGCCCAGCTTGCCCCACGGAGCATCCGCCGCGTTCTTTTCGGCATAGATCTTGATTTCCTTGCCGTCCACGATGATGGAATCTTCGGTCGCTTCCACGGTGTGCAGGTTTTCACCGATCTTGCCGCAGTAGGAACCCTGAGCGGTGTCATACTTGAGCAGGTGAGCCAGCATCGCGGGAGAGGTCAGGTCGTTAATCGCGACCACCTCGTAGCCCTCAGCGCCGAACATCTGACGGAACGCCAGACGGCCAATACGGCCAAAGCCATTGATAGCAACTTTCACTGCCATTGGAATATACCTCCTTTAGTCGTTCAAACGGGGTTATACTATTTCCAGATAAGAATGTGCCAAGATGCGCCGCGAATTTTTCACTCTGGCTAACGGGAGTGCAACGCAGCGTAGCAGCGCTACGCTAACGCTACGCTAAGTGGAACGACCGGACGCCAGAGGGGAAAAGACGCAAGCAGCTGGCACAGGCGAATCTGGAAAGAGTATCATTTCCCACCTCATATTCTACCCAATTTGCCGCCATTTTGCAAGAGGTTGCGCAGGATTTCCATCACTTTTGATACTTTTTTGACGCTTTTTTTTGAGAATTCCTCATCCGTTCCCCTCTTCTTGCCCCCTGTACCAATAAGAAAAGGGGAATTTCTCGTCCGTGATGTCCAGCTGCTTGATGTTCAGATTTCCATTTTTATCTATATCAAGATTGCCATACTCATCGTATGTCCCATACGGACTGAATCCGCCGCCGCCTTCACTGTTTAAGAATGATAACGATTTGCAGAACACCCCGTCTGCAATTTCCACTTTTTCGTCAAACGACATCCCATAGCGGTATGTCATGCCGTCGGTGCAGCGCAGGACGATGGTCGGAACGCGCGCCGTGCCGTGCCAGTAAAGATTGCTGTCCTCCGGCGTCTGCACGACGCTCCATGTGCCGTGATAAGGCTGTGCGCCCGCTGCATCCGAGGTGTAGAATCGCCCGTCCGCGTCCAAACGGAGATACTCGTACCAGATTTCGCTGCCGCCGTCAAACTGCCAGCTGCCGACGATTTTCGCTTCCTCGTCCGGCAGTTCCACGTCATCAAACACCACGTCGCGCTGCGGCACGAAGCCGCGGGTGATTTTGCCGTCCACGGTCGCTTCAACGTAGATATACGCCCAGCCGTTCGGATGGGACAGCGCCGTCAGCTTCGTCCCGGCGGGCAGTTCCGCCTGATGGTATTCGCTGACGTTCGGGTCGTCGGTCAGATAGGTGTCATATGCCGTCATCATCGGCACATGCACGATTTCGTCCGTCGTCGCGTCGCCGTGCTTGCCCAACTGCGCCCAGCCGAATCGGCTCGTCCGCAGGCTGACGCGGTACTCAATCAGCGACCAGTCGCCCACGGTGAGGTACAGCTTATAATCGTCGCCCGTGCTGACGGACGCTTTCCCCTTCGCCGCGCGGTAAGAGGACGTGTCCGGCGCGGAATACACGGCATAGGACTTCTTGCCGCTCTTCTGCCCCGAAACCACCTCCGGATACAAACAGGCAAAGTATTGCAGCCCTTCGTTCGCCTCGTTAAATCGGCGCACGTCCTCAACCCCGCGTTTCGGCATATTGTGAATATTGAAGCTGCCCAGCGTGATTCCCACCGGCCACACGGCACTTTCCTCGCCCTGCGTCACCTGATAGATGTATTCTGCTATCCGCTCCACCTTCACATCGCCCATCTGCGCTTCCATCAGCGTGTAAAAGGTTTTCCCCTCATTGTTGTGCGACAGCTCAAAATAGTACCGTTCATCAATATCCGGGTACGCCAATTCAAAGCCGTTCTTCGTGCGCGTGATTTTGGGATAGCCCGTTTCTTCCAATTCCGACGGCTGATAGACCGCGGTCGTCGAGAAGATGGCGTCCTTCCAGCCGTCTTTCACCTCATCCACCGCGACCAGCTGATTGTGATAGCGGCTGCCCAAAATGACGCGGGTTGCGTTGGTTTGGGACTTGTAGTCATCCGCCACGCAGGAATATTCGTCGTAATCATGCGTGTGTTCCACGATGTTCAGTGCCTGCCCTCGCAGTCCCCATTGGTTCGCGGACGCGGCATTCATCATCAGCGCCATCATCAGCGGCAAAATCAGCAGAATCCACCGTTTCTTCATCGTTCGCAGCTCCTTTGCATTATTGAATCGGCAGCGTCATTTGGCGCACGCTTCCGTCCGCCGTTGCCACCCAATTGCCGTATCTGTCCACCGCGCCATAGGGGACGTAGGTGCATCCGCCCTCCCCGTAGGCGAGATTCACCAGCGGCAGGGTCAACCCTTCGCCGTCCTCCTCTGTCGTGGACACGATATAGTCCACGCCGAAGCGCATCGTCATGCTGTCGCTGTAATTCAGCACAAGGATGCTTTCCGCCGAAATCCAGAAGTTGTCCTCCCCAGCCATCGGATTCTGCACCACGCACCATGTGCCGCCGTAGGGCTGCGCGCCGTCGGTGTCTGAGCAGTAGAAGCGCCCGTCCGCGTCCAGCCGAAGGTACAGATAGCCGATTTCACTGCCGGAATACAGATACCAGCTGCCGACATATTTCGCTGCTTCGTCCGGCAGTTCCACTTCGTCAATCACCACGTCGCGCCGCGGCACAAACCCGCACATCGGCTTGCCGTCCACCGTCGCTTCTACGTAGGCATATGCCCAGTCGTCGTTCACGCCCAGCAGATACCACATCGTCAGCTTCGTCCCGGCGGGCAGTTCCGCCTGATGGTACTCGCTGACGTGCGGATCGTCGGTCAGGTAGGTGTCATACGCCGTCAGCATCGGGATATGCAGGCGCTGGCTCTGGGTCGGCTGACCAATCTTTACCCAGCCAAAGCGGCTTGTCCGCAGGCTGACGCGGTATTCAATCAGCGACCAGTCTCCTTCGGTGCAATACAGGCGATACTCATCCCCCGTGCTGAACGACGCTTTCCCCTTCGCCGCGCGGGACGCCTCCGTACTCGGCGCGGCATAGACCGGGTACGACTGCTTGCCGCTTTTCTTCCCCGGAACATTCTGCGCGCCAATCCAGCCCACAGCGTCGTAATTCTCGTACAGCGCCATGCTGCTGTATACATCGCGCATCCGGCGCACGTCGCCAACGCCGCGTCGGGGCATATTGTGAATGTTGAAGTTCTCCAGCGTGACCTCCTCCGACCACATGGCGCTGTCTGTGCCCTGCGTCACCAGATAGCGATAGGATTCTTTCCGCTCTATCTCCACGCTACCCATCTTCGCATACATCAGCGTATACGCCATTTCACCCCAGTCATTGCTGATGCGCTCAAAGCGATACAGTTCTTTCACCTTCGGATACGCCAACTCAAAGCCGTTATTGATGCGCGCGAGCTTCGGCTTCCCGGATGTGCTCTGCTCCGACGGCTGATAGACGGCGGTCGTCGAGACAATAACACTCTTCCAACCGTCTGCGCCCTTTTCCGCCGCAATCAGCTGATTGTGATAGCGGCTCTGCATGATGATGCGCGCGCTATTCTCCTTCCGCGCATAATCATCCGCCAAATGATAATAGTCGTCATAATCATTCGTGTTCGACACAAGCGGCACCAAGGCCTCGGGCAAGCCCCAGCCGTTCGCGGAGGCAACAGGCATTACCATCATCATCAAGGGCAAAATCAGCAGAATCCACCGTTTCTTCATCGTTCTCAACTCCTTTGGAGGTATTTCCCTATCTAAATAAACGCATCAAGGCGCAATTTCCCTGCGAAGTGCCAAAAATCTTGAAAAATGTTCTGCCAGTTCATTCTGAATCCATCTTTCTATGCTATGATGGCGGACGCAAACAGAAAAGGAGGGATTGAAACCCATGCTACGGATTTTGAAACACCTCAGGTGGAAAGAGTGGCTGCTCGTCGCCGCCTGTGCAGTGCTGATTGTGGGGCAGGTGCAGCTTGACTTAGCCTTGCCTGATTATATGTCGGAAATCACCCGGCTGGTGCAGACGGAGGGCAGCCAGATGAGCAATATCCTGCTCGCAGGGGGCAAGATGCTGCTGTGCGCGCTGGGGTCAATGCTGCTGACGGTCTGCACGACATTCTTTACCGCACAGATTGCATCACGCTTCTCCGCTCGGCTGCGCGGCGAAATGTACCGCAAGGTGGTCGGCTTCTCGAACGAGGAAATCAACCGTTTCTCCACTGCCAGCCTGATTACCCGCACGACCAACGACATTTCGCAATTGCAGATGTTCTTTTCCTTCGGGATGCAGTCGCTGATTAAAGCGCCGATTATGGCGTTCATTGCCGTGGGCAAAATTAGCACGAAGAGCTGGGAATGGTCGCTGCTGACAGGCGGCGTGATTGCGTTCGTGTGCGTGCTGCTGGTGTTCATCATGCTCTACGCCGTGCCGCGCATGAAGAAAATGCAGACGCTGACGGACAACCTGAACCGCATCACGCGCGAGAACCTGACGGGCTTGCAGGTCGTCCGCGCCTACAACGCGGAAAATTATCAGGAGGGCAAATTCGCCAAGGCGAACGAGGAAATGACCCGCAACAGCCAGCAGGCGAACATCGCCATGTCCGTCATGAATCCGGGCATGAATCTGGCAATGAACGGCTTGACGCTGGGCATTTACTGGATTGGCGCGGCGCTCATCAGCGCGATTGCGGTCACGTCGCCCGCCGCGATGATGGAACGCATTGGGTTGTTCTCGGACATGGTGGTCTTTATGCAGTACGCGATGCAGGTCATCATGGCATTCCTGATGCTGGTGATGATTTTCGTCATGCTGCCGCGCGTGACCGTTTCCGCGGGCCGCGTCAATGAGGTGCTGGACACGAAGGCACGCATTGTGGACGGCAAGGAAACGCAGGGCAAGCCGGGAATGAAGGGCGAAATCGAGTTCCGCGACGTCTCCTTCCGCTATCCCGATGCCGACGGCGACACCATCCACCACATCTCCTTCACCGCGCATCACGGACAGACGGTTGCCCTCATCGGCGCAACGGGCTGCGGCAAGAGCAGCATCATCAACCTGATTCCGCGCCTGTATGACGCAACAAGCGGGCAGGTGCTGGTAGACGGCGTGGACGTGCGTGACTACACGCAGGACGCCCTGCGCAGCAAGATCGGCTTTGTGCCGCAGAAGGCGTTCCTGTTCTCCGGCACGGTCAGCAGCAACGTCGGCTACGGCGAGGACAAAGCGTCGGGCGCTGCCATCCGCAAGGCGGTTTCCATCGCGCAGGCGGCGGAATTTGTCGAATCCCCGGAAGTCGGGTATTCCGGCACGGTCGCGCAGGGCGGCTCGAACTTCTCCGGCGGGCAGAAGCAGCGTTTGTCCATTGCCCGCGCAGTGGCGCGCGACCCGGAAATCCTCGTCTTTGACGACTCCTTCTCCGCGCTGGACTACAAGACCGACCATGCATTGCGTCAGGCGCTCCGCGAGCAAACCAGCGGCACGACGAACATCATCGTCGCACAGCGCATCGGTACGATTCGCGACGCGGACTGCATCCTCGTCATTGAGGACGGCGCGATTGTCGGCAAGGGCACGCACCGCGAGCTGATGGAAAGCTGCAAGGTCTATCAGGAAATCGCGTATTCTCAGCTGTCGAAGGAGGAACTTGCGTCATGAGTGAAACGAAACGCCGTCCGGGCGGTCATCCCGGAATGCGCGGGCGGGGCGTACCGGGCGAAAAGGCGAAGGACTTCCGCGGTTCGCTGGGGAAGCTCATCCGCCACTGCAAGCCCTTCTATCCGGTCATTTGCATCGCGATTCTGGGCGACTTGGCGGGCGTCATTATCCGCCTGATCGGCCCGAACAAAATCAGCGAAATCACCAACCTGATTACCGCCGGGCTGCGCGGCGAGATTGACATGCCCGCCATCCAGAAAATCTGCATCACGCTGATAATTCTCTACGTCGTCGGCGCGCTGCTGAGTTTTATGACCGGGCTGGTGATGACCGTCGTCACGCAGAAGGTCAACCGGGGCTTGCGCGACGGCATATCCCACAAAATCAACCGCCTGCCAGTCAGCTACTTCCAGTCCACCTCCACCGGCGACGTGCTCTCCCGCGTTACCAACGACGTGGACACCATCGGGCAGACGCTGCAGAACAGCCTGACGAGCCTTGTCTCCGCCGTGACGATGTTCATCGGCAGCGTCGTCATGATGCTCTCGACGAACTGGGTGATGGCACTGACGGCGATTGTGTCGTCGATGCTGGGCTTCGGGCTGATGCAGGGCATCATGAGCCGCTCGCAGAAGTACTTCGTCGCGCGCCAGCGGTGGCTGGGCGACCTGAACGGCCATATTGAAGAAATCTACACAGGGCACAATGTCGTCCGCCTCTTCGGCGCAGAGCAGCGCGAACAGCAGGCGTTCGACCGCATCAACAGCAAAATGCAGGAGACAGACTGGAAGAGCCAGTTCATGTCCGGCCTGATGATGCCGCTGATGGGCTTCATCGGCAATTTCGCGTATGTGGCGGTATGCGTCGTCGGCGCGGTGCTGGCGATGAACGGCTCGATTACCTTCGGCGTGATTGTCGCCTTCATGATGTATGTGCGCCTGTTCACCTCGCCCCTGAGCCAGTTAGCACAGGCGGCGACGAACCTGCAGTCCGCGGCGGCGGCGGCAGAGCGCGTCTTTGAGTTCCTCGAAGCGAAGGAAATGCCCGACGAATCCCACCTGCCCGCGCAGACGAAAACCGTCCGCGGCGAAGTGGCGTTCGACCACGTCCGCTTCGGCTACACGCCGGACAAAATCATCATTCACGACTTTTCCGAGCATGTGCAGCCGGGTCAGAAGGTCGCCATCGTCGGTCCGACTGGCGCGGGCAAAACCACGATGGTCAATCTGCTGATGAAGTTCTATCCGCTGGGCGGCGGCGAAATTCGCATTGACGGCGTGCCGCTGTCGCAGATGACGCGCGAGCATGTGCACGACCTCTTCGGCATGGTCTTGCAGGACACTTGGCTCTTCGAGGGCAGCATCCGCGACAACCTCTGCTACGGCAAGGAGGGCATCACGGACGAGCAGCTTGACCAAGTGACCCGCGCAACGGGGCTGTACCACCTTATCCACACCTTGCCGGAGGGTTACGACACCCATCTGTCCGACAAATTGAACCTCTCCGCCGGACAGAAGCAGCTGATGACAATTGCCCGCGCGATGATTGAAAACGCGCCGATGCTGATTCTCGACGAAGCGACGTCCTCCGTCGATACACGCACAGAAATGCTGATTCAGCAGGCGATGGACACGCTGACAAAGGGGCGTACCTCGTTCGTCATTGCGCACCGCCTTTCCACCATCAAGAATGCGGACAAGATTCTGGTCATGCGCCACGGCGACATCATCGAATCCGGCACGCACGAGGAGCTGCTGCAAAAAGGCGGCTTCTACGCCGAGCTGTACAACTCGCAGTTCGAGCAGGCGTAAGTGCATTTTCCAACAGCATAGCGCAACCCCGGCAGCAAATGCGGACAATTTGTCCGATGGCTGCCGGGGGTTTTCTATTACGGCAGGATACGCTCTCCGTTTTTCTCCTGCAATGAAAAAGACCAGCATCGAGAGAAAACCTTCTCCCATGCTGGTCGGTCGCGCCCATTTGGCGCGACAATGTTGAGTTGATGGAAAGAGCAGCTTGGGGGGCGCGTCTGAGGACGCGCAAAGTTACTGGCAGGGACGCTTCGCTGCCTGCGCTTTTGCGGGCTTCTTCCTTTGAATTGGTCGCCCGTGGAGCAGTTGGGGCGTTGCCCCAAACCCCACCAGAGGCGCTGCCTCTGGACTCCGCAAGGGGGAATTTCCCCCTTGACCCCTTTCGCGCGATTGAGTTGGTCGCTTTTCCCATACTACTTCCGCGTGTTTATTCTTCTTTTGCTGCCTGCTCCATGTTTTTCCGCGCGGCGGAAAGCATCAGCTTCACACGATTGAGCTGATTTACCTCACTCGCGCCGGGGTCAAAGTCCACCGCGCAGATATTCGCCTGCGGATACTTCTTCCGCAGCTGCTTGATAACCCCCTTGCCCACCACATGGTTCGGCAGGCACGCAAACGGCTGAATACACACAATATTCGGCACGCCTGTCAGCAGCAGTTCCGCCATTTCGCCCGTCAGGAACCACCCTTCGCCGTACTGGTTGCCCTGCGAAAGGAACGGGTCGGACAGCTCCGCAATCTGCTCAATATGCATCGGCGGTTCAAAGCGCTTGGACTTTTCCAGCGCCTTGAGTGCGGGACGCCGCAGCGCGCGAATGCCCTTCACGCCCAGTACCGCGCTCGCTTCACTTGTCCAGCCCTTGCCCAGATACTCGTGTTTGAACTTGCCGTTGTAAACGGAGTAGTTCATGAAGTCCATCAGGTCGGGCACAACGGCTTCCGCGCCCTCTTCTTCCAGCAAATCGACCAGATGGTTATTCGCCACGGGCATATACTTCACCAGAATTTCGCCGACGATGCCCACGCGCGGCTTCTTCATGTCCTCGTGAATCGGCAGATGGTCAAAGTCGTCCACAAGCTGCTGGCAGAGGTCGCCGTAGCGTCCCGTGCCGTTCACCAGATGGTCGATGATCTTCTGCGACCATGTCTCCGCCAGCCGGTTGGCGCTTCCCGCCTCAATTTCGTAGGGGCGCACCCGATACAGGCAGCGCATCAGCAAATCGCCGAAAACAATCGCCTGTGCCGCGCCGATGAGCATCGGCAGGGTGAAGTGGAAGCCCTCGTTCGTTTCCATGCCGTTGGCGTTAATGGAGATAACCGGGATATGCCCCAAACCGGCTTTCGCCAGCGCGCGGCGGATGAAACCGACGTAGTTGCTTGCGCGGCAGCAGCCGCCCGTCTGCGTCATGGCGAGGGCAAGGCGATCGGTGTCGTACTTGCCGGACAGCACGGCTTCCATCATCTGCCCGACGGTGATGATGGACGGATAGCAAGCGTCGTTGTTGACGAATTTGAGGCCCGTATCAATCGCGGAGCGGGTATCGTTTTCCAGCATGACGATGTGATACTCGTGCTTCTCCAGCACCGGCTGAAGCAGACGGAAATGAATCGGTGACATGTTCGGCGCAAGAATGGTGTAGCCCTTCTTCTGCATGTCGCGGGTATATTCCACGCGATGATACGTCGCGGGCACAGGATGCGCCACGATGCCGCGCTTTTCGCGCTGCGCCATCGCCGCCAGCAGGGAACGCACGCGGATGCGCGCCGCGCCCAGCGAGTTCACCTCGTCAATTTTGATGAGCGTATACAGCTTGCCGCAGCGTTCCAGAATTTCCGCCACCTGATCGGTCGTCACGGCGTCCAGCCCGCAGCCGAAGGAGTTGAGCTGAATCAGCTCCAAATCATCCCGCTGGCTGACAAACTGCGCCGCCACATACAGGCGGGAATGGTACACCCACTGGTCGCTCACGCGCAGGGGATGCTCACCGTGGAAGGAAGCGGGGATGCTGTCCTCGGTCAGCACCGCCAGACCATAGGAGGCAATCAGCTCCGGCATTCCGTGGTTAATTTCCGGGTCAACGTGATACGGGCGACCCGCCAGCACGATGCCCTTCCGATGGTTTTCCTCCATCCATTGCAGCACCTTCAGACCCTCGGCGCGCACGTCGGTCTTGGCACACTGCTGCTCGTCCCAGCCCGCGTGAACCGCGTCGCGAACCTCCTGCTCCGGGATATTGAAGGTCTTGCGGAAGAAGCGCACGAGCGCATCCGCCGCCGTTTTTTCGCTGGTCAGCGCGAGGAACGGTTTAAGCATCCGCACGCGCCCTTCGGTCACATCCTCGACGTTGTTGGCGATATTCTCCGGATTCGCCACAACCATCGGGCAGTTGAAGTGATTCTGGGTCTTCATGTCCTCCTGCCGCTCGTAGAACACGCTCGGATAGAAGATTGTCCCGACGCCCTGATCAATCAGCCACTGCACATGTCCGTGCGCCATCTTCGCCGGATAGCACTCGCTTTCCGACGGGATGGATTCCATGCCTTTCTCGTAAATTGCGCGGCTGGACGCAGGGGACAGCACCACCCGGAAACCCAGTTTCGTCAGCAGCGTCATCCAGAACGGGAAGTTCTCGTACATGTTCAGCACGCGAGGAATGCCCAGTTCGCCGCGCGTGGCTTGTTCGGCGGTCAGCGGCTGATAGTCGAACATGCGCTTGAGCTTGTACGCCATCACGTTCGGGCCTTTTTCTCCCGCTGCGGTCTTGCCCAGCCCCTTTTCGCAGCGGTTGCCCGTGATGTGCCGCCGTCCGCCGGGGAAGAGGCTGACCGTCAGCATACAGTGGTTCGTGCAGCCCTGACAGCGCGCCGTCCGCGTCTGCCACTGCAAGCCCAGAATGTCTTGAATCGGCAGGGTAGAGGAGGGTGTAGCGCTGCCCGACGCCCGGTCGCGCGCAATCAGCGCCGCACCGAACGCGCCCATCATGCCGGAAATATCCGGGCAGACGGCCTCCACGCCCGCAAGCTGCTCGAACGCGCGCAACACCGCTTTGTTGTGGAACGTGCCGCCCTGCACGACGATATGCTGCCCCAGTTCCTTCGGATCAGCGAGCTTGATGACCTTGAACAGCGCATTCTTGATGACCGAACACGCCAGACCCGCACTGATGTCCTGTATCGTCGCGCCCTGCTTCTGCGCCTGCTTGACGTTGGAGTTCATGAACACAGTGCAGCGCGTTCCCAAATCAACCGGGGCGGGCGCAAAGAGGGCTTCCGCCGCGAATCCTTCCGCTGTGTAGCCCATCGAGTTTGCGAAATTTTCCAAGAAGCTGCCGCAGCCGGACGAACACGCTTCATTCAGCAGAATCGTGTCCACCGAGCCGTTTTTCAGCTTGATGCACTTCATGTCCTGCCCGCCGATATCCAGCACACAGTCCACTTTCGGGTCAAAGAACGCCGCCGCGGTGCAGTGCGCAATCGTCTCCACCTCGCCGTCATCCAGCCGGAACGCTGATTTCAGCAGGCTTTCGCCGTAGCCGGTAGAGCAGGAGCGCGCAATCACCGCCGTGTCGGGCATCTTCTCCATCAGCTCGCGCATCGCCGTGCGCGCCGTCTCAATCGGGCTGCCGGAATTGCCCGCATAGTAGCTGTACAGCAATTCACCCTTTTCGCCAATCAGCGCGACTTTCGTCGTCGTCGAACCCGCGTCAATGCCCAGATAGCACTTGCCGGAATACGTTGCCAAATCGCCGCGCTGCACCTTCGCCTGTGCGTGGCGGCGGTTGAACGCCGCATATTCCTCCTGATTGCGGAACAGCGGCGGCAGGTGCTTCAAGCCGAAGGTCAGCATGACGCCGTGTTCGAGGCGTTCGAGCAGGCTATCCATCGGCACAGCTTCGTCCTCGCCGTCCGAAAGCGCCGCCATCGCCGCGCCCGTCGCCGCAAAAAGGTGCGAATTTTCCGGCACAATCGCCGTTTCCTCCGTCAGGTGCAGGGTACGGACAAACGCCTGCCGCAATTCGGACAGGAAGTGCAGCGGCCCGCCCAAGAACGCCACATGCCCGCGAATCGGCTTGCCGCACGCCAGCCCGGAAATCGTCTGGTTCACAACCGCCTGAAAAATCGACGCCGCCAGATCCTCACGCGCCGCGCCCTCGTTAATCAGCGGCTGAATGTCGCTCTTGGCAAACACGCCGCAGCGCGCCGCAATGGGATACAGCTCATGATAGCGCTTTGCCAGTTCGTTCAAGCCGGGCGCATCAGTTTTCAGCAGCGCCGCCATCTGGTCGATAAAAGACCCCGTGCCGCCCGCGCACACGCCGTTCATGCGCTCTTCCAATCCGCCGGTGAAATAGATAATTTTCGCGTCCTCGCCGCCCAATTCGATGGCGACGTCGGTCTGCGGCGCGGCCTTCTGCAGCGCTTCCGCCACCGCAACGACCTCCTGTACGAACCCGACGCGCAGCGCTTCCGCCAGCGAAATTGCGCCCGATCCGGTCATGCGCACCTTCACGCGGCACGCGCCGAGTTTCTTCCGCGCTTCCCGCATCATCTCCGCCAGCGTCTCCTGCGTATGCGCGCAGTGGCGGCGATATTCGCCCCAGACCATTTCTCCCGCTTCGTTCAGCAGCACCAGCTTGACGGTGGTAGAACCGATGTCAATGCCCGCATAATAATAGGTGTTTGTTTCCATTCCAGTACCTCGTCCGTCGGGCTTTCCGCCGCCACCACCAGCGAAAACGCCCGGAAAATGATTGGTTTTCCGTTCTGCACGCTCTGCCGTTTTTTCCACAGCGAGGTGCAGTCCGAATCGTTTTAATTCGCCATCAACCGCGAAAAATCCTCTTGCTTTTGCAGGAAAAGTCGTGGGTTTTTGTTCAAATCGGATGCGATTGCTTAAAAACATGATTTTCATACTATTCCCAGTGCGGAAAAGGCATCGCCCGACGCACCGCCGAGTTGTGCGGTGTTGCTTATACTATTTCCAAATGAGAATGCGCCAAGATGCGCCGCGAATTTTTCGTTCTGGCTAACGGGAGTGAAATGCAGCGTAGCAGCGCTACGCTAAATGGAACGACCGGACGCCAGAGCGGAAAAGGCGCAAGCAGATGGCGCAGGTGAATTTGGAAATAGTATTATAAGTAAAAGAATCCCCGTCAGCCCACGAATCGGGTAGACGGGGAAGCATGGAAGAGAGAAATCTACGGCGTTGTGCAGGAGCCGCATAAGGCGTATTGCTGTATGCTTTTGTATTTCAGGCATCTGCCTTCGGGCGTTGCGTGCAAGGCATTGCGCCCTGCACGTCCTTCATCATACCGCGCCTTTCCCATAAAATCAACCCGGTTTGCACACACCAAAATGTGTACTTCCATATTTCTCCCTTGAAATCCGCAAAAAATACACTTTGTGCTGATTATTCGCCATTCTCCAGCTCTGCCAGAATTGTCGGAACTTTCGCGGCTTCCGCCGGATCAAGCGGCGGATAATCCGGGTTCACATCCATCAGCACATCCAGCAGAATTTCGCTCATCAGGTAGCGCGTGAACCACTTGTCATCCGCCGGAAGGACGTACCATGGGGATTCCTTCGTCGCGGTCGCATTGATGGCATCCTCGAACGCTTCGTCATACTGCTTCCACAGGCGGCGTTCGCGCATGTCATCCACCGAGAGCTTCCAGTGCTTATCTTCGCGTTCCAGCCTGTCCAGGAAGCGGCGCTTCTGCTCGTCACAGCTGACGTTCAGGTACACCTTGACGACGCGGTATCCGTTCTCGTAAAGGTACTGTTCCCAATTGCAAATCTGCCGATAACGCTTAGGGTAGAAATTCGAATCATCCGTCACGCGCGGCGGCATGGCATAGCCCTTCTCCATGTGGTGCACGCGCGTCACAAGCACATCCTCGTAGTGGCTGCGGTTCATCACGCCGATTTTCCCGCGCGGCGGAACGGTGCGGATGATGCGCCAGAGATAATCATGGCTGAGTTCTTCCTTACTGGGCGCTTTGAATGCCGCGACTTCCAGCGCCGCCGGGTTCAGCTGCCCAAACACCTTCTTGATGAGGCTGTCCTTGCCCGCCGCGTCACGCGCCTGAATGGCAATCAGGATGCCCTCGCGCCCCTGCGCATAGAGTTTATCCTGCAGTGCCGCCGCTTCCGCAAGGTTCTCCATCGTTTGCGCCTTGAGCGTCTTTTTATCCACGAACTCCGGCGCGCCCGTCTCCGCGTCCTTCAATTCGAGCTTCTTGCTGCCATCCCAGCGGTAGTCTTTCAGCGACACGATACCCATTTCTTTTCTCCTTGCGCGATTTAAGTTGTGCGCATTTTCCTGCTGTATGCGCGTGTTGATGCAGGGATTTCGCCTCTGCGGAGGCGACCAAAGGGCATGAAAACAGACGAATGTCTGCGATCGCCCTTTGGAAACCTTCGGTGCCCTCTTGCATAGTAGATTTTTATCGGAAGTTTTTTAGTTAGTATACCTTTCGTTCCCCCAATTAACACTACCCAAAAGTAACATGGGTGTGCACTGCGAAGGGGTCAAGGGGGCGACCGCAAAGCCCCCTTGTCGCGCCCGCAGGCGCGATTCCCTTTGCAACAAATGGAACCAAGCAACGAAAGAAAAAAAGGATGCCGCTCATCCACTGACAAGCAGCACCCAAGGTTGCTTATACTTTTCTCACCGGATGCCGAAGCACGGTTTTCCTTTTCTCCGGCGCTGTTTTCCGCGGGTCGGAAAGATAAATCTCGTGATGCAGCCGCTCCGCCGTGAAGTCATTTTCATACCCTTTCTCGCGCAGAAACGCATCCATCTGCGCTACCGACGCGGGTTCGTCGTCATATGCGCCGATGTGCATCATCTGCACACAAAGTCCTTCGCGAACCGTGCGCAGTTCAGCGCGGGAGCAGTCCAGCTTCTTCTTTTCTGACGCCGTTTCCACCGCCCAGCGGAAATCCTCCGCCGTCACGAAATCCGGTACGCGAATCACGGATAGCCAGTGCAAAGCCGCCTTGCGCTCGTAGTCCATGCCTGATACGCTGTCCTGCTGCCAGAAGCCTTCCAGCGGCGGCACGACGTAATCGAAAAAGCCGTCCATCAGGTGTCCAGCACGCGGACTCATCTTCAACGTATAGCTGACCGCGTACAGCACGCCGAGCGCCTGATGATATGCGCCGCCCTCCTCGTTTGGGTCGCCCGTACCAGACACGCACACGAACTGCATTTCCGACACGTCGATGATTTCTGGCACTTTCGGCGGCTGGTAGAACGCACGGTACTCCTTCTTGTAGTCAAACGGCATTACGCTTGCTCCTTCTTTGCCAGCTCGTTCGTGTCAATCGTCCCGCGATAGACCACAAACTTCTGGAACAAAAACTCGGTCACGAAGTTGACGAGCATGTTGATGACTTCAATCAGCCAGTCGTGTACGCCGACTGCAACCAATTCCGTGCTCCACCATCTGGAAAGCGTGATGAACACGACGTAGTACAGCGCGACCAGCAGCATTGCGCGCTTGACGTTGCCGTCCGAACGGAAGGTGTAGCGGCGGTTGAACGTGAAGTTCCACAGGACGGACAGAATCAGCGAGGGAAGGTAACAGGCGTTGTAATCGGGAATCTTGAACACATCATGCAGCAGGGCGAAGCTGATGAGCTGAATGAGCCCGGCGGATGCGCTGAACAGCGTGAATTTGACCGCCTGCCAGACGTTTTTGTTCTTCATGCGGAATCCTCCTTGGTTGGAATGAATGATGAATGGGATGATTCGCTGCTGTGAAAAATTTCTTCCTATATTATAATAGGCTTATACTATTTCCAAATGAGAATGCGCCAAGATGCGCTGCGAATTTTTCGTTCTGGCTAACGGGAGTGAAATGCAGCGTAGCAGCGCTACGCTAAATGGAACGACCGGACGCCAGAGCGGAAAAGGCGCAAGCAGATGGCGCAGACGAATGCAGGAAATAGTATTATACCAGCCGGAGCGACGGCGTGGCGTTGAGCGTCAGGGGCGCAAGCTCGCCCTTTTTCATCCGATAGTATGCCGCAGAGCCAATCATCGCCGCGTTGTCGGTGCACAGGTCGAGGCGCGGCATGTACAGCGGCAGATGCGCCTTGTCGGCGGCCTCCTGCATCATCCGGCGCAGCAGACGATTCGCGGAAACGCCGCCCGCCATTGCAAGCGCGGGGGCGTGGGTGTCCTTCGCCGCCAGCATCGCCTTTTCCACCAGCGCCGACACGACGGCGTAGCGGAACGACGCCGCCATATCCGCCTTCGGGAGCGGTTCGCCCTTCATCTCCATCTTGTTCGCCGCGTTCAGGAACGCCGTTTTCATGCCGGAGAAGGAATAGTCGTACTTGCCGGGGGTGTGCGGATGCGGGAGCGAGAGGAAATGCGGGTCGCCCTCCTCCGCCAGTGCGTCGATGCGCGGACCGCCGGGGTAGGGGAGCGTCAGCACGCGCGCCGCTTTGTCGAACGCTTCGCCCGCCGCGTCGTCCATCGTCTGACCAAGCAAGGTGTAATCGCCGTAGTCGTTCACGCGGACGATGTGGCTGTGTCCGCCCGATACGACAAGGCACAGGAATGGCGGCTTCAAGTCTGGATTGGAGATGTAGTTCGCGGACACATGCCCTTCGATGTGGTTGACGGGGATGAGCGGTTTGTTTGCGGCGTAGCTCAAGCCCTTCATGCAGCTGACGCCGGTGAGCAGCGCGCCGACAAGCCCCGGCCCGTAGGTGACGGCGAGGGCATCGACATCCTGCAAGCGCATATTCGCCGCCCGGAGTGCCTCGTCAATCACGCGGTCACAGGCTTCGACGTGCGCACGGCTGGCGATTTCCGGCACGACGCCGCCGTAGAGCGCATGGAGGTCAATCTGGCTGAAAACGATGTTGGAGACGATGGTGCGCCCGTCCTCGATGATGGCGGCGGCGGTTTCGTCGCAGGAGGTTTCCAGCGCCAGAATGCAAACGTGGTCTTTCACCTGCAAGGCATCAAGCTGCGCGCGGGCAGATTCAGTGTAGGTCATGGGAATACGCCCCTTATTGTTGATTTCGTAGCTTCACGGTGGCAATGATGAGCAGAATCCCCATCAGTGCCGCCCAGACAATGCCGATGATTTGCGCATAGTCAATGAACAATTGCGTCGGCATTAAACGGATGAGCAAATCCGTTTGCGGATTGAGCAGCCACAGGTTGTTTGTGAAGGCGATTTGATGGAAGAGGATGAACAGCCGGTCAAAATCCATCGCCGCCAGCAGCGCAAGGATGGCGACAACCGCCAGTATACAGCAGGCGGTTCGCCGGACGATTCGCCAGAAGAACCGCTGTTTCCGGGAATAGAGCCAACCGACCAGCGTCAGGAGGATGCTGCCCAGCGAAAAACGACGGCACAGGCTGAACAGCGTCCGCACGTCCGCCATATGCGTTTGCTCACGCTCGTTAAAAGCGTTGTATGCTATGCCGTTCATGGAAAATACGAGCTGGAAGTCGCCCTCGCCCTTGAGGTAATCGGTAATCAGCTTGGCGGCGGCACCGTATTGCTCCGCCGGAAAGCCGGTTGCTTCAGGCGGAGCGGTGCGCAGCATGAGCGTTTGCATCAGGGCAGGCTGCGTACCGACCCCGTAAACGATGGCTGCCAGCATGGTCAGGCAAAGCAGAAGCGCCGATAGGATGGAAACGAGTTGATAGCGCACCGGAAAATCTCCTTTCCGGGGAAAGCAATATAACGGCGTGAACCCTCCCAGCAGACACTGAGAGGGTTTCGGCATTACTGCATCTTCAAATAGGCGGTGATGAAGCCCTCAAGGTTGCCGTCCATCACGTCGTCAATGTTGCCGGATTCGTAGTTCGTGCGGTGATCCTTGACCATCGTGTAGGGCTGGAAGACGTAGGAGCGAATCTGGCTGCCCCATTCAATCTTCTTCATTTCGCCCTTGATGTTCGCCATTTCCTCTTCCTTGGCGCGTTCACGCAGTTCCAGCAGCTTCGCCTTCAGCATCTTAATACACGTCGCGCGGTTCTGCACCTGATCGCGCTCGGTCTGGCAGGAGACGACGATGCCGGTCGGGTAGTGCGTCATGCGGACGGCGGAAGAGGTCTTGTTGACGTTCTGACCGCCTGCGCCGCTGGAGTGGTAGGTGTCCACGCGGACATCCTTCATGTTGATTTCGATGTCGGAATCATCGTCCTCCAGCATGGGGGCGACGTCCAGCGACGCGAAGGACGTGTGGCGGCGGGCGTTTGCGTCGAACGGGGAGATGCGGACGAGGCGGTGCACACCCTTTTCGCCGCGGAGGTAGCCATAGGCGTGGTCGCCGCTGACCTCGAAGGTGACGGACTTAATGCCCGCTTCGTCGCCGTCAAGCAAATCCAGCAGCTTGACAGTGAAGCCCATCTTCTCGCAGTAGCGGGTATACATGCGGTAGAGCATGGACGTCCAGTCCTGCGCTTCTGTTCCGCCCGCGCCCGCGTGAAGGGACAGCACCGCGTCATTGTCGTCATAGTCGCCGCGCATGAGGGTTTCCAGCTCCAGCGCGTCGGCATGCTCCTTGAGCTTCGCCAGCTCATCCACCGCTTCGGTGACGGTATCTTCGTCCTTCTCTTCTTCCGCCATTTCGAGCATGACCTCGATATCATCGGCGGAAGAAAGCAGTTTTTCGTAGTGCTCGAGTTTGCCTTTGAGGTTGGAAACCTTTTGGTTGACCTTCGCAGAGTGATCCGGGTCATTCCAGAATTCGGGCTGATTCATTTCCTCGGTCAGCTCATCCAGCTGTTCGCGGATATGGTCAATGTGGAGGGCATCGCCCGCGGCAAGCAGGGATTTGCGAATCTCTGCCAGTTCGCTGCGATACTGGGGAATATCAATGAGCGCCATGTTTAATCTCCTTCAATCGTCAGGAAAGGCTTTTTTCTGGTTGATGATTTTGCTTTTGGGGTGGATTGATGCTTGATTTTTTATGTTGCGGGGGTTTCGCTCCTGCGGGAGCGACAAGGGGGCATGAAAACAGACGAAGTCTGCGGTCGCCCCCTTGACCCCTTCGCATTCGCCCTCAGGATGTTACTGGTTGGTTTATGTTAGTTGGGGCACGAAAGGTACACTAACTAAAAAGCAACAATTACAACCTACTATGCAAGAGGGCACCGAAGGGGTGGAGGGGGCGATCGGAAAGCCCCCTCCTCGCGTCCGCAGACGCGAAATCCCTGCATAAACACGCGAAAATTACATTGGAATTGCCACCTACTCAATCGCGAAAATGGGTCAAGGGAGTTACTCCCTTGTTTCTTTGTCCTTCCCGCAGCAGTTCTTGTACTTCAAACCCGAACCGCAGGGGCAGGGGTCGTTGCGGCCAACACGCTCTGACGGCTTCACCCGCTTGGGCTGGCGCGGCTGACCGTTGCCGGGCACAATCGGCTTGCCCTCGACGGGGCGAACCGCTGCCTGCACACGTTCCGGCGTGCGCTCAATGCGCAGCTGATACATGCGGCGCACCGTGTCTTCGCGAATCAGGTGATTCAGCTCGTCGAACATGTAGCCCGCTTCAATCTGGTACTCGGTGACGGGGTTCTTGCCGCTGTACGCGCGGAAGCCGATGCCGTCGCGCAGACGATCCATTGCGTCGATGTGATCCATCCAGCGCACATCCACCGCGCGCAGCAGCACAACGCGCTCCACTTCGCGCATGTCCAGCCCGATTTCCGCCAGCGCCGTCTCGCGTTCCTCGTAGAACGCCTTCGCGTCGTCCTTGAGCGCCTGCGCCAGCGCGTCGCGGTCACCGGAGCGGACGACATCCTCCAATTCGGCAATTTTGCCGTGGTGGATGCACAGGTTTTCCAGATAATTCGTCAGCTGCGGAATATCCCAATCCGTGCCGTCGTCAGACGCGCAGTGGCGGGAGAGCGCGGCGTCAATCAGCTTGTACGCCATGCCGATAATGTTGTCGCGGACGTTTTCGCCCATCAGCACGCGGCGGCGCTGACCGTAGATAATCTCGCGCTGGCGGTTCATCACGTTGTCGTATTCCAGAACGTGCTTGCGGATCTCGAAATTGCGACCCTCGATGCGCTTCTGCGCGGATTCAATCTGCTTGGTGAGCATTCCCGCCTGAAGCGGCTCGTCGTCCTTGAGCCCCAGACGCTCGACCATCGGCATGATGCGGTCGCCGCCGAAGAGACGCATCAGGTCGTCTTCCAGCGAAATGAAGAACTGGGTCGAACCGGGGTCGCCCTGACGGCCCGCACGGCCGCGCAGCTGATTGTCAATGCGGCGGGATTCATGGCGTTCCGTGCCGATGATGTGCAGACCGCCGGTTTGCAGCACGCGGTCATGCGCTTCGTCGGTGGTGCGCTTGAAGTCCTTGTAGAGGGACTGGTACTTTTCGCGTGCGGCAAGGATTTCGTCGGACACATCTTCCGCGTGCCCCGTCGCGGCTTCAATGATTTCCTCGTCATAGCCGTCCTGACGCATGGCGCGGCGGGCGAGAAACTCCGGGTTGCCGCCCAGCAGAATGTCCGTGCCGCGGCCAGCCATGTTGGTGGCAATGGTGACGGCGCCCCAGTGGCCTGCCTGCGCGACGATTTCAGCTTCCTTGGCGTGGTTCTTGGCGTTCAGCACCTCATGCTGGATGCCGCGGCGCTGGAGCATGGCGGAGAGCATTTCGCTCGTTTCAACCGTGACCGTGCCGACCAGCACGGGCTGACCGTTTGCGTGCACCTGCGCAATCGCGTCCACAACGGCGTTGAACTTTGCCTTCTTCGTCTTGTAGACCATGTCGTCCAAGTCCTTGCGGATGTTGGGCTTGTTGGTCGGAATCTGCACGACGTCCAGCGAGTAGATGTTCTGGAACTCGTCCTCTTCCGTCTTCGCCGTACCCGTCATGCCGGAGAGCTTGTGGTACATGCGGAAATAGTTCTGGAAGGTGATGGTCGCCAGTGTGCGGCTTTCGCGCTCAATGGTCACATGCTCCTTGGCTTCAATCGCCTGATGCAGACCCTCGGAGTAGCGGCGGCCAATCATCAGGCGGCCCGTGAATTCGTCAACGATGATGACCTGATCGTCCTTGACGACGTAGTCCACGTCGCGCTTCATCAGGAAGTTGGCGCGCAGGGCGCAGCTGACGTGGTGGTTCAGCTCGGCATTTTCCGCGTCATTGATGTTGGTGATGCCGAACGCGGCTTCGACGCGCTGGGCGCCCTCGTCGGTCAGGCTGATGGCCTTTTTCTTCTCTTCAATCTCGAAGTGAACGTCACGCTTGAGCGTGCGGACGACCGCATCCACCTTCGCGTAGAGGTCGGTAGATTTGTCGCCCGCGCCGGAGATAATCAGCGGGGTGCGCGCTTCGTCAATCAGGATGGAGTCCACTTCGTCGACGATGGCGAAGTTGTGGCCGCGCTGCACCAGCTCGCATTGGCGGATGACCATGTTGTCGCGCAGGTAGTCGAAGCCCAGCTCGTTGTTCGTGCCGTAGGTGATGTCGCAGGCGTAAGCGGCGCGGCGCTCGGCGCTGTCCAGATCGTGGACAATCAGGCCGACGCTCAGCCCCATGAAGCGGTGGACTTTGCCCATCCACTCGCTGTCGCGGCGCGCCAGATAGTCGTTGACGGTCACGACGTGCACGCCCTTGCCGGACAGCGCGTTCAGGTACGCGGGCAGGGTGGAGACCAGCGTTTTGCCCTCGCCGGTCTTCATCTCGGCGATGCGCCCCTGATGCAGCACCAGACCGCCCATCACCTGCACACGGTATGGGCGCATTCCCAGCACGCGGGCGTCGGCTTCGCGGATGGCGGCGAACGCTTCGGGCAGAATGTCATCTTCGGTTTCGCCATTTTGCAAGCGCGCGCGGAATTCATCCGTCTTGGCGCGCAGCTGCTCGTCCGTCAGCGCCTTGTATTCATCTTCGAGGGCTTCCACGGCGTTGACCGTCTTTTGCAGCTTTTTGACCTCCGCGTCATTGCTGCTGCCCAGCAGTTTTTTGACCCAATCGAACATAAAGTTCTCCTTTCAATATAGAAACAATTTCTGATAATATTTGGAAAATCATAATCATATGAGCGCACCTATTCCCGAATAGACACACTACTCTTTCATTATAACATGAAAGCCCCCGAACATGCAAGTGCTCAGGGGCAATAATCTGCCTTTACGCTCGTGCAAACTGCTGTTACTGCTCCGCCAATTCAGGGTGGGGAATCAGCAGCAAAACGCGATGCGCCTTGTCGGACAGGATGCGGCATGGGTCGTAGAAGGGAATTTCCGCCCCGGCTGCTTCGGCGCAAAAGGTGACAATATCGGATTGCTTGTCCTTCATAGCCGCTGTATACCGTGCGTACAGGTCGGGCGAAAGCTGAATCTCCACGGCTTCACCGTCCACAAGACGCATCAGCTGGGTCAGCAGTTCCTGCTCGGTGGAGACGTACAGCCCGTGCGCCTGATAGTAGTTCGGAACGCCGCTCAGGTCGGGGAAAGTGTACCCGCGATTGGGCGTGTGGTCGATGGACATATCCGCTTCACCCATGGCGTAGTTGCTGTGGAACACATGCCCGTCGAAAGCGGCCCCCCATGTTGCGTCAAGAAAGCCGAAATTGGTCACATTCCATGCATGCAAACCGGCTTCGCCGCTTGTGTCTGACGCTTCGCCGATGATGGTTGCGCATGGAATGCCCGCAAGCCGATAGAGCAGTGAAATCGCCTGCGCATATCCTGCGCAGGTGGCTTCGCCATACAGCAAAGCGCCCACGGCCGCGTGCTGCCACATGCTGTCGGGTGAATAGGTTGTATTCTGTACAAGCCGCTCGTACAGCGCCAGCGGGTCGGGATTTTCGTCCACCCACGACTGTGCTGTCTCCAGCAGCTGTTTGCGCAAGGCTGATGCTTCTTCGGCGGAACAAAGGTAGCGCGGTGAAATGCTTTGGGCGACATCCGGCTGATTGCGCTGATAATGGACACGGTAGGAGTCGATGTGAAACAGCTCCGGATAGTCGTTGCGCATGTTATCCAAGGTCTGTACCAGCAGATTGTAGGACGTTCCGGCGGGAAGTTGAATGCTGGCTTCCTGCGCCATGAGCTTTGGATACAGGAAATTGCGCAGGCTACGTTCGCCGGGCGGCATCATGCGGACAGAGAGCATGGTTTCCGCCGGATAGGGCGTATTCGGCTCCTGCTGGGCGAGCAGGGTCGGGGCGGTGAAGAGCATCAGCAGAACGCACAGCAGGGGGAGAAAGCGGATTTTCTGCACAGAAATCCCTCCTTTCGGTGGAAGACGGGGAAAAGCTGTGGATAAGAGAACAGTCCAGCCGTGCAAACGCGCCAAGCTGGACTGTATTCTTAGAAATAAACACGCGGACACTGTATGAAAGTGTGCTCAACTCAATCGCGAGAAGGGTGTCGAGAGGGTCGAAGACCCTTCGCGGAGTCCAGAGGCAGAGCCTCTGGTGGGGTTTAAGGGGCAAAGCCCATTGCGTCTCCCCTTAGTATGCCGCGCGGGGATTTCTGCCGTAGAGCACCGCGAGGGTCTCCTGACCCGCGGAGCCGTCCACGGAAAGCCCGTTGCGGGACTGGAAGGAGCGAACCGCCGCGACGGTCGCATCATCGTAATAGCCCGTGACGGCTGCCAGATAGCCAAGCTGCTGCAAGCTGTCCTGCATCTGCACCACTTCGTCGCCGCGGTCGCCCTTGCGGAGCGTTTTGTACTCCGTTGTTTTCGCCGCCGCCGCAACCGCAGTGCCGCTGTACAGTTTTGTCAGCGTCTTGTTGCCCGCGATGCCGTCCACCGGCGTCACCTTGTTGCGAATCTGGAATGCGCGGACAGCATCCTGCGTCGTTGCGCCGTACACGCCGTCGCGAGAGCCGTCGTAGTAGCCCAGTTCGTACAGCGTCGCCTGCATGGTGCGCACTGCCGCGCCCGTGTCGCCGGGGCGCAGTGTTGCGTATTCGTCGCTGTCCACCGCGTCAGAGGAGTACAGAAGCGTCAGCGTCTTGTCGCCCGCAATGCCATCCACCGGCGTGATGTTCATCTTCTTCTGGAACGACTTGACCGCCGCCGTTGTGCCGGAGCCGTAATCGCCGTCAATCGTGCCGGTATAATAGCCCTTTTGCTTCAGCGTCGTTTGCAGCTGGCGAATCGCCGCGCCGCTGTCACCCGGCCGGAGCGTGGTGTACTTGGATGTATCCGTGCTGCTGGAGGTGGTGAACAGCGCACGCTGGGTCGCGGGACCTGCCTTGCCGTCCACGCGCAAGCCCTGCGCTGACTGGAACGCGACGACTGCCGCCGTCGTTGCCGCGCCGTATTTGCCGTCCACGCTGCCGGAATAGTAGCCCTTGTTTTTCAGCGCCTGCTGGAGATTGCGAACCGCCGTGCCGGTGTCACCCTCGGAGAGCGTCGTGTAGCCGTCCACAGAGGTGGAAGCGGTCGCCGTCGGCATGGAGCTGGCAGCAATCGCCGCGTCGGAATAGAGGCGGTTCAGGGTGGATGTGCCCGCCTTGCCGTCCGCCTTCAGGCCGTTCGCCGTCTGGAAGGCGATCACTGCCGCCTTTGTCGCGTCGCCGAAAGAGCCGTCCGCTGTGCCGGTCAGGTAGCCCAAGGATTTCAGGCGCGTCTGCATCGCCTTGACGGCGCCGCTGTTCTTCATGCCGGACTCCAGCGTCGTGCCGATGGAGGAAACGGGCGTGGAGGATTTCGCCGCGGAGGAAGAATACAGCGTTTGCAGCGTCGAAGGCCCGGCGACACCGTCCGTATAAAGGCTCTTGTACTTTTTCTGGAACGCCTTGACGGCGTATTCTGTCGCACCCTCATAGTTGCCGTCCGGAGAACCCGCCATCCAGCCCAGTTCAATCAGGCGCGCCTGCAGCGTGCGGACGCGTGTGCCGGACGAACCACTCTGGAGATAATACTCAGTGGAGAGGTTTGGGGTCGCGGTGGTTTTCGGCTTGGGGGTTGCGGTCTTGCGCGGAGTAGCGGTTGCGGCGGCTGCCTTGACAGCGTTGGAGCTGTTCAGCTTTGCCATCGTCGATTTGCCCGCGATGCCGTCCACCAGCAGATTGTTGCGGTCTTGGAACGCGCGCAGCGCCTTCTCCGTCGCGTCGCCGAAATCGCCGTCAACGCTGCCGGTGTAGTAGCCCAGCTGCTTCAAGCGGCGCTGGAGCGTCTTGACATCAGCGCCGGACGAGCCTTTTTTGAGAACGGCAGCCGCAGTCGGCGTGGGTGTTGCGGTCGGCCGCGCGGTGGTGGCGATGCTGCCGGGCGGCGTGGTCACCACGGTGACAATGCCGTTGGACGTAATCACGCCCGGCTGTGTCGTCGGCGTAGCGGTGTTCGTGCCGAAATTGAAAACGGATTCAACCGTCGGCGTGGGCGAAGGAGTGGGCGTAGCGGTGCGCTGGGGCGCTGTGACAGCAACCGTATTGTAAACAACACCCTGATTGGACAGGTCGCCTGACAGGTCGTCCGGCGGCACAAAGCAGCCCGTCAGCGTCATGGACAGCGCCAAAACACCGCACAGGGCAGCGCCCTTGAGAATGCGGTTGCGAACAGTTGCAGCGGCATGATTCTTCATGATGATAATTCCCTTCCTTCACACTCAGGGCGAGCGGAGCAAGCGTTATCCTCCTGCCGGATTTGCCGGAAAGAGGCGTATGGGCAATCGCCCATCTATATTGTACACATTTATCGGGCAGTGTGCAAGGGCTAAATTGCACTTCCCCTGCCGGAAAGTGGCGAAAAGCCCGCGCCTTCCAATGATATAACGAAACAAGCGGCGCTTTTCCTCCCTTTCCGCTGGATTAGACGAAGAAAAACGCGGATTTGTTCCGCTGAATCAACTATAATTCGACATGGGCGCCGGATTTTCCTGCTGCGAAAACCGTTTCGATATGAAAAACCCCGCCGGAGGATTCCGACGGGATTCGATTATTTGTGCTTGCGAACCTTGCATTTCAGCACGACATCGACTGCTTTGCCCATTTCCGGCAGCTGAATGTCCATCAAGCGGCCTTCGTCGCACTTCTTCGCGATTTCGGGCTGAATCGGCAATTGCGCCAGCATCGGCAGTCCATACTGCTTCGCGACATCCGCCGTGCGCCCTTCGCCGAAGGGATACAGGCGCTTGCCGCAGTCCGGGCAGGTCATGTACGCCATGTTTTCCACCAAGCCCAGCACCGGGATGTTCATCATCTGCGCCATTTTGACGGCTTTTTCCACAATCATGCCGACCAGCTCCTGCGGGCTTAAGACAATCACGATGCCATCCACCGGCAGCGACTGGAACACCGTCAGCGGCACGTCGCCCGTTCCCGGCGGCATGTCCACATACAGGCAGTCCACATCCCCCCAGCACACATCCGTCCAGAACTGCTTGACCGTGCCCGCAATCAGGCTGCCGCGCCAGATAACGGGGTCGGTGTCGTGCTCCAGCAGGAGGTTGATGGACATAACCTTCACGCCGTTTTCGGCTTCCTGCGGCAGGATGCCCAGCTCATTGCCGACCGCCTTGTTGCGGATGCCCAGAATGCGCGGCATACTCGGCCCGGTGATGTCCGCATCCAGCACCCCGGCGATTTTCCCGCGCCGCGCCGTTTCGCACGCGAGCAGACCCGTTACCAGCGATTTTCCCACGCCGCCTTTGCCGCTGACGACGCCGATGACCTTCTTTACCCGGCTGCCCGCGTTCGCCGGGGCAAGCAAACTCTGCGGCTTCTGCCGCGATGCGCACGCGCTCCCGCACGAGGAGCAGTCATGCGTACATTCTTCTGCCATCATGTTCACCTCTGCATCAGATTCATGGGGTATTATAGCATCCGTTTGGGAATGCGTCAAGCTGTCATAATGCCCGAATCGGAAAGTACAGATACTCCTGCTGCGTTTTCGGGTCGGTGAATTCCTGCACCGCGCCGACGAGCTTCACGCCGTTTTCGCGGAAGTAATCGACCATGCGGCTGAACGTGTCCGCGCGGCGATTCTCTATGGCAAGGTACTCATACCCCGGCACGACCCACTTCGTCCATCCGTCCGGCACTTCCGCGTCGATGGGACATTCCACGCCCGCAAGGTACAGCCCGTGCGAGAAGCCGTCTGCCCACGGCAGGAACGAACGGGTTTCGTCGCTCATCGCGCCCCAAATGCCGAGCAGCGCGCCGTCTTCGTCACGGCTGGCGACGGGGGAGACTTCGTCGAAGTGGGCGTTCGCGTCTGACCAGAGCATGGGGATGAAGCCTTCGCCGTCGTCTGTCGAGCCTTCGATGCCGATGACGGCAAAGGAAGGCTTGACGATTTTCTGAATGTTGAGGGATGATTCCATGCTGATACCTCCGATGCTATCCTATTCCCGATTCCGCCACAAGTCATTCTTCCGAATTTTTACCCGCGGAATGCTCGTCGTCAAGTCCACTTCATATATGTCTTCCTCCGTCGGATGCAGAATCACATGCACCTTCTGCCCCAGCGCCGGTTCAATGGTGGACGTATGAAACAAAATCAGCGCATTCCCCGTGCTCGGATGCGTACATTGCAACTCAATAAAGAAGCGATTGTGTTTGACGGGTGCAGTGTAGCTGACGGTCGCTGCCGTGTGCAGCCCGATTCGCCGCAGTTCCCAGCGCGGCTTCAGGCGCTGGAAGAAATCGACGATGGCGGCAGGGGAGAAGGAGCGCAGCGTCGTGCGGCGCAGGAGCAGAGCGCCCGCGAGCATCCACAGCGGCAGCGGCGCCGACGCAAGCAGCGCAATGGGATACCCCAGCAGCGCGCCCGCAATGCCGATGGCGCACAACACTTCCAGCGCGACGAACGTCCAACGGGAGAAGAAGCAGTGCCGGTGCAGCGCGTTCGCCGCCGCCCAGCCCAGCACGATGCCCCACGCCAGCGGCGCGAGCAGCAGCACGAACCCGGCGAACGATGCGCCCGTTGACCCGCGCGACATCAGATGAACACCGCTGAATGCCAGCCCCCCAAGCAGCAGATAGAACCCCGCCCAGCTGTACGGGCGGAGCAGAAACGCCTGCCAGAGCGGCGTTGCGCCCTCCACGGCATAGCGGACGGATGCGCGCAGGTAACGGCAGGCATACAGCGTCAAATGTACTATCAGTTTTGGCACCCACAGCAGCGCATCCAGCAGCATGTTCAGCAAGTCGCCGACCCCATGCGGACGGTGGAAGGGGAAATCCGGGCGCGCAGAACGGAGCAATTGCATCGTCCTGCGCAGCGATTCGCCCAGCGGCGGCAGACGGAATTTCCGTTTCGGGGGCGCGGACGGCGTGTCCGGAGGCACATCGAACGGGATGTCTGGCGGCATGGTGTCGAACGAATCCGCCGCAGGGTACGGGATGAACTCCTCAGGCGAATAATACTCGCGCGTTCGGCGTCGGCGCGGGGGTTCGTCCGCATTCATGCGGTGGCGGCAGGGCGCGGCTTCGTTTTCCTCCGGCGTATATGCCCGATCAGCCCGGCGTCGGCGCGGCGTCTGCTCACTCATGGGGCTGCCTCCCTTTCGTATGCGTCGCACAGGGACTTTGCGTCGCCCTGCGCGCGGATTCTACCGTGCTCCAGCCAAATCACGCGGTCGCAGAGTTCGCGAATCTGGCTTAAATTATGGCTGACAAACAGCACTGTTGCGCCGCCGGACATGAGCTCAAGCATCCGCGCGCGGCTCTTGCGCTGGAAACGCTCGTCGCCGACGGCAAGAATTTCGTCCACAATCAGAATATCAGGCTGAACGACGGTGGCGATGGAGAACGCCAGACGCGCGAGCATTCCGGACGAGTACGTTTTCAGCGGGCGGTCGATGAAACGATCGAGTTCGCTGTACGCAATGATTTCCGGCGCTTTGTCGTGCAGAAAATCCTTCGGGTAGCCGAGAATTGCGCCGTTGAGGAAGATATTCTCCCGCCCGGTGAGTTCCGCGTCGAAGCCGCTGCCGAGTTCGAGCATAGGCACAAGCGTACCCTGCAGGGCGACGCTGCCGCTGGTGGGCGGGTAAATGCCGCTGATGATTTTGAGCAGGGTGGATTTTCCCGCGCCGTTATGGCCAATCAGCCCGGTGACACTGCCCTTTTCGGCGATGAAGGATACATCATCGAGGGCGCGGAAGGTGGTGGTATGCGTCTGGCGGCGGAGGGTGTCGACGACAAACTCCTTGAGGTTGGTGGTGCGGTTCTGGTCGATGCGGAAATCCATCGTAATGTGGCGGGCTTCTACCAAGGGGATTCACCTCCTTGTGAAAGATTTCGTGCAATAAGAATGGTGTATTATTCTCCATCAACCAAGAAAAATCCTCTTGCCAAATACAAAACTGACAGAAATTCCTTTCTGCTTCCGCCCCTTGACGGGAGGGCGCGGGTGGGCTATACTTATCCCGTATGGAAAAGGGGAGGAATCTGGATGGAAATCATTGCACGAATCGAAAACGGCTTTCGGGAGAAATTCGGCGTACCGCGGCAGTCGGGGCTTGTGCCGGAGGTGATTTCCCGCGTCGTGATGGCGGAAAAGTACAGCGTCCGCGAGGCGTTCCGCGGCATTGAGGATTACTCCCACCTGTGGCTGCTCTGGGAGTTCGACCGCGCGCAGCAGGATGATTGGCGGCCGACTGTGCGTCCGCCGCGGCTGGGCGGCAATACCCGATTGGGCGTGTTCGCGACGCGCTCGCCGTTCCGCCCGAACCGCATCGGTTTGACGGTTGTCCGCTTGATTCGCATGGAGGAGGAGAACGGGCGCATCACGCTCGTCGTCTCCGGCGCGGATTTGATGGACGGCACGCCAATTGTGGACATCAAGCCGTACCTGCCGTATGTGGACAGTGTGCCGGATGCCGTCGGCGGGTTCACCGAGCAGACCGAACGCCATCGCCTGACGGTGGATTTTCCGGAGAAGCTCAAAAAGTATGTTCCCAAGCAGAACCTGCCCGCCGTGATGGGCTTGCTCGCGCAAGACCCGCGCCCGGCGTATCAGCATGACGGAAAGCGCGTGTACGGCGTGCCGTATGGCGAGGTGGATATTCGCTTTGTCGTCGAGGGAGACACGCTGACGGTGGTGGAGGTCGTGCCGTACACGGAAAAGGAACAGAAAAAATGAATACGAATCGCTGGATGCAGGAGGTCAATGCGCGGTTTCCGGTGCGCAAAAGCAAGGTACAAAAGGCGCAGGAAATGGGCTATGCGGCGAGGATGGAGGAAAACAAGGCAATCTGCACGAACCGCAATATCGTCGTGGGCGATATAGACAAGGCGAAAGTGCTTGTTACGGCGCATTACGACACGCCCGCAACCGTCGGGCTGCCGAATGTCATGCTGCCCATGAATCGCCCGATGTTTTACCTCGTTCAGGCGCTGATTGCGCTGGTGATGGTGGTGCTCATCTTCATACCGACGGGGATTGTGAAAAAGCTCACGGGCAGCATCTTCTGCACGGAAGCGACGCTGATTGGGTTGTACTGCCTGATGATGTATCTGCTGCTGGCGGGCGTGCCGAATCCGCACAACGTCAATGACAACACGTCGGGCGTGTGTGGGGTGCTGGCGCTGATGGAGGCGTTCGCGGCGGAAAAGCCGGAGGAGATTGCGTTCGTGCTGTTCGACAACGAGGAGAAGGGGCTGCTCGGCGCATCGGGGCTGGCGAAAGCGCATAAGCAGGCGGCAAAAGAGACGCTTGTGCTGAACATGGACTGCATCGGCGTGGGGGAAGCCATGCTGATGCTTGTGCCGAAAGCGGCGCGGGAGAAGTATCCGGCACTGGGCGAGACGGTGCGGAAAAGCAGCGGCATTCCGGTCGTCCTTGGCAACATGGAGAAGTGCAATTTCTCCTCCGACCAGAAGCACTTCAAGCTCGGCGTGGGTATCTGCGCCTGCCGCAAGAAAAAGCATGTAGGCTGGTACTGCAGCAAAATTCATACCAAACATGACACGACGTACGACGAAAGTATCCTGCAGGGCGTGGCGGACACGGTGGAAGCCGTCCTCCGGCAGGTCGTCGGGAAGGAGCAAGCATGACCATACGCGAAGAAATCGATGCGCAGTTCCCCATCCGCAAAACGACGGCGCAGAAGCGGGCGTTCGAGAAGTGGGTGATGGCGAAGATGCGCGAAATGGGGTATCGCCCCTATGTGGACGGCATGAACCGAAAGGACAAGCTGCGCCACCGCAACATCGTCGCCGGTGACCCTCAAAATGCCGAACTGCTCATCAGCGCCCACTACGATACGGCGGCGACCATCGGCATACCCGATTTGCGCATCCCCCGGAATTTCCCGGTGTATATCCTTGCGCAGGGCGCGGTGCTGCTGGGAATGCTGCTGATTTCCCTGCTGATTGGCACGGCAGTCGGGCTGGCGACGAAGAGCGGCGATTGGCTGATTCTGACGTTCTTTTTTGCCTATCTGGCGCTGATGCTGCTGATGATGTTCGGCGCGGCGAACAAGCATAACGTCAATGACAACACATCCGGCATTGCCGCCCTGCTGGAGACGATGCAGCGTCTGTCCCCTGAAGCGCGCGAAAAGACGGCGTTCATCCTCTTTGATCATCAGGAGACGGGCAGCCGCGGCGCAAAGAGTTACGGCGCACAGCACGTCGAAGTGCAGACGATGAAGCTGCTTGTTGACCTCAACTGCGTCGGGGATGGCGACACGTTTGTCATCAGCGCCTCGAAAATGGCGCAGGACAAGCCGGAATACGCCGCCGTCCGCGAATCCCTTGAAGAAAACGCAATGGCATCCGGCGTGTCGACGCAGTTCTTCGGACGCGCGGGCGTGCAAGGCGCGGGCGATTATCGGCGCTTCGTGTGCGGGGTGGGTGTGTCGGCATACCACCACAGCGCGGGGGTGGGACTCATCACCGGGCGCATCCACACTTCCCGCGATACCGTCTGCCGGCAGGAAAATTTGGACTATCTCGCCAAAAGTCTCGCCGACGCGGCTCAAAAAATGAATGATTTGTAACAATTTGCCGAACAAGCGGCATTTTTCAGCGCTTTTGCTTTGCAATTTGTACCGGAATATGCTACAATAGTGAATAGAAAGGCTCCCTGTTGGCGAGACTGGAAGAGGAGGAAGCAGCATGCTGCCGAAAGTTTCCAAGGGATTCCGCGCCATTTTTGTCGCGGTGATGTGTGTGGTGTGCGTGGCGCTGTGCGTGCTGGCGGTTCGGCTGGCGCAGCAGGGCGAGCAGCTTCGGCTGACGCAATTGCAGCTGGATGCAAGTCTGGCGCGGTTGAAGCTCCAGCAGACGCAGCGCGCGCAGATTGACATTGACCTGCCGGAAACGCTGACGCAATTGCAGGCGGTGCAGCCCGAAGCGGATGCAGCGTCCGCGCGCGAGCAGGAACTCCGCGCCCAGCGCAAGGCGCTCCGCAGCGAGAATGCGGAATTAGCGGCGCAGGCGGAAACGCTCACGCAGCAGCTCGCTCTCCTTCGGACCCCGGACAGTGAGCTGATCGGAGAGGTGGAGACGCTGCAAAAGACGCTTTCATCCCTTCAGGCGCAGGTGGACGCCGCACGGCAGCTCCTTGGGCAGGCAGAGGAGTGAGCCTATTCCCCAATTCACTTGCGCTATCTGCTTGCGCATTCGCATTTGGGAATAGTATACCAGCCGCATTTATTCGCAGCCTGAGATTCGACTGACAAAGCAAGGAGGAAGTTCCCATGTCCGAAAACAAGTCCCAGACGCCGGCACAGAACACGCCGGAAAACAGCGAGAAGAAGAAAGTCTCCCTGTTCGCACTCATCGTCGTGCTGGTCGTGGCGGTCATCGTGATGGTCGCGCTGTTCGTGCGGTCGAATAACCTGTCCAGTCAGCTGGATGAGGTCAACGGTCAGCTGGCCGCCAGCAACACCGAACTCCAGCAGACCATTGCCGACAAGGAGACGGCGCAGGCGGAACTGACCACCGCGCAGAATGACCTCCGCGAAGCGCAGCTGGTGCTGGAAGAATCCACCGCAAAGGTGGCGGAACTGGAAGCCCAGCTGGTTGTCCTGAACGACGAAAACGAAGCGAACAAGGCGCAGGTGGAAACGCTGACCGCTGAACTGGACACCGCAAAGGCGAATCAGGCGGCGGCGCAGGGCTACCTCGACAACGTGTCCGCCCAGCTGGATGAGCTGATGCAGAACCTCGGCTTGGCGCAGAGCGCGCTGAACGGCGAAGCGACGGAAGAACCCGCTGTTGAGCCCGCTGCGACGGAAGAACCCGCCGCCGAACCCGCCGCGACGGAAGAACCTGCTGCCGAGCCGGATGTGACGGAAGAACCCGCTGTTGAACCCGAAGCGACGGAAGAACCCGCCGCTGAGCCGGATGTGACGGAAGAACCCGCTGTTGAACCCGCTGCGACGGAAGAACCCGCTGTGACGGAAGAACCCGCTGTCGAGCCCGCTGTGACGGAAGAACCCACCGCCGAACCCGAAGCGACGGAAGAACCCACCGCCGAACCCGAGGCGACGGAAGAACCCGCCGCTGAACCCGAAGTGACGGAAGAACCCACCGTCGAGCCCGAAGCGACGGAAGAACCCACCGCTGAAGGAAGAGTTCTTACCACCACCATCACGTCTATGCTGCCGGACGAATACACGCTTGATGTTGAACTGCATCTGGATGCGAACAATGTGGTGACGGAGTTGAAGCTGACGCTGGAAAATGAAATCGAAGGTCTGACGCAGGAAATGCTGGACGCCTTCGCGGAGCAGTTCGTCGGCAAGCAGCTGCCGGTTGTCCTGCACGCGGATGCGGATGAGACGACTGCGGAAGAGCAGATTGTCGAAGGCATGGAGAATCAGCTGGAGAACAGCCGCGGCATCGTTGAGATGCTGAACAAGCTGGCAGAGCAGTAATCCCCTGACACATCGCGCCGCCCCGCTGACTGAATATGGTTAAGCGGAGCGGCGTTTTTTGCACTTGTGTTCTTTTTCAATCAATGGTATAATAAGAGTGGACGTGTATGTCCGAGCAGATATATCAACGATCGACGATCAATGGAGGCTGCACATGAAAAAATGGTTCTGTGCGCTGGGCATGATGCTGGCGCTGCTGATGTCCGTCGCGCTGGCGGACGGCGTGAAAGTCACCTTTGCCGAGAAAAACGGGCAAATCAACGGCGGCTATGATTATACGCTGAAGCTGAACGTGTCGCCCGCAAGCGACAAAGACCTGACGGTTTCCCTGACCTGCGACGGCTTGGACGGCGCGTATTCCGTGGTCATCCCGGCAGGGCAGAAGAGTACCATGCTGACCGTTCCGACGCAGGTGGTGGAGGAACGCGGCAAGGTCGTTTTTGAACTGCAGAGCGGCGACGGCTACACCGGCACGGGCAAGCATACGCTGACTATCCAGCGCCTGCCGAACGTGCAGTTCTATCTGGGCATCAACTTTGGCACGGTGGGCAAGAAGATGAGTGTCCGCATGACGGTGACGAATTCATCCACCATCGTCAAGGGCAACAACACCTTCCAGCTGCGCGATGACAAAGGTACAGTGCTGGCGGAAGCGAAGTGGTCGAATCCGAGCGGCGACATGAGCTTCTCTATCACCCCAACCGCTGATATGGAGGGCTACACCTGCCTGAGCGTGTGGCTGGGCGATCGCTGTGTGGCGGATGGCGGTTACCTGACCGTCGTTGCGAAGGGGCAGCGCGCCGTCAAGAACGTGGAGACGGAGCGGAAACTTGTCGGCATCGGCATGGACTGCGGTTTCGGCGGCAAGAACACCGATCAGGTGCTGGAAGTGCTGGCGAAGCACAACACGAATATCACCTTCTTCATGACGGGCTATTTCGTCCGCACGTTCCCGGAGGAATCCAAGCGCGTGCTGGCGGCGGGCAATGAAATCGGCGACCACACGAACACGCATCCGCAGCTGACGAAGGAACGGCCCTACAGCATGATGCGCCAAATCGTTTTTCCGGCGGAGACCATGGCGGAAACGCTGGGCGTCTCGCCGCGCCTGATGCGTCCGCCGTACGGGGACGTGAACAGCAACGTCATCAGCGTTTCGCGCGCGGAAGGCATGGAGTGCGTGCTGTGGAACATGAGCACGAAGGACTCCATCGGCAAATACACGGTGGAGGAGTGCATCAAGAACGGTACGACGCGCGCCAAGCTCGCGCCCGGCAATATTTTGCTCTGCCATCTCGACGCGAATCACAGCTGGGAAATTCTTGATGCTGTCCTGACCTACTACGAGGAGCAGGGCTACACCGTTCTGCCGATTTCCGCGCTGATTTACGCTACGGGCGGATCGCTGCCCCCGATGCCCTCCACCCGCGAGGCACTGCTCTACACCGACGACTACTGGCCGAACTGGCTGGCAGAACGCGGCATTGAGATTGAGACGAAGGAATAAGCAAGCAGGCTGTCCGAGAAAAACGGGCAGCCTGTTTTGCAAAAGGTGGAATGCCGATGCACATCACTGACTGGAAAGAGAATTTTATCTCGAAGATGATTACGCGCGGGCGCAATTACTGGCGTGCCGGGGCAGTGAAAAATCTGCACTGCACGCAGGAGAAAATCACTGCTGATGTAGAAGGCACGCGGCTGTATCGGGTTGAGATTACGCTGGCAGGCGATGCCGTGGCAACCATGTCCTGCACCTGCCCTTTTGCGAAAGAGGGCGCAAACTGCAAGCACATGGCGGCGGGTCTCTTTGCGGCGACCCATCTGCCGGAAGTGGAATTGCCCGCGCCGGAGTGGGAGAAGAAGCTGAACAGCCTGTCCGCCGAAACGCTTCGGGATTTTCTTCGCCCGCTGCTGAAAAAGGACGAAGCACTCCGAAATCGGCTGATGCTGTGCAAGGGAGACGAACCTGTCCGTGCGGATGAACGCCGCCTCAATTGGCAGCGCACCCTGACGCAGACGCTTCACGCCGCCGAACGCTATTCCGAAAACGAGTATGACGAATACGCGGAATATGACGAAGAAGAATATGACGAAGAAGAGGAATCACCCGTTCAGGAACTGCTGGAGCTGCTGGACGCGGAACTGGCTGATTTGCTGACGCCGGAACATGTGATGCTGGCGTTTGAACTCGTTTGCGACACGGCAATGATGTTTGAATCCGCCGATGAAATTCTTGAACAGGAGGATATCGAAGACGCTTGCCGCGATGCATGGATGCAGATTCTTGCCATCGCAGCACCCGCCCAGCAGGCAGCAATGTACGAGTGGTTCGCCGCTGCATTCCGGACGTGGCAACCGCTGCCGTATTTCACCGCGCCGCTGGCGTTCTTGTTTTCGTATTCGTGGGACGAAGCGATTCATCAGCGGAATCTTGCGCTGCTGGACGAGAAAATTGCCGAATGGAAGCCGAATGCGCAGGAACGCGGTGGAGGCGCGATGGTGAACCTGCTGAATCAGCGTGAAAAAACGATGCAGCAGCTGCACGCTTCGCAGGAGGACATCATCAGCTTCTGGCATTCGCATTGGGATGTGCCGTATGCGCATGACCGGACACTGAAAACGCTGATGGCGGCGGAAAAGTGGACGGAAGCCATCGAGCAGGTCAAGGCGGATTTGCAGACGTTCGTCGGGAAATATATGCCATGCAAGCAGCGCCGCGAACAGCTGATTTTGCTCTATCAGCGCGCGAATCAGCCTGACCTTGCGCAGCAGGCGATTCGGCAGTACATTGAGCAGTACAATCAGTACAGCATGGAGCAGATTGATGCGCTTCGAGCGACGCTTCCCGCCAATGCATGGCGCGACGAGGCGGAACGTTTGCTGAAACTGCCGACGACAAGCACTATCCGCCTGCCCCTGCTGGCATCCATTGAGCAGTGGGAGCAACTGCTCCAGCGGATTCAGCAACACAGCAATTTTGAGGGACTGTGTACCTATTTCGACCCGCTGATGGCATGGGATTCCGCCCGCACGCTGGCACTCTACCGCGACATGGTGAATCGCGCTATGCAAGCGGCTTCGTCGCGCGCCGCCTACTGCGAGGTCATCCGGCAGCTGGAACGCATGAAAGGCACCGACGAGGGAAGAAAGATAATTGCTGACCTTGCTGAACAGTGGCGCAGGGACTACAAGCGCAAGTGCGCACTGCTGGACGAATTGCAGAAAGCAGGATATTGACAAAAAACTGGACTGTCCGAGCAAAACGCTCGAACAGCCTGTCTTTTCTTACTTACTCCGCCGGGAACAGGAATCCCGCCGTCATTTCCAGATAGTTTTCGCCCGCGTAGTCCGGGAAAAGCTCATGCATCTTCGCGATGAAATCCGCCGTGAACGCTGTCGGTTGCAAGCGTCACGGTGGTGCAGGTCGGGGTGCTCACTTTCGCCAGCGCAGCGGACAGCAGCAGCAAAATCATCACCAGCAGGGAAATCAGTTTCCTCATGGGTTCCTCCAAGGTGGGTCGTTCGGGAAAAGGGTTATCTTGTAAAGAATACACCATTTCTGATATGGGCGCAAGTACGCACTTTTTATTAGAGAGGCACTTTGGGTGACTGGGGAAGGATTCGCTGCGAGGGCAAAAGAAAAGCACCGATTCTATCGAATCGATGCTAATCTGGCGGAGAGTTAGGGATTTGAACCCTAGGTGGGGTATAAGCCCACACACGATTTCCAGTCGTGCGCCTTAGACCACTCAGCCAACTCTCCATATGAAGCTCACATTGCGGCGGGTCATCCGCAACATTGATTATTATAGCGCGAATCGGGGCGTTTGTCAAGGGACTTTTCGTGGTTTTTGCAAAAAATCCGCGCGAGTGAGGGAAAACGCAGAAAAAGGACTGTGAGCGGAGAAAAGTCTCCGCGCAGCAGTCCTTTTGCGGTTAAATCAGGAACATCCAGCCAAGCATTGACACCATCGCGGCGATATGCAGCGTGCCGACGATTTGCAGGGGGAACATGACGATGAAAATCGGGAGAATCGTGAACACGAGCGCCCAAATTGGGAAGCCAATCGCGCCGGTGATGATAGCAACCATCAGCGTGATGTAGAACGTAATCATTCCCAAAGAACACAGGCGCAGGGATGCGCCGCTGCCCATCAGGTCAAGCATCATGCCCTTGGCACGCTCGTCCAGCCCGTATTTGAGGAACATGTACTCCGCCAGCCCGCACTTCAAGTGATACGCGGAGCTGACGATGCACGCGAACGTCGTGCCCGCGAACAGAATTGCGTCGTACACCGGGGCTTTCTGGTACGCATACGCCGCCAGCGCCGCGTATCCGCAGAACTCCAGCACGATGGCAAACACGCCCAGCACGCCCGAACGCATCGGCACATTCGGCGAAACGCCCTCCATCAGCTTCGCGGCGTAGGCGCCATCCTTCAGCTTGCTGTAGTTGGCAAGTTTCAGCGTGACGTTGGGGAAGATGCTCAGGATGCGGTCGCAGTATATGTTAATTGCAACTAACCACTTCGGTTTGGAGTATAGCACACGCACCAATATCTGTCAAGGGTGGACAAATGGTTTCGGAAGATTTTCGTTACAGCCAGCCGACCGCGTGCGCCGCCGCGCCGCCGATGCCGCAGAGCAGCATCACCAGAATTGGGTTCCATTTCTTCCAGCGCAGGACGAGGAACGCCGCGACCATCAGCACAATGCCGACGATGGACACGCCGCCGCCCGATTTCACCGCCGCGACCTGCACGATGCTCAGCGCCGCCGACGCAATCAGCGCGACGACCACGGGACGCAGCGCGCCCAGCACGTTCTGCATCGTTTGCCCGGAACGAAATCGCCCATACAAATAGGAAAGAAGCGTGACGAGAATCAGCGACGGCGTGATGCAACCGAACGTCGCGACGAGCGCACCCGGCAGCCCTGCGCAGCGCATCCCGACGAATGTCGCGGAGTTGACCGCAATCGGGCCGGGGGTCATCTCGGCAATCGTCATTAGGTTCGTAAATTCTGCCATCGTCAGCCAGCCGTGCGATTCCACGACCAGCGACTGAATCAGCGGCATGGCAGCATATCCGCCGCCGACACTGAACAGCCCGATTTGGAAAAAGACGAGGAACAGCACCATCATGCGGATACGCCCCCCTTTCGCGCCAGCAGCGCCCGGATAACGCCAATCGCCGCCGCGACGAGGATGAGCACGATGACGTTGACGTGAAAGACAGCGGACGCCGCGAATGCGCCCGCCATCAGCAGCAGATTCAGCCAATCCTTCGACTGCACGACCTTGCCGCCAAGATTTGCCGTCACGTCGCAGATGACCGCCGCCACGCCCGACTGCATTCCCGTCAGCACCGCGCGTACCCATTCGTTCTCGGCGAACGCAGCGTACATCATGGAGATGACGCTGATGATGACAATCGGCGGCAGAATTGTCGCCAGTACCGCGACAATCAGCCCCGAAATCCCGGCGATGCGCCGCCCAACGAGGATGGCGCCGTTGACGGCAATCGCGCCCGGTGCGGTCTGCGCCAGGGCGGTCATGTCCAGCATTTCCTCTTCGGTCAGGTAATGCAGCTCATCAACGAATTTTTTTTTCATCAGCGATACGATGACGAATCCGCCGCCGAAAGTGAAGGTGCTGATGAGAAGCATGGAAGAAAAGAGCGTCCAAAGACGGTGCGCTTTGGATTCCTGCGGCATCAGGGTGGTCAGCTCCTTTTTTGAAATTGAGTTTATTCAATAAAATAGAATTTGTCTGCGGCACGGAGGTTTCGCGTCTGCGGACGCGACAAGGGGGCAATAGAAACAGACGAAGTCTGCGATCGTCCCCCTTGACCCCTTCGCAGCGCACGCCCATGTTACAGGTTTATTGTGTTGGTTGGGAAAACGATAGGGAAACTAACCATAAAACTTCCGATAAAATCCAAGAAACATGGGTGTGCAGCCCGAAGGGTTGGAAGGGGCGAGCGGAAAGCCCCCTCCTCGCCTCCGCAGAGGCGAAACCCTCTGCAACATCAAAGGCACTACCGCACAATTCGTCGGCAGCGCTGGCGATGCCTTTTCTGCCATCTGCTTCTTGCAGAAATCTCGATTTACCTCCAGTAAATCTTCGATTTCTGCAATCGCATCTGACGAAAAATGCATTCGCCATCGCACCAACTCATTTGTGCGGTATTGCCCAAAACTCAAGTTTGGAGAAGAAAATCAATCAGAATATCACTCCACAAACGTGAGTGTGTTGACATTGAAGACCCCCTTGGTGGTGAGCCGCAGTGCCGGAATCACCGGCAGACTCGCGAACGAAAGCGTCATGAACGGGTCAATGCCGCGATTTACGCCCTGCGCCCACGCTGCCGCCTTGCAGTGCTCTAACTTCTCGTTCACTTCCGGCAGCGGACGGTCAGTAAACAGCCCCGCCAACTCCAGCGGCAGACGAGCCTGCACCTGCCCGTTCTCCACGACGATGATGCCGCCGTGCATCTTTTTCAGCTCGTTGACCGCAAAGGCAATGTCCTCCGGCGATACGCCGCAGGCAATGATGTTGTGGCTGTCGTGGGCAATCGACGTCGCAACCGCGCCGCGCTGAATCCCGTAGCCGCGGACATAGCAGCTGGCGACATGCCCCGTGTTGTGGTGCCGCTCGCAGACGGTCATCTGGCAGATGCCGTTATCGACGCCTTCCGCGTGCCCCAAGTCTTCGGTCACAATCTGCCCGTCGATGAGGCCAATCAGCGGCGCGACCCCAATCCGCAGCTGTTCCGGCGTTACGTCCGGCAGGTGGAACGTGTCCAGCACGCCCGCGAGGATGTCCGGGTCAATGTCCGGCGCGGCGATCTCCACCTCGTGCCCGTCGTAAACCAGCTTGCCGCGCTTGAACACCATCTCCACATTCACATCATGCAGGTTGTCCAGCACGACGAAATCCGCCAAGTACCCCGGCGCAATCGCGCCTTTGTTGTTCAGCAGGAAGTAGCGCGCGGCGTAGTGGCTGGCGACCTTGATGGTCAGAATCGGGTCTGCGCCGAGGGAAATCGCTTTGCGGACGATGTAGTCAATGTGCCCCTTGTGCAGCAGGTCGTAGGGGTGCTTGTCGTCAGTGCAGAACATGCAGCGGTGCGCATACTGCTCCGTCAGCAGAGGCATGAGGGCTTCGAGATTCTGCGCCGCCGTGCCGTCGCGAATCATGATGAACTGCCCCTTGCGCAGTTTTTCCAATGCGTTGTCAATGGTGTCGCACTCGTGGTCGGAATAGACGCCGGCGGACATATACGCGTTGAGCGCCTTGCCGGACAGCCCCGGCGCGTGGCCGTCAATCTTCTTGTGATGCGCCTGTGAAACGACGATTTTCTCCATCGTCGCGCGGTCGCCCATCATCACGCCCGGATAATTCATCATCTCCGCCAGCCCCAGCACGCGGGGATGGTCGAAATAGGCGTTGATGTCGCGCCATGTCAGCGTCGCGCCGTTTTCCTCAAACGCCATTGCCGGCACGCATGACGGGAGCATGAAATGCACATCCAGCGGCAGATTTTCTGTCGCCGCCATCATGTAGTCGATGCCGCCCATACCGCAGACATTGGCGATTTCGTGTGGGTCGGTGATGACGGTGGTTGTGCCGTGGGGCAGTACCGCACGCGCGAACGAGGTCGGGCTGACGAGGCTGCTCTCCAGGTGAATATGCGCGTCGATAAAGCCGGGTGCGACGATTTTGCCGCTGACATCGACCTCCATCAAGCCGTCGTAATGGTCAGCCATGCCGACGACCAGCCCGTTGGCAACGGCAATATCGCCATGCTCAATCGTGCCGGAGAATACGTTGACATAATCGGCGTTTTTGAGGACAACATCCGCCTTCTCCTCGCCCAGCGCGACGCGGACGAGCCGCTGCTTCCGGCGAACCTTGAGCGCAATGCGTTCTGCGCGGGTTTTGACTTCGGACATCGTGGAACACGCTCCTTCCGTGATTCTGTTTGTCCTATTATAGCGGTTTGAAGGGGTGTTGTAAAGGGGAAAAGCGGAGGGGCAAAGGGAAAAATAGCATATGTTTTATCAGTGATTTCATTATGTTGCTATATCAACTTTTTTTCTTTTGTGAAGTGTTGACAGAGAACAAATTTTGCGCTATAATAAAGGCAAGTGGATGCTGGCTGACTAATACGAAGGGGGATTCAGATGCGGAAACGGATGCTTTCTATCATGGCGGTCATGCTTTGCAGCTTGCTGCTGTTCTCTGTTGCTTTTGCAGCCAGCTATGATGGGGCGATTTGGACAGGAAAGCCGACTATCTTGGGCATTGGCTATTACTGTACTGCTGCGCAGAACCGCTCGCAGGGAGATGTCTCCACTCACTGGGCGAAGGCAAAAACGTGGGCGGCAGGTCTTAAACCCGTAATTGCAAGCGCAATTGGAAACAACCGGGCAGTTGCTTCGACGGGCAGTGTGAAGCCTTACAAAGGCTGGGGTTCGTATGGTGAATCCGACTGGTCGACGGAAGGAAAATTTGCGTCGGGGGCTTGGGATTAAGTAAAATACCAGCACATAACTTGTAGTACATAATCAAAGCCAGCATCTACCTTGTCAGCATACTTGAGGGGAGAGAAAATGATGCTTCGTTCATCCGTCCGAAACTTTGGCAAACTCTGCCGCTGTCATCCATCATTTGCGGCATTATCTATCCTAAGTCTGCTGATTACGACGTTGAGTTTCCTTGTGCTGATGGAAAAAAGCTACTATACTTATCAGGTCAGCGTGACGCAGGAGTACTTGTATGTGATGGATGATTCGCCGGAAGAAATCTGTGCGCTCTATCATGATTTGCAGGAGAATCAAAATCTGCCGGATATTGTGTCGATTAGTCTGCTTGATGACCAATACACGGGCATTGCCTGTGATACGAAAGCGTTAGCAAACCTCCTGCCTTACGGGCGGATATTTACCCCGGAGGAAGGCGCGCAGGGGGCGAACGTGGCGCTTTTGTCGCTGGAATACGTCCGCAATCTGCCGCAGGAGCAAATTGACCAGATTTGGGACGATGGCATCGAGATTGCAGGCGAGCATTTCGAGGCGGTCGGAGGGCTGACGGACATTGCCCGGTATTTTCCGCCCGAAGATTTGCTTTCGTTCTTTCCCGTACCGACGCTGATTGCTATCCCGGCGGAAACATACTTGTCCCTTTCTATGCAGCCGACCATGCTCAATTGCCGGTTTACAAGCGTTTTGACGAAGGAACAGACGGAAGAACTCCGGCGGATGATTTCCTCCTGCGAGCATATCAGCACTTTTTACCTGCCCGGTACAAGAAATTCAAGCTTTCAGCGCTTTGTGGAATCCAACGTGATCTATATCGCCATTTTGCTGATGGCGCTGATTGCTGTTGCTTTCATTGTCACCTGCTGGTTTCAGACTGACCAGAAACGTTATCAGATTTACATGATTTGCGGCGCAAAAAAGCGGCACATCGTCTTTTTCCTGACGGTGGATATGCTGCTGCTGAGCCAAATCGCCTACTGGGGTGCGCTGGCGTGTACGCAGGTCATCAACCGCGGCTTCAGCGATTTCCTGATGCCGCTGCCGCTGGTGTGGCGCGTGTGGATTGGCATCGGCGTATTTGCATTCTGCTGGCTGGTTGTGCTGCTGCGCTCGCTGCCGTTGTTGCAGCACTACCGAAACGTTTCTGGATTCGAGGTGAAATGAAATGAGAAGCATCATGCTTGCCGTATCGTTCCTCAAAAAGCAATGGGTCATGAATGTGGTGCTGGTCGTGGAGATTCTCATCTCGGTCATCATGCTGTCCGAACTGTTCCTGTTTGTCAGCGACCGGATGGATAATCAGCGCGCGGCGGAAGAATTGCAGAACAATCATCTGTATGTACTTTCAGAATTTGAGTACTATGCGCCGCAGGAAGAACGCGTGATGGAAGCACTTCGGGCGGATGAAGCCATCCAAAGCATCGGCAAGGTTGATATTTCCTCCTGCACATGGAATGGGCAGTATTTTCAGCTGGGGCTGTACAATGCGAATTTGATTGGCTTGTATGCGCCGAAATGTGCCAGCGGCGCGTGGCTGCCGACGGAGGGCGGCGAATACAGCGGATACCCCGCGGTTGTATCGGCGGACGCAGGGCTGCAAGTCGGGGATGCAGCGGAAATTCTTGTTGCAGACCAGTATTCCGTGGCCATAGAGGTGGTGGGCGTGCTGGCAACCCCGACGCAGTATCTGTTCCCAACGGGCATGTCCGCCAATGTGGATTCCATTATTTCGCATTCACCCGCCATCTTGGTCAATCAAACGCTTTTCCCGCAGCTTCCGCCGAATCCGGATACGGCTGATGTGCCAAAGTCGCTCTTCCTGATTTCAGATTTGGACAAAGAAGAAATGATGGCGAAATACAATCGGTATGGGCAAATTCAAGCAATCAACGACATGGTGGCATCCTATGTGGAAACGTCAAACGGGCTGATTCGCTCCGAAGCGCTGCTGTTCGTGCTGTTTGTGCTGCTCGCCGCCATCGTGATTTTGAGCACTGAAGTGATTCACAGCATCCAATGCCAGAAAAACTATACAATTTACTACCTTGTGGGCATGAAGTGGCATCAATGTGTTTGGATTGAACTGACGCGGCACGGGATTCTGCTGTTCTTCATTGCGGGTTCGATTGCCCTGCTGGACAAATTCGGAGCGCTGCAAACCACATGGATGACGGACGCGCGGCGAAATATCTTCTATATCGTCCTGCTGGTCTATCTGGTGCTTGTTTTCTTCAGCACAAGCGCTTTCTTTCTATGGAAACTGCTGCACCGTGACATTATTGCATCACTGCGAAATCTGCAAGGGGGAGAATGACGTATGCTTATTGCGTTGAATGGTATCTCCAAAAGCTATCAGGCATCCCACGGCGCACCGCCCTATCAGGTGCTGAAGGACGCGAATTTGTCGATTGACAAGGGCGAAATGGTGGCGATTAAAGGCTCGTCGGGCGCGGGAAAATCGACGCTGCTTCATATCATCGGCTGCTTGGATAAGCCGACCTCCGGCAGCTATCTGCTGAATGGGCAGAATGTGTCGCAGTTATCGCTGTCCAAATTAGCGGAAATCCGCAACGCCAGTTTCGGCTTTGTCATGCAGCATTTCGCCTTGATTGAAGAGGACAGCGCCTTGCAGAACGTGGCGACACCGCTGCTGTTTGCAAAAGCAAGAAGGTCGCAGATGGATGCGCGTGCAATGGAGCAGCTGCGAAACGTCGGCATGGAGCAAATGGCGAACAAGCGGATTGCAACGCTCTCCGGCGGCGAAAAGCAGCGTGTTGCCATCGCAAGAGCAATGGTCAACAACCCGGAAATCATCTTGGCGGATGAGCCGACGGGCGCGCTGGATCGGGCAAATACAGAAAAAATCGTGCAATTGTTTCAGCAGCTGAATGAAAAGGGAAAAACGATTATCATCGTGACGCATGATGATTTTGTCGCGCAGTCCTGCCGACGCATTGTGACCATTGCAGACGGCGTTATCAAAAGTACATAACTGCATTCTATATGCGCAATACTTGACCCCGTTTCCTCTTTCCGCTATAATAGAAGCGAAGAAACGGAGGTCTTTTTGCATGGATGCACAGCGGCTTCTTTCCGCCTGCGAAGGGGCGGGCATTGACTTTTTTACCGGCGTGCCGGATTCGCAGCTAAAAGGACTTTGCGATTCCCTCTACGCCCTCTACGGCGTTCATTCGCCCCGGCACATTGTCGCGGCGAATGAGGGCAACGCGGTCGGTCTCGCCGCCGGGCATTTCCTCGCGACGGGGCGTCCCGCGCTGTGCTATATGCAGAATTCCGGGCTGGGCAATGCCGTCAATCCGCTTGCGTCGCTGATGGACGCGCAGGTGTATCAGCTGCCGTGCCTGCTCGTCGTCGGCTGGCGCGGCGAACCCGGTGTGCACGATGAACCGCAGCACGTCAAGCAGGGGCAAATCACCCTGTCGCAGCTGGAGATTCTCGGCGTCCCCTACCGCATCCTCAGCAAGGATACGACGGAAGAGCAGTTTGCGGCGGATTTCGACTTCCTGCGCGAACAATTGAATCAGCGGCAGTGCGCGGCGATTGTCGTTCGCAAAGGCGCGCTGACCTGCTCGCTCAAGCCCGCGTACGGCAACGAAAACACCCTCACCCGCGAGCGGGCGGCGGAAATCATGCTGAACGCGATGAATGCGGGCGATGTGGTTGTGTCCACGACAGGGAAACTCAGCCGTGAAATCTTTGAGCTTCGCGAGAAGCGCGGCGAAGGGCACGAGCGTGACTTCCTGACTGTCGGGTCGATGGGACATGCAAGTATGATTGCGCTGGAAATCGCGCTGGAGAAGCCGAACCGCCGCGTCTGGTGCTTGGACGGCGACGGCGCGGCGCTGATGCACCTTGGCGCACTGCCGGTGATTGCCCAGCGCAAGCCGGCGAACCTCATCCATGTTGTCATCAACAATGCCGCGCATGAGACGGTCGGCGGGATGCCCGTGTGCGAAGGGGGACTGTGCGCAGCGAAGGTCGCATCAGCGGTTGGATACCCCCGGACGCTGAACGCGCGGGACGAATCGACGCTGGAAGCTGCCCTGCAGGAAGCGAAGAGGGCGAATCAGCTAACGATGCTGGAGGTTGCCTGCGCGGTGGGCGCGCGCGCGGATTTAGGCCGCCCGACGACAACGCCCATCCAGAACCGTGACGCGCTGATGGCATTTTTGCGGGAGGAAAAGGCATGATTGCATTGCTGCTCAATTCGGGGCTGGGGTCGCGCATGGGCGACGAAACGCGGGAGCATCCCAAGTGCATGTGCCGCCTGACCGAACAGGAAACCATCATCTCGTGGCAGGTGAAACTGCTGCGGCGCATTGGCGTGACGGAAGCGGTGGTGACGACGGGGCATCTGGCGGACACGCTGATAGCGTATCTGGAATCGCTGGACAGCGGCATCCGCTTCCACTTCGTCCATAATCCGAAGTATCGGGAGACGAACTATATTTACAGCATGTATCTGGCGCGGAATTTGCTGCGCGGGCAGGACGTCATCAGCCTGCACGGCGATTTGGTGCTGCATCCGACGGTGATGGATGCGCTGGCAGCGTCGGGCAGAAGCGTGATGGCGGTGGATTCCACCCAGCCCCTGCCGGACAAGGACTTCAAGGCGCTGATTCGGGACGGGCGCATCCGGCGCGTAGGTGTGGACTGCTTCGACGCGGGCAGCGTGGAATGTCAGGCGGCGTACCACTGGCAAGCGGCGGATTTTTCCAGCTGGATAGACGAAATCGAGCGCTTTGTGGAGCGGGGGGACGTGAAGTGCTACGCCGAGAACGCGTTCAACGCCGTGTCAGGGGAGATTCCGCTGTATCCGCTGGAGTGCGGCGGGAGGCTCTGCGCCGAAATCGACAATCAGGCGGATCGGGAAGTTGTCTTGACTCGATTCCGTCAGGAGGTACTTTGAATGAAGCAGGTGTACATTTGCTTTTCGACGGATATTCTGCACAACGGGCATATCCGCATTTTGCAGCGCGCGGCGGAGCTGGGCGAAGTGACCGTCGGCTTGCTGACGGACGAGGTCGTCGCAAGCTACAAGCATTATCCGCTGATTCCGCTGGAGGAGCGCATCGCGATGTTTGAAGGGCTGAAGTACGTCAGCCGCGTCGTCGTGCAGGAAAGTCTGGATTATACGGACATCCTCAACCGCCTGCGCCCCGACATTGTGGTGCATGGGGATGACTGGCTTGTCGGCTATCAGGCGAATATCCGGCAAAAAGTCATTGAGACGCTCAAAGGCTGGGGCGGCGAACTGGTGGAATTCCCCTACACGCACACCGCGACCGAGGAGACGCTTTCGACCCTTGATCAGCTGCTCTCCCTGCCGGAGACGCGCCGGAGCCGCCTGCGCCGCCTGCTGCATTACAAGCCGTGCCTGTCCGTGATGGAGGCGCACGACGGCCTGACCGGGCTGATTGTCGAAAAGACGACCGTCGAAACGCCCAAGGGCCGCCGCCAGTTCGACGCAATTTGGGTCAGCAGCTTGTGCGACTCCACCGCGAAGGGAAAGCCGGATATTGAACTGGTGGACATGACCAGCCGCCTGAACACGCTGGAAGAAATCATGGAAGTGACGACGAAGCCGATTATTTTGGACGGCGACACCGGCGGGCTGGTCGAGCACTTTGTCTACAACGTGCAGACGCTGGAACGCACGGGCATCAGTGCCGTCATCATCGAGGACAAGCAGGGGCTGAAGAAGAACAGCCTGTTTGGCACGGGTGCGGGACAGAAGCAGGCGAGCATCCCCGACTTCTGCGAGAAAATCACCGCGGGCAAAAACGCGCAGAAAACGAAGGACTTCATGATTATCGCGCGCTGCGAGAGCCTGATTCTGGAACAGGGCCTCGATGATGCGCTGACCCGCTGCCACGCCTACGTCAAAGCGGGCGCGGACGGCATCATGATTCACTCCAAGGCGAAAACGCCGGACGAGGTGTTCGCCTTCTGCGACGCCTTCCGCAAGGACGACCCGAAAACGCCGCTTGTCGTCGTTCCCACAACCTATAATCTGACGACGGAGGATGAACTCGCGGCGCACGGCGTGAACATCGTCATCCACGCAAACCACCTGATTCGCAGCGCATTCCCCGCGATGCAGAAGACCGCGCAGGTGATTCTGGAGCACGGCCGCAGCCACGAAGCCGATCCGTACTGCATGTCGATTAAGGAGATTCTGACGCTGCTGCCGAATCGGTGAGGATGCAGGGACGCAATTCCAGTACACTAACTAAGGCACCACCGCACAATTCGGCGGCGCGTCTGGCGATGCCTTTTCCGCCATC
>ERZ857840.495-NODE-495-length-57647-cov-6.141912_pt1 | contig 57647 bp, 54 predicted proteins | sample MGYA00519760_ERZ857840 | MGnify/ENA primary metagenome ERZ857840 (study PRJEB31778, sample SAMEA3449371) | human gut metagenome | biome: human gut; feature: human-associated habitat; material: faeces | place: United Kingdom | collected 2010/2012 ... | reverse complement strand
TGCCTTTGAAAGAGTGAATGGAATTAAGATTCCTTATGTCATCAAACCAAGACGTCCAGGTGATATTGCGACATGTTTCGCAGATCCTACAAGAGCTAAGGAACAGCTTGGCTGGGTGGCTGAAAAGAATCTAGATGATATGTGTAGAGATACATGGAATTTTGCGAAGAAACAATTATTATAGTGAGGTATTTATGGCTAAGATTATTTTAACGGGGGATCGTCCGACGGGTAAATTGCATATTGGACATTATGTGGGTTCCTTAAGAAATCGTGTTCTTTTACAGAATTCTGGAGAATATGATGAAATTTATATTATGATTGCGGATGCACAGGCATTGACAGATAATTTTGATAATCCGGATAAGGTGCGTGAAAACATTTTAGAGGTGGCTTTGGATTATTTGGCTTGTGGTATTGATCCGAGTAAGACAACAATTTTTATTCAGTCTGAAATCAGTCAATTGACAGAATTGACATTCTATTATATGAACTTAGTTTCTGTAAGTCGTCTTCAAAGAAATCCAACTGTGAAGGCTGAAATTAAGATGCGTGGATTTGATGCGAGTATTCCAGTTGGCTTCCAGTGTTATCCAATTTCACAGGCTGCAGATATTACGGCATTTAAGGCGACTACGGTTCCTGCTGGAGAAGATCAGATGCCTATGATTGAACAGACGCAGGAGATCGTTCATAAATTCAATTCAATCTATGGGGAGACTTTAGTAGAACCTAAAATCTTATTACCACAAAACTGTGCTTGTTTAAGACTTCCGGGTACAGATGGTAAGGCAAAGATGTCTAAGTCTTTGGGTAACTGTATTTATTTGTCGGATGATGAAGAGACAATCAAGAAGAAAGTTATGAGTATGTATACAGATCCTGATCATATTAAGGTGAGTGATCCTGGTAAGATTGAGGGAAACTGTGTATTTACATATTTGGATGCATTCTGTAAGCCAGAGCATTTCGAAAAGTATTTGCCTGAATATGAAAACTTGGATGCATTAAAAGCACACTATCAGCGTGGTGGTTTAGGAGATGTGAAGGTGAAGCGTTTCTTAAATAGTGTTATGCAAGAAGAGTTGGCTCCAATTCGTGAAAGAAGATTGGAATGGCAGGCAAAACTTCCTGAAGTTGTCAAGATTCTAGAAGAGGGTACGAAAAAGGCGTATGCGACAGCGGAAAAGACTTTGGATGAAGTGAAGTCAAGTATGAAAATCAATTATTTCAAAGATAATTCTTTGATCTAGGGGTATAGAAAATGGTAGTTGTAGATAAAGAAAATTTTATGGGTGGTACTGGTATTGCGCATTTTGAACATATCATGAGTGCACAAGAGATGCATGGTATGAATCGTGTGTATGCCAAGGTCACTTTAAAGAAGGGTTGTAGTGTTGGTTATCATGTGCATAATGGAGATGGCGAAGATTATTTCGTTCTTTCTGGAGTGGCAACATTGGATGATAATCATGAGCGAACTTTATATTTAAAGCCCGGGGAGCATTATTTTACACCGAGTGGTAAGGGTCATAGTATTTTGAATGAACAAGATGAGGATTTAGTCTTCATGGCTTTGATTATTTATGATTCTCAACAAAAAATGTAAACGGATTACTAATTTGTGCAAACATGATGAACAAAATTGATATATAATACTATTGGTTTTGTGAAAGCGTTTTCGCACATAGAACTATTTCTCTCTATAATATTTCTGTGAGAAATAATCCGTCAATTTATTCTCTTAAATCGCGACTTAATAGAGGATGCATAAAGAGTAGGAATACGCGCCTACTCTTTTTTGTTGGTCAAACTTTGTGTATTATAGATATAGGAACGTCTGAAGTGGGTAAAAGATGCGTCTCACACGCCGTAGTGGCCTGGGTAAGCGTCATTTATTTTTGAAAGGTAGGGTATGTTGTATGGCAATCAAGAGTTTTACAGATACATATAAAATTAAAGGTTTTGATATAGATCGATTCTGTCGTATTATGTCGGATACAAAGAAAATCAAAATTCAAATAACAAATGATCATCATGATCTAAAAGATGTTGAAGAATATAGGAAATTGTTTGGATTTGTAAAAAAATGATTGTGTATTTACAGATAATTGGTTTGTGTTATTTAATTTTTAGTGCTGTGGAAAGCAAGAAAAACACCCGGTATTTTGATGATGGGATACCGAGTGCGTCTTTTTACTTTCCAAATAAATCGCTATGTGTTCCTGTTCGGGATAATGTTAACACGAGTAAAAGCCAATCCAGCTGAATGTGACATTCACGATGACCAATCCAGTTTCCGGTTAATGCGTGATCCTTATTCTTCTCTGGAAGTTCTTCGTTGCTAGCCAATTTACGAATAATGTTGTCAAGAAGATCGATATCAAGATGACGCTTCATCGCAAGCTTATAATCCTTTTTAAATTGATTTGTCCAAACGATGTCTAAATGTTTACTCATTCTTTTAATGCCTTCAATGCTTCCTCTACATCAGAGTAGCGCTTTACAGATGAATCACGTGCAATGCGTTCTGCTTCCAACATTGCTGCTATCGTTTCTTTATTTGGCTTCTCCATACGTACATCAAAAGGGAAACCACCAACACGAAGTGATTGACGAAGAAACACGTTAATTGCAGTAGTAAGATTGATACCTAATTCACCATACATTGCTTCGCATTGTTTCTTAATATCGCTGTCCATACGAACACTGAAATTAGTTGTGTTAGCCATAAATGTCAACTCCTTATCTGCTTATTGCACTTAAATTATATATCTAATGCATTGCATAGCCAACCTAATAGACGTGCATAAGATTTAAAAAAACAGAATATTTTGTATGGAGAGTCTATTGCTTGTATTTGAATTGAAAACAAAAAATTTTAATTATCAAAAATGTAATCGAGTCACTTGAGTTATAGTGTATAATTTGTATCTTTTGATTTGTGCTTAATACAAAAAATATAAATTCACTAAAAAGTACAAAGACAAATGGTTGTATAGGGATTATAATAAAGATGTATTAAGTGCTAATACATGAAACTTCCTTTCTATCTTAAAACTATGGGAAATGCGGCAGGACTTTGTGTCTTGTCGTTTTTCCTTTATAATGGGTGTGGAGGTTTTTTTGTGTATGAAATATCCTAAGTTTTTAAATGAGAAGTATAATACGATTGGTGTTTGTGCTATGTCGAGTGGTGTAGGGCATAAGCTAGATAGTTTTGATGCGTCTATAGAGTATATTCAATCCAATGGGTTTCATATTGTTGAAACAGCTAGTGTTCGTAATAATAGTGAACCAAGTATTGATGCCAAAACTCGTGTTGATGAATTGAATTCGTTGGTGAATGATTCTAGTGTTGGAGCTGTATGGTTGGCTGCGGGTGGTGATTTTCAGTTTGAGACGTTGCCATATATTGATTTTGATTGGATTGAAAAGAATCCTAAGTGGTATTTGGGTGCGAGTGATCCTACAAATTTATTGTTTCCCATAACTTGTAAGTGTGATTTGGCTACGGTGTATGGGTTTAATGCGGGTAGTTTTGATGAATATGGTATTAATGAGTATTCAAGTTTGTGCCTTGATTTTTTAAAGGGAAAGAATGGTGAACTACATTCAAGTTCTCTGCATCAGGATGTTGATTTTTATAATGATGGAGCTCCAATACTTAACACAAAGACAGAATATGTGGGTAATTGTAGTGTAGTGGGTAGATTACTTGGTGGTTGTTTTGAGAGTATAAATGATATGGCGGGCACGCCTTATGACTTTGTAGAAGTTTTTAATGAACGATATAAGTTGGATGGGATTATTTGGTTCTTTGATATTTTTTCAATGAACTCATGTGATGTGTATCGTGCTTTATTGAAGATGAAGTATATGGGGTATTTTAAATATACGAAGGCTATATTGGTGGGTCGTGTACTATTTAAGAATGTTTCGGATTTAATTGGGTATGACCAGGCTTTTAAAAAGGCATTACCTGATATAGATGTCGTATTTAAGGTGGATATTGGACATACATATCCGCATATGTATGTAGTAAATGGTGCCATGGCTAGAGTTGAAGTCAAAGATGGTCAGGGTACTATTGATTATGAAATGAAAGAGTGATTTTAAATGATTGAATATACTCAAGAGAAGAAGTTTACACCGATGAAGTACAAGAATTATTCTTGTCGGTGAATTGGGTGTCTGGTGAATATCCAAAGCGATTGTATAAGGCTTTAATGCATTCAAGTACAGTCATTAGTGCTTGGAAGGATGGAAAGCTTTGCGGTTTAGTTCGTGTGCTAGATGATAGTGAGATGCTTGCGTATGTGCATTATGTACTTGTAAATCCAAAGTATCAGGGTTTGGGTCTTGCTGGCATTTGATTGAACTGGTTAAAGAGAAGTATAAGGATTATTTGTATATTGAGGGTATGCCTGAAGACAAGAGCAATGTAGCTTTTTATGTGAAGCATGGTTTTCAAGAGTTTGAGGATGTTGGTAGAATCATTATCTGTAATCCGGGAAAAAAGGAATAGTTAAAAATCCCATATCTATAGAAGGTATGGGGCTTATTGATAATATAATATTCTACTAATTTATAATTTACAACGAATGCAATTTGGCAATCAATGCTTCTTGAAGGACTTGCGAAAAATTGATTTTTTTGCTCATAGCTTCTTTGTTTAACCATTCGGGTATGGTTAATGTTTTTTTGATAGCTTTATTGAAATGTGTTTTTGCATATTCTTCAACATCAACAGATACAAGGGTGACAAAAGATTGTTTAAATTCGAATTCAAGTTCAGATGCGATTTGTGTTGGATCAATTTCTTCTAACTTTGAAGGAATTGGAATATCTTCATTGTCTAGTTTTGCGCTGAACAATGCACCGGCTAGACAATCTACGGCCATTTCCATTGCGTCTTGTAGTGAATCTCCACATGTAGAAAGATAATTGAAGTCTGGAAAAATAACTGAGTAATGTTTTTCTTCTTCAAAGAAACAAGCTGGATAAATTGACAACATATTGTTTGCCTCCTTTTTAAAATATTCAAGCAGAGTCATTTAAGCCATGCTTGTTTTAGAATGGATTGTTCAGTTGACTTTGATAAACCTTTTGTGTGAAATGGTATAGTCACTTTACCTTTTTTTGTCGGATGTTGGAAACCCACTTGGCTTTTTAATACCCATCCATCCGCAAGGATAAGTCGTTCCATATCCTTTGACGTCATTGGCATATGTGTCCTCGTTGCGCATATAGTATATCAAAATACACGTGTATATACAATACGTATTAGTGTTGAACGTATAAATGAAAAGAAGGAAATTAATCCTTCTTTGAAATGTAAAGTGTACATGTAAAGTCTAGGTTTTTCGATTGATCGATCAAATATTGGGGTTGTACTTTTGCACCCCAGCTGTTGATTCCGCCTACGCCCATTTGTTGTTTTGTGATTCTTAGATGGGTTGTGTTGGTTTGTGGAAGTTCAAATGTGTGGTTGGCATTATATAGGTGCATAAAGGAATACTTGCTTGCCATGCATTCCATTTTTTCAGACTTGATGTTTACTTGAATGGTGTCGTTGGATAGGCTGCACCATTTGCAGTCTGTGTGGTTACCGTGTTCTTGTGGTTTTAAGTATGGAATGTAGTTTGTGTCTACGTTTTCAAAGTAGAAATCGGTTAGAGCATGGTCTCGATCTATATATGTGTCTTTTTCGCCTTTTCCAAAATAGGCGAAGTTTTTGAACTCTTCTTTTAGAGCAAACTCGATTCCAAAGAGTGGTAGTGTTTGTCTTTGTGAGTTTTTGTCTAGGTGCAATTGGATTTGAATACTTTGATTGTTGTAGACTGTATAGACGAGTTTACATTCTTCTTCAATGGATTCAAGTTGTATTGTATAGATCATTTGTGCGCATTTGGAGTTTCGTATCATTTTAAAGTCAACTACATATTGAAATAGGCTGGCATTTAGCCAGTTGGCATAGGTTTGTTTGGCACCACGATCATTGTCGGTTAAAGCTCTGTAGAAGATGGGTTTTGGTGCTTGTTTGAGTATTTCTTCATCATTTACTTGAATGGATACTAAACCTTTGCGTTTGTCAAATAAGTATTCGGTATCGATAAATTGAATACCAATTGTTTCTTTGCCTTCTACTACGAGCATGGCTTGTTCTTTGGGTTGGTCTTGTTTGACTTCAAAGACTTGTTGGTCAAAGGATTGAATGCCTAATGGTGTTTTGTAGTAGATGGTTTTTGTGTAATAGCCTGGGGTATTGATTTGTTTAAATTGTACGGGCATTGTTTTTGTGGTGCCTGGTTCTACGCTTGTTTTAAAGATGCCGGATTGTATAACGAGTCCGTTTTGTTTCAATTCAAAAATAAAGGTGTCTTTACTTAGATCATAGAATAGGTTTTTATTTTTAATGGTTATCGAATCGAAATGGATTTCCATGTCGACATAGCGATAGAGTTGTTTTAGTTCTTGGCTTTTGCCGGTTTCTTCTCGATTGGCTAAAAGGATGCCGTCTCCACAAAAGTTAGAGTCGTTAGGATAGTCGTCGAAGTCTTGTCCATAATAGTATTGTCCGTCTTTTAAAATGGCTTGGTCTACATAGTCCCATACAAAGCCGCCTTGGTATTGTTCGTATTCGTCTTCTAGATTGGTATATTCTTCCATGCCTCCAAGACTATTTCCCATGGCGTGCATATATTCACATAGCATAAATGGTTTCATTGGATGGCTTTCTAGATAGGCTTTCACATTTTCTGGAGATGTATACATTCTAGATTCAATGTCGGATGCGTTTTCGAATGTTCGATCTTGTACGATTCCTTCATAGTGGACAAGTCTTGATGGGTCTTGTTCTTTGAAGTAGTCGTGTAGGATCATAAAGTTGGATCCGCTTCCTGATTCATTTCCAAGTGACCACATTAAGATGCTGGCATGGTTTTTATCTCTTTCATACATGCTTCTAGCACGGTCTAATAGGCAATCAGTCCATTCGGTTTTATTTTGTGGAAGGATGTCATTAGCTCCATGGGTTTCTAGATTCATTTCGTCAATGACGTAGATTCCGTATTGGTCGCATAGTTTATACCAATAGCTGTTGTTTGGATAGTGGGATGTTCTTATGGCGTTGATGTTTAGTGATTTTAACATGTGAATGTCTTCTTCCATTTGATCTTGGGATAAACATCTTCCGGTTTTTGGATCCCATTCATGGCGGTTGATGCCGTGGAATACAATTCGTTTTCCGTTGAGTTTCATAATGCCATATTCAAGCGTGAATTTTCTAAATCCAACTTGTTCTTGAATGGATTCTATGATTTCGTTGTTTGTGTCATATAATACTAATTCTAATTGATAAAGATTAGGAAATTCACTGCTCCATAGACATGTGTTTTCTACAGGGATTTCAAATGTATCTTGCATATTGCCATTCCATACGATGTTTCCTTGTGGATCGTATAGTTTGGCTTGTAGTGTATGGGATTCATTACTACTCATTTTACAAACACAACTAAGAACACTTTTATTTGTGTCTAGATTGATGTCTGTATCGATTTTTAAGTCTTGTATGTGAAGGCTTGGTTGTTTATAGATCATGACATCTCTAAATATGCCTGTAAAACGCCACATGTCTTGGTCTTCTAGCCATGTGCCTGTGCATTTTTGAAAGATGCGTACGCAGAGTACATTATCTTTTTCTTGTGTGTATTTCGTAATGTCAAAGCGGCTTGGGGTAAAGGAATCTTCAGAGTATCCGATAAATTTACCATTTAGCCATACGTAGATATTGGATTCTACGCCTTCAAAGGATAGGATGAGTTTATTTCCGATAAAGTCTTGTGGACAATCAAATGTTTTACGGTATTGATAGACTTTATTTTTGTCCATATCAATTTGTCCTGGTTTTGCCACGTCATGCCCATCCCAAGGGTAGGTAACGTCTGTATAGTGGGGGTTATCGAATCCTTGGAGTTGGATGTGTCCGGGCACTTGGATGTCGTTCCAGTTGGTGTCATTAAATTCTGTATTATAGAAGAATTTAAAGCATGAATCATAATTTTTTGAAAGGTTGAATTTCCATGTTCCATTTAGTGAGAATGAGCTTGGCTTTTTGTCCTTTCCAATTGTATATATGTGGTCGCTATAAGCGTGTTGTCTATTTACTTGAAAGACGCGTGGGTCTTTGATCCAGTTTAAGTCTGGTGTTCGCATTGTATCACTCCTTGTTTTATTGGTGACTTAAATTATATCAAAGGCTAGTATTGAAAGGAAGGTAAAAATCAATTAAAATATTTGATAAATTGGAGGTTGAAAGATGTCAGACATTCTTGGTTTTGTGGTTTCAATAGCCTTAATTTATTTTGTAATCAAAGTCGCATTTAAGTTCATTAAGTGGATTGGGATTTTGTTGGTTGCAGTATTTGTGTTTAAGATGGTAGCACTTCTTATATAAGGTATAAGGGAACTGAGGTTCTCTTTTTTTGTGTTCTAACGATAATTTATAGTTTTAAAGTATTAATTAGAAAATAATTTAATTTTTTTATTTTTTATATAACCGATTCTAAATTTACTTCGTCTTAATAGTGTAAGGATAAAAAAACAAAGTAAGAAGGAGAGATTTAGTATGACTAAAAATAAAGTGTTTTTATCGATTTTAGTATTTGTAGGTGTGTTTTTCATGTTATATGGATACCAGGATTTAATTGTGACTGAAGAAATTAATATGGTTGATCAGGCGCTTATTAATGGTTTTGATTTTGAAGTTTCATTCTTAGTTGGATTGTTAAGTGGATTGTTGGTATTGGTTTTGACTTATCGTAAGGAAAAGATAGATCCTAATATTTTAACGGAGGAATATATTCGTACAAAGTTTTCAGTGTCTGATTTAGAGAAGTTTGAAACATTGGATGAAGAAACAAAACAGGGTGTCTATGATTATTATCAAGATCATTTTGATTTGGATGATGTAGCGGATTGTTTGAGTTATATTGAAAAGAAACAGCCTAAGACAAATAAGTTTGTGAAATTTGGATTGTTGGGAGTCATTTGTTGTGCATTGATTTTAGTTTTGAGTCCGGTTCATTCAGATTATGTATCGGCTAAAGAACAATATAATGAGATTCTTAGACAACAAGAAGAGGCATACAATCAGATTGTTACAGAACAATATTTATATTATGAGGGTTTACCTACAATTGAGATTCTTCCTGGTAATAATTTAAAGGCTGGAGATGTTCAAAAATATGTAGATGAATTTATTAGAACGCAGCCTCAGTTCTTATTGGATAATTGTCGATTAATTAAATTTTGTGAACCACAAAACTTTGATGCGATTGCAATTGCAGATGATGTTGATATTGATAATAGAGGTTTTGGTGCTTATGCATATGCATCTTCAGATGATTTGTCAATTACACTACAGATGGATGTAAATGAAATTAACAATCAAAAAGGAACGGTAAGTCATGAATTAACACATATCTTTGATTTTGTACATGGAAATTATTATACATATCTTGGTATTTCCGATGGTTATGAATGGCAAAGATTACATGAAATGGCTCCAGGTTGTTTAGGGGAGTATGGCAGAGATGATACCGCAGAATTCTTTGCGGATGCAGGTGAAATGTATATCAATTATCCAGAAAAACTAATGGAAGCCAATATGGATATTTATAATTTTATGAATAATTTGTATCAGATGTATTAAAAATAAAAAAAATTTAAATTTTATACAACCAATTGAAGAATAACTTCGTCTTATATAGTGAAGAGGTAAATAAGGAGGAAATGAAAATGAAAAAGGTTATTGGTTTATTAGTAATGTTAGTGTGTTTTACAGGGTGTGCAAGTAATGGTGGTGTTGATTATGAAGATCCATCTACATTTCAAGAACAAAATTTTGCATCTTATGAAGAATGGGTAGATGCAGAATTGGATTTAGCACAATACTACGGAGGTTTCACAGATGAGCAACTAGCATATTTTAGAGAGGTTGCTATGCAAGATGAAGCATTGTTCAGAGAAGAATTTCGTCGTTTTAATGAAGAGGTTGAAATGTATTTGCAGCAACAAGATATGATTGTACAACAACAAAATGAATTGGCTAATCAACAGCAGCAACAAATGTTTGATCAGCAACAACAAATGTTTGATCAACAAGTCCAGATGAGTATGGGTTTTTAAAAAGGAGATGTTGACATGCAACACGAAATAGATTGGTTGGGTAGATATTTAGATAAAAAAGGAATTGATTTGATTGTGCTCTATCAGTTGAGTGTGAAAGAGAGTGTTAAGTATTTAAGGCTAAGTCCTTTTCAAAGAAAATGTTTTAATGGAATTTATTGTAGTTGTTTGTCTGATTTTACATATAAAGAATTGTTGTTGATTGTAGAAAGAAATGTATGGAGCTTACTATTTACGCTCTTATTTATTGGAATGTTAATTTTAAAATTGAGGTAACGAAAATGTTAAATAAAAAATTATTCAGTACGAGTTTAGTGTTAAGTATTTTGTTAGTCGGATGTTCTAGTGTAAAAGAAAATGAAGTAAAGGAAAATAAAGAGAAAGTAGAAGAGGTAGAAGTACAAGTACAAGAGGAAAAAAATGTAGAATCCAATGAAAGTGTACCTGTTGTACAAGAGTATTCAAATTCAAATAATCAGGTACAGGAATATAGTGCACCAATTGAAGAAAATTCAAATGATACATATGTTCCAGAAGTAAAGGAAACACCACAACTTGAAGATAATGGTGAAAGAGAGATTACTCTAGTACGTGAAGAAATACCAGCTTGTGATGATACAATTCCTTATGGTGCTTATACATCTTATGATGAGGCTAATAGTGCAGCTAAAGCAGCTTTAAATGAAGCGTTCTTTGCGGAAGGTTGGATGAATGGTCATTATGGGGTAGATACACATCAAACAGAGTGTGGAACTATTTACTATACATATTGGTATGAAGAGTTTATTGGGGATTAATTTAGTGGTTATAAAATGATAGTGTTTATATTGAATATCGTCTATAATATTTATGTGTAAGTAAATAGGAATATAAAAATATGGGTTATAATATTTTAAATTATAAAAGGGTAAAAATAAATGGAAAAGGGTTTAATTGTAAGAGCAAGAAAAAAGGATAATGAAGCAATTGCTGAGATTATCCAATTAACAGAAAGAAAAGCATATTTTATTGCGTATAAAGTAGTGAATAATGAGGCTACTGCTAAAGATATTGTACAGGAAGCTTATATTCAAGCATTCCAGAAGTTGGATCAATTGAGTGATGATTCAAAGTTTGAGAGTTGGTTCAATCAAATTGTTTCGCATAAGGCATTGGATTATACAAAATCTAAACAAGGTAAGAATAAGCCAGTTGAGTTTAGTTCTCTAGATGATGAGGAGGATAGACTTGAGTTTGAGGCGAATATAAAGAATGATAAGGCTTCTTTTGAACCAGAAGCAAGTATGAATTATAAAGAGCTTCAAGAAGGCGTACAAGGAGTATTGAGTGAACTTCCTGAAAATCAAAGACTTGCATTGATGATGTATTACTTTGAAGATATGAGTGTTTCTGAAATAGCAGATGTTTATGGTGTGAGTGGAAATACTGTAAAGGGATATCTAGCTTATGGAAGAAAGAAAATCAAGACTATCATTGAGGCAATGAGAGAAAAAGGTGTATCTTTCTATGGCGTTGCACCAATGCCATTCTTAACATGGATGTTACATGATCAAATGGCTAAGACAGCTGTATCACATGTATCAAAGGATATCATTATCAAAACGGTTGGAACAAGTGCAGCAGCCTCAACGGCTGGAGCAGCTGCTACAAAAACAGGTGCATCCAAATCAGGATTTGCGAAATGGTGGGCAAGTAAAACGGCGAGTGTAAAAGCAGGTGTATGTGCTGGAACAGTAGCAGTAACAGGTGCAGCTGGATATGCAGCAGTTGATTATAATAGTAACTATAAACAGGTAGAGAGAGCTGTGGATAAATTAAATGATTTAAGTATCTATCATTTAGAATTTAAGGAATCAGTTGGTGATGGATATGCAGTTAGTCAATATTACTTTAAAAACACAAGTAATAAAGATGAATATTATGGTGCCTATGGTGGTAATGGTTTATCCATTGAATATAAAATAGAAAATGATCAAATATCTTATTCAATGGTTGATGATTTTGATATGGATAATATTAATAAACGTACATTTGATAATCAAATTACTCCAACAAAAAAGAATAGAGAAGAATATATGTATTTAACTATGGGTACAAAAGCATATTATACGTATCTTTTAACAGGAGAAAATTTAAAGCCACAGAAGGCTTTAGCTAATGTTGTTGATAATAAAGAGGCTGCAGATATTGAGTTAAAACAGTGGAAAGATTCGTTGAAAAACAATATTAATAAAGCAGAGGTGACAAAAGATAAAAAAGGAAATACGGTTTATTCATATACAACAATAGAGCAGGTTGTAGATGAAAGTGATGATTCATCTGTGAATGATACGAATGATAAAAAATCCATTATAACGATTAATAAAGATGGATATATTGTGAATAAAAAGATCATAAGAATTACAGATAACAAAGTGGTCAAAGAATTTAACTTTGATATGTTTGTGAAATAAGGGAGTGCAGGGTATATCTATGAAAATTTGTCCAATTTGCGAAGAATTAATCGCAGATGAAGTTAATATTTGTAAAAATTGTGGATTTAGTTTTAATGGGATTAAAAAGGTAGTCGAAACACCAATTCATAAGCCAAAAGAAAAGGTTAGATCTAGAAATAATAATCGAAACAATAGAAACTATAAGATTTTACAACTGTCTAATGTATCGTTGGATGAAGTGAATCGATGGATTGATGAGCACAATGGAAAAATTAAAATTATAGGTTTTTATGGTTCTTTACAATACACCATGTTGATCGCAGCAATGGCAAAATTTAAATATAATACTTTAACAATTAAGTATTATCCAGATGTAGAGGGATATGAATATAAAATTTATAAATCACAACATGTGCAGTTGTTCTTTAGTGATCCATTGAAATCATGCCTGAATGATCTTACACCGATTCCTGATGATTGTAGGATGGTTGGTCGTATTCAAAAAAAATCTGTGTATCCTGGTGGGAATGGTCAAACCTTGGCCTGTGTCATTCAATTATTAGAAAGAAAAATTTATTAATAAAAAGAACTGAAGATGTAGGAAATAATAATTATTATGGAAATCAATAAAAATATGACCAGAGCTGAACAGATTGGTCATGTATATGAATATACTTCAAAGTATGCGATTTATATCGGAAGTAGAGTTAAAAATGAAGCTGATTTTGTGGAATCAGTAATTGAAAAAACATATATGGAAGCTGATGAAAGAACAGCTCATTTGTGGGATGATTATAGTTTTGAATATTGGATAGATTATTTTCACAAAAAGTGCATGGAAAGTATTTATGATACGTTAGATCCTGAAAGATTTTCCTTTGATTTTTGTGAAATTAGTGAGGATGTAATAGATTTTGAAGCAAATTTAAAAAATGATAAAACAGATTTTATTTATGATGAAAATGTGAGTTATAATGCTCAAATACGTCTTTTAGATGAAAAACTCGATTTATTATCACCAAAACAAAGGTTTGCGTTGATCTTGTTTTATGTTTTTGATACAGATTTATCTGAAATTGCTGATTTATACAATTTGAAAGAATTAAAAGTAAAATCAATTTTGGCAGATTCTCGTAAGAAATTAAATATGCCAATACCATTCTTTCGTTGGGTATTGAGTTATCAATTGAGTTTACAACCGCCTAAAAGATTTGTTGTAGATGATTTAATTTCTAATACATATTACAAAACAGGAGTGGAACAATATAGGACATACTAATCATTTTCAAAAAAATTTAAAAAATTTAAATTTAGTATAACCATTTGAAAGATTGTTTCGTCTTATATAGTGAAAAGGTAAATTAGGAGGATATGAGAATGAAAAAATTAGTATTAGGAATGGCTACAGCGTTTATGTTGATGTTAGGATCGATTTCACCTGTGCTTGCATATGAATATGATGGTGTTGACACTTCGGAAATGACACAAGAAGAACTTTGGGCGGCTCAAGAAAAACATCTTCAGGAAAGAATAGAAACTTCAGAAGACATGCAAAGGACAAAAAAAACGGTTGATACCATGTTTCAAGTTATTCCAGTGCTTATGGTGATAATGGTTGGAGGAACTGTGATTTGTTCTATCTATAATGCGTTTTCTACAAGTCATATTTCGGATGATATGAGTGAATGGAGTAATAGTTCTTCTAAATATGATTATAACAACTATGATCAAAGAGATTATGAACAAGCTGTTGAAGAACAAGTAAAAGTACATGCATCTGTTCATAAACAAGAAAAAGAAATCAAAAAAAATAGTAATCTATTCGATGATGATTATTTGATTTAAAAATATATTGAAAATCATTTAGAACATAATGTTATAGGAGGAGAAAAAATGAGTTTAAATATGGATGAGTTAAATCGTAAGATTGAGGAGAATTTAAAATTGCAAGAGGAAATGAAAAAGCAGCTTGCAGAGATGGAAGAAATTAAAAAGAATTTGTTGAATTCTGAATTACAAGGATTGATGGATAAAAGAAAAGAATTGTTGTCAGAAAAGGATAAATCCAAAGCAACATTAAACAGTTTAAAGAATGAGAAAAGAATTCTTGAAGAAAAGATTTTAAAAGAAGATGAGCACTATAACAGCATCCTAAAAGAATTAGATTCTTTGGATGATAAAATTGCAGGTGTATCTGATATAGGATATGCAAGTAATAAAGAAGAGGTTGTATCTGAAAAGAAAACCACTCCCGAACCAATGATTGAACCAGTAGTAGAAAATATTCCAGAAGAGGTTGTTGAAGAGAAAGCACCAACTAAAACAAAAATGCCTGAAATTCCAAAACAACCAGAATCTATTTTTGAAGAGGCTGTTAAAGTTGCAAAGTCTAATGACAATACTGGTGTTCGTTATAGTAATACATTTAGTGGTTTGAAAAAATATGATGAAGAACTATATTATTTTGTTGATGGATTAGAAAGAAGTGCAGAATATTCTTTTAATGAAACTTTTACTAAGTTAGGAAATTTCTTGGATTTATTTACAAATAAGATTTTGGCAAAAAATAATGTAAATATCTCTGCAGTAGTACAAAATAAAATGACTACAGTTGATAAATTAACTGCGAAAATCAATTATATTATTTCAAATCAGATTATTACTGTACCAGCAGATAATGTAAGTTATAAATGTGCAGCTTGTGATGAATATATTAAGACAAACTGTTTTACATTCTTAATGATGCTTTATAAGACTGCCGTATTACCAAAAGAACAATTACGTAGTTCATACCCAATTTATAACGATGAAGTAATGACAAAATGTTTAAAATGTATCTTATTTGTTTTAAATAGGTTCTATGTAGCATAGGGGTTAAAGTATGGAAAAGGGTTTAATTGTAAGAGCAAGAAAAAAGGATAATGAAGCAATTGCTGAGATTATCCAATTAACAGAAAGAAAAGCATATTTTATTGCGTATAAAGTAGTGAATAATGAGGCTACTGCTAAAGATATTGTACAGGAAGCTTATATTCAAGCATTCCAGAAGTTGGATCAATTGAGTGATGATTCAAAGTTTGAGAGTTGGTTCAATCAAATTGTTTCGCATAAGGCATTGGATTATACAAAATCTAAACAAGGTAAGAATAAGCCAGTTGAGTTTAGTTCTCTAGATGATGAGGAGGATAGACTTGAGTTTGAGGCGAATATAAAGAATGATAAGGCTTCTTTTGAACCAGAAGCAAGTATGAATTATAAAGAGCTTCAAGAAGGCGTACAAGGAGTATTGAGTGAACTTCCTGAAAATCAAAGACTTGCATTGATGATGTATTACTTTGAAGATATGAGTGTTTCTGAAATAGCAGATGTTTATGGTGTGAGTGGAAATACTGTAAAGGGATATCTAGCTTATGGAAGAAAGAAAATCAAGACTATCATTGAGGCAATGAGAGAAAAAGGTGTATCTTTCTATGGCGTTGCACCAATGCCATTCTTAACATGGATGTTACATGATCAAATGGCTAAGACAGCTGTATCACATGTATCAAAGGATATCATTATCAAAACGGTTGGAACAAGTGCAGCAGCCTCAACGGCTGGAGCAGTTGTCACAAAGACAGGAGCATCCAAATCAGGATTTGCAAAATGGTGGGCTAGTAAAGCGGCGAGTGTAAAAGCAGGAGTATGTGCTGGAACAGTAGCAGTAACTGGTGCAGTTGGATATGCAGCAGTTGATTATAATAGTAACTATAAACAGGTAGAGAGAGCTATTGAAAAACTTGATGAGTTACATTCTTATGAAATTTACGATCATGATTTAAGTCCTTCTTATTATAATGATGAATATGAAGGCTTGCATGAAGCAAATATACGTATGTATATAGAAAATACAGATTCACCAGATGTTTACAGTGTACTTTATTATGCGAATCCCGAAGAAGGTATGGAACATAATTTATTCGTAAAATATGATGGGATTAAGATGGCATCGTGTTATTCAGATGCGAACAGTTTTGAGGAATTAGATCTGAATTTACTTTCAGAATATAAGGAACCAGTAATCGGTGAGGATGGATTGCCATATAGTGAGGTAGCATGTGATGGCAATTGGAGACTTAAAGCATTAGCGTTAGCTCAATTCGATACTTATTATAAAAATTGGTTTAGTTTATTTGATATACATTATAAAGATTTGTATGGCAAAGATAAGCTGCAGTCTAGATTTATGGATGAGCAATACAAATTACTTAAAGAAAGATTAAATAAAGCTACAGTAACGAAGAAAGATAATGAAACAATATTTCACTATACATTTTATGACATAGTAATAAATGATAAGGGAGATATTCAAATTAATGAAGATATGGTTTTTAAGATGACAATTACAATTGATAAGGATGGTTACTTTAAAAATATATTAAACGAACGTCCAGGCGAAAATGGTATGGAAGAATTTACTATAGCTAATATGCAAAAGAAATAGGGACTGGTTTTGATTGAAGATGTGATCAGAAGATTGCATCTTTATTTTCATAAATAAAAGAAGTAGGGATACAAGGTGTTAGAGGAGAAATATGGAAAAGGAATTAATTAATAGAGCAAGAAAAAAGAATGTTCAAGCCATTAATGAGATTGTTCAAAAAACACAGCGTAAGGCAATTTATTTTGCGTATAAGGTTGTTAATGATGAAGCATTGGCTAAGGATATAGTTTTACAATCTTATATATTGGCTTTTCAGAATTTAGATCAATTGATGGATGATGGAATGTTTGAACATTGGTTTGGTCGAAAGGTTTCAGAACAGTTATTGAATCAAATTGAATATGAAAAGAATTCATCTTTAAATTCTAGTTTCTATGTAGATGAAGAAGATCGAATTGAATTTGATGCCAATGTTCGAAATGATAAAATGCCGTTTAAGTTTGAATCATTTATGAATGTTCAAAAGATTCAAGATACTACACAAAGCGTTTTAAATCTCTTAACGGAAAAACAACGTTTGATGTTAATGATGTATTATTTTGAAAATATGAGTATTTTTGAAATTGCTGATATTTTTGGTGTAAGTGAGAATGCTGTAAAAGATAATTTGGCTTATGCCAGAAAGAAAATAATGAATACTTTAAGCGATACAAATGTTAGATCTATGTCATTTTTAAGTTGGTTTTTGAATGATCAAATGTCAAAAATGATTTCATGTCATGTGCCTGTGGATACAATTGTTGAAGCAATAAGATGTATGCCTCAACAAGTAGGAATATACGACAATATGTCTGGTATCCTTGGTTGGTGGCTTCGAAAAACAGCGATTTCTAAAGCTTTGATTGTTGTTCTTTCAATGACTCTAATGTTTTTTATATTGGGTGCGTTAAGTGGTAGCAACTATAATACAATTGTAAAGGCTACAGAAAAGTTGGATACTCTTGAATCGTTTCATATAAAAGGTGTGATTAGTTATCCTGATAATTATTTTGAATATGATGTTTACATCAAAAATACGGATAATAAGGACGAATACTACTCGATTGCTACATCTACGGTTCCTGAGGAAGCTGGTTATTATTATGTTTTCCATTATAAAGATGATCAATGCCAAAAGTATACAACAACTACACCAGTTGACTTCAATTCAATTGATGAAAGTCAATTTGGAGAATATTTAACTCCATCTTTTAATAGTAGCGATATAGAAGATTGTTATATACTTTCCGCCAAATCATATTATCGAGAGAAGGCTATGTTTAAACCTGATACTTATAATGCTGCTTGCTTGAGAGCTGCGGGAAGACTAGAACATAATGATGAAAATTTTCGAATTGAAGCTCTAGATAAAGTTCGCATTTTAGATAAGGAAAATATTAATGAAGCTAACTTTGAAAAAGATGGAGATGTAAAAAGAATAAAGTATAATCTTGCATTATGGAAAACAGACAATTCAAATGAAATAATTACACAACAGAAATCAGACTCAAGTAGCACTATCGAGATTCGAGATGGGTATCTAACTCATCTTGAAGTAAACGAGCCAATTGATGATGGGAAAAAATACTATGGTAGTTATTTAAAAATGGATTTTATAGACTTTGTTGAATAGATACAGAAATGTATCTATTTTTTTATGCTAACGAAAAACACTCATTTTATTTGTATTAGAAGAAAAAAATAAAATTTATTGATCATAGATATAACCATACTTACTTCTTCTTCGTCTTAATAGTGTAAGACAAAACAGAAGGAGAAATTTTATATGAATAGAAGTAAAGTTATGTTTTCAGGTTTAGTGTTTTCAGTTGTATTTGGATTGATGTATTGGTATCGGGATTTGTTGGGTAATAAGGAAATTACCATCATGGATCAGTCGCTTATTAATCATTTTGATTTGAAACTATGTTTAACGGTTGCAGTATTGAGTATGTTACTTATTCTAGTACTTCTTTATTGCAAGGAAGTAGATCCTGATCAATATAGATTTGAATATATTCGTAGTACTTTAAGTCAGGCAGAGTTAATTCGTATTGATGGTTTGGATGAAGAGTGTAAGCGTATTGCGTATGAGAAGCATTTTAATGAGTTTTCTTATAAACAAATATTGGAGTGTAGAAATTATATGAATGAAAATAAGCCAAAGACAAATCATCGTTTAAAGTTAGGCTTGATTAGTTTGATTTCAATGGCTTTGGTTTTTGAATTATATCCTACGTATTCAGCTTATAAGACTGCTCAGAATGAATATAATGAAATGTTAAGACTTCAAGAAGAGGCTTATAACCAGATTGTCGAGGATGAATATATCACTTTGGATGGTTTACCAACAATTCATGTGATTCCTGGTAATTCTTTAAAAATTGGTGATGTAAAGAAGTATGTGGATTTGTTTGTTCGAACACAGCCGGATGTTATATTGAGTAATTGTCGCATGATCAATATTTGTGAGCCAAAGAATTTTATGAATATCGCAATAGCTGATGGAGTGGATGTAACAGCTGGTGGACAAGGAACTGCATATGCATATGCTTCATCGGATGATTTTTCAATAACATTACAGATTGATGTAGATGAGGATTATGGTCAAAAAAGTGCAGTGAGTCATGAGTTAAGTCATATATTTGATTTTGCGCGCGGATCTGGATATGGAGATTATGGTATTTCAAATGGCGCACAATTACAGAGTTTATATCAAAATTATACAGATTGTGTTGGGACATATGGAGCTACGGATCCAGCGGAGTTTTTTGCCGAAGCAGGTGCTATGTATGTGAATGATCCTGAAAATTTGAAATCTGTTTGTATGGATTTATATAACTTTATGGATAGTCTTTATCATTTATATTAAAAAAATTGAATTGTATATAACCAATTACGGAGTTGTTTCGTCTTATAGAGTGAGGAGGCAGAAATATGAGTTAGAAAAATATAGTTGTCGAGTTGAGATTGATTTAGAAAGAAAGAAGGTATAGAAATGAAAAATAGGAAACAAACATTAACAAGTTTAGCAGCTGCTAGTATGGTTTTGACACAGGCTGGTCAAATGAGTGTATTTGCGAAAGAAGAGACTATGAAGGATTTATCAGATAAGGAAGAAGTTGTGGTTAAAAAAACGCAGATGGAATTATTAGAAGAACAGATCAAGAATACTTTGGATAGGGTAAATGAGGCAAAAAAAGAGTTTGAGATGGCTCAAGAAACGTATGAAACTTACAATAAGAACGATTATGCTTTGGCTGTATCAAATAGAGAATTGGCTGAAAAAAATTATTTAAGTGCAAAGGATGATGCGCAAGAAGCGATTGTTTCATCTTTAGAAAAACAGATTCAAGAATTAGAAGTGAATCAAGCATCTTTAAAAGAGGCGAACACAAAAAAGAAGGATTTAGAATCAAAGCTTGATGATGCGAATAAGGAGTTGTTGCAGGCACAAAATGATTTGGTTTTAAAACAGAAGGAATATGAAACTTTATTGGCAAATACTTCACAAGAAGAGATTGAGCAGCGTGTAAATGAGTTAAAGACTCTATTAGAGAGTGCAACAGTAGCTTATCAAGAGGCAACAAATAAAGTGACTGTGCTTTCAAATGCAAAAGAAGAGGTCGAGGTTAAAGTATTGGGGTTACAGTCTGCTTTAGAAAATGCAAAGGTTGAGTTCATGAAGGCTAAGAATGATGCTTTGAATGCTAAAAATGAATATGATGTTGCGAATGCGGATTATAATGAAAAGCTAGAAATTTATAATGGGGCTAGTGATCCAGAATTAAAGGAAGAATATGAAATGCAGGTTGTAGAAGCAGAGAATGCTTTGGGTGTTGCTCAAAATAATTTGCAGGTTGCGTTGAGTGTTCAACAAAGTAAAGAGGATGCTGTATTAAGTGCTGAGGCAAATGTTGCTGCGGTAGAAAATGAGATTCGTGATTTAGAGGTTCAGATTAGGGAAAAGGAAAATGAATTGTTGAATTTAAATGAATCGATTGCGAGTGCTGAAAAGGATTTAAATGTGGCTAAGGATCAATTGGCGAAGGCTGTAGAGGCTAAGCAAGGCATGGAAGAGGTTTTAAAAAATGTTCAAGTGGCTTTGGATGATGCGAAAAGGGATGTTGAAGAACAACAATTCAATGTAGATAAGGCTCAATTGGATGTGGATACACAACAAAAGATTGTGAATCAATTGCGTATGGATAAGGAGCAGGTGAGCCAAAAGATTGCGTTAGGTTCTAAGGGTTTCTTTGAAACGTATGGGTATACAAATGCATTAAAGGTATTGGAACAGAATAGTAAGTATACCAAGATTGGTGATGAAAATGATGCGACGAGTTTAGAAAACTTTAAAAAGGCAATTTCTATGGTTAGAACGGGAAATGAGTTACGTACTTCGGATGATAATTTTAAGGGGTTGGATTCTTTAAAGGTGAATGCAGAAATGTTTGCGGTTTCTCAGGTACAGGTAAATCAAATGGCTAAAACGGAATATGGTCATACGAAATTATATCGTGTTGGTGAAAATGCTGCCGTTGAATATGAAGATCCTTATGTTGGTTGGTATACAGAGGAGAAGGCTGTGTATGATTATCTTCAAAAAAAGGGTTGGGATATAAATGATATTAGAGATTCTCAAGGAAATTATATTGATTTAGATAAGGCAAATGAAATTGTAGAGGCTTTGAATTTTCCAGATATTCGTTGGGTTCAGGTGGGACATTATACGAACATGTTAAATTCAAAATATAATGTAACTGGTACAGCGTGGATTGAGGGAAAAACTTCAAATGGATATTGCAGAAATTCAAATCAGGTGTTCTATCGCTTGGATCCTGCTAGTTTACTTACAATAGATGAGTTTGAATCACAGTTTAATGAATATTATGATTCATTAATGAATACGGATGGTGCATATGAAGATGCGAATGTGGTTTTGAATGGGTTAAAGAATGAATTGTATGCGCAGAATGCTTTATTGACTGAGAAACAGAATAAGCAGAGTTCTATGGAAGTGAATAAGCAAGATGCAGAAAACAAAGTAGGTGTGGCGCAAAATGAGGTAGATCGATTGTCTAGAGTTGTTCGTGATAAACAAAAGAATTTGGATGACTTGTGTATGGATGATGTCACATTGAATGTTGTAAATGAGTTGAATCGTTTAAAGACTTTGAAATCCAATAAAGAGTCGTTAGATTTGGTTCATGCTCGACAGGAGGTCGAGAGTGTTAAAAAAGAGAGGGATGAAGCTGGTGTTGATGTAAATAATAAAGAAGCTTTAGTTAAAAATGCGCAGGTGGAATTGAACAAGAGAAATGGGATTTTAGAGGAAGTAAATAAAGGGTTAGAGACAGCGTATACTAATTTAGAGATTTCTAAGAATGTATTAAAAGAAAAGGAAAGTGCATTGGATGTTGCAAAAATACTTTTGAGTAAGAAGGAATCGAGTGTATTGTCAAAAGAGAATGAAGTGGGTTATGTAAGTGAGAGTTTAAAGGGTATTTCTAGGGATTTAGATGTAGCAGATGGGGTTGCTGAAAGTAAAAAAGCTGAGATGGATACTATAAACAATAATTATGAAGCTTCTTTATCTGTTAAAAATAGATTGAATAGTACTAGTGATTCAATTGTTGCGTTAAATACTAGAATTCAGGAATTGGAAAGTAGAATTCCTGAAATAAGTAATAATAGAGTGTCTAATGATTTAGTTGTGAAGAAGATGAATAATAGAGTTGCAGAATTAGAATCATTAAAATTAGAGATTGAAGAAGTTAAGTCTGAATTTGATTCTTTTGTGGCTGGACATCCAGTAGAATCTTATGCATTGCATAGTGATTTAGTGAAGTCTTTATGTGAAAAGATGGATGTGATGAAAGAGGCTTATAGAAGTTATGAAGAAGCTATAAAGGTTTTTGAAGAGGCGGATACATTAAATACAGAGAATGTAAAAGCATTGGATGTTGCAAGTCAGAAGTATGTTTTGGCTCAACTAGATTTAGAAAAGGCAAACAATAATTTGAGTGATTACTTAGAAAAAATGAAGAATGTTGAAGAAACAGAAGATAAGGAAAATGTAAATACAGGAGTACAAACAGCATTCGGATTATATGCATTAGGTGGTGTATTAGGCTTTGCAGGTGTAGCATTGACTGGTAAACGTGCTCGTAAAGAGGATTAATCTAGTTAGAGTTAAGACTTGTAGAAAGCAGATTAGAGATAGAATCTGCTTTCTTTGATTGGTAATTGAAAATCATGTTAGAAAAATTGTTATTAATTGACAAGTGAGTTTGTGTTCATATGATGATTTATGGTTGGTTTTTCATGAAAACGCTTTAATTATAGTTAATGGAATGGTTTTATGGTTATAAAATCAAAATATATTAGGAGGGTTTTTAAGATGAATAAACTAACTAAACAGTTACTATCATTAGGGTTGAGTGCAGTAACTGTAGCTGGTATGGTTACGCCAGTGTTGGCTGATGATGAAGTTCCAACAACAGAACTAGAGGCAACTGAGGTTACAGATCAACCGACAGAGAATGTTCCTGGTAATGAGCTTGTAATGAAATCTATTACATTACAAATTACTAAGGACGGCAAAACATCATCAACTAGTTTTGACGTTGATGTAAATGCTACAGATGATTATATTACTAGTTATATTGTGGCAAATTGTGTTCCAGAAGGATACGTGATTGATGGTAAGGGGGCTACTAGTAGCCTACAGAAAGTTTCTGATACAGAATGGCAAATGGTTTTGGTAAAAAAGGAAGAGCAGAAACCAGAAGAAGCGTTGCAAACTTTTAAAATAAAAGTAGTATTTTCGGATAAGACGCAAAAAGATTATGAAGATACATTTGAATCTACTCGTAATGACGAATTCTTTTATATCATAGAAAATTTTATACCAGAAGGATATAAATATGTTGATACCAATGGAATAGATTATAATGAAGCTGCAAATAGGTATACTTTAACTCTTTATAAAATAAAATCTATTAAATTGGATTCTTATCTTGATGGAGTAAAGAATACATATATGTCTGAAGTAGAAGTTCCGTACGACTATACTGACAAAGAAATTAAGAATTATATTGAAGAAAGATATTCTACAGGTAAAATTGAATCGATTACGAAGGTAGATGATAATGCGTGGGTTATCAAATGTGTTACTGTTAAAGATGAAGCCGAAGATTACACTGTATATATTAATAAAGATGGTGTAGAAACTAGTCAAAAAATTCATGTATCTAAGGATGATCAGTATATGTATGGTGGTATGTATCAGTATTTAAAAATTAATTGTGTTCCTGATGGGTATCATGTAGATTATAAAAAAGGGGCTGGTACTTATAAGGGTATTGTTGGTGTTGGATCCGATTCGTATCGTATTTATCTTGCAAAGAATAATGATAAACCAGTAATGAAAAAATTTACGGTTAAAATTTTAAAAACTACAATGATGGGTGAGGATTATTTTAATAATTCTGAAGTAGAGTATCATACTTTTGAATACGATAGTAAAGATACTACAGGAATTGAGGATTATGTTATTAAAAAATTCAGTCCAAAAGGTTACGTTATTAGTAGTGGACCAGTAGCTTTTGATGTATATCAAATTGATGATTTGACTTATGGTGCAATAGCATGTAAAATGCCTGAAAAACAGGTGGATATACCAGAAATAACTACTTATGAATTACATTATATTGATAGTGCTACGAATAAAGAGGTTTATTCAAGTACTTATTCAAATTCAAAGCTTGGAGGTAAATTAGATAGTATTAAAGCGTCTGATATAATAAACCTTCCTGTTGGTTATGTGTTTGATGGAAATTCATTTGAGGTAAGTAATATACAAGATAATGGTTCATATTTAGTAAATGTGTAATAAAAAAAAGGAGAATTTAAAACTCCGACTACAATTAATTTCTATAGAAGTGATAATGGAAAACTAATTCAAATTAAATCTGTAAATACATATGCTCAAGATTTAGATTTGGATAAAGATGGTATAGTCAGCACAGGTGAGTTAGAATCTTTATGTCCTAGTGGATATAAGAGATCTGGTTTGTCATTTAGTGATGAGCAAATTCATTATACTTTCGCTAATGATTCAGTATATACAAATTGTGTTCTCGGTATTTACTTAGAGGAACTTTCTACAGTAGTTGCACCTTCTAGTTCTAAAGATGCTGCTTCTATTTCAGGTGTGAATTCAAATGAAGTTTTAGCGAATAGCTTAACTAAAGAACAAAAAAAGAAATATGATGCTGCAGTTAAAGAAGGTATAAAGATTGAATTTAAGCCTGTTGTGAAAAATGAAGTAAAAGAATCTGATAAAAAATTGTTGTTGGCATATGCTGATAAAGCAGATGCTGAAGTAGTGAATGCATTTGATATTGAAATTGAATTAGTAATTGACGATAAGAATGAGGGCTTGATTTCTGAAACAGATGGTAAATTGACATTCAAGGTAGCTATTCCTGAAAACTTAAAGAAGGATGGTCGTAAGTTCTATGTATTACGTGCTCATGATGGTAAGGTTGAAAAGCTTCCAGTAAATGAAGATGGAACTTTTGAAACAGATAAATTCTCTTCATATATGTTGGTTTATGAAGATGTAAAGGCTACAACTCCAGAATCAAAGCCTGAGGTAAAACCTGGAACTGATACAGAAACTAATCCAGCTGTTAAGCCAGAAACAAAACCAGCTGTTAAACCAAGTACTGGATCTACTACAACTACAACAGATACAAAGAAAAACAACACAGTTAAGAAAGATGTTAAGAAGAATAAGAAGGTAAATACAAGTACAAAGACTTCAAGCACATTGTTTACTGGATTATTGGGTGTTTCTATTATTGGTTTAGGTGCAGTCGAAGTATTGCGTAGAAGAAATAAATAATTTAATTAGAGGGTAAGTTAATTCTTGCCTTCTTTTTATATGGGCATATCTGTTGATGTTTAAGTGTGATAGGTCCATAATGTACTTGATTTGGAGGTATTCATATTATGAAACGTTATATAAACTATTCAATTATATATGCAGTATTAGCTTTAGTAGGTGGAGTATTTTATCGTGAATTTACAAAGATGAATGGTTATACTGCTTGGACGAGTTTGTCTGTTGTTCATACACATTATTTTATCTTGGGTATGATGTTCTTTTTAATTCTTGGATTAGTTTCTTTTAATGTTAATTTTAAATCAAATCGTGCGGTGTTGTTTTATAATGTTGGATTAAATCTAACGGCTATTATGTTAGTAGTTCGTGGGATTGTTCAAGTGTTGGATTTAAATGTAGTATCTGCAGTTATTTCTGGCATTGCAGGTATTGGTCATATGATTCTGGGTGTTTCATTAATTCTAATTTTATTGGATATAAAAAAGAGCGTTTAAGCTCTTTTAGTTTGCCTCTAACATGTCGGCTAGGGAAGTGTCTTGCACGAATGTATTTGCGTTATTCATAAATAATACATCTGTGATTAAATCGTCTTTAATGAGTCTTTTGTAGTCTTCAAAGTAATATCTGGCATCTATTACTGTTATTGAATTAAATTGTGGAATCAAGAATGGTATTAGACTATTCGCATAGGAATCTTTAATCAATAGTAGGTGTCTTTTTGAGTTGTTGTCTACATTGATGTGGAATAGGGCTTTGTTGCCTCCCATAAAGACTGTGTATTGGTCTTTTGTTTCTAGTGCGTCTGAGTGATAGATGGTTCTTGATTTTTTGTTTGTGGATTCGTCTGTGATGACGTAATCACATTTATCTTTTGGTACATAGATATCGATTTCGTCTTTGATGTTTACACTTCCTGTTTTATTGGCGAGTGTTCCTTCAAAGTTTGTCGTGACTGGATATATTGTATAGTCGGATTGTTTGGTTGTTTCAAGATTGAATGTTTTGGCTATGTCTTGATAGGCATAGTAGGATGCAAGGCTTGTCCAATGGTGGTCCGTTTTATAATATAAGTATTCGTCTTTGTGTTTTTTTAATGTATTTTGCAAATCTATTTTAACAATTGAATCATCCAATTTACTATAGATGTTGTCTATTTGTTTATCTTGGTTTAGGGTAACTGCATATTTTGGCAGGTACTCTTTTTTTATGCTTACAGCATTTGGTGCAGTCACAAATCCTACGTTGAGTTCTGGATAGTTTTGTTTAAATGTGTTTATGGCGTTTAGATTTCTTTCGAGTTGTTCCTTGTTGGGTTTGGCTGTTTTTTCTATAAGGCCTTGTTTAGTAAGGAATATGTCTTGTATTTCTTTTACGCCAAATGTTTTTTGAATCAAGTATTTAATGTGTATGTTTTGATCTCTACATACGAATTGATCAGAGAACCATGTATTTAAGTCTTTTGTGTATTGTCCGGATAATACGTGTTCTGTATTCCATGATGGAAAGGTTTGTAGGGGTCTATTTTCTGTTTCGGATTGTTTATGGTCAGGAATGATGATGTTTAGTGCCATTGTTGCTATTGCTGCTACACTAACAACTTTGGTTAGGCTACTTGCCATAATGCTTGAATATTTATGTTTCATGTTAGACCTCCTTTTCTAGAATGCGAAGTATAGGAAGGAATGGTATGTTCCTCCTACAATAAATGCGATGCATACAATTAATAGAATTATGTAGATTGTCCATGTTGTGTATACGGCTTTCATTTTGTATTGGTTGTATACAAAGATTTGAATTCTGTCATAGACTTTTGTACTGAGTAGAATGGCGAGTACGAATACTATGAAATAGGATTTTAGCATAAACTTGGCTTGGTTGTTTGCGAATGTTGTTGTGCCTATACCTATCATTTTTCCAAGTGTTGAAAATGCAGTTGTGATATTTGGACTCATAAAGAATACCCATCCAATTAATACTACGAGTAATGTATAGATGTGGGATATTGGTTTTGGAAGTTTTTCGAGTTTTTCTCTTAAGAAGAATTTTTCAAGGAGTAAAAGACATCCATAATAGAGTCCCCATAGAATGAATGTCCAGTTAGCGCCATGCCAGAGTCCTGTGCAGAACCATACGATAAAGATGTTTCTTATGTATGTGTTTTTGTCTACGCGATTACCACCTAATGGAATGTATAGATAGTCTCTAAACCATTGGGATAGGGATATGTGCCATTTTCTCCAGAAGTCTTGTACAGATGTGGCTGTGTATGGATGGTCGAAGTTTGGTTTGAAGTCAAAGCAAAAAAATTTTGAGAGTCCAATGGCCATGTCTGAATAGCCGGAGAAGTCAAAATAGATTTGTAGCATGTAGGAAATGGCTAATAGCCATACGCCTAGAGTGGAAGTGTTATTTTGAAGTATGGAGTAGACATAAGATAATTGGTCGGCTAACAATACTTTTTTTATTAAACCTTTACTGATTAGAACCATGCCAGATGCGTATTGTGCTTTTGAGAGGGTTCTATTTCTTAGTTGGTCTTCCATTTCGTGGTAGGAAACAATGGGTCCCATACTGATTTTTCCAAAGAAACTTACATAGAGTGTGAAGAGTATGATGTTTTTTTGTGGTTTACTTTTATCGTTATATACATCGAATATGTATGAGAGTTCACTGAATGTAAAGAAGGATAGTCCTACGGGTAAAGCGATTTTAAGATCGGATTGTATGTGGAGTATGTCCATTAAAAATCCTGTATATTTATAGAAGCCAAGAATGAATAGGTTAACAACTACGGATACAATGAGTAGTATTTTTTTAGTTTTTTCATCATCTTGCGCTTCGAGTTCAAATGCCGTGAAGTAATTCCATAGGATGGATAGAATAAGTAGTACAACATAGATTGGGTTGGACCATGCATAAAAGAGTAGGCTTAATACGACTAATAGAATGTTTTGTAGTTTTATGTTTCTGATGAGTTTTGTGAGTAGAATGCTAATGGGTAAGAAACAAAATAAAAAAATTAAATCTGTGAATACCATATTTTATTCCCCCTCACTCAATACTTTTTTGAATTGATCATTCATTGTGTTTGCATCTTCTTTTACTGCATATAAGCCATAGTTTCCATGAATATCAATAATAGCGTTTTTTAATAGTTCGGCTTGTTGTGGTGCATAGCCTTCAAAGATGCCATTTTGATTTTTAACTCTTTTTCCAATGGTTTCTTTAAATGGTTCTTGTTGAGAATGGTCTTTAAATTTCACTAAGACAAATTCACTGGCACTCATAGCGTCGTTGGATTTGTAGTAGATAACACTTTCATATTGTGATGGATCTAAGTCTAGAAATCGTTTCATACTTAAATTGTCTTGTTGGCTAAGTTCATCAAGATTGATGTTTTCTATGGTTTTACTTTGTACTTCATCCATAGTTTTCGTACTGTCTTTGTCGTATGAGAAATTTGTGGATAGTAAAATAATGAATCCGATGAGAACGAATCCTTTTAAAATGGTGAATATATACTTTTTCATAATTCCTATGCCCCTTATAATTTGATTGTGATTACTTCAATTGTATCATAAATTCTATGATATAATTTGACTAAAGGGGATATAAACATGAAAAAAATTGGGATTATCGGTTTGGTTGTATGTATTTGTTTACTTACGGGTTGTGAAAGTCATAATGAGGGTGTGTCTTATATTGAGGAACAGGAGAGTTTGGATACAAAAGAATTGTCTAAGCATTTAACGGATAAGCGTATTGAAGAAAAGTTGACCATGGTTAAAGATGGGACATTAGATGTATTTTCTATGTTTGAAGATTATGCCATTTATGGCGATTCTCGTGTATATGGATTTGTGTCTTATGGGTATTTGCCTTGGAATCGTGTGTTTGCGGCTGCAGGAAACACGATTTTGAATATTTCGGATTATAGTGAGGCATTAAAAGAAATCAATCCTTCTAATATTTATTTTTCATATGGGGTGAATGATATGGGATTGGATTTAAAGACTGATAATGGAACGTATGGGGATTTGTATGAAGAAAAAGTAAAGGGTGTTTTAGAGATTTGTCCCAATGCGAATATATTTATTAATTCTATTGTTTGTACTACGCCGGCTGCGGTTGAAGAACATTCTGAATGGTCTAAAACGGATGATTATAATAGTCAATTACAAGAGATGTGTCAAAGAAATGGTTGGAATTATGTAGATATTTCAGATATCACAAATCATGGTGAGGATAAGTATTATCAACAGGATGGAGTTCATTATATACAGGCTTTGTATCCTGTATGGGCTGAAAGAATGATTGGTGAAACAATTAAAGTTATTGGATAGAAGGATTAAGATCCTTCTATCTTTTTTGACATTATCACATAATTTTAATATACCCCTTATATAAAGATGATATTACAAGAATATGATTTGACTTTTTCAACTTTTTTTGTTTCAACACCTTGATTATGGTATACTTTTATACGTAGAGAAATTTTCTCTATGAATATGGGAGAGTGTTTTTATGTATTCGAAATATGGAAAGCGAACGATTGATTTTCTTTTGAGTTTGGCTGGAATCATAATCTTATCTCCACTATTGATTGTATTAATGGTTTTAATTAAGGTGACTTCTCCGGGGCCTGTGTTTTTTAAGCAGAGGCGTGTGGGAATTCATAAGTCTTATTTTAATATTTTAAAGTTTAGAACAATGCGTATTGATACACCGAAAGATATGCCTACGCATTTATTGGAAAATCCAGATCAATATATTACGAGTATTGGTAAATTTTTGAGAAAGACGTCTTTGGATGAGCTTCCACAGTTGTTTAATATATTTAAAGGGGAAATGGCAATTGTGGGTCCAAGACCTGCTCTATGGAATCAATATGATTTGATTGAATTGAGAGATCATTATGGTGCCAATGATGTACTTCCAGGATTAACTGGTTGGGCACAGGTAAATGGTCGTGATGAGTTGGAAATAGATGTTAAGGCTAAGCTTGATGGAGAGTATTGTAAGAATTTAAGTTTTTCATTTGATGTGAAATGTTTTTTTATGACAATCTTTTCAGTGTTAAAACACGATGGGGTTGTTGAAGGTGGTACGGGAAGTATCCATAATAAAGATAATAATAACTAGGGGATAGTTGTAAGGTCTTTAAAACCATCATTTGTAGGTTGGGGAGTTATCTATGGTCGTAGCATTAGTATATGCGTTTGATACATGTTTGGATCGTATTCATTTATTGAAGAAATACTACACTTCTAAGGGGTTTGAAGTTGTGAGTGTGACTTCAAATTTTTCGCATAGAAAAAAAGCGATTTATCAAGCTGAAGCTGATGTTGTGATTTCTGTTCGTGAGTATCATAAGAATCTTTCTGCGGACAGAATCTTGTCTCATATTGAGTTTTCTAAAAAGGCAAGAAAGGCTATGGAAGACATTCAACCAGATCTAATTCATTGTATTATTCCGTGTAATACGCTTGTAAAAGAAATGGCGAAATATAAAAAGAAACATCATAATGTTAAAGTGATGTATGACATTATTGATTTATGGCCAGAATCCATGCCGATTGATCGATATAAGGGATTATTACCTTTTAAAATATGGAAGAATAATCGTGATAAGTATTTATCAAGTGGAGATGTTGTTTTCTGTGAATGTGAATTGTTTAAGAAATATGTGCATTGTGGAAATGTTCTGTATTGGGCAATTGATAGAGAGTGTTTGCCAATGAATCCGTATTTAAGTGAGAATGAGTTACAGTTCTGTTACTTGGGTTCTATAAATAATATTATAGATATTCCTAGAATCACTGCTTTTTTAAGGGAGTGCAGTGCTCATAAAAAGTGTACGTTACATATTATTGGTGATGGCGAAAATAAAGAATATTTCATTCAAGAAGTATTATGTGTAGGAGTCAATGTAGTTGATCATAAGGAAGTATACGATTTTCAACGCAAACAAGAAGTATTTGATCAGTGCAATTATGGTTTTAACGTCATGAAGCCGAGTGTAGTAGTTGGGTTGACTATGAAATCACTAGACTATATGTGTGCTGGACTTCCTATCATAAATACAATTAAGGGAGACACAAAGGATTTTTGTGAGGAATGGGATATTGGATTCAATTTGAAAAAGTCAAATATAAAAGAAGTGGCAGAAAGGGTTTGTTCAGAAAGTATGGATGTGCAGCTTCAAAGAAGAAAGAATATTCAGAATTTGTATAATACATACTTTACGACAAAGAAATTTAATGCCACATTAGATGAGGCTTTGAATCGAATTTTTTAGAAAGCTAGGTGATTAAGAATGATTTCAGTCGCAATGACTACTTATAACGGTGAAAAATATATTTGCGAACAAATAGAATCCATTCTTAATCAATCTATGAAAGTGGATGAAATCATTGTTTGTGATGATGGATCGAGTGATTCAACTATAGAATTATTAAAAAAATATCCAGTTAAGGTAGTACAAAATGATGTGAATCTAGGGTATCGTCTTAACTTTAAAAAAGCTATGGAATTATGTAGTGGGGATTATATTTTTTTGTGCGACCAAGATGATATTTGGTTACCTAATAAAGTGGAAGAAATGATGCGTATGATGAAAACTCATTCGAATATGCATGTATTATCTTCTTCTTTTATTTATATTGATGATAAGAATCAGCAAATTCAAATGAAAGTGGATAAGAGTCGGTCCAATAATAATTTATATTGTCGTCCTGTTGAAAAAGATAGTTTATATCGAGTGAATTTCTTGGATTATCTTGCCATGAACTATTTTCAAGGTTGTTCTCTTCTGTTGGATAAATGGATCAAAAATTTAGTTTTAGAACATTACTCTACAGATATTGAACATGACTATTTAATTAACAGTATTGCGGCTAGTTATAATAGTATGTACTTTTATAATAAGCCATTGTTTCAGTATCGTTTGCACGAAAAGAATTCTATTGGCGCACAATATGATACGCAAACAAAAGAAGAACATTTGCAACGAGCAAATACATTAAAGATTCGTACACAGAATGCTCATAATGCGTTAGATGTTTTAAATATAATTCGATTGGCAAATTCGGATTATTATCAAGAGAATCAAGAAGAGTTTAGTCATATGAGTGCTTTTTTTAATCAACATATTCAAGCATTGGAAAATAAGAATTTTTTTAAGTTGTTGTGTCAAAATACAAGTCCTTATTATTCACTTATTAAAACAAAGAAGGCAAGAGTTATGGATTTATTGTATGTGCTGAAAGAAAAGGTGATTCGATGATTTCAGTTGCGATGGCTACGTTTAATGGGGAACCATATATTCAAGAACAATTGGATTCTATTTATAATCAAACACGCAAAGTGGATGAAATTATTATTGTGGATGATTGTTCTACTGATTCAACAGTTCGTGTAATTGAACAATATATTTTATCTCATAAAGATATAGATATTAAGTTATACAAGAATGAAGAAAATCTTGGATATAAAAAGAATTTCAAAAAAGCAATTTCATTATGTCATGGAGACTATGTTTTCTTAAGTGATCAAGATGATATTTGGAAAGTAAATAAAGTAGAAGATATGATTTCTATTATGGAAGAAAATCCGAATATTTCAGTCCTAGCTTCTTCTTTTGAATTTATAGATCAAAAGGGAGATGTTTTTACGGTTCCTTTAGATTCTAGAATGTCCAATAATAATCTTTTAATGAAGAAGGTTAAAACAAATGAAGTAGTTCCCATCAGTTTTTATGAATTATCGATTCGCAATAGTTTTCAAGGTTGTGCCTTATGTTTAACTAAGAAATTATGTGCTCGTTTTCTAGAATGTTTTACAGAAGAGTTTGTACACGATTGGTTGATTGTATTATTGGCAAGTGAAACGAATTCTATGTATTTTTATAATGCACCCTTATTTCAATATAGGATACATGATAAAAATGCGATTGGATTAAAAGATGTTACGACATCAAACACAGCTACGGATGCTTTATATGCACGTATTGCATTTTGTGAATCTGCTTTACAAGTGATGCATGTATTAAGAAAAGTAGATTGTAATTTTGAGAAGAATGTTAAGAATTTTGATTGTTATTCTAATTTTTGTGAGAAACATATTCAATACTTAAAAAAAGGTAGTTTTTTCAGAGTGTTATTTCAAAATTTCAGTTCGTATTATAAAGTGATTAAAACACCAAGAGCACGTGTAATGGATTTGGTATTTTGTTTAAAACAAGGAATAAGAAGGTAGATATGAAAATTTCATTAGTTATAGTGGCATATAAAAATGGAAATATTTTGTTGGATTGTTTAAATTCAATTGAAAAGTACAATGATTTAAAGGATGAATTAGAAGTCATTGTCGTGGATAATAGTCCTGTCAATGAAAGAGTAGAATCTTTTGTGAAACAATCGAGTATACAAAATATTCAATATATACCTTCCGACAATAAAGGTTTTGGTGCTGGTAATAATGTGGGTGCCAAGGTTAGTCAGGGAGAGGTAATTGGTTTTGTAAATCCAGATATAGTGTTGATTGAACCAATTTTTAAACAAATTTATTCAGATTTTAAAAAGAATTCAAATTTAGCGATTGAAGGTATTCGATTGTTGAAGAAGAATTTGAGTCCTGGGTACTCCTTTTATTTTGAGTATAATACAAAAGTATGGCGTAATTGGACAATTAAATTATGGAATAAATTGGGATGGTTTAATGAGAAGAACATGTTCATAACGGGTGCAAACTTATTTGTAAGAAAAGATATGTTTATGAATGTGGACATGTTTGATGAGAACATATTTATGTATTTTGAAGAGTCTGACGTAGCAAGTCGTATAAAAAATAAATATCCTCATGCAGAAGTGAAATTCAATAAAGGGTTAAAAATGATTCATTTAGAGGGTGGATGTACAGACACATCTAAAGAGCGTATTAAAATGAGTTGGGATTCAATGATTTATTATGGAAAAAAGAATCATTTGAATTATAAGAAGAAGGTACGTTTTGAATATGGTTATTATAAATTTAAGAAATGTATCTTTAGTTTGATAAGTCAATCAAAGAAAAAGGAATATACAGAATTGCTGGAATTTTTAAAGCAAAATTTTCTGGAATATTTATAGAATTTATGGATTGTGGTAGAATACGATATGTTTATAAAGGAGATTTTGCATGGAAAAGAATACAACGAGCTTAATATATAGAATTTTTGCAGCACTTTTATCAATTGTACTTTTGGTTTTGTCTGGCTTTGCGGCATATCAAATTGTGACATTAAATGTATTGCCTAGTAATTTATTATTACCAGTCATCTTAATTATTGTGATTTTAAATGCGATTTTAATTTTATTAATGAATTTTGTGACACATGCGATTTGGACAAAAGCGATTAGTGTAATTTTAGTGATTCTTGTAGGATGTACTATGGGATTTGGAAATGTATATTTATATGAGACATACAGTACACTAACTTCTGTTACAGGTGCTGAAAAGGGTTCTATTAAAAATACAATTTCAGTTATTACTAAAACGGATCATGATGAAGATATTCAGAGTTTAAAGAACGAAAAGATTGGTGTATTAAGAAACATTGATTCTGTGGGAACAAAGAAGTGCCAGAAAAAATTAAAAAAATATTCTTTTTCATATAAAAAATATGATAACTTGCAAGCATTAGTAAAAGCACTATATGAAGATGAAGTGCAGGCTATTGTGATGAATGAAATTTACCGTGCAAACGTAGAGGAAATGGAAGAGTATAGTGTTTTTTCAAATGAAACAAAATCGATTTATCAAGCTGTGTATTATACAAATGACAAAAATGATGCATTAGTGGTTGATGACATCACAAAGAATCCATTTACGATTTTTGTCAGTGGAAATGATACATATGGAGAAATTGATGAATTATCAAGAAGTGATGTGGATATGATTGTTACGGTAAATCCAACTACGTCAACTGTATTGATGGTAAACATTCCTAGAGATTATTATGTTCAAACTTCATATGGATATGATAAATTAACACATACGGGTATGTATGGTATTGAAGAAACGAAACAAACTGTAGAAAACTTATTAGGTATTGATATCAACTATACATTCAGAGTGAACTTCTCAAGTGCAGAAGATATAGTAGATGCATTGGATGGTGTTGACATTGAAGTGCCTGAAGGAATGGCTGTGGAAAGATTAAATGCGGATTGGGCATTGGAAGGTGTTCATGAAGGATGGAATCACTTAAATGGAGCTAGAGCACTAGCTTATGCGCGTGAAAGACATGCCTATGTAGATGGCGATATTCAGCGTGCAAAGAATCAGCAGCAAGTATTGGAAGCTATTATTAAAAAGGCAGCTTCTTCAAAGATTCTGACAAACTACACAAAGTTATTAAAATCATTCAAAAATGCGTTTGATACAAATATGTCAACCAATGAAATTACAGCATTACTTCAATATGAATTGCAGGCTATGCCAAATTGGAAATTCCAAAACTATGTATTAAGAGGTACAAATAGTTCAGCAGTTTGTGCATCTATGGCTCAAGAGCTTTCGGTTGTCATGCCAGAAGATTATTGCGTTAGTATTGCTCGTCAAAAGATTGAAGCTGTACTTGATGGAAAATCAGCAAATAAAATCAAAGATGAATATGATACAGGAGCCGCAGGGGTGGCTGAAGGATATATTGAGCAGGAAAATGCTCAGGTTCAAGGAAGTGTATATTATGATTATTCACAAAACTATGATTATGGATATACAGATCAAGAACAGTATGAAGAACCTTCTATAAATGAAGAACCATTACCTGAAGATGGTGAATAGTCATGAAACCAACTATTGTTGTATCGGGTATTAACTTATTTCAAGGTGGCACGTTAACGGTTTATTACAATTTCTGTGATGAAATTATTAAATCCAAGTTATATGAAAAATATCATTTCATATTATTTGTACATAAGTTATCATTGTTTGAAAAATACCAATCTTATTTTGAGATTATTGAACTTCCAGAATCACGTAAAAGCTGGTTTAAAAGAATGTATTATGAGTATTCGTACTTTAAAAAATATTCTAAAGACAAAGATATCTATTTATGGATTTCAATTCATGACATGACTCCAAAAGTACATGCGAAACATCAAATTACATATTTCCATAATCCAACGTTTGCATATAAGGCGGGATGGAATGATTTTAAATATAATAAGAAAGTATTCTTGTTTTCTCTTTTCTATAAATATTTGTATAAAATCAATGTGCATGCCAATGATTATGTCATTGTTCAACAAGATTGGATTGCCAGTTCCATGCAGAAGCTATTGAATATGGATTTGAATCACATTTGTGTAATGCGTGCTGAACATGGGATTGATACAAGTAAATATCAGAATGTTGAAAAGATTCAACCATATACTTTCTTTTTTCCAAGTGTGAGTCGTCATTTCAAGAATTTTGAAATTATTTGTGAAGCTACAAAAAGATTAAATAGTGAATTCAATCAAGACTTATATCAAGTTGTGCTTACAATTGATGGATCTGAAGATACGTACGCAAAGGATGTTGTGAATCAGTATAATTCTGTTTCGAACATTCACTTTACTGGATTATTATCTTTAGATGAAGTGTTTACGTATTATAAGAAATCCAGTTGTTTAATTTTTCCTTCAAAGCTTGAAACTTGGGGGTTACCAATAAGTGAAGCGAAGGAATTTGATTTGCCCATGATTGTGGCTGATTTACCATATGCTCATGAAACTGTAGGAACATATGATGGTGTTTGTTTCTTTGATGTGAATGATGCAGATGATTTAAAAGAAAAGATGAAAAAGGCTATATTGAAAGAAGATGTTTTCAGTTTGGCAACGTATAAGAACACAAGCCCGAATGTTTGTAAATCATGGAATGAAGTAATTACAAAGCTATAAAAAGGACTTTTGTTCTTTTTTTGATGTGAATATGCTAAAATAGGAATGTTTGAGAGGTAATCCAATGGATAAGACAAATGCGATAGAAGTACGTAATATGTCGAAACAGTTCAAGGTTGAATATGATAAGGCAAATACGTTAAAGACAAAATTAATTTTTTGGAATCGAAAAAAGCCTGAGTTTCATCAGGTATTAAACAATATAAATTTAAATATTAAAAAAGGGGAAACTGTAGCCTTAATTGGTGTGAATGGTTCAGGTAAATCAACTTTATTAAAGTTGATGACCAAAATTATTTATCCAACAAAAGGAACGATTGAAACGGATGGAAAGTTGACTTCATTGCTAGAACTGGGTGCAGGGTTCCACCCAGATTTTACGGGGCGTGAAAATATTTATTTCAATGCATCTATTTTTGGCTTAACTAGAAAAGAAATCGATGCTCGTATTGATGACATTATTGAATTTAGTGAATTAGGTGAATTTATTGATAATCCAATTCGTACGTATTCTTCGGGTATGTATATGCGTCTAGCTTTCTCTGTGGCCATTAATGTAGATGCTGAAATCTTATTGATTGATGAAATTTTAGCTGTAGGAGATCAACACTTCCAGGAAAAGTGCTACAACAAATTAAGAGAATTGCGTGATTCAAATAAAACAATTGTGATCGTTACGCACAGTTTGGAAGTTGTAAAAGACTTGTGTACTCGTGTTATCTGGATTTATAAGGGACAACTTCGTTTAGATGGAGATCCTACTTATGTTGTTGATGAGTATTTAGAACAAGTGGCACAAGACCATAAGCAGGAAAGACAAAAGAATATTGAGAGTGGTAAACAAAAAAGTAAGGCTGTTGTTTATATTGATAGTCCTAGAGATATTTCAAAAGTGGATGCAACAGATCAACAACACTTGTTTAAGGGATGGCAAATCTCGGATTCAGATGATGCCACAATTCATTTCTATTTAGATGGAAATCCTATGGATATTAAAGTGGATCGTACATATAGAAAAGATGTATATGATGCATACTTTGATCATTATGTTGGATTTATGGATGTAAATACTATTGGATGGCAATTCCAGTATGATTTAACAACCTTAGAAAAAGGTAAACATAAATTTAAAGTTGAGTGTAAAGAGAAAGAATGTATTTTGGCCTCTAAAGAAATTGAGTTTGAAAATGTATAGAAGGTGATGGCGTATGAGTATATTTAAAAATCTTTATAATTATCGAGAGTTATTAAAAACGAATGTTAAAAAGGATATTCGTGGTAGATACAAAGGATCTTTTTTAGGAATCTTGTGGTCCTTTTTAAATCCATTGTTACAAGTTGTAGTATATTGGATTGTATTTCCATACTTGTTTGGTCGTGGAGTAACTGGTGAAAATTACTTAATTTATTTGATTACAGGTATTATTCCATGGACATTCTTTATGACATCCGTAAATATGGGGACTAGTTCGATTAAGGCAAATGGGGGAATTATTAAAAAAGTATATTTCCCTAGAGAAATCATTCCGTTATCACAAGTTCTTAGTGGAATTGTAAACTTTTTGATTTCGTGCTTAATTATCATTATTTTCTGTATTGGAACAGGTACAGGACTTAGCTATCATGTTATTGCGGTATTCCCAATTCTAATTGTTCAATCTTTACTAACATTAGGTATTGTATTGATTTTAAGTGCAGTCGATGTATATGTACAAGACATTGAGAATATTGTAGCTTTCATTTTAAATATGTTGATGTATGGAACTCCAATTATTTATCACTTAAGCCAATTCTCTGCATCAAGTGCAGGTATTCTATATACACTAATAACAATCAATCCGTTGACAACCATTATTGGTTCTTATCGTAATGCGTTTATGTATCATCAATGGCCTGATTTTAAATCTTTAGGTTTAGTATTTGTCTTCTCATTGGTTGTTTTAGGTATTGGATACATGATTTTCAAGAAATTAGAAAAAGGCTTTGCAGAAGAATTGTAGGTGTTAGTAGTATGGCTTTAAAATATAGCATTGAAAGATTTGAGTTTCATGATTTAAAAACAAAACAGTTCATTACTATTTTGGGATATTGTTATCAAGAGAATAATGAGACGGTAGAGTATAGTGTTAAATTGGACGGAAAAGAAGTTGATTTCGAGTTATTTCGACCAGGTCGTGAAGACATTATAAATGGCTATGATTTAGGTTTTAAGAATACGCATATTGGATTTAGATTAACTGTACCTTGTGATATTGAGCCTACTTCAATTGAAGTAAATGCTTATACGGATACATTGAGCGAATGTATTTTGAATTATGATCAAAGAAAAATTAATAAATACAGAGACAAAAGAGAAATCAACACATATATTGATGAATTTACTTTCAATGAAGAAACAAGGACTTATCAACTAAAAGGTTGGGCTTATTCGTATGCGAAAGATCCAATTGAATATTCTGTCTTTGATTCAAATGGAAAAAAAGTGGATGTTGAATTTCATTCAAAAGGTAGAGTGGATTTATATTCCTTATTCTTTGTGGGTGAAGACCAAATTGATTGTGGATACACTATCAAATGGAAAGGAAACGCGAAAGAAAAGTATAGTTTTGTATTGAAGACTAAGAATTATCAAAGTAAAGAGATTCTTCAAGAAAAGAGATCTAGTCAAAATGTACTTTCAAAAGTTCCTAAATTATTTAAAATGTTGAGTTATCAACATTTTAAGAATGGCTTTAGAATTTTAAAGAAAAAAGGTTTTTCCGGTGTTATTGATCGTATTGTTCATGGTTCTAGTAATTGGGCAGAATACGATGAATGGTTTAATGCCACTAAAGTAACGAAAGAAGAATTAGAAAGACAAAGAAATACTAAATTTGAATTTGCTCCAATGATTAGTATTATTGTTGCGACATTTAATACGAAAGAAGAGTACTTAAAAGAAATGATTGATTCTGTACGTAATCAGTCGTATTCGAATTGGCAATTGTGTATTGGTGATGGAAGTACAAATGATTCGGTAGAAAAATATGTGAAAGAACATTATGGGGATGATTCAAGAATTGTATTTAAGAAATTAGAAAAAAACTATGGTATTTCTGGAAATATGAATGGTGCTTTAGAATTAGTTACAGGTGATTATGTGGGCTTATTTGATCACGATGATTTATTGACACCGGATTGTTTATATGAATTTGTAGCTTCTATGCAGGAAGTTCATCATGATTGTGTATATTCGGATGAAGATAAGTTAAATGATAAGACAAAGAAATTTGAAGATCCGCATTTTAAACCAGATTTCAGTATTGACTTATTGTGTTCTCATAACTACATTACACACTTCTTTGTTGTGAACATAGATATTGTTCGTAAAGTTGGTGGAATGCGTAGTGAATATGATGGATCGCAAGATCATGATTTCATCTTTAGATGTGTAGAGCAGGCAAATAGTGTACATCATGTTCCAAAGATTTTGTATCACTGGAGAATGCACCCATTATCAACGGCTATGGATCCAGAAAGTAAGATGTATTGTTACACATCTGGTAAAAAAGCGATTGAATCTCATTTTAAACGTATTGGTATTGATGCGACTGTTGAAATGTTGCCTCGTCCTTTATATGGAATGTATCATTGTAAATATACAGTGAAGGATCATCCGTTGGTATCCATTTTGATTCCAAACTACAATCATAAAGATTTATTGAAGGGTTGTATTGAATCGTTAATGAATGTAAACACATATTCAAATATGGAGATTGTGATTGTTGAAAACAATTCGACTGAACAAGAAATATTTGATTACTATAAAGAGCTTGAAGAAACATATTCAAATGTAAAAGTTATTTATTATGAGGGTGATTTTAACTATTCAAAGATCAATAACTATGGTGTAAAATACACGCATGGTGAATATATTTTATTCTTAAATAATGATACGAAAGTTATTGAGCCAGATTCCATTGAAGATATGCTAGGGGTATGTCAAAGAGAAGATGTAGGTGCTGTTGGAGCTAAATTATTGTATGAAGATGATACAGTACAACATTGTGGTGTCGTAGTTGGATATCATGGTTATGCGACAGCTGCATTCTCATTGATTGACAGAAATGATTTTGGATATATGGGTAGACCTCGTGTTTCGTGGGATGTATCTGCAGTAACAGCTGCTTGTTTAATGACAAAACGAGAAATTTTTGATGAAGTGGGTGGCTTTGATGAAGACTTTAAAGTTGCATGTAATGATGTTGATTTATGTTTAAAAATTAGAAGCTTAAATAAATGGATTGTTGAAGATGTGTTCTCTGTTTGGTATCACTATGAATCGAAATCTAGAGGTTTAGAGGATACACCAGAAAAACAAGCTCGTTTCCAAAGTGAAATTGCTCGTTTCCAAAAGAAATGGCCAGAGATTTTAAAGAATGGAGATCCTTTCCATAACCCTAATTTTGATTTGGATAAAGGTCCATTTACATATCCTAAGGCTTAAAAAAATCATAAAAATATGATATAAATATAAGAGCTAGTTGTTTAACTAGTTCTTTTTCTTGGAAAGTAGGAAATTTAATGTTGGATTATATAAGTGGTTTTATATATATTTTTTGGATTCTATGTCTTTGTTATTTCTTGGGTACAGCCCTAACAAAACAAAAAAGTTTTACGACAAGTTTGCTTGTTGGATATATTGGATATAGTTTTGTTTTAGCAGTTGGTTTTATAATTATTCAATTACTTGGATTACCATGGAGAATTGCCTTAATATATTTTATAGTATCCATTCTAGTCATGATCATATTTATTATGTATAGGCTTAAGAAGAATGATTTTAAAATCACTAAAAATGAAGTATTAAATGGATTTAAGAATAATTATGCTTTATTTTTGATTACATTTATACTACTTATATTGTCATTTGCGAATGTACATGTTATGTGGTTGAATAACCATTTAGATGATGGATATTATATTGGCAGAATTTCTCATTTAGCTTCCTATAAGAATCCATATTATAACTTTCCTGTTGGCTTAGATAATAGACATCAATTTAATTCGTATTTGTTTGATGTTTGGCAATTGGAAGCATCTGTGTATACGAATATATTGCATATGAATGTATTCACATTTTGTCGTGTATTTTTAAATTTTCAAAATTATTTGTTGTTAGTTGTTACAGTTTGTGAATTTGCTAAAAGAACAGTATGCAAATTGAGTGGTGAATTTAATAAGTATGCACAATGGACTCCTATCATTTTATTTGTTTTTACTATTCTTATGATTGTTGCTACAAACTGCAATTTAATGATTTTACAAGATTATTGGCAATTTAGTTCAGCTATGTATTTGGGTTCATCAATACCACGTACAATGGGAATTTTATGGGTTTTGGTTTTCTTTATTGATAATGAGAAGATTATGATTAAACACATATTACAACTAATTGTCATGTCGGTTGTTCTAGTGTCTAAATCTTCTATCGCAATTCCTATTGTGTTTGTTGCAGCTATAGCTACACTTATTAGTGTATATACGCAATTCAATAAAAAAGGGCTTATTGCCATTGGGACTCTTGTATTATTAGTTGTTTTAGGGATGGTTTTGCCGAATAAAGAAGATATCTATGCAAATGTAGAAGGCATGTTTATGTCAAACTTAAAATCTATTGTGTTTTTTGCATTTGTTTTAGTATATATCTTTGCATTTGCAATTATTCGAAAACCAATTGTATTTAAGGTCGCAGAAGTTTTAGTTTTAATTACTGGATTTATGTTGATTCCAGAATTATGTAATGTCTATCAAACTTTATCTGTTTATTACTTTGTAGCTTTACGTGTTCTTACATGCTTGTTTTATACAATATATATTGTTGGATTTGTATTCTTATTGTATGGGATATTCACAATCACAAGTGAAATGTTGGCAAAAGGTTTTATACTATTAATGAGTGTACTTTTCTTGTTTATGTCATCTTTATCGTATTTTGGGGCAAGAAAATCAATGATTCATTCTATGGAAGTAGTTATACAAAATCCAAAGCTAGTACCTAATTCAATTAATGAATTGGGACAAAAATTAGATAAGGTTTCTAATGGTGAAAAACTATATACATTGATGCCTCAGTTTGTAACAACAGATGGATATTTAACTTCATTAGCAATTATAGCTACGAGTGTAAGTGATGATATAGTGTCTGTTTCAGCAATACCAAGATATGCGATGAGTTCTATTAACAAGGTATATTCAAAATTTACTCTTGATCAGCAGAGTGTGTTTGAAAATTTTAATGCTTCTAAAGATCGAAAATCTTTTGATGCATTAATTCCGATATTAGATGAGTATTCAATACAATGTTTTGTGTTGGAAGGTAAAGATAACACACAAGATTCGTATAATGAATACTATAAAGTGGATACAGTAAATGATGATAGAGCAGGTACATATTATTCTATATATGTTAAGAGATAAGCTTAACAATAAAAAGGAGAAGAGATATGAAGACTTTGGTGGTAATACCAGCCTATAATGAGGCTTTAAATATTGAAAAAACAGTAAAGGATATACAACAAAATGCGCCAGATGTTGATTATGTTGTTGTGAATGATGGTTCGAAAGATAATACTTTAGAAGTTATTCAGAAAAATAATTTTAATCATATTGATGGATTTTGTAACTTAGGATTGTTTGGAGCTGTTCAAACAGGTTTTAAATTAGCCATGAAAGAAAATTATGATGTTGTTATCCAATTTGATGGAGATGGTCAGCACTCAGCTAAATATATTGATGCGATGGTTAAAGAAATTGAATATGGAAATGATATTGTGATTGGTTCTCGTTTTGTGAGCGAGAAGAAACCTTTTACAGCACGTATGATTGGTAGCCGTTTAATCGCATGGGCCATTAAACTTGTAACTGGTAAAAAGGTGATGGATCCAACAAGTGGATTTAGAGCATATGGCAAGGCTTGTATTAAAGATTATGCTTTGGATATGAACAATCCTCCTGAACCAGATACATTGGTTTATATGTATCGTAAGAACAGAAAAATTAAAGAGATTCAAGTTCAAATGTCTGAACGTGAATTTGGAGAATCTTATTTAAATTTAGTAAATACGATCAAATATATGAGTCGAATGATGGTTTCAATCTTTTTGATTCAACCATTTAGAAAGGTGTAGATTATGGGATTAAAATTACAGTTGGTTTTTATCTTTGCGAGTTTAATGACCTTTGTTTTTGTGATTAAAAAGATTCAAAAACATGGATTAAATATTGATGATGCGATTATGTGGATTTTATGGTCTATTCTTCTTCTGATTATTAGTGTATTCCCTCAAATTCCAACGTGGATTTCAAAACAATTGGGATTTATGTCCACAAGTAATTTCATCTTTTGTGTATTTATCTTTTTCTTATACATTATGTTGTTTACGCAAACTGCACAAATTTCTAAATTAAAAGAAAAACAAAAAGATTTGATTCAAAAATTGAGTATTAAAGAATATGAAAGTAACAAGGAGAAAGGCGAATGAATTTAGTTTTGAGTGTTGTGTTTTATGTCTGTCTTTCTTTTCAGTATTATTTGTTAGGGAATGAATGCTTAGATTTATTTGGTTATAATAAGAATACTAGAACAATTCTAATTTCAGGATTTTTATCTACTTTCTTTTTAACGTTTATTATTGGATTTGTATGTCAGGTTCTTCATTTATCCTGGACACTATACTTTATATTACAATCTATTTTATTTGTCGTTGTAGATGGATACTTGTTATTTAAGAATAGAAAAAATATATTTTGTAGACACGAAATTAAATTACAACGTATTTTGAAGAATAATTGGGTTTTAATTTTATTTGCAGGTGTATTTATATCTTTTTCTATCGCAAACCAATTGCCATACTACGATTTAAATTATGATGATGTTTATTATATAGGTAAGGTTGTTAATCATGTGGGCACTCCACATTTAATGAATGAGGATTATTTTAATGGTTCTTTAGTTCATATTAATGGACTTGATTTAATTCGTGTTATCAATACATATGAATTGAGTTATTCTTATTTTGGGACACTCTTCCATATTTATTTACCTTATTTTTGTAGGGTGACTATGTCATTGCACAATTATGTATTATTTGGAATTGTATACAAACAATTGGCATCGCTTTTTGTAAAAGAAAAATATTCACAATATGCCATTGTTCCGTTCTTTTATTTTCTGATTCCAGCTGGTTTTCTACAAACAGGAATCTATGAATGTATAAGAGTTTATTCATACGATTTATGGCAGTTTCAAACTGCAGCATTTTATGGTGGATCTATTGTTAGAATGATGGCAGTGCCTATTCTGATTATTTATTCTTTACCATTAGTAGAAAAAATGGAATTCAAGAAGATTATATATATTGTTTTAATGTCTATTTCCATGATTTCGTTTTCAACAATATATGTTCAAGTTGTTGTTTTATTTTTCATTGCGGCAATAACGATTAAATGTGTATATTGTTTTGTTGAGGCATTTAAAGCGAAAGAAACAAAATGGATGATAGTTTCTATTCTAGGAATTCTAGTTGTTGTTGGTTTTTTGCTCGCAACTAGATATTTAAATATAAACACAGAAGAATTTGTATACAACGTAACTCGTTATCATGGCTTTCAACAAGAATGGTATGATCATGACTCATTGCTAAAGTATGGTTTTGTTGTTTTTGCATTAATATTTGTATTATCTAAGAATTCGCAATCTAGAAGTATTGTTGGTATGGTATTGGTTTTATATGTTTTAGTATGGAAAGAAATATTTACTGTATTATTAACAATTACATCTTTTAATTATTTTTTTGTTACAATGAGAACAGTCTCATCTATACAATACTTAATTTTGTTCTTTTTGGGTATCTGTGCCTTGCGCATATATGAGTCGATCTTTAAGAAGATGTATTTTATACCAAATCTAGCGGCGGTAGGATTGGTTATGTTGGTTTGTGTCTTTTTCCGTCATAATGTAAATGAAATGGTAAAATATAATTTTCTTAGTTCTGGCATAAGTGCAGCTGGATGGAATTTTTCAAGAGTATTTGATATGAACACAAAAATGATTCCAGATATTTTTGTCGAAGTCGGAGATTATTTTAACACTTTACCATATGATAATTATAAGATGTATACTTGTCATAATTTTAATACAGATGGTGGTATGGGCACATCGGATGGTGGCTTTGAGATGTCTACAAATCGTTTGCATGTTTCAAACAGTGATGGATTTAAAAAATTAAATGATAAAGATTTTTCAAAATTAAATTCGTTTTGTATGACAGGGGATTTAACATATACAGAAGTACATGATATTTTGAAGAAAGAAAATATTCAATATATTTTGGTATTTAATAAAAATGCAGCGGACATATTGGAATGTGATGGAGATAGTTTAGTACTATCAAATGAACAAAATCTAAATCCTTATTATTTATTAAAGGTAAATTATTAATATTATGAACTACTACAAGACAGGGCAATTCGCAAAACTAGCGAATGTGAGTGAAAGAACAATTCGATATTATGACAAAATAGGGTTATTAAAACCCTCTTTTGTTATGGAAAATGGATATCGTCAATATAGTGATTTGGATTTATTAAAGTTACAGAAGATTTTATCTTTAAAACATTTGGGATTTAGTATTGAAGAAATCTTTCCTATGGTTATGGATAATACGAATTTAAAAGAAAGTTTTGATTTACAGATTGATTTGATTGAAGATAAAATAAGTCATTTACAGTCTTTAAAGGATGCTTTAAAAAGAGCGAGTCAAACACCAGATTTAAGTTGGAATATGATACTATCTTTAGTTCAATTATCAAATGAGGAAACGAATATTATTGAACAATATAAGAATGCAAAGAACTTAAATGATCGTATATCACTACATGAAAAGTATTCTGCAAATAAGCAGGGGTGGTTTAATTGGTTATTCAATCAAATTGATTTTAGTAAAGTCAATCGATTGTTAGAACTTGGTTGTGGTAATGGTAAGTTATGGCAAGAAAACAAGATTGATTTAAGAAATCGAGAAATCTTCTTATCGGATATTAGTGAAGGTATGGTTGAAGAGGTCAGAAATAAATTGGGTTCTGATTTTAACTGTATTGTAGCGGATGCTGAAAAGATTCCATTCAAAGACTCTTACTTTGATTCTATTATTGCCAATCATGTTTTATTCTATTTAAATGATTTAAATCTTGGTTTAAAAGAAATAGATAGAGTACTAAAAAGTGATGGAATCCTTTATTGTAGTACATATGGTAAGAACCATATGAAAGAAATCACGGAAATCGTACAAAACTTTGATTCTAGAATTAATCTATCAAACCATAGTTTGTATGATATTTTTGGATTAGAGAATGGTGAAGATATATTAAGTAAATATTTTTCAAATATTCAACGAATGGATTATCAAGATTCACTAGCAATAACAGAATCAAAACCTTTGACTGACTATATTATGTCTTGTCATGGGAATCAAAATGAAATATTAGGACCTAGACTCAATGAATTTAAAGAATATATTGAAGAATTGCTAGAGAATAATGGTAAAATAGTAGTGACAAAAGAAGCTGGACTATTTGTTTGTAGAAAGAGGGTGATTCAATGATATCTGTAATTATGTCTACATATAAAGAAGATGAGAGATTACTTCGTGAATCCATTGAATCAATATTAAATCAGACGTATAGAGATTTTGAATATATTATTATATTGGATTACCCGGATAATGATGTTCATAAAAGCGTAATAGAAGAATATGCTTTAAAAGATGATCGAATTCATTTTTATATCAACGAAAAGAATATGGGGCTTACAGATTCGTTAAATCGTGGCCTTTCCTTGTGTCATGGTGAATATATAGCTCGTATGGATGCAGATGATATTAGTTTACCGGATCGTTTAGAAAGACAAATGAAATACTTAGAAAAGAATCATTATGATTTAATTGGTGGAATTACAGAGATGATCAATGAAAATGGTTCTTTGTTATATAGCATAAAGAGTGTTCCTACAGATCCTAAAAAAATTAATAAGGCATTGCGTTATAGTCAATGTATTGCGCATCCTACTTGGTTAGGAAGAAAAGAAGTTTTTGAAAAAAATGCTGGATATCGTCATATGCCTTTATGTGAAGATTATGATTTTACTTTAAGAGCTGTATTAAATGGTTTTGTGGTTTCAAACTTAAATGAGGCTGTTCTTAAGTATCGTATGACTTCAAATTCAATTTCTAGAAGTAACTTGTTTGAGCAATACTTGTATATGTCTTATATCACAAATGAATATAAGAATAAGGGTATTGCTTCAGTTGATAAGGCATATGCGTATGTGCAACAACATCTAAATGAGAAGGATTCAGATAAGTATTTAAAGGCGAATGTGATCTTTAATCGTATGTTGCAGGAAATGTCAGATAAACAATTCTTATCTTTTATTAAGGATGGTTTTTGTTTGTTGTTTAGTTCTAAATATTATTTAAATAAAATATATCGATTTGTGATGTTGAGTTTAAATAGCTGATTTATTGAAAAGAGGTAACTATGAGATTTAAAAAGGCTTTAAAAAATCTAATATTCAATGTCTTACAGCAAGTCGTTAATATTATTGTAAATTTTATTATGCCACCTATTTTAGTATCTACTTTTGGTTCTACTTTAAATGGATTGGTATCTACAATTCGTCAAATTATGCAATATGTACAGTTGACGGGTGCAGGTATTGCGCAGGCGAGTACGTTTGCGATGTATAAACCAATTGCTGACAAAGATTATAAATCTTTAAACGGTATATATAATGCAACTCGAAACATGTTTACTCGAGCAGGGAATGTGTTTTCTGCCATCACATTATTAGTTGCGATTATATATCCTTTGACAGTTCGTAATCAGGTGGATTATTCGGTTGCGTTCGCATTAGTATTGGTGATTGGTATTAGTGGTGCATCAGAATTTTATTTGTGTGGTAAATACAACGCTTTATTGTCGGCTAATCAAGAAAACTATGTTGTTGCGATTGCGCAAACCATTGGTTCTTTGACAAATTTGATTTTGTTAATTGTTTTAGTTCGTTTAAAACAAAATGTAGTAGTTGCAGAATTAGGGATGAGTGCAGTATATCTATGTAGAATAGTTATTTTAACAGTATACGCAAAAAGAAAATATAAATATTTAGATTTAACAGTGGCTCCAACATTTGAAAAAATTTCACAAAGAAACGATGCAATTGTTCACCAAGTTTCTACACTGGTAGTCATGGGAAGCTCGACTTTAATTGTAAGTTTAATTCTAGGCTTAAAAGAAGCCAGTGTATTTGCGGTATATTTGATTGTTTTCCAGGGAATCAATACAATTTGTTCCATTATTTCAACGGCAATCTACGCCTCATTTGGAGAGGTTATCGCCAAAGGACAAAGAGATATTTTAATTCGTACTTTTAATATTTATGAGTTTGTGTACTACATAGTTATTACGATTTTATTTTCTTGTACATATTTGTTGATTATGCCTTTTATTGAAATCTATACAGTCAATATGACGGATATCAATTACATTTATCCAACACTTGCTAAATTGTTTATTTTAGTTGGCATTGCCAATAATATAAGAATTCCAACATCTACCATTGTTACAAGTGCTGGTCATTTTAAAGAAACAAAATGGAGAGCAGTACTTGAAATGACATTAAATGTAGTAGGACAGTTTGTGTTTGGTAAAATGTTTGGATTGAATGGTATTCTTTTAGGTTGTGTTTTATCATTCTCATATCGTACGTTTGATTTTATAATCTATGCACATAAACATATCTTAAAAACATCGAGTTTAAGTACGTTTAAGAAATTATTTCTTAATTTAGTCGCAAGCATTGTAGTTGTATTCCTTCTACAACAAGTAATGGAGCCAAACATTTATAATTACTTAACGTGGATCAAATATGGAGTTATCTATTTTGCGGCAATTAGTGTGTTTGTGTTATTGGTGAATGTATTGTTTGATCGAAAGACATTTAATTCAACATTCAATGTTGTAAAAAGTCTTTTTATAAAGGGGTAAAAGAATGGAAACAGATATTTTACTTTCAATTGTTATACCGGTTTATAATGTTCAGAATTATATTGGTAAATGTTTAAACTCACTTAAAACATTAGATGGCAGAATTGAAATACTAGTTGTAGATGATGGTAGTCCTGATGATTCTTGTGAAGTAATAAAAAATTATGTAAAGGATAATTCAAATGTTCATTACATAAAAAAAGAAAATGGTGGTGTTAGTTCGGCACGTAATTTAGGTATAGCTCTATCAAAAGGAAAATATATTACTTTTGTGGATGGCGATGACTTTGTGGACGAGCAATATCTACCCAAGATAATGGAGTATATTCAAACTTTAGATTTTGATTTATTATGTTTCAATTATTGTTTAACTTATGATAATCATGAGACTAGATTAAATGATTTAAAAGATGAAATAGTAAACTTGTGTGATAATGCTGGATTTACATGGTATATCAGACAGAACATGGATGAAAAAATCAAACAGTTTTGTTTGAATAAAGTCTATAAGACAGATCTTTTAAAGGAGAATAAGATTGAATTTCCAGTAGGACAAAGTGTGGGAGAGGATTTCTTATTTAATGTTGAGTATTTACAGTATTGTAAAAAAGTAGTGTATAAATCGGATTGTTTATATCATTATTACCAAAGACAAACTTCTGTAATGAGAACGTATAATAAAAAATATACGGATCATATTTTAAATTATGAGGCAAATCTAAAAAGAATTGCTTCAAAATCAAATTATACAATATCGCAAAATGACATTTTGTATTTATATTTAAAGTGTTGGTTTGGTGTAATCAACCAGGAAACACAGAATCCAAATTCAGAAGATGGATTGAATCGTGTCAAAATGTTTATGAATCAATCTGGATTAAAGAATATTAAAATACATTATTCTGACTTAGATTCTAAATATAAGGTATATAAATGTTTGGTTAAATTTCATTTAACTATACCGATTTATAAGCTATTAAAGAAAAGAGCTTGACCCTAACGTTGCGTTAGGGTTTATTTTATATGTGTGATATAATTGATTTAATTATGGAGGTCTATTATGAAAGGTATTATTTTAGCTGGTGGTAGTGGTACTCGTTTGTATCCTTTAACTAAGGTAACTAGTAAGCAATTACTTCCTATTTATGACAAGCCAATGATTTATTATCCTATGTCTATTTTAATGCAGGCTGGGATTCGTGAGATTTTAATTATTTCAACTCCTGACGATACACCTCGTTTTCAAGAGTTATTGGGGGATGGTCATCAGTTTGGTATTGAGCTTTCTTATAAGGTTCAGCCAAGTCCAGATGGACTTGCTCAAGCGTTTATCTTGGGTGAGGAGTTTATTGGCAATGATAGTTGTGCGATGATTTTGGGTGATAATATTTTCCATGGTCATGGTTTGACAAAGCGTCTTCGTGCGGCTGCAGAAAATGAAGTTGGGGCTACCGTATTTGGTTATTATGTAGAGGATCCTGAAAGATTTGGTGTTGTAGAATTTGATTCTGAGGGTAAGGCGATTAGTTTAGAGGAAAAGCCAGCTTGTCCTAAGTCAAATTATGCGGTGACAGGATTATATTTCTACGATAATAAAGTGGTTGAGTATGCGAAGAATTTGAAACCGAGTGCTCGTGGTGAATTGGAAATCACAGATTTGAACCGTATTTATTTAGAGAATGGTGAATTGAATGTTACTTTACTTGGTGATGGATTTACTTGGTTAGATACGGGTACGCATGAGTCTTTAGTGGATGCGACAAATTTTGTGAAGACAATTGAGGAGCACCAGCATCGTAAGATTGCGTGTCTTGAAGAGATTGCGTATGACAATGGTTGGATTGGTGATGATGAATTGGCATCTACTTATGAAATTTATAAAAAGAATCAGTATGGTGCTTATTTGAAGAAGATCATGGATCGTAAGTATATTAAGTAATTGGGGGTATAGCGATGAAGGTAACGGAAACAAAGATTCCTGGCGTATTGATTATTGATACGGATGTATTTGGTGATCATAGAGGGTATTTTACGGAGACGTATTCTAAGCCTAAATATGAGAAGATGGGTATTACCGTCGATTTTGTACAGGATAATATGTCTTTTAGTGCTCAAAAGGGTACGCTTCGTGGTTTGCACTGGCAAAATCCGCCTTATGCACAGAGTAAATTGGTTTCTTGTACGAAGGGTACAGTAATTGATGTGGCTGTGGATATTCGTAAGGGAAGTCCTACATTTGGTCAATGGGTAAGTGTTGAGTTGAGTGAAGAGAATCATAGACAGTTCTTTATTCCTCAGGGATTTGCGCATGGATTCTTAACTTTAACGGATAATGTTGAATTTAGATATAAAGTCGATAATGTATACAACAAGGAATCTGAAGGTGGTATGCGTTATGATGATCCGACTTGTAATGTGGATTGGGGTTCATTATTAAATGGTATTGAGCCTGTATTGAGTGAAAAAGATCAGATTGGTCCTACTTTAGAGGAATCGAATAATCAATTTGTATATGAAGGAGAATAAAAGAATGAAAATTTTAGTAACGGGTGGTGCTGGTTTCATTGGTGGAAACTTTGTACATTATATGGTAAATAAATATCCTGAGGATATGATTGTGAACTTGGATAAATTGACGTATGCAGGTAACTTAGAGACTTGTAAGCCTGTAGAAGATAAGCCTAACTATAAGTTTATCAAGGGTGATATTGCCGATAGAGAGTTTATTTTTGACTTGTTTGAAAAAGAAAAATTTGATGTCGTTGTAAACTTTGCGGCTGAAAGTCATGTGGATCGTAGTATTGAAGATCCTGAAATCTTTGTAAAGACGAATGTAATGGGTACAACAACATTATTAGATGCTTGTGTTAAGTATGGTATTCAAAGATATCACCAAGTATCTACTGACGAAGTATATGGTGATTTACCATTAGACCGTCCTGACTTGTTCTTTACTGAAAACACTCCACTTCACACTTCAAGTCCTTATTCGAGTGCGAAGGCAAGTGCTGACTTATTTGTTCTTGCATACCACAGAACATATGGTTTGCCAGTAACAATTAGTCGTTGTTCAAATAACTATGGTCCTTATCATTTCCCAGAAAAATTAATTCCATTAATTATTTCTCGTGCATTAAATGATGAAACAATTCCAGTATATGGAACAGGTGAAAACGTACGCGACTGGTTGCATGTATATGATCACTGTGTAGCTATTGATTTAATTGTTCGTAAGGGACGTGTTGGTGAAGTTTATAATGTTGGTGGTCATAACGAAAGAACGAACTTAGAAGTTGTTAAGACTGTATTACATGCATTAAACAAACCTGAAAGCTTAATTACGTATGTAACGGATAGAAAAGGTCATGACATGCGTTATGCGATTGATCCTACGAAGTTGGAAACAGAACTTGGATGGAAACCAAAATATACATTTGATACAGGTATTCCAATGACAATCCAATGGTATTTAGACAATAAAGAATGGTGGGAAAACATCATTAGTGGTGAATACCAAAACTATTTTGAAAAGATGTATGTAGAAAAAGGAAGAGCTAAGGAATAATCTTTATGTTAAGACATGCTTTTATAATGAGCGTGCATACAAATATGGAGCAGTTACAAGTCTTAGTAACTGCTCTTCATTTTGGAGATGTTTATATTCATGTTGATAAAAAACAAGAAGCTTTATACCAAAATCTAAAAGAAACGTATAAAAACAATCCCAATGTATTCTTGGTTTCTGATAGAGTGAGTGTAAACTGGTCTGGTTTTAGTCAAGTTCAAGCAACGCTTAAATTGTTAGAATTGGTTGAATCGACTAAAAGAAAGTATGATTATATTCATTTTATAAGTGGACAGGATTTACCTTTAATGTCACATGCACAAATGGATGCGTATATTGAAAGTAAGGGTATAGATAAACAATTTGTAGAAGTAAACGATATAGATAGCTATAAATGGAGATTAACACAATATTCTTTCTTTAGAGAAAATCCAAATAATCGAAAAAAATTGTATCGATTGACTGACATAGTTCTTCGTTTAATTCAAATGCCTTTTATTCGAAGAAAAAATTTTAAAGGCTTTGAATTGTATAAAGGTTCTTCATGGTTTAGTATTACTTATGATTGTATGAAATATGTCTTATCGTACATTAATGAGAATGATTACTGTTCTAAATTTAAATATACGGCATGCCCAGATGAACATTTCTTTCAAGTACTCTTGATGAATTCAAAGTATAAAGATAAAGTATTAAAATATAATTCAAGATACATTGTCTTTGAAGGTTTGAATGCTAGTCCAAAAACATTAGGTGTTGAGGATATGGAGTATTTTATGAATGGACAATATATGTTTGCACGTAAATTTGATATGAATAAAGATAGACAAGTAATTAGTAAAGTATTAGATAGGGGTTAAAATGAAAAACATCTATATTGTTTTTGATAAATTACATTCAAATGAAGCTGGTGGACTTGTTTCAGCATATGCATCATTAATACAATTATTAAAAGATGACTATACAATTAAGGTTATTAGTATCATTAATTCTAATCTTACTAGACATGATATGTTTTCGGATTGTGAAATCGTAAATGTTTCAAAACACGATTTCTTTCCTAGGATGGAAATTATATCAGATAGTTTGAAAAGTTTTAAGCTGCTTTTATTGTTGAAAGAGTTATTTAAATTGTTATGTTATTTCTGTTATATACCCATATCACGTATTAAAATGAGAAATATATTCTCTTCAGATGATATTATTATCGTGTCTTCTCCTGCAGCAGGAATGTTCATGAGTTCAAAGAATCGATTTATATTGGAAATACATACAAAGTTTGAGTATTTTTGGGGAACTAATAAATTAGGAAGACTTCAAAGTAAATTGATGTCAAAACCATACATCACTGTTTTTAGAACAAAGTCTGATATGGAAAAAGCAAGTAAATATTTTAACTCTACATATTCTTATAACTTTATTAATAAAGAACTTTTCAATGATACGGTAAGTATTGGTGAAAAGATAAGAAAACATAAAATTATCTATATGGGACGATTTGGAAAAGAAAAGAATCTTCCGAAAATGATTGAGTGTGCAAAGCAATTGAAGAAACAGATTCCTGATTTTACTCTCGATATGTATGGTACAGGGGTTTTAGTAGATGATATTGCAAGATTAATTGAAGATAATGCCTTAAGTGAAAATGTTCATTTATGCGGCTTTTGCAATGATAAAAATATTTTCGATAACTATTCTTTATTATGGCTTACCTCAGATTTTGAAGGAATGAGTATGACAATTATTGAAGCTAAGGCAAAAGGTGTACCTACCATTTCAACAAACTGGGGCGATGGAGTCTTTGAAGTGATTCATGATGAAGAAGATGGTTTTGTAGAAAACACGGTTGAAGATATTGTGGATCGAACGGTTGAATTAATGAATGATAAAGAATTGTTAATAAACATTTCAAAAAATGCACTTAAAAACTTTGACGAGTTTAGTAAAGAGAATGCATATAAGAGATGGATTGAATTATTGAAAAGATTTGAAGGAGAATTAGAATGAAAGTTTTTGTGACAGGTGTGGCCGGACAATTAGGTCATGATGTAATGAATGAATTGGCTTCTAGAGGATATGTGGGAGTAGGTACAGACTTAGCTGAAACCTATAGTGGTATTCAGGATGGTTCTTATGTTACTAATGCTGAATATGTATCTTTGGATATCACAAATTCAGAGGCTGTAATGAATACAATTAAAAGTGTTAATCCAGATGTGGTTGTACACTGTGCAGCATGGACGGCGGTAGACTTAGCTGAAGATGAAGATAAACAGGCTAAGGTTAAAGCTATTAATGTGGATGGTACACAAAATATTGCGAATGCATGTAAAGAAGTAGATGCGAAGATGGTTTATATTTCTACAGACTATGTATTTGATGGACAAGGAACAAAGCCTTGGCAACCGGATTGTAAAGATTATAAGCCATTGAATGTATATGGTCAGACTAAGCTAGGTGGAGAATTAGCTGTTTCAAATACGTTATCTAAATATTTCATTGTTCGTATTGCGTGGGTATTTGGAAAGAATGGAAATAACTTCATTAAAACGATGTTAAATGTGGGAAAAAAATTTGATACATTACGAGTTGTAAATGATCAAATTGGTACGCCAACCTATACATTTGATTTAGCACGATTATTAGTTGATATGTTTGAAACCGATAAATATGGCTATTATCATGCAACAAATGAAGGCGGATATATCAGCTGGTATGATTTTGCGTGTGAAATCTTTAAACAGGCTGGATATACTACAAAAGTAAATCCTGTAACAACAGAAGAATATGGTTTATCAAAGGCGGCTCGTCCATTTAATTCTCGTTTAGATAAATCTAAACTCGTAGAAAATGGATTTAAACCATTACCTACTTGGCAGGATGCACTAGCCAGATATTTAAAAGAACTTGCTTAATATACATATGTATATTGAGCTTTTATTTTTCATTGAATGCATTAGTAACGTTTGATAATTGTAACGCTACCACTATCGGTATAAAATAGGACCTAGGAAGCTAACTATATAAAATTCAAGTATTTTTTATGAAAAAGTTTGAAAATACA
>ERZ857840.494-NODE-494-length-57793-cov-59.641311_pt1 | contig 57793 bp, 104 predicted proteins | sample MGYA00519760_ERZ857840 | MGnify/ENA primary metagenome ERZ857840 (study PRJEB31778, sample SAMEA3449371) | human gut metagenome | biome: human gut; feature: human-associated habitat; material: faeces | place: United Kingdom | collected 2010/2012 ... | reverse complement strand
CTTAAAATTTGTCAACACTTTTTTTTAAAATGTCCTTGACATTGGGTCCACTTTATTTTGTATTGGCATACTTTTTTTATTTTTCTTTAATTATAAAATTCTTAGCATTTACTATATCTGCGGTTGCTAAAACAGTAAGTTGTTTTGTTTCACCAGGTTCTAAATCAGTTAAAATTGTATCAAGAGTTGCTATTTCAGTATCATCGCTACCAATAATACTTAAAGTAATTATTTCTTTTTCGTGTTTTATTTCTCCAATATTTTTAACATCTGCTACTAATACACTATTTCCGTTTTGAGAAGTAAATTTAATATTAGACATTTCAACATTGTTATATATTTTAGTTTTTGCTAAATCTTCATTATTATTTACTTTAACATCACTTCCTATTTTTTCAAAAGAAGTAACATAATCTTCAAGTTGAGTATTATTTTCACTAGCTTTTTGTTGTTCTAATTTATTTTTATTAGAACTTTTTATACATAAAACAACAATCATAATTAAAATTAAAAAGCCAATTACTGTAAATATGAATTTTTTTTCTATATCTGTCATTTGTATATCATCCTTCCTTAAATATTACTTCTAATATAGGCTATCACAACTTATCTTTTTAGTCAAGAATTTAAAAGGAAATCATAACAAAAAATCGTGAAAAGTTCTCCTTGACAAATCTTAAGCATACTGATAATATTAAAAAAGAAAAATAGCTTATTTTTGGAGGCAAGATGCTGTTATATCCTAGATTATATTTAGAAAGTGTAAAACAAATAACAATTCAAATGTTAGAGCAAAATAACATAAAAGGACTTATATTAGATGTAGACAATACTTTAATAGATTTTGACAAAAACATGCCAGAAGGCATAAAGGAATGGGCATATAACATGAAAGAAAATGGCATAAAATTGTGTATTGTTTCTAATTCTAATCATAAAGAAAAAGTTGAAAATACAGCAAAAAAGATAGAGGTTCCATATATATTTTTTGCTAAAAAACCATGTATAAAAGGATTAAATAAAGCAAAAAAAATAATGAATCTAACAAATGAAGCAATAGCAGTTGTGGGAGATCAAATATTTACAGATGTAATAGGAGCCAATAGAGCAAAAATGTTTCCAATATTGGTCAAGCCAATTAATGAAAAAGATATTTGGATTACAAAATTCAAAAGACCAATTGAAAATAAGATTATACAAAGATATTTAAAGAAAAACAAAGGAGAAAAAAATGTACATCAATGATACACACATATTAATTTATGTAATATTTGGAATAATAGGATTTATATCAGGTCAATTTATAGATTGGTGCAATAAACGTATGCCAGAATATAAAAAAGTTTTCTCAAAAGATTTTTTTATAGAATATAAAAAAATACTTAAACCAAACTATATATTAATGAGTATAACAGCTATTATGTTTGTTGGACTAGTATATTTTTTTGGAGTAAGTATAGATTTATTCAAATATGCACTACTTGTACCAATGCTATTAATAGCATTTTGTATTGATTTAAAACTTCAAATTATTCCAAATAGGCTAACACTTAGTTTATTTGAAACTGGATTAGCTTTTACATTTATTGAGGTCATTTCAAATACAGGATTAGGTCTTAATGTACTTACAAACAACCTATTAGGAATGATAATAGGTGGAGGAATATTTTTACTTATTACTGTAATAGGAGGATTTATTGCTGGAAAAGAAGCAATGGGATTTGGAGATGTAAAACTAATGGGAGCATTAGGATTATTCTTAGGAAGAGACAATATTATTATTGTTGCTGTTTTATCATTTCTACTAGCTGCAATTATAAGTATTGCAATACTTATAAGCAAGAAAAAAGGAGCTAATGAATACATTCCATTTGGACCATTTATTGTTGCTAGCACCTTAATTGCTATATTTATACCAGCGGATATATTACAGAATATAGTGTGGAAAATATTTACTTTAGGACTTGCAAAATAAAATAAGGTAAATAGTGGGTGATTTTATGAATGAAAAAATAAAATGTCTAAGAGAACAACTTCGAGGATTAGATATACAAGGGATGATTGTATCTAATCCAGTCAATATTAGATACTTAACAGGTATTAGCGCTGAGGGAGTATTGCTCATAACACGTAAAGAAAATTATTATATTACAGATGCAAGATATATTGAAGAAGTACAGTCAACTATTACAATAGACGACGAAATTATAGTATATAATTACACTGATATTAGTGAATATGACTATGAAAACTTTTTTTCATTCTGTGAAAATGTTGGATTTGAAGAAAATTATGTTACTTATGCAACATATAAAAATTACATGCACAAATATAAAGCAAATCATTTAGAAGAAACAGAAAATATAATTGAAAAGCAAAGATTTATAAAAGATAATAACGAAATAGAATTACTAAAAAAAGCATGCGAAATTACAGATAAGTGTTTTGAACATTTAGTAGAATATATAAAAGTTGGAATGACGGAAAAACAAATAGCACTTGAAATAGAAAAATTTTTTACTGAGAACGGAGCAGAAGGTTTAGCTTTTGAAACGATTGTAGCTTCAGGACCAAATTCATCTAAACCTCATGCGAAAACTACAGAAAGAAAAATTGATTTAGGAGATCCAATTACAATAGATTTTGGATGTAAATATAAAGGATACTGCTCAGATATGACAAGAACTGTATTTGCTGGGTTTGTTCCTGGAAAAATAAGAGGAATATATAATCTAGTGCTAAAAAATCAATTACAAACAGAAAAAGACATGAAGGATGGAGCAAATATCAGGATATTAGCAAGAAATGTAGAAAATGATTTTAAATTAAATGGATATAGCTTAGTACATGCACTAGGACATGGTGTTGGACTGGATATACATGAAGCACCAATTGTGAGTTATAAAAATGATAATACATTTAAAGAAAATATGGTAGTTACAAATGAGCCAGGAATATATATTCCTGGAGAATTTGGAGTAAGAATTGAAGATACTACTTTAATTACAAAATCTGGTTGCATAAATTTAACGAAATCTGATAAAAATTATATTATAGTAGATAAAGCAAAATAAAAAGCTTGATTTTAAGGCAAATAAGGTGTATAATATAAAGGCTTTGAAAAAAATTAATAAGTAATAAAAATAAATGAATTTTGAAAGGGGAAATTGAACATGGCAGATGTATATATGGCAGGAGATTTTAGAAATGGAACAACATTTGAAATGGATGGAAATGTATTTAAAGTAGTAGAGTTCCAACATGTAAAACCAGGAAAGGGATCAGCATTTGTTAGAACAAAATTAAAAAATGTAATTTCAGGAGCAGTTATTGAAAAAACATTTAATCCATCAGATAAATATGCAGCAGCTCAAATAGAAAAAAGAGAAATGCAATATTTATATAATGATAGTGATATATATTATTTCATGGATAATGAAACTTATGAGCAATTACCATTAAATAAAGAACAACTTGGAGACAGCTTAAAATTCCTAAAGGAAAATATGAATGTAAAAATATTATCTTATAAAGGAAATGTATTTTCAGTTGAGCCACCAATGTTTGTTGAATTAGAAGTTACATATACAGAACCAGGATTTGCAGGAAATACAACTACAACTTCTGGAAAACCAGCAACACTAGAAAACGGTTATGAAATTTCAGTTCCAATGTTTATAAATATTGGAGATGTTATCCGTATAGATACTAGAACTGGTGAATATATGGAAAGAGTATAGTTTGAAAGGATAAAACCAATGTCAGATTTAAAAAATCATTATCAATCAATATTAGCAGAATTAGATAATCATTTTCAAGATAAAGAAGAAAAAGCTTTTGTTTTAAATAAATTTCAAGAATTGTCTATGATGTTTATGGATGTTATAGATAGATTAACATTTTTAACAGATATAAGAGTAAAAGAAGTTGAAGAAAAACAAAAAGTAATAGAAGATAGAATTGAAATAGTAAAAAAAGCAGTTGATGGAATTGAAAATGATATATATGAGGATGATGAACCTTATGAATTTGAAATTTCATGTCCATATTGCAATAATGAATTTGTAGCAGATATAAATAGCGAAGAAAATACAGAAATTGAATGTCCAGAATGCCATAATATAATTGAGTTAGACTGGAATGAAGAAGAATGCGGTGGGTGTTGTTCAGGTTGTGACGGATGTGAAGAGGGTCATGACAGTGAACATGATGAAGACAATAATGATGAAGATATGTAAAAAATAAGCCTAAGGGCTTATTTTTTTATAACATTAGTATGTGCCATATTTGTGAAGTTTTTTTAGTATTCAAACAAACTTAAAGGATCAATGTATTTGTCATTTATCCTAATCCCTAAATGAAGATGAGGACCTGTAGTAGCTCCATTTGTTGGATTGCCATTTTCATCTTTATATTGATTTCCGTTTAACTCCATAAACATTCTTAGGACCTACATTGCCAATAACTTGACCTTTTAGAACATAGTCCCCAACTTTAACAATATAATTAGGTGAAACGTGACAATAAGTAATTTTCATATTTTCATTTGTTAAAGTAATAGTATAGCCACCTCCGCCTAGAAAGTCAGCAAAAGTAATTGTTCCATCGCATATAGCAATAAATTTACTACCTTCTGGAGCACCAATGTCGATTCCTGCATGATATGAAGTTGCTCCAGCAGTTGGTAAACCTCTATAACCAAAATATGATGTTATGTAAGTATAGCCAGGAGATGGCCATACATATTGTTCATTTTCATTAAAAGGGTAAAATTCTAAACCGAAGTATTTTGGAGCTAAAAAAGCAAGAAATAAATAATATGAGTATAAAAATAAAAGTAAATAAATAATAAAACGGTTTAAAAAAACTACTAGACATAGATACCTCCAATTCTAGTAGCCCCCAATTTATTAAATAATAAAAATTAAATGTTATATTATTATTTTTTAAAAGCAAAAAATTTACTAATAAAGAAATTTAAAATAATAACAATTACAGTAATAACACATTTATTTATTAAAAAGCCTGTGTTATCTCCAAAGTTATAAAATGCATGAAATACGTCATTTAATAAGAATACACCTACAATTTCAACAACCATTGTAAAAGCTCTTCCTAAAATGAATTTAAAAAATTCAATCCATTTTTCTTTAGCTGTATTTGCATGAGATTCAAAGACCCATTTACGATTAGTAAAATATGCAAAAATAATACAAGCAATAATTCCAATTGTACTTGCAATATTTGTCTCTACATGAAAGAATGCTTTTAGAATATAAGATACGGTAATATTTACGACTGTAGTTAATACACCAAATATAGTATAAAAAATAACTTCTCTATTTAATATTTTTTTTAATTTTTCCATTTTTCCTCCCACCTTTAAGTGTAATTATTATACAGTAATAAAAATAAAATATCAAGAAAAAAGAAAAGAAGTTAATTATAATTAACCTCTTTTTATGGCAGGGGTAGAAGGATTCGAACCCTCACAGGCGGTTTTGGAGACCGATGTGCTACCATTAACACTATACCCCTAAATATTTAATACCCTATAATATTAGCATAAAATAAAATAATACGCAAGGCTTTTAATAAAAAAAATAAAAAACCTCTCATAATTGAGAGGCTTTTTATTAATTGGTGGAGATGAGGAGAGTCGAACTCCTGTCCAATATTCTTTCCATACCAACTTCTCCGAGTGCAGTTTATTGTAAAGATTCCCTAAATAATAACACAACAAACAAATTTACTAAAAAGGTAGTTATTTAAAAATACCCATTATTTCCATAACTAAAAATAATTTTGTTTCCCACTAATTTGACACCTTAATCTTTAAGCGTGGGCACATAAAGTAAGATGACGCGCCTTTAATTAGGCAGCGTATGCTAATTCTCTATTATCAGCGTTTATTTTTAATTTCTCACATTATTAAAGTGGCCAAGTGAGAATCCACTACTCGCTATCAATACTTCTAGGATACTGTCGAAACCAAATACATCCCCAAATGAAATACAATATATATTATACAATAAATAATAAAAAATAACAATATTTTGTGTGTTAAATTTTATGACTGACTGAATTATATGGCAAAAATAATAGAAATAAAAATAATTGATTTTGGAGTCTAGCTTTGATAAAATATTGTGTAGAAAGAGGTAGTAAAATGATCGATTTAAAACAAAGTGTACAATATGTAAAAAGTGTAGGACCAGCTAAAGTATCATTACTAAACAATTTAAATATATTTACATTAGAAGATTTACTTACATATTTTCCAAGAGATTATGAAGACAGAAGTAAAACCAAAAGCATAGCAGACTTAATCAATGGAGAAGAAGTTACAATTGAAGCAAAAGTAGTATCAGAAATAAATATAAATAGAATTCGTAAAAATATGACAGTATTAAAAACTATAGTTGAAGATAATACAGGTAGATGTACAATAACATGGTTTAATCAAACATATATTAAACAGCATATAAAAAAAGGAGAAACATATAAATTCTTTGGAAAAGCAATAAATGAATTTAATCACTTTGAAATGAGAAATCCTGTATTTGACAAAATTGACTCATCAAAAAACACAGGAAAAATAATGCCGGTATATCCAACTACATACAAATTGTCACAAACAGCTATAAGGCAAGCAATAGAAAATGCATTAAATATGACAAAAGGAAAGCTAGAAGAAACTTTACCTGATTACCTTTTAAAAGAATATAATTTGTTAGATTTACAAAATAGTTTAGAACAAATACATTTTCCAACAGATGCAGAGCATAGAATGCAAGCAAGAAAACGATTAGTATTTGAAGAACTCCTAACAATGCAACTTGCATTATTAGAATTGAAGGGAAGTAGTGAGAAAAGTAAAGGAATTGTATTTGACAAAAATGCAAAAATGTCAGATGTAATAAATACATTGCCATTTAAACTGACAAAAGCGCAACTTAGAGTATTAGCTGAAATTGATTCAGACATGGAATCAGAAAAGACTATGAATAGATTACTTCAAGGAGATGTAGGCTCTGGTAAAACAGTTGTAAGTATTATATCTGCATATAAGGCAGTAAAATCAGGCTATCAAGTAGCAATAATGGCACCAACAGCAATACTTGCAACACAGCACATGGAGGAATTTAGTAAAATATTAGCTCCTTTAGGAATAAAATGCGAACTTTTATTAGGCGCAACAACAGCAAAAAACAAAAAAGATATATTAGAAAGACTACAAAATGGAGAAATTAATGTGCTAATTGGTACACATGCCTTAATAACAGAAAATGTTACATTTAAAAATTTAGGTTTAGTAGTAACAGATGAGCAACATAGATTTGGAGTAAAACAAAGAACTGCAATTGCAGCAAAAGGAAATAATCCGGATATATTAGTAATGACAGCAACTCCAATTCCAAGAACATTAGCATTAATATTATATGGAGATTTGGATATATCAATAATTGATGAGCTTCCACCAAACAGAAAGAAAATAGAAACCTATGCTGTGACAAAGCAAATGGAAGAAAGAATAAACAAATTTATAAAAAAGAATATTGATGAAGGAAGACAAATATATGTTGTTTGTCCATTAGTTGAAGAAAAAGAGGAAGAAGATGAAAATACAAAAGAGTTAAGAGCTGTAAAAGAATGGACTAAAATATATAAAGAGCAAATTTTTCCAGAATACAGAGTAGAATGTGTGTATGGAAAAATGAAACCAAAAGAAAAAGATGAAATAATGAAAAAATTTAAAGAAGGAGAAATAGATATATTAGTATCTACTACAGTAATAGAAGTTGGAGTAAATGTACCAAATGCCAATATTATGGTAGTAGAAAATGCAGATAGATTTGGGTTAGCACAACTTCATCAACTAAGAGGAAGAGTAGGAAGAGGACAATATCAATCATATTGTGTGCTAAAATATAATAGCAAATGTTCACAAGTAGGAAAAGAAAGAATGAAAACAATGCAAGAAACAAATGATGGATTTGTTATTGCAGAAAAAGACTTAGAACTAAGAGGAACAGGAGAATTTTTTGGAACAAAGCAACATGGAATTCCAGAATTTAAAATAGCAAATTTATTTGTTGATATGCCAATGTTAAAATCTGTACAAAGTGTAGCTTTAAAAATTGAAAGTGAAGATAAGGGATTAACACAACAAAAAAATGAAAGATTAAGAAAAATTGTAGACAATAAATTAAAACAAAGTGTTTCCTTGTAATTAAGCCTAAAATATTGACATTTACATAAAAAAGCAATATTATATATACTGTATAAATCAAGAAAGGAGTAGCCTATGTACAATCAAATGTTAACATCAAAAAAAGGTGGGGAATTAATAAGCTTTAAAGTAAACGGTGAAGAAAAAATACATCAAGGTGAACAATGCATGGATGAAAATGGCAAAATATATTGGAAAAGACATTCACCAGTATTATTCCCTATAGTAGGCAAACTAAAGAAAAATCAAACATTGATAGGTGGAAGAACGTATGAACTAATGCAACATGGATTTGCAAGAGATTTAGACTTTGAACCAATAACTAAATTGGATCACTTTCATTCTTATGTTTTAAAGAGTAATAAATATACATTAACAAGATACCCTTATGAATTTGAGTTATATAATACATATCGTACTGAGGAAAATAAACTTACTACAATATATAGAGTAGTAAATACAGGACTAATTAATTTACCATTTGGAATAGGTGGACATCCAGCATTTAAAATAGATATACAAGAATTAAGAAAAGGCAATTATTACCTAGAATTTGAAGAGGATGAAGAAAAAATTCATTTTTTATATTTAGTAGATGGATTAGTTGGAATAGACTATGCAAAAGATAGAATAGTTGATAAAAGAAAAATTTTAATAGATTTACATACTTTTGACAATGATGCACTAATCATGAAAGGAATTACATCAAATAAAATTAGTTTGAAAAATAAAGCAAGTGGAAAAACATTACTTACTATGGATTTTACAGGTTTTCCTTATTTGGCAATCTGGTCAAAACCAAATGCACCTTTTATATGTATAGAACCATGGTATTCAACAGCAGATAATGTAAAAAGTACAGGAGTATTCACACAAAAGCAAGATATTATTTCATTGAAACCAAATACATTATTTGAGTGCAAATATACTGTAGAATTCTTTTAAAAATAGCTAAAACTTTTTTAGGCTTGTGGAAGGAATAAAATAAATATGGAAAAGATTATTTTAATAATGATTGGATTAATTATAGCAACAATTGGAGTAATGTGCGTTTTTGATGCAAGAATAATAACTAAAAAAATATTTGGATTTGGAGATCAAAATGAAGGATCAGCAGGGTTAAAAATATTTGGATTTTTATTTTCTATAGCAGGAACATTAATTATATATTTTAACATATAATTATAAAAAAACTATTGCAATTTTTTTGAAAGTGTAGTAACATCTTTCGAAAGAGGTACAAAAAATGACAAATTTTTTAGAAAATAAAATGAAATTATCTAAAACAAAGCAAGCAATTCAAGCAATTGCTGTTTTTACAATTTCTATTTTTTCTAATATATATTTTTTAAAAATTAAAAACACTAAAATTATTTATTAGTGTTTTTTTTGTACCTAAAATTAGAAGGAGGATTTTTTATGAATGAAAGCAAAATGATTTTAGACGTGAATGAAAAGCCATCGATTGGCAAATGGATTATATTGGCAATTCAACATGTTTTTGCAATGTTTGGAGCAACAATTTTGGTACCAATATTAGTTAATTCAGCAGCAGGAGAAACAGTACTTACAATACCAGTTGCACTTGTTACATCAGGAATAGGAACATTAATTTACATATTATGCACAAAAGGAAAATCACCAGTATATTTAGGAAGTTCTTTTGCATTTATTACTCCAATGGTAGCAGCATTTTTAAAAGGTGGAATATCTGGAACAATGACAGGAATTATGGCAGTTGGATTAATTTATGTAATAGTAGCAACAATTATACACTTTACAGGAAAAGGATGGCTTGATAAATTGTTGCCACCTATTGTTATTGGACCTATGATTATGATTATAGGGTTAGGGTTAGCCCCAAGTGCTATAACGCAAATAGGATTATCATCAGGAACAACATTTGAATGGAAAGGCGTATTAATAGCAACTGTATCATTTTTAGTAACAGCAATTGTAATGACAAAAGCAAAAGGATTTTTGAAAATAATTCCATTTTTAGTCGGAATTGTAAGTGGATATGTATTATCAATATGTTTAGGACTAGTAGACTTTACACAAGTGGCAGAAGCAGATTTCTTTAGTTTACCTAATTTTGTATTACCATTTAAAGATTATGCTTTAAACTTTGGAACAATATTAACAATTGCACCAATTGCATTAGTAACAATGGCAGAGCATATTGGAGATCACACAGCATTAAGTACAATTATAAATAAAGATTTATTAAAAAATCCTGGATTAGATAAGACTTTACTTGGGGATGGTATAGCAACATTTGTGGCAGGAGCACTAGGTGGACCAGCTAATACTACTTACGGAGAAAATACATCTGTTGTTGGAATGACTAAAATTGCATCTGTTTGGGTAATTGGGCTAGCAGCAATTATTGCAATATGCTTAGGCTTTCTAGGAAAATTTACAGCAGTAGTTTCAAGCATACCACAACCAGTATTAGGAGGAGTATCATTACTTTTATATGGATTTATATCAGTAAATGGTTTAAAAGTTCTTGTTCAAAAACAAATGGACTTTGAAGATCCTAAAAATGTAGTAGTTGCATCAACAATGCTAGTATTAGGACTAGGAGGAGCTGCAATATCAATTGTAAATGGAGACTTTTCAATTACAATTTCAGGAATGAGCTTGGCAGCGGTAGTTGGAATATTGTTAAATCTTTGTATACCAAATAATAAAGAAGAAAAAAAGAAAATAGAATCAGCAGATGCAAAAAAAGAAAAAGAAACAATAAAAGTATAATAAGGAAAGAAGGTAGATTTTATGCAAGCAAAAGAATTAAAACATCCGCTAATAGAACATAAATTAGCAATATTAAGGGATAAAAAAACAGGAACAAAAGAATTTAGAGAATTAACTAGTGAAGTAGCAATGTTCTTATGTTATGAAGCTATGGAAGAAGCGGAACTAGAAGAAGTTGAGATTGAAACACCAATTACTAAATTAAAAACAGGAAAACTAAATGAAGACAAATATGCATTTGTTCCAATTCTAAGAGCTGGAATGGGAATGCTAGAAGGAATAACAAGAGTAATACCAAATGCTAAAATTGGTCATATTGGAATGTATAGAGACGAAGAAACTTTTGAACCAGTAAATTATTTCTTTAAAGTTCCAAAACATATTGAAGATAAAGAAGTAATTATATTAGACCCAATGCTTGCAACAGGAGGCTCAGCAGTTGATGCAATAGAGCTATTAAAAAGTAAAGGTGTTAAAAAAATGAAGTTCTTATGCATAATTGCAGCACCAGAAGGATTAGAAAGAGTTCAAAAAGAACATCCAGACGTGCAAATATATTGTGCACATATTGATGACCATTTAAATGAAAATAAATATATTGTGCCTGGATTAGGAGATGCAGGAGACAGAATATTTGGAACAAAATAAAAAATAAACCAGTTTGTATAAATCAAACTGGTTTTTTATTGATAGGATTGTGTATTTTTTGTGAATTGGTTGATTAAAACTTTTTTTAAATATATAATAGCCTTGTAATAAAAAATTATTATTTTGAAGGGAGAAAATATAATGAAAATTACAAAAGTGGAAGGATTAGCAAATATTGCAAATGACATTAGAATAGAAATTATTGAACAAATATATAATGCTTCTTCAGGACATCCGGGAGGCTCGTTATCGTGTGCTGATATTTTGGCAGTTCTATATTTTAATCAAATGAATATAGATCCTGAAAACCCAAAGGCAAAAGAAAGAGATAGGTTTGTGTTATCAAAAGGGCATTGTGCACCAGCACTTTATGCAACACTAGCAAGAAAGGGATACTTTGATAAGGAGTTGTTAAAAGGATTCAGAAAAGTAGAAAGCAATTTACAAGGTCATCCTGACATGAAAAAAATACCAGGAGTTGACATGTCAACAGGTTCATTAGGACAAGGACTTTCTGCAGCAGTTGGTATGGCTATAAGCTCAAAAATAGAACATGAAGGATATAGAGTATATTGCTTACTTGGAGATGGAGAAATTGAGGAAGGACAAGTATGGGAAGCTGCAATGTCTGCAAGTAAAAACAAGCTAGATAATTTATGTGCGATTGTAGACTATAATACTTTACAAATAGATGGAAACGTTGAAGAAGTAGCAGGTCTAATAGATATAAAAGAAAAATTTGAAAGTTTTGGGTTTAATGTTATTGAAGTAAATGGACATGATATAGATGCTTTAATAAATGCATTTAACATTGCAAAACATCAAAAAGAAATGCCAAGTGTTATAATAGCTCACACAATTAAAGGTAAAGGAGTTTCTTTTATGGAAGGAAAGGCAGAATGGCATGGAAAAGCTCCAAATCAAGAACAATATGAGCAGGCTATTAATGAGCTTAAACTTCAACATATTATAGGTTAATTTGAAATATAATCAGCATCTTGCTTCGTTGATGTGCATTAAAAACGCAGTTACAACCAATAGGTTGCGCCTTTGCCTTTTTAATACACATCGCCTTGCAATATACTAATTCTATTTTAAATTAAAAATTAAATTCTATATAAAGGAGATATATGAATATGGATTTAGATAATAAAATTGCTACTCGTGAGAGCTTTGGAAAAGCTTTAGTAGAGTTAGGAAAAGAAAATAAAGATGTGATTGTCTTAACAGCAGATTTGGCTGGCGCAACTAAAACCAGTCTTTTTGAAAAAGAGTTTCCAGATAGATTTATAAATGTAGGAATAGCAGAACAGAATTTGATAGGAATATCTGCAGGTTTAGCTACAACTGGAAAAATTCCTTTTGCAAGTACATTTGCAATGTTTGCAGCAGGTAGAGCTTATGATCAAATTAGAAATAGTGTTGCATATCCAAAACTTAATGTAAAAATATGTGGAACACATGCAGGAGTTACTGTTGGGGAAGATGGCGCAACACATCAAATGCTTGAAGATTTAAGTTTGATGAGAAGTATTCCAAACATGACAGTCTTATGTCCTTCAGATGATACTCAAACAAAATGGGCAATAAAAGAAATGGCAAAGTTTGATGGGCCAGTATATATAAGATTAGCAAGAGTTGCTACACCTATTATATATGATGAAAATCAAAAATTTGAAATAGGTAAAATGGTTCAAATTGGTGATGGTACAGATGCAACTATATTTGCAACAGGTGTTGAAGTTGCAGAAACATTAAAAGCTAAGGAAGAACTTGAAAAAGAAAATATAAATATTCGTGTAGTTGATGTACATACAATAAAACCAATTGACAGAGAAATGATAGTAAAATGTGCAAAAGAAACTAAAAAAATAATTACTATTGAAGATCATAGTATAATAGGTGGGTTAGGCACAGCTATTTGTGAAGTTTTATCAGAAGAATATCCAACAAAAGTAATAAGAATGGGAATGAATGACAAGTTTGGAAAGTCTGGTAAAGCAGAACAATTATTAAAGTACTTTAAATTAGATAGTCAAGCCATTATTGAAAAAGTAAAAGAATAATTGTGAATTTTTTGTGAATTTTAATAAAAACAAGAAATGATAAGAAAAGCAGAATAATTGCATGTTTAAGGCAAAATTATTCTGCTTTTTTCCAGAAAAAACTATTGCAAATAATAGCTTTTATTGTTATGATAAAGGAGAGTATGAAAGAAGATGTCTAATCTTAGTTAGGAGTTATTCAAATGATAGAATTTAGAAATGTCAGCAAAACATACAATACAGGAACAGAGGCAGTACACAATGCTAATTTTGTGATTGAAAAAGGAGAATTTGCATTTTTAGTAGGAAGCTCTGGATCAGGAAAATCTACTTTAATTAAATTGATATTAAAAGAAGAGGAACCAACTAAAGGAAATATTATTATAAATGGAAAAGATACAACATTTTTAAAACCAAAAAGAATTCCATTTTTAAGAAGAAGCATGGGAGTTGTGTTCCAAGACTTCAGACTTTTACCAGATAGAACAGTATATGATAATGTAGCTTATGCAATGTATATTGTAAGAGCAACACCAAAACATATTAGAAGACAAGTACCAATGATACTATCTTTAGTAGGATTAAGTAATAAAGCTAAAATGTATCCAAATGAACTATCAGGAGGAGAACAACAAAGAGTTGCTTTAGCGAGAGCTTTAGTAAATAACCCATCTATGCTAATTGCAGATGAACCTACTGGAAATCTAGACCCTGAAACTGCATGGGATATTATGGCACTTTTAGAAGACATTAATAAAAGAGGAACAACAGTTGTTGTTGCAACACATGCAAGAGATATTGTAGACAAAATGAAAAAAAGAGTTATACAAATAGAAGAAGGCAACATTATAAGAGATGATAAGAGGGGTGGATATAGTAGTGAGATATAGTATTTTTGGATATTTATTAGGTGAAGGTTTTAGAAATGTATTTAAAAATAAAAAATCTACAATAGCATCATTAGTTATAATGTGTGCAACAATGTTTATATTTGGACTTTTCTTTGCGGTAGGTCAAAATGTAAATCATATTACTAAAACAATTGAAGAACAACAAGGAATGGAAGTTTTTATTTATGATGAAGCAACAGAAGAACAAAGAACAGAATTAAAGAATAAAATAAGAAGTATTCCTTATGTAAATACAATAGAAGAAAAATCAAAAGAACAAGCATTAGAAGAAATGAAAAAAATGTTTAAAGATAAAAAGTTCTTATGGGCTACTTATGATGGAGAAAACAATCCATTTAAAGCATCTTTTGTTGTTACACTAACAGACTTAACAAAAGCTGAGGAAGTTAAAACAGAAATAGCAGATAGCACTGAAGTAGTATCAAATATAGAAGTTAGAACAGATACAATTAATGCTTTAATAAAAATAGCAGATGGAATAAACATAATAACAACTGTAATTTTAATTATTCTAGTATTAATTTCTATATTTATAATAACAAATACCATAAAGTTAACTGTACATGCTAGAAGAAAAGAAATATCAATTATGAAATATGTTGGAGCGACAAACAGTTTTATTAGGTGGCCTTTTATGGTAGAGGGTATGTTAATAGGATTAATATCAGTATTAATTTCATTATTAATATTATCAGTTATATATAACGCAGTAATAGCACAAATACAACAATCATTGATAAATGGAATGATAAATATACCATTATTAACATTCCAGGAATTATTTAAGACTTTATTAACTGTATACTTAGTATTAGGACTTGGAGTTGGAGCTTTAGGTAGTGCAATTTCAATGAAAAAATATTTAGAGGTATAAAGGAGAAAATAAATATGAAAAGAAAAATTATATCTATATTATTAGTGGTAATACTACTGCAGTCAATGATATTTACAGTATTTGCAACAACACAATCTGATTTAAACAATGCAAAGGACAAGCTAAGTGAAGCAACTAAAAACAAGAAAGCAGTTACAGCAGAAAAAGAAACTGTTTTAAATGAAATTGAGGAACTTGAGGATCAAATTGCAGAGTATGAGGCAGACATAAAAAGCTTAAATAATAAGATAAACAAAATGGAAAAGAACATAAAAGAAAAAAACAAAGAAATTGAAGCATTACAAAAAGATTATGATGAAAAACAAAAATTACTAGAAGAAAGACTAGTTGCAATATATGAACAAGGAAGAATAACATTTTTAGATGTTTTACTTGCTTCAGAAAATATATGGGACTATATTTCTATGAGCTCAAAAGTCCAACAATTAACAGAGGCAGATAGTGAGCAAATGGACAAGGTCGAAGCTCAGAAAAATGAAGTTGAAAATGCTAAAAATGAACTTGAAAAACAAAAAAAAGAATTAAATGAAAGCAAAAAGGAAGTACAAAATAAACAAACTCAAATAAAAACAACTAAAGCAAAAAAAGAAGCAAAAGCTGAAACATTAACTTCAGAACAGAAAAAATTACAAACTCAAATTAACAACTATAATAAAGAAATTCAAAAATTAGAAGAAGAACTTGCAAAATCAGCAAATGATTATAATGGCTCATATACAGGAAAGTTTGCTGGAACATTGAGCTGGCCACTTTCAAAATCATCACCTGGTTATAACTGGATTACATCATATTTTGGAGGAAGAGTTGCACCAGTTGCAGGAGCAACATCAGATCACAGAGCAATAGATATAGGTGTACCTACAGGAACACCAGTATTGTCAGCAGGAAATGGTATTGTAATTTCTACAGGATATAATAGTGCAAGAGGATATTTTATAATAATAAAACATGCAGACAATTTATATACTTTATATCAACATTTAAGTGTAATATTGGTTTCAAGAGGAAAAACTGTATCAACAGGTACTAAAATAGCAAAAAGTGGAAGCACTGGAATCGGATCTGGACCACACTTACATTTTGAGGTTAGAACAAGTCAATACTATGGCAGTGAGGTTAATCCTCTTGACTATTGTCACTGGTAAAATTTAAAAATAAGAAAAGAAAGGAGAATGCAAGATGAAGTTAAATAAATTTATAAGTATTCTCCTTATTTTTGTGTTTATATTTAATGTATCTATTTATTCGATTGCAAGTAATGAAACAAATATTCAAAATCAAGAAGAGCAAGAAAAAGAAATAAATACAGACACAGATGATATTAATGATTTGAATAATCAAAGAAGTGAGATAAAAGATAAACTTGATGAAGCAAACGTTAAACTTGAATATTTACAAACAGAAATATCAGGAATACTTATTCAAATTCAGCAATTAGACGATAAAATAAGAAAATATGAAAATGAAAATGCAGAACTAGAAAAAAAATTAAATGAACTAGAAACGTCAGCTAAAGAAACCACAGAAAAATTAAATGCTGTTACAGAAGAGTATAACAAAAAAGAACAGCAATTAAGAGAAAGACTAGTAGCGCTATATGAAGCTGGGTCAATTTCATATCTTGATGTTTTACTTTCTTCAAGAACATTGTCTGAATTTTTATCAAGATATTATAAAATGTTAGAAGTAATGGAGTATGATAATCAGCTTATAAATACTGTTGAAGAAGAGAAAAATACAATAGAAATTGCAAAACAAAAACTAGATAAAGAAACAGATGAAATCAAAACATTAAAATTAAAGGTAGAGCAAAACAAAAATATAAACAAAAATACTAAAACATTACAAGAAGGCTATATGGCCAAACTATCAAAAAGTGAAAAAAAGCTAAACGAAAAAATTACAAAATATAAAACAGAAACTATACAGTTAGAAACAAGAATTAGAGAAATTAGTATGGCAAATGGAGACTATGACATTCAGTATACAGGAGGCCTAATGATTTGGCCAGTTGCAATAGCTGGAACAAAAATCACATCTGATTATGGAACAAGGCAACATCCTATTCAGGGAGTTACTAATTTTCACTTAGGAATAGATATAGGAAATGCTGGGTTTGGTGCTCCGGCTGTTGCTGCACTTGGAGGTGTGGTTACTTATGCAGGAGAGCTAGGGTCTTATGGAAATTGTGTAATAATAAATCATGGAGATGGAATATCTACACTATATGGACATGGACAAAAGATATTAGTGGAATTTGGACAAACTGTTCAACAAGGAGATATAATTATGGAAGTAGGCTCTACAGGTAATTCAACAGGCCCACACCTACATTTTGAAGTTAGAATAAATGGAAAAACAGTAGATCCACTAAATTATGTTAAAGAACCATAATGAATAATATTTTTTAATTTTAATAAATATAATAACAGTAAAAAAGAAAAGAGGAATTTAATAAAATGGAAAGTAAAAGTGCACAAAGAATTTATAAGACGATAATGCTCATAATTATTGTGATAATAACAACATCTTTAATAACTGCTTTTGCAACATACCAATATCTAAGAAATAATGTATTAGCAATAAGAAAAGGAAATAACACATCATTTGAAGGGTTAGAATACACATTATCTCAATTTAGAACTGAATTGGAAAATAAGTATATTGGAGAAATAAATGATGAAGAATTAATTGATGGGGCACTTAAAGGATACGTTAATGCTTTAGGAGATCCATATACAACATATTATACTAAAGAAGAAATGAAAGAAATAATGGAAGAAACGAATGGTAACTTTGTTGGAATAGGAATTTACATGACAGAAAACATAAAAGAAAATGTTATCATGGTTATAAAACCAATAGAAAATTCACCTGCAGAAAAAGCTGGAATATTACCTGGAGATATTATTACAAAAATAAATGATGTAGAATATACAGGTGACAAGCTAGAAGAGGCATCTAATAAAATAAGGGGAGAAGAAGGAACAAAAGTAAAATTAGAAATATATAGAAACGGAGAAACAAAAGAATTTGAAATTACTAGAAAAAAGGTAGTAATCAGTCATATTACAACTAAAGTGTTAGAAGATAATATTGGCTATATTGCAATATCAGACTTTGATGGAGATTGTGCTAATGAATTCAAAACTAAATATAAAGAACTAGAGAAAAAAGGAATCACCAAACTTATAATTGATATAAGAAATAATGGTGGAGGAATAGTAGACAAATCACTTGAAATAGCAAATACAATGATAGAAAAAGGTAGCACTTTATTAATAACAAAAGATAAAAAGAATAATGAAGATATTACAAAAGCAACAGAAAACCCTATAATAAATATGCCAGTAGTAGTACTTACAAATGAATATTCTGCAAGTGCTTCAGAAATTTTGGCAGGAGCGTTGAAAGATAATAATAAAGCAACTTTAGTTGGAACTAAAACTTATGGAAAGGGTATAATTCAAGAACTAAATAAGTTGTCAGATGGAAGTGGACTTAAAGTTACAGTAAGCGAATATTATACTCCAAATCATACTGCAATTAATAAAATAGGAATTACACCAGATGTAGAAGTTGAATTATCAGATGAAGCAAAAAAACAATTGAACTTAGAAGAAAAAGATGATAATCAATTACAAAAAGCAATAGAAATACTAAAAAAATAGTAAAAACACTAAAAACAGGACAGAATCGAAAATAATTAAATGGTTAATATTTGTACAATTTCTGTCCTGTTTATAAATTTATTTTAAAAAAATAAAAAAAATTTAAAATATGTATTGACAATTATAATTTAATTTAGTATACTAAACAAGTCAGCAGAAATGGGCGCATAGCTCAGCTGGGAGAGCATCTGCCTTACAAGCAGGAGGTCATAGGTTCGATCCCTATTGCGCCCACCATTTCATAATTGAATATTAAGTAAATTTGAAAATAATTTACGGCCTGGTAGTTCAGTTGGTTAGAACGCTAGCCTGTCACGCTAGAGGTCGACGGTTCGAGCCCGTTCCAGGTCGCCATTTTTTTTTATTAAACGCCTCGATAGCTCAGTTGGTAGAGCAAGGGACTGAAAATCCCTGTGTCACTGGTTCGATTCCAGTTCGAGGCACCAAGGTAAAACCGCTATATCAATAAGTATAGCGGTTTTAATTTACTCCAAAAAGCTCTAATTATTTTAACTATTTTAGCCATTTTAAATAGTTTAGTGTGTCAAAAACTGTGTCAAAATTATCCTAAAAATTGATTCACTTTTTCGATAGATTTTGCATTATCTTGTGAATCTAAGTGCGTATATATATTCAATAAAACTTTAATATCTTTATGTCCCATCCAAATTTGAGCTTGTTTAATATCTATGCCTGCTTTATGTAATATACATGCATAAGTATGTCGTAATTGATGTAATGTGAATTTTATATCTTCATATTCACAATTTGCTTTTTCGTTTTCTGACACATCTTTTTGTGTGTCAGATTTTAATTTCAAGTTGATATCTTTTAGTACATACGATAATTTTCTTTTTAAGCACGTTTCTGACATCATTTTATTTAAAGTATTAGGAAAAATATATTCGTTTGATCTATGATTAGATTTCAATCTTTTTAAATCATTATATAATATATCAAAAATAGGTACTTTTCTAACTTCTTCATTTTTCGTTTTTTTAATTGCAGGCTGGTTTTTCTGAAATGTTACTGCTTTGTTGATTAAAATATATTTTTCGTCTAAATTTACATCCTTATATTGCAGAGGGACTAATTCTTCTCTTCGTAATCCGAGTATATAAAAGAAATAGTATCATAAACGCATCAAAATCGCTTTTGGCGAGTTTCTTTATTTCAGTAATAACTTTATCATTTAAAGGTTCTTTTTCGGCTGATTTATGCTTTTTTATGCTAATTCCAATTGCTACATTTTTATAAATATAATCATTTTCTACTGCTTTATTTAAAATTTGTTTTATAGTTAATAGTGCAACATCTTTTTTTCTTGTTATTCCTTTTTTATCTAATTGATTTAACATATTAACTACATCTGATTGTTTGAGATATTTTAGAGGAATATTCCCTATATATGGATTTATATGTAGTCTAATTGAATCAGCATACATTTTCTTGGTTGCATATTGTTTGTCTGATTTATAAGTGTCTAACCATTTATCAGACCAAACAGAAACAGTCATGCCTTCATCGTTTATAAAAATGCCTTTATGGTCCTGACTTTTCTTTTCTATGTATTGCTTTTCTAAATCTTTTGGATTGGTTGAATATAAAGTAATCAATCTTCCATTAACAGAAACTCTTTTCATTAGTCTGCCGTCTTTTCTAGTCGTATATGTAAACGCCATAATTCCTCCTTATAATTATTTTCAGTATTTTTATAAAATAAACTGCCTTTTAATAGCAGGCAGTTGTTAGTTCTCCATACTTTTCAGTATAAAACACAATACATTTGCTCATAAATGCCTCTGTAACATCAAAATAATTCGCTAAGCTATAATTTGTAGTCAAACCATTTTTAATTGCTCTGCGTAAATCCTCGTAAGGAACAAGAACATTATATGCCCACTTTTTAGCCTTTCGTTCTTGCTTTGATATAACCTGCAAATCTTGACAGTATAAAGAATAAGTAGCATCATAATAATAATGTCCAAGTTCCTCGGCTAATACACACTTTTCTTTTATATAAGTACCAATATTATCATAGTTCAGAGCAATAGCATTTATCTTATCTATATTGATATAAGCACCGTCAGCATCTTCAATATGCCAGTTATATACTTTTACTTTTTCTTTTTCAGTTAAATTGTATAAATAATTTAAATTCATAATTACCTCTATAAGAATAATTTTAATAAAATTGAATAAAATACTAGTGTCAAATTTGACAAACTGTAATTCTATATGTTATAATAATAACACTAGAATTATTAACAGACATGGAACCTGTAAACGACCCTATGGGTTGTAGGTTCCATTCTTTTTTTATTTTAAGAGACTATCACAGCACTTTAATCCTATCATCTTTCTGTCTCTTTGATATACCTTATTAGCGTATAATGAAGTATATTCTTTTAATTCGCTTTGTTTTTCTTTATTATCTTTATTCTCAAAAAAATTCCATACTGAACCTGCAATAAAATCCGCTAATTGACAGCCAGAAGTAAATTGAGAATAGACAATATTTATAGTAGGGCTAAAGATAGTATTATTAAATGCCTTAAATAATTTTTTATTAGATAATGCTTGTTTATATGACTTATATATTAGCTTATCCTTTTCAGAACCACCATCTTTTTTATCTATAAATACAATAACATCTTCTTGAATAGTTTTATAATACATATAATCATCAACACTCTTTAATAAGTGTTCAAAAGATAGCCTGTAAATATCATTTTTAGAATTTACTAAGTTACTTTTGAAATTTAAATATTTATCTTGATAAGCAACAAAAACTGTACAATCAGAAGAGCTTATTAAGTTCGCAATATTTTTCTTATAACAGGGAATGTCTGATTTTTCTTTATGACAATTTGTTATACATTGCATAGATTGAGACTTAACGCTGTGTTTTAGTTCTTTTAAATTATCTCCTAAACAGAAAGTTCTTATGTATTCAATTTGTGGCTCTATTCTATTTAATTCATGTGCTTTTAATAATATAGAACCTAAAACAAAATATCTAGAATTTGTACCCCCATTTTTCATACATATTTCATCTTTTTTTAAATCACAAGAGCCGGAGTCATCAATATAAAGTAAATACATTAAAATGGTAAATTATCTATGTTATCTGAAAATTTAGGGGCACTATTATCAAATAATCCATAATTTTTGAATATAGAAGAAGCACCACAATATTTACAGAATTGTGCATCTTCCTTTAAAATTTTACTACAATTATAATCAGAACAACGATTTACAACAGGAGCGCCACATTTAGAACAAAATAGTTCTTCTTCGTCATCAAGATCAGTCGTTGCTCCACATTTTAAACATTTCTTTGCTTTAAATTCAGTTATTATACTCATTATTTTTCCTCCTTCTTATTATCTTTCATAATAACCTTTATCAATTCTTCTATTTGTGCCTTTTGTGTTTCTGTAGGTGGTGTGTAGTCTTTCATATTAAATCCTATTTTAGCAAGTCCAAATGGGTCTTCTTGTTTTGGGTTTCGCTCATCTGTTTTACCTAATAAATAGTCTATACTGCAATCAAGTATTTCTGATAGCTTATTCAAAACATCTATTGATGGCATATTTTTATTATTTTCATAATTAGCAATATTTGAACGAGATGTGTTAATTTTTTTTGCAAGTTCTTCTTGAGTTAAATTACAATCTTGTCTAATTTTTTTTAAATTATCTCCAAAACTCATAAGTGCACTCCTTTCTAAGAAAATTATAACATTCTATTGTCAGTTTTGCAAACGTTTTTAAAGAAAAATAAAAATTTTAAAAAAAAACTATTGACAGCTAGACGAACATTGTATATAATGTCAGCAGAACAAACAAAGAGGAGGCGAAATTATGAGAGAAAAACTTATAGAGATTAGAAAGAAAAAAGGTTATACTCAAGAACAGATGGCAGAGAAGCTAAATATTGCGAGGACAACGTATACAGGGTACGAGAACGGAAATGTATCTCCATCTCTAGAAACAGCTTTAAATATAAAGAAGATATTAAACTATAAGAAAGATGATATTTTTTTACTTTCAAATGTCAGCTAAACAAACGAAAATAAAGATAAGAACATCTATGAACGAAATTAGGAAGGAGATAAAAATGGCGACAAACATATGTAGCAGAACAAGAACAAAATACTCGACTGTAAAAGAATTAGCAGAAGAATTAGGCTGTTGTGTACAACAGGTTTATAAAACAATGAAAAGACCAGAAATGGAAAGTTGCAAGAAAAAAATAGGAACAGCGGGTATAAGAATAGACAAAGAAGAATTTTACAGAATAATGGAACAAATTTATAGATAGGAGGTGTAACAAATGATTAGTTATTATTTAGACGTAGCACTGTGTGGCTTAACTTTAATGTTAGAATTGTTTGGAGCAATAGGAATGATGTTATTAGTACAACTTATATTTTATAGAGTTTTCAAAATCAATTTGTATAAGAATTTATGGAAATTTCTAAATAAAATGGATAAGAAATTGACAGAAATGTTTGGGTAGGAGGAAGAGATGGAAACGACAAGACCAAGAGGAACAGATAAAGCAGAAGTTATGAAAGTTATAAAGACAACATCATTATTGGGACGAGGAACGGAAAAAGACCCAGTAAGATACATTTATCAATACTGGGATTTTGAAGGAAATTTGTTGGCTAGTCATGATACTTTAGATGAGACTACTGATTAGATTTAATTTGTTTTTGAGATTTCTTATCGTCGGCAATAGCAGTAATATCATATAAAAGTTGTTCTTCATCATGACGAGATATATACCATTTATCAATTAAAAGCTCTATTAGTTTTAGCAACTTTTGAGCTTCGTCAGGGTCAACATCAATAATTACGTTAACATCACTTTCCATGTGTGCACCAATGTTGCCAATAGAACGAAGAGAATCTATAGCCTTCCACTGAGTAGGAGGGACTAAGTTTTGGAGAGCGTTAATTTCATCAACTAAACGAGGTTTCACAATTCCAAAAAAATCTCGAATCATTCCTTGTAAGCAACGACGAGCAAGAGTAGCAGAAGCCTTAGGACTTAAATTGATTATAGAATATGCTTCTTCATAATCTTCTCGAATAGATTGAGGAATATAATCAGGAAATTGTTTAGCTAAAGAATTAGGATAAAGAGGAATAGAAATATTTTCTAGAAGTTCTTTACCGTTAGCAACAAAACTAACTTTATTACATTCAGGACAACTAAACATATCTATTTGAAAAATTGCAGAATTTTCACAATTATCATCGTCTGAAAAATGTGGAGTTCCTTTATTAAAGAAACAAGATATGTTTCGGTATGTTGTTGAAATAATAGGAACTGAAGAATTACAGAATGGACACATAAAACTAGACATAATAACACCTCACTTTCTAAAATATTTTTAGTATGAGGTAATTATACATAATTTTACAAAATTTTACAAGAAAGGAGATGAAGGAAATGGTATTGTTTTTAGCATTAGTAATATTACTTGGATTAATAAGCTTTATGGACTATAAAGAAACAACAGCAATAGAAATAGACGAGTCAAATTCAAGAAATGTTGAATTAGCAAGACAAGTTAGAGATTTGAGTTTTGAAAATAAACAGCTTAAAGATCTAAGAAAACAAGAAGTACATAATAATACAATTTTAGTTAAAGAAAATATGAAGCTACAAGATTTATTAAAAGATGTAGCAGATAGAACTATTGCTTGTCCAGTAGACAGCGAGAAAATAGTTCTAAACAAAATAAAAGAGCTAGTTCGCGACTACCAATCAAAAAACTAACTCAAAACTTATTAGTAAATATTTTTACTTTTAATATTTTACTACATAAGAAATAAAAAGTCAAGGAGGAACGCAGAATGGAACTACAAGACAGATACGACGAACTAGACAATTTAATAAGCTCACTTAATTCGTTAATGGACGAATTAACAGATAAGAATTATATTGAACAGCTAGAACTTATTAAATATGAAGCACAAAACGAATTTGAAGAAGTGTCAGAACAATTAAGTGCAGAACAAGAAAGAGAATATGCGGAAATGAATTATCAATACGAGAGGAGTGTAATTTAATGTTAAAAAGTTATGAAGAATTAAGAAAAGTTGATGTAAGTAAATGGGTAGAACAAAGAGATGGAGCAGACTATTTGAATTGGGCAAAAGTTGTTGATTTATTACACGAAAACGGAGCTGAAAAAGTTTATTTTGAACCAGTTGCAAATGAATTAACTGGAAGCAGTTTGTATATGACTGAAAGAAAATTTGAAGACAGTAAAGGAAATATAAATCAAGTATATGAAACAGCAGTAAAGATTGTAATAGATGATTTAGAATTTATTCAAAGAGGACCTGTTACAAACGGTTCAAATCCAGTTAAAGACAACTCTATGAGTCAACAAAGGTTATGGAATTGTCAAACTAGATTATTCGTTAAAGGAGTTGCTATAAGAACTGGTTTAGGTTTTGATTTATGGCTAAAAGAAGAATTGAAAGACTCTAAAAATAACTGGGAAGATGATTTATCAAGACATGACATATTTAAGATAAAAGAAAGATGTCAACAAATTTATACTCAAAAACTAAAAGAAGGATTATCAGTAAAAGAAATTGCTGAAAAATTACACAAAACAGAAGACGAAGTAAAAGCATTATTTAGTTATTTTGATACTTTAAGTAATTTTGAGAGAGATTTAGCTAACATTGATACAAAATCAAGATAGAAGTGGTTACATAGGTGCATCAGATACAAGTATGGCTGTTGGAAATTGGAATACAAAAACATTTGAAAACTGGTGGTTAATTAAACTAGGACTTAGTAGAAACAATTTTTCAACAGAAGCTACTAAAGCAGGTAATAATTATGAACACAAAATATTACAAGCACTAAATATTCCAAATTTAGAGATGGACAAGCAAATAATAATTGATAGATTAAGAGTGAATTTGGACGGGAACACAGCTGATTGCATTTATGAGGTTAAAACTCACAACATTGACAAGGAATTTAAAGTATCAAAGCAATATTGGAAACAGGCACAGGTTGAAATGTATGCTTTTAATACAAGAAATTTATATATAGTTTCTTATGCATTAAAAGAAAAAGACTATAAAAATTATTTTAACGAAATAGATATTGATAGAGTGAAGTTTCACAAAGTAGATTATGATGAAGACTTTATAAGCAAAGAGTATTTACCAAGACTACAAATATTAAGTGAATGTTTGAAAAAAGGAGCTTTTCCATGCAAACTACAGGAATTATAAATGATATTAGTATAGATTTTGACACACGAAAACCAAAAATAAGCATAGTTTTAGATACGAATGAGATAAGGGTTGTCGAACAACTTAAAAACGAAAATAAGCTAAATATTGAGCTAAAGAAATGGTATAAAAAGAGGTCCTTAGATGCTAATTCATATTGTTGGGTTCTATGTGATTTAATTGCAAAAAAATTAACAACAAATGATGCAGTAATAACAAAAGAAGATATATACAAAGATGCAATTTCAAATATAGGCACATTTCAAGCCATGATAATAGAAGAAAAAGCATTTGAAGATTTTAAAAGAATATGGGGAAGACAAGGTCTAGGATTTCTAGTAAGGGAAGTATCAAGAAAAGATAAATGTGTAAAAGTACAAGCATATTATGGCTCTAGTACATACAACACAAAAGAAATGAGTTTATTGATTGAATTACTAATACAAGAATGTAAGCAATTAGAAATAGAAACCAAAACACCAGCTGAAATAAAGAGTTTGTTAGACAGTTGGAGTGGCACTAATAGATGAACAAAATTCCCCTTTTAATTGTTATTGTTAGTGCCACGCGCCCTTTAAATAAGGAGGCATTATGAAATCGATATTACAAGAAGAAAAAAGATGTTATATATGTGGACTATATAGTCCAGTAGAAGAACATCATATATATTTTGGAAGTTCAAATAGAAAAATATCAGAAGAAAATGGATTTAAAGTTTGGTTATGTGCTGAGCATCATAGAGGAACTATTGGAGTACATGGCAAACTAGGACATAGTTTAGATTTAAAGTTAAAAGAAACTTGTGAAAAAAAGTATATAAATCTGGGACATACAAAAGAAGAATTTATAAGTTTAATAGGTAAAAATTATTTATAGGAGGAATGAAAATGATAATTATAACAATATTAGTTGAGATAATGATATTAGTAGGAGCTTGTATCTTTGCATATTTAGCTGATGATAGATATGAATTAGGATGGGGTATTTTATCAGGAATACTTTGGATAGCACTTTTAATTGTTCCATTCGCAATAGGAGGATTGCATGGATATATAGATTATAAGCCAAGCAGTGATAAAGATTTAGCAAGAATAACATCAGTAACACAAGAACAAGATGCATTCAAAACATATTACAAAGTAGAAGTTGAATACCTAACAAATACACCGACGCAGGAAGGAATGATACAAAATAAAAACATAGAAAAAGATAGATTTTATTGCTATTACGAAGATAAAGAATTAGTAAATAAATTAAAGGATAATATGTATAAAGAATTATGGATAATTAGTGGCCGTAAAGGCGGATACGAAAATTTCAAAGACTTTGGTACACAACTAATTAAGGACATAGAATTAAAAGAAGATTAAAGACAACAAGGGCTAGACAACAAAAACTAGCCCTTTTTACGAAAGGAGAAGGCAAATGGATAAAAGCAGTTTCTTAATATATTTAGATTATGAAGAACAATTCAATTTGCTAACAGACGAACAAGTAGGTCAGCTTATGAGAGCAATAATTAAATATGAAAGAACTAGAGAAATACCACAGTTAGATGGCGTGATAAAAATAGCTTTCTCTTTTATAAAAACACAACTAGATAGAGATAGAGGAAAATACGAGGCTAGATGTGAGAAAAATAGAGAGAATGCAAAAAGAGGAGGAAGACCTAAAAAAGCAAATGGTTTAGAAAAAACCGAACGGTTTTGAAAAAAACCAAATGGATGCCAAAAAACCCGATATAGATAAAGAAGATGAAGAAGATAATGATAAAGATAATGATATTAAAAAGAAAGATAAAAAAAAGAAATTTCAAAAACCAACTGTTGAAGAAATACAAAAATATTGTTGCGAAAGGAAAAATAATATTAGTGCACAACAATTTTATGATTACTATGAAAGTAATGGGTGGAAAATTGGCAAAAATGCAATGAAAGATTGGCAAGCTACAATACGAACGTGGGAACAAAGAAATAAAAGTAGTACTAAAAAATCAGCAATAGAGGAGTGGTTAAATGAATAAACAAGAATTTGCAAAAGGTGTAAAAATACTAGAACTTACATACAATCAAAAATTTGATGAAGAAAAAAGAGATTTTTGGTTTAGACAATTACAAGATTTAAATGCAAGTAGATATTTTAACAATATTAAAAACATAATTAAAACAAGTACTTTTATGCCTAATATAGCACAGTTAAGAAACGAGCCAAGAAAACAATTTGCAGATTACGAACAGAGAGACTACTCAAATATAGATTTTAATAAATTCTATGCAAACAAAGGAGTGATAAACAAATGAGTACAATAACATATCAAACTAGACAAATGAGTTTAGAAGATATACAAGATAAAGCAAAAATAAGATATATACAAATTTTAAATAGATTGGAGAAACCTAAAACAGCAAAGGAATTAGCAGTAGAACTATTTGATTTAGGTTTTACAAATACAACAGAAAGAAACACTTGTGCACCAAGATTAACAGAATTAGAAAAAATGGGATATGTAAAAGCAATAGACAAAAAGAAATGCGAATACACAGGAAAGAGCGTGGCAGTATATGAGAGAACACAGTCAGGATTTGAGGCATTGAATTACGAACATATTCCAAGAATTGATTAGGAGGCAATTATGCAAGAAAAATGTAGTAAATGCGGTAGTGAAGATTTATTTGTAGAAATACAAGGAAATAGAAGAGGGTTATTTTGTAGCAGGAGTTGAAAACTGGCAAGAGAAATTACGAGAGGAGCTAAAGAAAAAATGCCTATAGAAGATTTAATGAACTATATGCTTAATTTATTCAACAATACAGCTAAAGAATTAAGTGAGGAATACGAAAAGCTGAGCCAAAAAGATATGGAATTATCAGATTTAGATCATTATATAGAAAGTCGCAATTTGAAAGCTCCTCAATTAGCAAAAGTAGGGAGACTAAGAAAAACATTAAGAGAAGAACGCAGACAAATTAAAAACAACATAGACACCATAGAGGTAATAAAGAAGTTTACAGACAAGTACAATAACAAGTTAATAACAGGAGATATAATACAAAATCTAAAAGAACAGGGTGTTTTAAGAAAACGACAAGAAAACCCAACATATAAGTATAGGACAAGTATATTAGACAGATTGGAGGCAAAAGATGAAATATAGATTTGAAATAGATAAAAGGTTAATGGGATTAAACGAATACACTAGATTAAATAGAGAAAGTAAATATAAAGGGAATCAAGCAAAACAAAGAGAACAGGCTTATATTATGTGGTGTATTAAGGAACAGCTAGGTAACTTAAAGTTAGACAAGCCAGTAATAGGACATTTTACTTGGATAGAAGAAAATAAAAGACGTGATCTAGACAATATTTGTTTTGCAAAGAAATTCATACTAGACGCATTAGTAAATGCTGGGATATTAGCAGACGATAATAGAAAAATTGTAACAAACTTTACAGACAGTTTCGGATATTCAAACAAAAGCAGAGTAATTGTAGAATTGGAGGAAATATGAAAGAGGTAGAAGTAAATGAATAGAGGTACAACAAGACATCCTGAATATTATTGTGATAAATGTGGAATCAAGATAACCAGAGGAAGAAGACACACATATTACAAATATAATTCAAAAGCTTGTGCTGCAACAAAAGATTTTGATTTATGCACAAGTTGTAATAATCGATTAAGAAATTGGCTAAAAGAAAAAGAAATACCAACAATAGAGGAAATATTAAGTAAGTTTCCTGTATATGTGGAAGTAGGAGGAGAAGATGAGTGTTAAAGGAAAAGTAAAAAGATTAAATAAAGAACTTATAAAATTAAGAGATGATTTAGAAACAGAAAGATTATCAAATAGAAGATTAAGACAAAAATTAGATAAACAAACCGAATCTAGTGTTTATACTAGGCAATTAGAAAATATAGTAAAATTTGCAATAACTAATCATATAGGAAATTTAAGAGGTGGAATGCAAATAGAAAGATATGGAATAGATAAAATGCAAGATTTAAGACTAAGTATAGATTATCAACCAGAATCTAACAGTTACATAATTAAAGTTAATTATTAGGAGGAGAAGATGAATAGAGAATATTATAAAAGAATAAATAATTTAGATATAGCCTTAGAAAAAACAAATCATAAATATATAATGATTAATCAATGGGCAATAGATAACAGCCATAAATGGGGAATTGCAAGTTTTAGGTACAATGAAGATGAAGACTATTGGTATTTACAAACTTATGGGAATTTTAATTCTAATGTAGATTGGTATGACTTTGGCTGTTTAGTGCAATTAGGCTATAAATGGATTAAAGATGGTTGCTTATACAATAATAGTGAGTTATTAGGAGGAGAATAGATATGCTAAATTATAAAGAAAATGATAAAAAATTAATTGAAAGTGGAAGATACAAATATTATGACTTTACAGAAGAAATAGTACAAAATATAGTAAGTAAACAGATAAATGATGTAGAAAATACAGAGTGGAGAATATTACTACAAATGTTATATCCAAGAAATATGATTGGAAGCGGATTATTTCAACCGATATTGATATTTAAAATAAGTAAAAATGGAAAGAGAGTAGACCCACCATTAGAGGCTTATGATTCTATAAATGATTTAAAAGAAGATACATGCTTGTTATTTAAAATAATAGAACATATCGAGCAAAATAGTAAATTAAAAATACATAATAGCTGGTATAAAGCAAAAGAAAAAATATTAAAAGAAGAGGAGAATAGATATGTTAAAAATAAGAGAACGGAGTAGATTTAAAAGAACTTGAAACGACATGGGGATTTCGATACTTTGATAGTTGTGGACAATATAGATTTACTGAAAGAAATCTCGATGGTGCAACTTATATTTATATAAATACGTGGAATAGAAAGATTGTATATAGAAAAGACAGAGAAAACGATAATATGTGCTTAGAAAAATTATATGACTTAATCAAAGCAGATTTAGTAGTAAAGGAGTAAATAAGATATGAGTAATGAAAAAATGATAAGTAAAAATCAAGAAACACAAAACAAATTATATGACGAAGATAATGAATTATTTGAAAAAATGATAAAGTTAGAAGATTTTTTAAATTCTAAAAGAATACACGAGATTTCAAAAACACAAGCAAATTTATTGGAAGTTCAATTTCAAGCTATGAGAACATATCATCAAGTTTTAAGAGCTAGAATAAATGACTTGCAAAATGAAATATTAGAGAGGAGTAAATAAGATATGCCATTTAGTGCAACAAAATTTATAGAAAAACAAATTACTAACACAAGAAGATTATGCAAAAGTTGTAAATTTTATAAAACAGCAAAAATAGTAGATGAAGTAGAAATTTGTACATTAAGTGACAAATTTTTAATTCCAGAATATGAGCCTAATTATACTTGTAGAAATTTTGAGAGGAGTGATAAATAATGAAACATATAGTTAGTTTTTCTGGAGGAAAAGACTCAACAGCTATGTTACTTAAAATGCTAGAAGAAAACATGCCAATTGATGAAATTATATTTGTAAATACAGGAAAAGACTTTCCAGATATGGTAGATCACATTAAAAAAGTAGAGGAATACATAAAAAAGAACTATAACAAAGAAATTATTACATTAAAGTCAGAAAAGTCGTTCGATTATTATATGTTTGAACACGAAAAATTAAAAGGTAAAAATAAAGGCAAAAAAGGTTATGGATGGGCGACTATGCTTTGTAGATGGTGCACAAGCAATTTAAAAACTCAAACGATTAATAGTTATTTAAAACAATATGAAGAAGAAGGATATGTAGAATATGTTGGAATTGCTTATGATGAGCAAAAAAGAATTAAAAATAAGTGTTATCCTTTAGTTGATTGGAAAATGACAGAAAAAGATTGTTTACAGTATTGTTATGACAGAGGGTTCGACTGGAACGGTCTATACGAACATTTTGATAGATTAAGTTGTTGGTGTTGCCCTCTAAAAAACCTTAAAGAATTAAAAATTTTATATACATATTATCCTGAACTATGGGAGAAACTCAAACAAATGGATAAGAAATCGTACAATCAATTTAGAGCCGATTATAGCGTAGAACAATTGGAAGAAAAATTTAGAAGAGAGGAGTGATACATAGTGAAAACAGATAATGAAATATATTCTTTTCAAGAAAGAGTAATAAAAGAAATAGTAAAGAGAGATGATGAACATACAAAACAAGTTATAAAAGACTATTTCATTAAAAAATATCCAAAAGAAAATTTAAGATTTGATTTTTTAGACGAAGAAATAGCCAACGAAATTATACGATTAGGAGTAACAGAATATTAAAGGAGACAAGATTTAGGAGGTATTTTGAGTGAAAGAAAATAATATAGAAATGTTAACCGATATAGATTATGGAACAATATCTTTGAGAAAACGAGGAAAATCAATTATAAAAATAGGAAATGAGAGATTAGGTGGAATAGATGTAAAAATAGAGGTTTCTACAAAATTTAATTGGTTGCAAAAGAAACTATGGAAATACTTATTGAATATTGAAATTGAAGATATCAAGGAGGACGAGTAGTGGAAAATAGTAAAGAAGATAGAGTTAATATATTAAAAATAGAATGTTACATTACGATAAATGACGAAAAAGAACCCATTTTAAATATTGGCACAAGCTTTTCAAATATGATAGAAAGTGAAGAATTTAAGCATTATAATGATGAGTTACATAAAAATATTAAACCAGTTTTAAATAATTTAAAACAAATGTTACTAAACACATTAGAAATGGAGGAAGAATGAAAAATAATATAGAAGAAGCTATAAAAATAATGGAACATTGGGTAGAATACGAAAAAAAATAATAAAGAAAAAATAAATAGAGCTGATGAACTAATAAATATTCAAGAAACAATTTTATTAAACTACAAAAGAGTATTAAAAGAGAATGAATTGTTAAGACAACAAAATATATCATATAAAAATAATATTCATGAATTAAAGGAAGCGAGGAATAAATGAACGAGGAAGAATTTGAAGAATTATTTGGAAATACGCCGTTTGAGAACATAAAGAAAATACAACACTACATAGAAAAACTACAAAAAGAGAATGAAAAGGCATTAGCTGAATATATGAAATGGCAAAAACAAGAACTAGGACAAAAAGATAAAATAATAGATTTAATGGCAGAAACAATAAATAATCATGATATAGACGAAGACATCTGCAAACAAATGGAGCAAAAAGCAAATTGTAATGAATTTGAAGATACAGAAAAATGTAAAGAGTGTATAAAACAATATTTTATAAATAAAGCAAAGGAGATCTAAAATGAATAAGTGTATATATGCCGTTGACGATTTTGGCACGAGAATTTGTGGACTAGAACTTGTACCAGTATCTGAACAGCATTGTCGAAAGTGTAAACAAAGAGAAAACGAGCTTATGAACAACATACACAGAATGTTTAAAGAGATGAAAAGAAGAAATCAATAGCCAAAATAAAAGCTGAAAATGGAGGTATTGTATGAGCAAACAAAAAAAGGCAATAACTCTTATAAAAAAACAACAAGATATGTACTACAAGATGAGAGAAAACTTGAAAGATACATTAGGAGTAAAAAACAAGAGATATAAAAAAATAAGACTTAAAATAAACGAGGAAATTCAAGTTTTAGATTATATTTTAATGAAGATAGGAGGCACAAATGAATAAAAAAGATTTAGAACAAATCATATCTCTTAAAAGAGAAGTAAAAGACTTAGAGAGAAGATTGCAGAATAATAATATTAGCAGTACTGTAGCTGACAGTGTAAAAGGAAGTTCAACTAATTTCCCGTACATAGAGTGCCATCGAGTAATACAAGGAGTAGATTATAAAAAACAGATTAGAGACAGAAAATATAGAAAGTTATTAAAAAGTAAGAGAGATAAAATAAATAAACTTTTAGTGCAAATCGAATATGATCTTAATTACATAGAAGACAGTGAAATAAGACAAATTATAAGATTCAAATATTTTGATGACTGTAGCTGGATTCAAATAATGCACAAAATGAATTACAAATCAGAAGAAAAAGCGAGAATTAAATTAAAAAGATTTTTTGAAAAAAATTAAAATTGTACGTTTTGTACGGTTTTAATGTGTTAAAATGTTAATAAGTTAAAAAGTAGTTATTCATAAATATGGATAAGCCCATAACTACTAAGTTGTTTATTTCGTGTGGAAAGCTAGAGTATTCTAGCTTTTTATTTTTAACTTTGCTCTAAAGCGGGCAGGCACAGAAATGTGCCATATAAAAGATAATTACTCATCTACCAAGCAGTAGAAAGAGTTTCTGAAGAAGCATACCAATAATATGCTTCTTTTGTATTTTATAAGCAGTACGAAGTATGTAAACATATATATAGCAGAGTGGCAAAAGTAGTCTATTGTAGATGAAGTATAAGCCGTTCAGCTCTAGGGTGCAATTATATATAACTTACATATTTCGTAGTGTTTATAACAAAGGAGAAAAGTTATGGAGTTATGTGAAACTTGTAAAAACGATAACTGTAGCAAGAAGATAATAACAAAGCAAGAGAACAATGTTCTAACAATTAAATGCTTAGAGTATGAAAAAGACGAGAGTAAGATTAAAGGTTATAGAAAACCACTAAAAAGAACAGCAACTGTATGTCGTACAGTAATGCCTAGTCTAATAACAGATTGGAGTACAATATGAAAATAGGAGAAATCATAAGACTAAAAGATGAGAAACTATATAATAAATTAATGCAGATGGCATTTGATTACAGCCAGTGTATGAGAAAAAAGTGCAAGGACTGTAGAAAGAAGAAAGAGTGTTTTAAGGAGAAATGCAATGGAATTTAAAATAAATAACACAGAGTGGACCATAGAAGAAGTAGATGAAGCTACAATTAATAATGAGATGAAGAGTGATGGTACCTTAGGAGTAACAATATATAGAACTCAAACAATAATGTTGCTAAAAGACCAAGCAAATATAATAAAGACGCTAAAACATGAACTAACTCATGTGTGGTTATATGAATATGGTCATAATCAAAATGAAGATAAAACGTTTAGTTATGAAGATGTATGCGAAGTAGTTGCAAGTATTAATGATTTTATAAATGAAATAGTTCAAGCATATCTAAAACAGAATATTGAAGAGGATTATATAGATGCATTAAGAGATGCTATGGAGAAAAGTTATGAACATAAACCAAAACATTAATAAATTATTATATTCTTTATCGATAAAAGGACAAATATATAAAATAAATAGTTTCCAATTTTATAGTGAGAAGAATAGTAAATACTGTACTAAATATCAAATATTAAAAAAAGAACAAGTAGAAATATATAATGAAGAAACAGATAAAATTGAATTACAAGACAGGTATAAACCAAAAGAAGAATGTTATAGCAAGATAGATGTTATGAAATATCTAATAGAAGAACACAGAAAAGGAAGTGAGGCAGATGGAAGATGAAAACATAGAAGAAGAATATAATTTATTAACAGAGATGCAAAAGAGATTTATTGATTATTACATAGAAACTGCAAATGCAACAGAGGCTTGTAAAATGGCTGGCTATAAAGGAAAAAATCTTAATAGAATAGGTTCACAAAACTTGTCAAAACTAGACAAATTTATAAAAATAAAACTTCAAGAAAAAGAAGACCAAAGAATAGCCTCACAAGATGAAGTATTGCAATATTTAACAAAAGTAATGCGTGGGGAAGAAAAAGACCAATTTGGATTAGATGCTTCATTACAAGATAGAACAAAATGTGCAGAATTACTTGGAAAAAGATATGGTACATTTAAAGAAAAAGTCGAAGTGGCTGGGAATATGCCAGTGGTGATAACTGATGATATTACAGAATAAAATAATAAATAAAAATACACAACAGCAAGTAAATAACATATCATTGCAAAGTATAGTTGGAAAAGGCTATGCAGAATATTGGCATTGTAAATGTAGATATAGAGTATGTAAAGGTTCAAGAGCAAGTAAAAAATCTAAAACAACGGCATTATGGATAATAAGTAACATGATGAAATATAAAGAAGCTAATACACTTGTAATTAGAAAAACATTTAGAACATTAAAAGATAGTTGCTTTACAGAACTGAAATGGGCAATACATAGATTACAAGTAGATAGTTTCTGGGAAATAAAAGAAAGCCCATTAGAAATGACATACAAACCTACAGGGCAGAAAATATATTTCAGAGGATTAGATGACCCATTAAAAGTAACATCAATATCAGTAGATATTGGTGTTTTATGTTGGTTATGGATTGAAGAAGCATACGAAATAACAAAAGAATCTGATTTTGATGTAATAGATGAAAGTATAAGGCGGAGAAGTACCAGAGGGACTATTTAAACAAATAACAATAACATTAAATCCTTGGAATGAACATCATTGGATTAAGAAAAGATTTTTTGATGTTAAAGATGATGATATATTAGCGATGACAACAAATTATCTTTGTAACGAGTGGCTAGATGAAGCAGATAAAAAAGTATTTGAAAGAATGAAGAAAAATAATCCTAGAAGATATCAAGTTGCAGGATTAGGTAACTGGGGTATAGTTGATGGATTGGTTTATGAAAATTGGAAAGAAGAAAAATTCGAATTAAATACAATAAGAAACTTAGATAGTGCTTTTGGGTTAGACTTTGGTTATACAAATGACCCAACAGCACTATTTTGCGGTGCAATAGATTTAAAAAACAAAAAGATTTATGTATATGATGAAATATATCAAAAAGGAATGAGTAACAAAGCGATATATGACCAAATAAATCAAATGGGCTATTCAAAAGAAAAGATAACGGCAGATAGTGCAGAACCAAAGTCAATAGATGAATTAAGAGGATTAGGATTAAGACATATTACAGGTGCATTAAAGGGCAAAGACAGTATAAATAATGGTATTCAATTTATACAAGATTTTGAAATAATAATACATCCTAGATGTGTAAATTTCATAACAGAAATAAGCAATTACACTTGGGGCGAGGACAAGTTTGGAAATAAAATAAATAGACCAATAGATGACTTTAACCATTTAATGGATGCAATGAGGTATGCAGTAGAAAAATACATAAATCAAAAGAAATTACAGTTTGGATATAACAATATAATGTAAAGGAGAATAAAAATGAGTTTCGTAGAAAAAGTACAATATAAAGATGAGTTCTTAAATGAAGAAAATATAAATCAAAATATAAGTATATTATGGGGAAAAGCATTGCCAATATTTATGCACAGAAAATATTTACAAGATAGATTTACAAGGAAATATGACAAAAAAGATGTTGTAGTTGCACTTGAATATTATATAAGTATTATTGCAAGTGGATATTTTGGAGGAAAAGAGCCTCAGTTTAAAGTAAAAAATATAAATGAAACTCAAAAAGGGATTTTAAATAGAATATTTAAAAGAATATTTGGAGAAAAGAATGATCCAGAGGACTATCAAGCTATTATTGATTATATTGCAAAATATAATGACAATGGTAGCTTTTTTTATGACTGTGTACTTGATTATATTACAACTGGAGCATGTTATGGTTTAGTGTATGAAAACAATAAAAACGAGGAAGTTTACGCTAATATTTCAAGTTTAAACACAGTTGCTATATGGAATTATGATGTACCAGGCACAAAAATAGGTTTATTAAGATGTTGGTATGAGAATACAGCAACTGGAGGAATTGAAACACATTTAGAAATAATAACAAAAGACTATAAAAAACAATTTGTTGATGGAATTGAAAAGAAATCTATTACAGAAAATGCTGAATATAACTTTGAAGAAGTAGACGGTAGCAATAAACCAGTAAGATGGACAGACTTACCCTGTTTTGCTGTAGAAAACCCTTATGGAATGTCATTTTTTGAGAATGTTATAACTTTAATAAATAAAAATGAAAAAGTAATAGAAAACAATGCAAATATTTTTGATTATAACGATAATGCTAAATTAAAAATAACAGGATTTTCTCCAACAAATGATCCTTTAATACCACTACTAAACGATAAAGGAGAAGAACAAAAAGATAAAGATGGTAATATAATAATGACAAAAAATCCTGCAAGAGTACAAGAAGATGAAGCAATTTTAAATGCAAAAGTGTTTTATACACCTGATAAAGATGGCGATATTGATTGGATTATAAAAAATATAAATGATACTGCTTCAGAAAATCACAAGAAAACATGTATAGATATGGCACTTATGATTTCAGGAGTGCCAAATGTAACTGACCAAGGCTTTACAGATGCTGATAATGCAGCAGCTTTAGAAAAGAAGTTTTTTCCTTTAGAACAAGTATTACAACAAGCACATCATTTATTTAGGAAAGAATACCTAAGAATGTGGGAAATGATAACAGCAAGAATAAACCTAAAGAAAGGTAAAGAGTATGACTTTAGAGACATAGATGTTATATTAATACGTAATTTGCCTACAGATACAGAAAGCTTAACAAATGCTTGGTTAAAATTAAGAGGATTAATAAGTGACAAATCGATTATAAGTCATTTGCCATTTGGCTTAGATGCAGAATCGGAACTTGCTGAAATAGATAAACAAAATGAAGAGAATATTCAAAAGAATTTACAACAAATGCAAATGATGGGACAAACAGGAGTAGAGCAAGATAACAAAGAAGACAAACAGGACGATAAAGTAACAGATTTGACAGATACACAAAAAGCACAAAAACTAACAGCAGACAATAAGAAAGAGCAAACAAAAGTTGGTAATAAGCAAATTAATAAAGAATAGAGGTGTTTTATATGTGGAAAGTACATGATAATTATATGAGACAGTTAAAACAACTATATAATAAAACATCAAAACAAAAACAATTAAGACTTCAAGAAATCTTTGATACATTTAATTTTACAACCAAAAACATCTATAATATTGCTGATAATAAAACTAAAAAAAGAATAAATACATATATAGAACAGTGGAAAGAACAAGGACTATTAAAAAATAATAATTACTTTACTGCATTAGCAAACAATATTTATAAAAGAACAAGAGTAAAGAATAGTGAAATATTAGAATTGCTTATTTATAGTGCATATATAGAAGAACAAAACAAATTAGAAGAGCAAGAAACACAAATAATGTATGAAGATGCTAATTATTACTATGAAGAACGGACAAAAAGAAGTAAATAAAAAGAAAAAGCCATCAATATTAGCGATGGCTTTATTTCTTGCATTATTGGACCAACCCAATTATAGTGGTTTTAACTGGAAAAAGTATATAGAAGCAACGATACAATATAACGCACAACAAATATATAAACAAGCAATTTTAAATATGCAACAACAAAAAGGCCTAGAAATCGATTCTAATGAGTTTCAAATAATAATAAATAGACAAAACAACCAAAAACTTAATATAAATAATGATAAGATATCAGGTGCAGCAGATTTGCAAATGATTGGATTAAATAATCTAGCAAAGGTAGAAGGAATAAAAGAAGTAACGGAAGATAATTCAAAAGTTAGATTTATTGCAGTAGAAGATGATAAAACAACATTAATGTGTAATAGTTTAAATAATCAAGAGTTTTATATTAACAAAGAAAATGTATTTGATAGATATTATGGAGAAAATCAGAAAGAACTGAAATTACAAAAGATTAGGTGCAAAGGATTAGTATTAGGATTAAATTTACCACCTATTCAACATCACTTTCATTTTTGCCGTTCAACTATTGTATATAATAGTAATTATAAGAGCAAAGACTTTAAAAATGGAAATGTTTTGGGAGAAGAACAATACAAATCATTAAAACAGTATCTAAAAAGTATGTCTTATAAAATTAACTCAAAATTATATAATAATGAAAAATTATCAGAAGAAGATAGGGAATATATACAAAATTTAGATAATGCATTAAAAGGAATGCCAATATATAAAGGTTGGGTTAAAAGATGTGTTTATGTAAGAGATAGCGAAGATGTCTCAAATATATTGTCTATATTCAATAATGAACAAAAAATAGGACACTGGAATAGTTACATATCTTCAGCGCTAGGTGTATATGATATAAATTTTAAAATGATAATGAAAATAAAGTCTAAGACTGGAAGAAACCTATCTACATTGAATGATGAAGGTGGAGGAGAAATACTATTTATGAGAAATACAGATTTTCAACTAATTGACATAAAAAATAAAAATGGTATAATATATGTTAAATTGGAGGAATTATAGTATGGAAAAGCAAGATAGAAAAATAGAATTAACTAAACAAGAAAAAGTAAGTAGTTTAGAAGCAAAATTTTGGAACGATAAACAAGAAATAGATAAAAATACACCACTTATGAAGAAAATTGAAAAAATATGTAAAGATATAGATTTTAATAATTAAAGACAGCACTTACTAAAAAGTAGGTGCTTTTATTATGGAAAGAAGGTGGGAAATATGGAGCTAAAAGATACAATTGAATTAATGAATAGTGCAGATTATAAAGAAAGATTTAAAGCGGAATATTTACAAGCTAAAATAAGATATGACAAATTAGATGCAATGACTGTGAAATACGAGGCAGGAACTTTGAATTTTACACCTAGCTGTTCGTTAGAGCTTTTGAAAGAACAAAAGAAACATATGGGGAATTATATAAGGACTCTAAAAATAAGGGCAGAAATTGAAAAAATAGACTTATAGGAGGGAGAATAATATGTGGATATTAGTTTTAATATTAAGTATTAAATTACAAATGCCAACTTGGTATTGGATTATATTTACTATAATTACAATATTTAGACCTGTTATATGGGTATTTAAATATAATTTTGCAGAAGGATATATGAAAGCAAAGAATAAAGATAATAAATAAGTTATTAACATTTTATAATTATAAATTTTTAGACGTAGACGTACGTCTATTTTTTATGCCTTTTTACTGATTGCAGGCATTAAAGAACAACAGAATACAAGTGCAATGGCTGGGGCTTTATGGGCAATGGCTGGGGCAAAAGGAGTAAAAAATGGAAGGACAAGACAATAATCCAAATAATGCTAATACTGGGGCAAACAATGAACCAGCGGGAGCAAATAACCAAAACAATACAGGAGCAAATAGCAATTCTGTAACGTTTGATGATTTCTTAAAGGATGGGAAAAATCAAGCAGAGTTTGATAAAAGAGTTCAGAAGGCTATCAATACAGCTAAAACAAACTGGGAAGAAATAATGAACAGTGAAAAAACAGAAGCTGAGAAATTAGCAAAAATGAACAAGGAACAAAAACTTGAATATCAGGCTCAAAAAGAAAGAACAGATAAAGAAAAAGCACTTGCAGAATTAAATGCTTATAAATTAAAAGAACAAGCAACAAAAATAGCAAGTGAAAAAGGATTGGATATCTCTTTATTAACTTTCTTTAACTTTGAAACAGTAAAAGCAGAAGAAATCAATTCAAAAATAGAAGAGGTTTCAAATGCATTTAATAAAGCTGTAGAAAAAGCTGTAAATGAAAGACTAAAAGAAGATACTCCAACTCAAAAGTCAGGTATTGATACACAAAATAAATCAATAGCTAGAGCAAGTTATTAAAAAATAGGAGGAATTGAAAATGGGAGAAATTACACAAGAAGCATTAAATATAATGCTACAAGATGGCAAAACAAAAGATAATTTAAAACAAGTATTAAGTGGAGTATTAGAAAATGTTGCATCAAGAGCAATATCAGAACAAATTAAAGCAAAAAATGGTTCTGGAGATCCAGAAGGTGGAGTAATTGAATATAAAAGATTTGTAAATGCAGAATTAAAAGATAAAGGTACTGCAAGAGCTGCTGGAAAAGGCGATAAAGTAAAAGCTAAACCAGTAAAAGTTGTTATAGATACTGATAAAGAAATTGTAGAAGAACTACAAGGAAAAGACGTAAAACTTTATGGTATTGATGGTATGGCTGAAAAAAGAAAAGTAAATCATCAATCAGCTATTATAAGATATCTAGACAGAGAGTTTTTTGCTAAAGTATTAGAAGGAACAGAAGTATCTGCAAAAGATAATATTCAAGATACTATTGATACTTTACTACAAAAAGCAAGAACTTTAAAGAATGACTTTATTGATGGTATAGAGTCTGATTTATTGGTTATTGTTGTAGATAGTGAATACAGAAAAGGAATGAAAAAAATTCTCGATGATTTACCAAACGGAACAGATCCAAAAGAACAAGCAATTGGTATGTATGATTCTGTTAGAGTTTATGAATCAACAAGATTACCAGATGGAGTAAAAGCTGTTGTAATGATGGACGGAGCTATTGCTCAACCATTCTATGTATCAGAATATGGAGCAGAGAAAGTACCATTTGATGATGCTGTAGCATTAGAAGATTTCTTATATAAAGGAACAAAAGCTTTAATGGAAGATACTATTTTCTATGTAACAGATGCTAAACTTGCAAATTTAACTGTAACGTCAGTAGCAGGAACATCAACAGGGAAAACAAAAATAACTGTTACACCAGCTTTAACTTCTGGAAATAGCTATAAATATAAAGCAGCAGCTAATCCAACAATGCCAGAATATGATACAGTTTGTACATCTGGATACACAGCTTGGAATGGAACAGATGAAATCACAGCAACAACAGGACAAAAAATAGTAGTTGTCGAAGTTGATTCAGCAAATAAGGCTAAAAAAGCAGGAATAGCAACAATTGCTTCAATGGCCTAAAAATAGGAGGCAATAGAAATGGCAGAAACCAGTAACATAGATAAAATAATAAAAGATTTAGGACCAAATTATTCAAAAGAAGATAATGAGGTTTTAAATGAAATATTAGAGGAAGTAAGTTCTATTGCCTCTGATATTTCTAATAGACAAAAAAATGATGAGAAGTTATTTCCATATATTAAGAAAGCAGTAAAAGCAATATATCTTTCAAGAGGAGCAGAAGGCTTAACAAGTCGTGGAGAAGGTTCTATATCAAGTTCATATGAAGATATCATGGAAAAATTAAGAAATGACATTATAAAGTCTGGCTTAAGGAGGATTAAATAATGTTATTACGAGATTTAACTAAAGTGTATATATCAGAATATGAAGAAATAGAAGACCATGGAGAACCAGATAAAAAATGGAAATATAAAAGCATAGCTTGGCTAAATATGCAACAAGATGTCAACGAGTTAGATAGAAAGTCCACAGGTGAAGTGGATTATAGTACATATAAAGGTCGTACGACTAGAGATTATGATATACAAAAAGGCAATGGAATATCATTTGAAGATATCTCAAAATTAGAGAAGTTTATTCCAGAATATAGAGTACTAGATAAAAATAAAATAGGAAATACCTATGTATATAGAATGGAGAAAATGCAAAAATGATAAGTTGCGAAATTAAAGTTAAACATAATTTCAAAAACATAAATGCTGTAATTCAAAAATTACCACAGACGATAAGTAACAGTGTAGAAGAAATCCTAAAAAACATTAGAGGATACGCTATAAAATTAGAAAAACGGTCATAACGAAGAAGGAATATTAGTCGAAATGATTGATATGTCAACCAAAGAAGTGAAAGGAAGGGTTTTTGCTGACCCTTCTAAATTTATGGCAAATGGAGTATCCTATTTGTTTTTTGAATACTTTGGCACAGGCTCTAATGCTGAAATGGAACACATAGGAAAGTCACAACATTTTATTGAAAGTGGATTTACTGAGTGGTTCATTCCAGTAAATAAAGTGGATAGAGCATTACCGTATCCAGTTATAAATATAAAAGGAATGGACTTTTACATAGCTCATGGAACTAAAGCAAATCATTTTATAGGAGATGCAAGTTTCAAAAGTAGAGATGAAAATGTAGAAATAGTTAAGAAGAAGTTAGACGATATGATAAAGGAGTGTTGCAAATGAAAGATTTAAGTATAAAGGACTTTAGCGATTTAGTATATGAAAAGCTAGAACCATTAAAGTATAAACAAATATTAACAAATCCAACAACTACAAGCAAATTTCCTTGTTTAGAATTGCATACACCTTTGAAATCGGTAAATCTAACAGAAAACGCATTTCCCATTCGTTCTACATTTCAAATATCAATCACTTGTTGGAATGAAAAACAAAGACAAGCAATGCAAATGACAGACGAAGTTGATACGAAACTTCAAGAATTAAATTTTATAAGGACTAATACCAGTCCTGCAGTATATGATCAGATACTGCAAAAATACGGTATAACAATAACTTTTGAGGTTCGTTATAATTCTATAACGAACTCTTTTAATTTAAGATAGGAGGAATTAAAAATGGGAGATGAAGCAACACCAAAAACAACAACACCACAAGTTGCTATGAAAGCAAAGGTGTCTTATGCAACAACACTAACAGGACAAAGAACAGATATAGGTTATGTACAAAAAGTGGGACAATTAAAAACTTTAAAAGAGGGACAAACATATAGTGCATTAGATTTAGAAGAAGAAAGAATGGCTAAAGGAAAAAGAAAAGCAGAAACTGTTGATATAGAAATGATGTTTATACAAGAAACACATAAAGCTATACAAGCAATAGCTGATGCAGATACAACAATATTCTTATTCTTAGAATATCCAGAGACAACAGCATCAGTTGCCAATAAACCATTAATTCAATCAGTAAAATGCACCGTAGATATAGCGGGGCAAGAGATGAACGACGGGGACTTTATAAAAGACACAATGAGAGTATATAAAGAATCAAAAGTAGTAGAAACAGATGGATATCCTGTAGAGGGAGATTCAACAAAATTTTAATAAGAGAAGACTGAAAAGTCTTCTCTCTTTTGCAAAGGAGAGAAAATAAAATGATTATAGAAACAAAAAATAGAAATATTAATTTAGTACTAAAAACAAGAAAAATAGTAGAAATAGCTAATCTACTTAAAAATAAGAATTTTGAAGAAGTATTTAAAAAAGCCTATTCTATATTAGATATGGAAGCATTATCTAAAATAATATTTAAACTAGCAGAAAATGATGAAGGTAAGAGTGCATTTGCATCATCGGATGAAGTATATGACTTTATAGATGAGTGCAGAATAGAAAATATAACAATAAATGATTTATATTCAAAGATTGCAGAGACATTGAATGAAGAGGGTTTTTTCAAGAAAAGGATGACAAAGAAAGAATTAAAAGAAATGATGTCAAATCCTTTATCAGAAACAGATATGAACGAATTAGTTCAGAAATCAGCAGAGAAAGTTATAAACAAAATAACAGAAGAACAAATTCTTTCGATGGTATAGATGAAATAATAAAAGCAATAAAAGAATCAAAAAACATTGTAGACTTAATATACTCTATGGAGCCATTGGCGTATTATTTCGATATGAAACCATATGAGTTCTGGAATAGTAGATATTCAGAAATAAATATATACTGTCAAACACACTTAACTAAACAAATAGATGAATTAAGAAAAGAAATCAATTTACAAGAAGCGGTTACAAATAAACTTATTGCAGGTGATTGTATGAATCAAAATGCAAAAATAGTACTTATTAGAGATAGTTATAAGGAGCTTTTTAAAGAAAAAGATGAAGTTCAAACTTTAGAAGAACAAAGAAAATTGTTTAAAGGATAATTTCGACAAAATATGTCGAAAAATGTCGATAAAAAGTATAATTTAACCTATTGATTTATGCTATTATTTATAGTATACTCTTTTTATATTAAATAAAAGGAGGAAATATTATGGGAATAGCTTCACTAATACTAGGAATTATAGCTTTTTTAGTTTCATTCAGTATTTTTAAAGATGTATCATTAATTTTAGCAGTGTTAGCAATTGTACTTGGAATCATAGCTTTAGCTAAGAAAAAGAATAAGAAAATGAGTATTGCAGGAACTGTTTTAGCAATAATAAGCTTTGTGGTTTTATTTTCAGGAGGAAATAACAATGTTACTACAACCACATCATCTGGAAATGATGTAAAAAAATGCAATATAGGAGATACGATAACAGTAAAAAGCGGAACAGAAGAATACACCTTACAAATAACAGAAATAAAAGAAACTAAAGATAGAAATGAGTTTGCTGATGAAAAACCTAAACAAGTATTTTTAATCAATTATACCTATGTTTGCGATAAAACGGAAGATGGACTATATGTAAGTGATATGAATTTCAAGGTAATAGATGAACAGGGCGAAATTGGATATACATATCCTATAGATACAAAAAATCCACAAAGCATAACTGCAGGAACTACTTGTAAAGCACAAATGGCTTTTGGAGTAAATAACACAAGTAAAAAAATAAAATTACAATTCTTCGACAATATGTTTAATGGAAATCCAACAGCTGTGTATGAAATAGAATTATAAAAAAATATTAGATACAAAAAGCTCCTATTTATGTAGGTGCTTTTTTATTGTGCTCAAAAAGAAAGAAGGTGAAAAAATGACTATTGAAGAAATTGAAATTATAGTAACTGCAAAAGTAGAAGAAGCCTTGCAAAAATTTAAAGAAATAGCACCAACAATTCAAAAATCAGTTAAACAATCACAAGAAGCCTTCTCTAAAGTAGATACTAAAGTAATGACGAATAAATTACATCAAGCAGTAAACTTTATGAAGAAAAAAATGCAAGACTTAAAAAAGAGTTCTAGAAATAATGAACTATCAATAAAAGTAAATAATCAAGACGCAAAAAAACAAATAACACAAATAGAAAAAGAAATAGATAGTCTACAAAAGAAAATAACTGGGCGACAAATGAAATTAAACGTAATAAATCCTCAAATTGATAAAATTGTGGATGATACTAGAAAAAGTGTAACACCAGAAGGAATAAATCTTAATGATAAAGCAATGGATACAACAGTTAATAATGCATTAGAATCAAATAAAGGTTTTACGTCATTAAATAGTCAAGCACAAAAGTTGTATACAGAAATAGAAATATATAATAAACAACTTAGCGAAGCGAAAAACAAAATGAGTCAACTCAAACAGGAAATAAATCAGACAGCAACTACTCAAAATAAATTGGGTAGTTTTTTTAGTGTGTTTAAACAGAAGACGGAACAAGTAAAAAATAATATGTCAAATATGAAGAATAGTTTTAAAAGCTTACCAAAGGTTACTCAAAATATTTATAATAACATAAAAGGAATGGGAGCAGGATTAAAGAGTGGCCTAGGAAATGTTTTGAAATATGCTACAGCTCTCTTTAGTTTGAGAAGTATATATTCTGCACTAAGCAGTAGTGCAAATGCTTGGCTGTCTAGTCAAAATTCACAGGCTAAACAGTTAAGTGCAAATATAGAGTATATGAAATATGCTATGGGCAGTGTATTTGCACCAGTAATACAATATGTGACTAATCTGGTTTATAGCTTGATGAAGGCAGTGCAAAGTCTAGTATATGCTTTTAGCGGGGTAAATATATTTGCAAAAGCTACAGCATCATCAATGAAAAACGCATCAGGTAGTGCAAAACAGACTAGTAAATCACTAAGTAGTATTCATAGCGAAATAAACAATGTTTCAGATAATAAAAGTGGTGGAAGCGGAAGTGGAACGCCCGATATAGACTTATCCAAAGTGGACAAAACACCAAATAAAATAATAGATGCTATTAAGAATGGTAATTGGAATGAAATTGGAAAGATGTTAGGCGAAAAATTAAACAATGCTATGTCTAAAATTCCTTGGAATAAAATTCAAAATACGTCTAGAAATATAGCCTCTGGAATAGCCAAAACTTTAAATGGGTTTATTGGAACAACAAATTGGAATCAAGTTGGTAATACGTTTGCACAAGGATTAAATACAGCTATATATTTTGCTTATACTTTTGTAACAACATTTGACTGGAAACAATTCGGGCAAAGCATAGTAGATGGAATAAATGGATTTTTAGATAATTTTGATTGGCAAACCTGTGGCAAAACAATAGGAGATTTCACAAAAGGTTTGTTAGATGTAATAGTTGTTTTTATTGAACAATACGATTTTCAAAAATTTCCAAACAAAATTGCTGAGTGTTTAGGCGGAATTGATTGGTCAGGAGTAGCTAAAAGAATATTTCAGTTAATTGGGGCTGCAATAATAAAAGTATCCGTTGTAGGAGCAATAATAAATGTAGGTACAGTTATTTCAAATATATGCAATTCGGCTGTGGAATATTTTAGAGGCAAGATAGAAGAATGTGGTGGAAATGTAATACTAGGAATATTAAAGGGAATAGGAGATGCTATTGCTGGAATAGGACAATGGATATATGACAACGTATTCAAGCCATTTATAGATGGATTCAAAAATGCATTTGGAATACATTCACCATCAACTGTGATGGAAGAACAAGGACACTTTATTATAGAAGGTTTAAAAAATGGATTATTAGGAATATGGGACAAAGTAAAACAGCCATTTATTGATTTAAAAAATAATATAACTAAGATGTTCACGGAAATAAAAAATAATGTGTCAAATTGGGGAAACAATGTAAAAACAAAAGTTAGTGAATGCTGGATAAATGCTTCAAATACAGTAAGAGAAAAAGTAATTACTTTAAGAAATAATATTTCAACAGGACTTAATAATGCTAAAACAACGGTAGTAAATTGGGGAAGTAATGTAAAAAATACATTTACCAACTTAGGAAGAAATGCATCTACATGGGGAAAAGATTTGGCTACAAATATGGCAACAGGAATAAAAAACAATATTCATAAAGTAACAAATGCAGTTACATCAGTTGCAAATAAAATAAAAAGTTTCTTACACTTCACAGAACCAGACGAAGGACCTTTGAGTAATTTCCATACATATATGCCAGACATGATTGATTTAATGGTTAGTGGAATAAAGTCAAATACTAATAAGATAAAGAATGAAATGGAGAATTTAGCAGGAACAATGTCTTATACAATAAATACGGAAGCGGTAACAGGTATTCCTTTAACAAATCCAACAATAAAACCTGTAAATGTTGAGGCTAATAATATGTTGGATGCTTTAAGTGATATAGCATATAAAGAAAATGAAAACAATAAACCAATTTATTTAACAGTAAATGTAGGAAATGCAAAACTAGGACAAATATTATTGGACAATTTAAGAGACATGAAAAGACAGTCAGGAAAAGATATAGAAGCATTAGTAGGAGGATAAAATTATGTTATGGAGAGAACATGGAAAAACAGAAAATTTACCGACACCAAGTACATATTCAGTAGACATAGAAGACACAGATAAAGACAGCTATTCTAGTGTTGTTGATGGTTCGTTAATAGATAATCCAATAGCTGTAGGAATGTTAAAACTTTCTATGTCATGGGATTTTAATACAGAAGAAGAAGCAGAAGAATTATGTCAAAAAACATTTAAGAATCCATTTGTATTGGATATAAAAATTCCAGTTGTAAAAGGTGGATTTTTAGAAGGCGCACAGTTTAGAGTTTCAAAGAGACATATTGACATGATAAAAACAGAAAAAGGGACAGCAACAGAAAAAACAAAATGGAAAACATCATTTAATTTAATGCAAAAAGAATTAACACAAGCGCAAAAAACAGCAGTAGAGGAGGCAAATAGTTAATGTATGATACGAGTGATAACTATAAGTCTAAAATATACAATGTAACTCATTTATTAAAAGTATATATAAATGGTGAAGAAATAAATCCTAAATATGTATTGGATTGTAAGCCATCAAGAAAAGCCTTTTCAAGTGATGAATTTGTTCTTGGTTGTGTGGAAGCACAAAGCATAGAGTTAAAGCTATACAAATCAGCAGTACCATCAATTATCAATAGAATAGAAATAAAAAGCGGAATAACAGGCGAAGTAGTACCAATTGGAATGTTTAATTTAGATGAAATAAGTAAAGATGATGATTATACAGTAACATTAAAGCTACGCGACAATATGATTAAATTTGAGTTTAATTATAACGGCAAAACATTGATAGACAATAATAATGGAAAAGCAAAAATAATACAGGTACTACAAGACTTATGTCCAAAAGCAGGAGTAGAACTTCGGTTCTACTTCTTTTTTAAACATGAATAAGGAAATAGCAGTGTACGACAATACAGTATCAGCAAGAACTTATTTAAGTTATATAGCAGAACAAGCTGGTGGAATAGCAGTAATAGGTAGAGATGGAAAACTATATATAAAAACAATCGGAGAAAGTTCACTTACACTTCCATTAAAGTTATTTAAAACTTTTAAATGGGGCGAAAAATTCAAGATAACTCGTGTAAGATATGATGACGGAATACAACTGTTCGAAAAAGGAGACACAACAGGCAATACAGTTTATATTAGTCAAGACAATATGTACATAGTTGATCAAGAGCAAATCGATAATATTTACAATGCCTTAAAAGACTTAGAATTTTATAGTTTTGAAGGCGAAAGCATAATAGATCCAGCGTTAGATACAGGAGATGTCATCGTTATAGATGGCAAAAATGTAATATACCAAGGTTCAATGCAATTTTCAGGGCGTTGGATTGCAAGTATTGAAAGCAAAATACAATGTAAATCAAAAGAAGAAACAACCACTAGAACACCATCACAGAAAATCATAAACAGAAGAGTTCAGTCAAGCATAAATCAAATAGATGGAAAAATAATTCAACTAGCAGAGCAAACTTCTGAACACGAAACAAAACTAACTCAACAAGAGCAAGATATCAATGGAATTAAAACAAAAGTAGAAAACACAGCAGAATATAAGAGAGAAACTGATGGAGTAAGTGAGATACATATTAAAGATGCAGGACAAGCTGATATATTAAGACTAGAGGTGCAAGGAAATAAGACTTATGAAGCAAATATGTTCCCAAGAGCAAATTTGTTTCCAAGAGCAGGACTACAGCCAAATCAAAGGGGAGGGTAGTATATGAAATATAAAATAATAGTAGATAAACAAAGTAGAACTAATCCGTCTGCAGATAAAAAAGAGTACATAATAGACATTGAAGAGCTACGATTTAAAGGCAATATTTATGATAGTTTAGTTATAACGAAAGATGAAGATTATGTTCTACGTAGATTAAAACTAACAGAGTTTTATGTTTTAGAGGAACTAGAAGAGCCTATAAAAGAACCTTTAAAGAATATAAACATTGAACTGTTTGAAGGCGACAATTACATATATTTGATTGACATGGTAGGAAACAAATTCTATGCGGAATATCTAATAAAAAATGATTTCACTGATATGTATACAACTAAATCAGAGTTTAAAACAGGAATAGAACAAACCGCCAGAAAAATTGAAATAATGGCAAGCACTAAATTAGATAAAAATGAATTTGCAACATATTTAGAAGTAAATTCAGAAGCAGTAAAAATTGCATGGAATAAAATAGCAGAATATATACAGATGATGATAATTAATCAAAATGCAAGTCTAGCAATATTAGATGACAATAAAAAAGTGCTGATGTCCTTAGATAAAAAAGGACAACACTTTTATGATAGTGAAACGGTATTTGCAAATATGGGTGTTCAAAAAGTTGGAGAAAATAGATTTATAGCTTTTGCGGTTCCTGGAGACTATAATCAAAGCATCAAAGATGGCATGGCCTGGGGAATGACAACACAAAGCGATAAAAAGTTTTGGCCAATACTTTTTATTAAAGATTTTAAAATGGCTAGCAAAAATGCTGGAGATTTTAGTGGTCAATTAGTATTAACTGCATGTGATTTAGTTCTTTCTGGAGACACAAGTGGTATAATTTCTGGAAATGTTAAAATTGTTGGTGGACTAAGTGGAGAGATAATTTTTATAGATAAAGAAACTGAAGATGTTCTATTGCAAATCATTCCAGAAAATTCATATGATAGCAATACACCAAAAATCAACATATTGAATGCTGTTGAATTTTTTAAAAATTCAAGTCGGAAGTTATTCGCTTAAAATTGGCGGAGAAAACTATGTCCTACAAACTGATAACGGAGATTTTCATGTAGCTGGTGGAACTATATTTTTAGGAACTGCTAATAAAAAAGCAACTATATCAATGTACCCTTCTAGTATGGTACAAATTCATGGAGCCGATTTGAACGTTGATGGAAATATTTATGCAAAGAATATTTCATCAGATAGAAGGATAAAGGACAGTATTAAAGATAGCACTATAAAAGCATTAGACATAATAAAACAAATAAAGCACAAACAATTTAACAAAAAAGATGATGGAAAACATTATAAAATAGGATATATAGCTCAGGATATGGAGAAAATAGATCCTAATTTTGTTATTAAGAGACCAGCAGACCAAAAAAGAAAAATAGAAGAAAGATATTATATTAATGAGTTGCCTATAATAGCAACATTATCCAAAGCAATACAAGAACAACAAGAGCAAATAAATAAGTTGCAAAACAAAATTGAGGAATTGGAGGCTAGAGGATGAAGAAAAAAACGTTTCAAAATGGAACATTAAAAAGTAAAGCGTACTTCATGAATGGTAATGTTAAACAAGAAATAGAAGAAGCTGTTTACGAAGGAACAACGCCACTTTCAGCAGAGAACTTAAACGATATGCAAGACAACATTGAAGAAGAAATAAATTCACATATAGAACACAGATATATGCTAGTTTTAACTGCAAATGTAGCAAAGCGGTGGAACAATAACAATACCGTGTTATTACAAGGTGGGTGTAGGCACATTAGATGTATTTTATATGCGGAGAAAAACTATTATTAAGCACAGATGACAGTGGAACAAATGGACATTATAGAGAAGTTGGAGAAGCAAATACAGTATCTAATCAAATAAAACTTACAACAGACTGGGGCTGTGAAAGTGGCGAATATTTTGAATTTGTAGTAAGGGGGGAGTATAGTGCTTAACGCATGGAATAAAATAAAAGAATTGATAAATAAAAAACAAAATATATTAAATATTACAACAGGAACTGAATATGAAACAGGGCGAATTATTGATGGCAAAAAAGAGTACGCAAAAAGAATTAATTGCGGAAATTTGCCAAACGCAGAAGTAAAATATGTGCAGACAGGACTGCAAAACATAACTTTGACTAAAGCAATCGATGGAGTTATGTTGAATGTTAATTCGCAAAGAGGATTACCTGCTCCTAGCATCACATCAACAAATACGATAATGATATATCTTAATGGCACAGGAACAGCTTTAACGATCAATACGCAATTTAATTGGTCAAGTTATACTGCTTATGTAGAATTATTTTACGTGAAAAATTAAAGGAGGAGAGCATGAAAGAATTAAACAATATCATAAATATTCTTCTTGCAAACGGCGGAACAGTTACTATGGCTGTTCTTTTTATTGTATTTTTGTACCTTGATAGGAAAGACCGAAAAGATAAAGAAACTCAAGATGAAGCTAAAAGGAAGGAAGAACAAGAAGAGAAAAAAGCAGAAAGAGAAGCTGCTGGCAAATTGTTGGGTGAACTGTCAGCATCCAATAGGAATATAGCAGAAAGCTTAAACTTGTTAAAAACAAGTATGGACAACGCTAATACAGAATTTAAACAGCACGACGAGAGAGCAATAGCAGGGTTTCAGGCAATACATGAAGATTTGATAATTTTAAAAGAAAGGAGAGAATAGTTATGGATTTATCAGTATTATCTCAATATTTATCAGTTGTAGTAATGGGAATATGTCTTTGCGTAGGATATGTTATAAAAAATAGCTTAGATTTCATTCCTAATAAATATATACCTGCAATAATGTTGGTATTAGGAACTACAATTAATATATTAATGAATCTAAATGAAATTAATGCAGAAGTAATATTAGTTGGTATGCTTAGTGGACTGGCTTCAACTGGTTTATATGAATTATTTAAGAATTTCATAAATAAGGAGGAAAAATAAATGGAAGATGAAGAACTTGAAGTAATGAAGCCTGTAGAAGAACCTACAGAGGAGATTTTTGAGGAAATAAAAGATGAAATCGAGGTGTCAGAAGATGAGTAGAGTATTTAAAAACAAAGGTAACGTAATCACACAAGCCTTTAAAAAAGGTCTCCATAATGGTATTGATTTGGTAGGTACTGGATACACTTTAGATTACATCACAGCTCATTCAGAAGGAACTGTTGTAGCAGTTAGAAACAATTATAAAACCAACGACAAGTATGGTTGCTCGTATGGCAACTATGTGAAAATTAAACATAATAATGGATATTATACATTATATGCTCACATAAAATATAATAGCGTAACTGTAAAAGTAGGGCAAAAAGTATCAAAAGGACAAATTATTGGTTACATGGGAAATACTGGGCATAGTTTTGGAGCACATTTGCATTTTGAAGTAAGAGATAAAAATGACAATTTTATAAACCCAACAAAATATATAAATGCAAATTTACCTTCAAATAATAGTAAAAAATATAGTAAAGGTAGATATAAAGTTGACTGTGATGTTTTAACAGTAAGAACTGGACCAGGAACAAATTATGATTGGAAAAAATTCAATCAGTTAACACCAAACGCACAGGCACAAATAAAAGAATTATCAAATTCAAGACCAAATGGACTTGTAAGAGGATGTATTTGTGATGTATCAGAAGTAAAAGGCGAGTGGGGAAAGATTCCATCTGGCTGGATTTGCTTAAAATATTGTAAAAAAGCATAAGAGCTAGGCTATATGCCTAGCTTATTTTTTTGCTTAAACATTGACAGTGATTTTATTATATTATATAATATTGAATGTCACATAATAGTAAGTATGTGACATTCGTTGCTATACAAATAATAACAATTATAAAATTCAAGAATATGTATATAATAAAAACAGGGGGGAATTATTATGATGATTGCTAATCTTGAAGATACCGAAGCCATAAAGTTAGCTAAATATATATATGGAAAATATTTAAATTATGATAAGAATACAGCAAGACGAATAATATCTCCAATAAAATTACAAAAGTCTTTGTATTTTTTATTTGCATATTGGGGTTCATTTATTAGAATGAATAAAGAAAATGCAGATAGTGTAGAAGTTAATTACTCAATATATGATGAGAATTTATTTGATGATAAAATAGAAGCATGGACTTATGGGCCAGTAATTCCATCAGTTTTTAGTGCTGAAAAGAATGGAGTATTAGAAGAAGCAGAAAACAAATATTTAGAAGATGATATTGTAAAGAAAGAATTTGTAGACAATTTATTAGATCAATTATTTGAAATAGACGATTTTGGTTTAGTTAGACTTTCTCATGAGGATGAATGCTGGAAAAGAAATTATGTGGAAACTGATGAGAAACATAATAGAGAAATACCTAAAGAGGAAATCATAAATGAATATTTTACAAAATCGATTAAATAATATAGAAACTCAAAACAAAGGCAATATATTTAAGCATGAAATAAGTAAAATAAACAGAAAAGGAGCAAGTATTATAAATACGTCTCCTTTTCATTTTAAGAGATTTATTTTTAATGGTAATTTATATTCTATAAAAATACCAGAAGAAAAGTTTACAAATTTTATAAGAAGTTATGATGGTAATACATACTACGAAATACTAAAGGAATTATTTAACAAATTATATTATGATAACTATAATATACTTGATGACTTTGTATTGGATGAAAGTAATTATAGTGATACATCCGCCAATGCTCAAAGACTAAAAAGAATTATTATGTTTGCAAACGATATAAAAAACATAAAAGATGTTCCTGAGATTAATGAGCTGATTCCAGTTAAAAAACTAAAAGATAAAGAAAAAAGATATAAAGGGATAAGACTGTTTGTAAATGTAAGAGAAAATGGCTACATAGATTTATATTTAATAGATTTGTATCATTTAGGAATAGATGCTTTTAATGTAACAACTCAAAGTTATAATTTAGATAGAAATTATAATAGTAATGAAGATTGCAAGAAATGTATATCAAGAATTGCAGACAAATACGAACTAAAAGACTAGCAATAGTCTTTTTTTGAGCCATAAAACTATATGTCTCAAAAATAAAAACGCCTTAAAATCGATTCTGGAGCGTCGATTTTCCCTTAATTTTAGGCATTTTTTCGTTCGACACAGTTCGACACAAATATTTTGCTAAATGTGGTATAATAAATTAAGGAGAGTGATATATATGAAAGAACTATATCAAAAATCTCTGCAAATGATAAAAGAATTATCAAAAATACTAACTGAAAAAGAATGGAATAAATATGCAGTTGAAAATAATTTACTTAGTTCGATAAGTTTAAAATATATAAGTGGAAAAAATTTCACAACACTCTGCAAAGAAGTGAGAGCTAATATTTAGTTAGCTCTCTTTCATTTTGACGTTTATTAATAGATCTATAATTTGACTAACTTCAAGTACTTCTTTTGAATCTAGTCCAAAAATTTCAATTCTGCTGTGCATCTCTGCACGTAACTTCTCTAAATCTAATTCACTATAAAATAGATCATCTACTTTAACATCAAGAGCGTTTGCTATCTTATATATAGTTTTAAGCGAAGGATTAAATTTTCTATTATTTTCTAGCTCTACCAAATATGTTCGAGAGATATTTGTTATTTTACTTAATCGATATATAGTTAAGGACTTTTTTAATCTAATATTTTTAATTACGAATACAAACATAAAATTACCTCTAAAATTATTATGCCCATATTTTAATATAATTATTTTATTATTTCTACGTGTCGCTCACAGCGAACTATTTAAGCTGGGAAAATGTTGATACAAGTACATTTATTTTTCGACAAATGCTCTAAAACGCTTGAAACCACTACATTTTGTCGAACGATTTTTGTTGACAATACTAAAATATATTATATAATTTAATCAAATAAAAAAAGAAACGCGTTTCTCTGTAAAAGGAGAAAAATATGGAAATAATAGAAATAGTGAAACAAAGAATTGAATCGAACAAAAAAATGTTTAGCCAAGAGGAGATAGAATTTATTTGTAATAATATTGAAGTGTTTTCTAGAGTTTATATAGTTGCAACCCTTGACAGAAAATGCTCTTACGAAAATAGCAAAAAAACTAAAAGTGTGTCAAATGGTGTGTCAAATATTAACGATATTTAAATACACAACTACATACATAATAACTATAAGGATTTGTAATGAAAGACTGAAAATCCCTGTGTCACTGGTTCGATTCCAGTTCGAGGCACCAACAAAAAAAGTCCTATTTATAGGGCTTTTTTATATTTGTAAGGGGACTAAATTTTTTATTGTACAAATGGAACAATTAGGAACTGTCACTAAATGAGGCAAAAAAAAGGTATAAATTAAAATTAAAATGGTACCTATAAAATAGACAGTATAAAAAGAGTGATTTTTATACAATGG
>ERZ857840.490-NODE-490-length-58048-cov-23.922284_pt1 | contig 58048 bp, 47 predicted proteins | sample MGYA00519760_ERZ857840 | MGnify/ENA primary metagenome ERZ857840 (study PRJEB31778, sample SAMEA3449371) | human gut metagenome | biome: human gut; feature: human-associated habitat; material: faeces | place: United Kingdom | collected 2010/2012 ... | reverse complement strand
ACCCCTGATGGGTTTCTTTCGTAACTATCTTCCTTTCCGATGGCGGAAGATTTCCAATTTTTTTCGACAGTCTCATGTTGCTTTCTGATATGTTTCATCTGTATTTTAGCACATATCCCGCCGTTTTGAAATACATTGTCAAAAAAACTTCCCCCTTCTTGTGAGAATTTTTGTGCACGATGAAGAAAAAGCCTTAATCCATGAAAAAGGGGCAAAACCCGGTTTACAAAGAAAAAAGATTGTGGTATTATACACAATGTATGGTGTTTCGTTGAGAAATCCGCGAAATGTTTTTATGAGGAGGTTCATTTATGGTAAGAAAAATGAAGTCCATGGATGGCAACAACGCTGCGGCGCACGTGTCCTACGCGTTCTCCGAGGTTGCCGCCATCTACCCCATCACCCCGTCGTCCCCCATGGCCGACTTTGTGGACCAGTGGTCCGCCAACGGGCTGAAGAACATCTTCGGCACCCGGGTCAAGGTGGTGGAGATGCAGTCTGAGGCCGGCGCTGCCGGCGCGGTTCACGGTTCTCTGGGCGCAGGCGCTCTGACCACCACCTATACCGCTTCCCAGGGCCTGCTGCTGATGATCCCCAACATGTACAAGATCGCAGCCGAGCAGCTGCCCGCCGTGTTCCATGTCTCCGCCCGTACCGTGTCCACCCAGGCGCTGAACATCTTCGGCGACCACTCCGACGTGATGGCCTGCCGCCAGACCGGCTTTGCCATGCTGTGCGAGGGCAACGTGCAGGAGGTCATGGATCTGTCCCCTGTGGCTCACCTGGCCGCTCTGGAGGGTAAGGTCCCCTTCATCAACTTCTTTGACGGCTTCCGTACCAGCCACGAGATCCAGAAGATCGCCGTGTGGGATTACGAGGATCTGAAGGATATGTGCGACATGGACGCCGTGAAGGAGTTCCGTGAGCACGCCCTGAATCCCGAGCATCCCCATATGCGCGGCAGCCATGAGAATGGCGATATCTTCTTCCAGCACCGCGAGGCCTGCAACAAGTACTATGCCGCTCTGCCCGCCGTGGTGGAGAAGTACATGGACAAGATCAACGCCAAGCTGGGCACCAACTATGGCCTGTTCAACTACTACGGCGCTGAGGATGCCGACCGCGTCATCGTGGCCATGGGCTCCATCTGCGACGTGGCCGAGGAAGTCATCGACTATCTGAACGCCCACGGCGAGAAGGTCGGCCTGGTGAAGGTCCGCCTGTTCCGCCCCTTCGCTCCCGAGAAGCTCATCGAGACCATCCCCGCCACCGTCAAGAAGATCGCCGTTCTGGACCGCACCAAGGAGCCCGGCGCTCTGGGCGAGCCCCTGTATCAGGATGTGGTCACCGCTCTGGCCAACGCCGGCCGCAGCGACATCCAGGTCATCGGCGGCCGTTACGGTCTGGGCAGCAAGGATACGCCTCCTGCCTCCGTGTTCGCCGTGTATGACGAGCTCAAGCGCGACGAGATGAAGCGCCAGTTCACCATCGGCATCGTGGACGACGTCACCAACCTGTCCCTGCCCGAGGACAAGAACTGTCCCAACACCGCTGCTCCCGGCACCATCGAGTGCAAGTTCTGGGGTCTGGGCGGCGACGGCACCGTGGGCGCCAACAAGAACTCCATCAAGATCATCGGCGACCACACCGACAAGTACGTGCAGGCATACTTCCAGTATGACTCCAAGAAGACCGGCGGTGTGACCATCAGCCATCTGCGCTTCGGCGATCACCCCATCCGTTCCCCGTACTATATCAACAAGGCCGACTTCGTGGCCTGCCACAACCCCAGCTACATCACCAAGGGCTTCAAGATGGTCAACGACGTCAAGCCCGGCGGCGTGTTCATGATCAACTGCCAGTGGGACTTCGATGAGCTGAATCATCACCTGAAGGCCGATGCCAAGCGCTATATCGCCCGCAACAACATCCAGCTGTATACCATCGACGCCATTGACCTGGCCATCGAGATCGGTATGGGCAAGCGCAACAACACCATCCTCCAGTCCGCATTCTTCTCCCTGGCCAAGGTCATGCCCGAGGAGGACGCCATCCGCTTCATGAAGGAGAAGGCCAAGGCCTCCTACCTGAAGAAGGGCCAGGACGTGGTGGATATGAACTACAAGGCCATCGACCTGGGCGCCACCGCCTATAAGAAGATCGACGTGCCCGCCGAGTGGGCCGACGCCGTGGACGAGACCGAGCACAAGCAGCTGGAGGGTAAGCCGGAGCTGGTGAAGATGGTCAAGGAGATCCTGGAGCCCGTGGGCAAGATGGACGGCGACAGCCTTCCCGTCTCCGCCTTTGCCGATCATGTGGACGGCCAGTTCGAGCTGGGCGCCTCCGCCTATGAGAAGCGCGGCGTGGCCGTGTCCGTCCCCACCTGGGACGCCGCCAAGTGCATCCAGTGCAACCAGTGCGCCTATGTCTGCCCCCACGCCACCATCCGTCCCTTCGCTCTGACCGCCGAGGAGGCCAAGAACGCTCCCGAGGCCGCCAAGATCGTGGACGTCAAGGCCGGCAAGGGCAAGGGCACCTACCAGTTCACCATGGCCATCAGTCCTCTGGACTGCATGGGCTGCGGCGTGTGCATCGGCGCCTGCCCCGTGAACGCTCTGTCCATGGTGGCCCAGGAGGGCGAGCTGCCTCAGCAGGATGTGTTCGACTACTGCGTGGCCAAGGTCGCCGAGAAGAAGGATATGCAGGACAACACCGTCAAGGGCAGCCAGTTCAAGCAGCCCATGCTGGAGTTCTCCGGCTCCTGCGCCGGCTGCGCCGAGACCAGCTATGCCCGTCTCGTCACCCAGCTGTTCGGCGATCATATGTATGTCTCCAACGCCACCGGCTGCTCCTCCATCTGGGGCGGTCCTGCGGCTACCTCTCCCTACTGCACCAACAAGGAGGGCCACGGCCCCGCATGGTGCAACTCCCTGTTCGAGGATAACGCCGAGCACGGTCTGGGCATGTTCATCGGTCAGGACAAGATCCGTCAGGATCTGGCCGACGAGACCCGCCAGCTGATCGCCGTGGAGTGGGCCCGTCCCGAGCTGAAGGCCGCCGCTCAGGCATGGCTGGATACCATGGACGATGGCACCGCCAATGCCGAGCCCGCCCGGGCCTATGTCAAGGCCCTGGAGGAGAGCATCACCACCGTGGAGGAGCTGGCTGCCATTCCTCAGTTCGCTGAGCACGCCGCCCAGCTGAAGGCCCAGGGCAAGCTGCTGTGCGACTGCGACGCCTGCACCCTGGCTGCCGACATCCTCAGCAAGAAGGAATACCTGGCCAAGAAGTCCATGTGGATCTTCGGCGGCGACGGCTGGGCCTACGACATCGGTTACGGCGGTCTGGATCACGTCATCGCCAGCAAGAAGGACGTGAACATCTTCGTGTTCGACACCGAGGTGTACTCCAACACCGGCGGACAGGCCTCCAAGGCTTCCAACATCGGCCAGGTGGCTCAGTTTGCCGCTGCCGGTAAGGAGGTCAAGAAGAAGAGCCTGGCGGAGATCGCCATGCAGTATGGCTATGTGTATGTGGCCCAGGTGGCTATGGGCGCCAACCCCGCTCAGACCATCAAGGCCATCACCGAGGCCGAGGCCTATCACGGCCCGTCCCTGATCATCGGCTACAGCCCCTGCGAGATGCACAGCATCAAGGGCGGCATGATGAACTGCCAGAAGGAAATGAAGAAGGCTGTGGACTGCGGTTACTGGAACCTGTTCCGCTTCAACCCCGCTGCGGAGAAGAAGTTCACCCTGGATTCCAAGGCTCCCGCCGGCGGCTATCACGACTTCCTGATGAACGAGGCCCGCTACAGCCGTCTGACCCGCGAGTTCCCCGACCGTGCGGAGAATCTGTTCGCCCGCAACGAGGCCGAGGCCAAGGCCCGCTACGATCACCTGCTGAAGCTCATCGAGATGTACGACGACTGAGCCATACAACGAACCTTACTCATGTCATAAATAGCAGAAGCGCCGCCCGGATGGGCGGCGCTTCTGCTATTTCAGCTTGTCAAAAAAGGGTGAAGCCCTCTCAGTCACCTTCGGTGACAGCCCTCCCGGAGGGAGAGCCAGGCTTGTCCAAAAAGGGATTTGCCCTTTTGGGACAAAAGGCTTACGGATCACATTTGATTTGCCGCCTGCGGGCGACAAAACTCTGCGAGGCTTTTTTAACAGTCTCAGCTCTCCCAAAGGGAGAGCCAAGGGCGTCCGGCCCGCTGCCCTCAGCGGGCCGGGTCAGGCTCTTCAGCCTGCCAGAGCGCCATCGCCCTGGTACAACAGAAGGAGAAAACCATCCTGGGTTCCGTCCGGGGCCAGTAGCTGCAGCTCCACATACTGAAGGTTGTCGTACCAGTCGGCGGACAGGTCAAAATGCAGAGTCCAGTACTGCTCCTGGCAACTGGCGTCGCTGACCGCCCGGGTCAGCTCCTGGCCGTCCTCGTCCACGCAGTAAAGCCAGAAGTCGTCCAGCAGCACGTCTCCGGGGTCCCGTTGGATCTCCAGCTCCACCTGAAGGGTGCCGTCCTCATAGGACGCGCCCAACAGGCCCACCCGGCCTCCCTGCCAGTCACTCCACCACAGCCAGTCCTGGGACACCGCCGGTTCCTGGGTGGCGGGGGTGACCGGGTCGACGGGATAATCCGTGCGGCGGGCCTGACAGCTGGAAACAATGGAGCTGACCAGGGACAGGATGATCAGCCCCGCCACCAGCACTCCCACCAGGCTCACCTGGCGGGCCGGGCCGCTGAGGTTATTCAGCTTTTCCCGGACCTGGCGGGCCTGGTCCTCGAAGCAGACCTTCTTCTGGTGGTTCTCCTTCCGCTCGTAGCAGACCTTGTCCCCATTGGGCACCGGGCGGCGGGAGGAGCCGTCCAGATGGTGGACGGTGCCGTCGGCATACACCTGCTCCCGCCGGGGCGGGCGGTTATAGGCCCCGCACTCCGGGCAGCAGCCGTTTTTCTCGTAGTTATAGCTCTTTCCGCAGGCCTTGCAGTGTACCGTTGCCATGGCGTGTCCTCCTTTATATCACATCCGCTGAAAGTCCAGATACCGGGTCCCCTGGAAGGTCAGGCGGCCCCGGTCCCCCTCCACCAGCATACCGTAGTCCTGGCCGTTCATCTGCAGCTCCATGCGGTCGCCGCTTTCCACCTGGAAGGTGGCGAAATACCGGGTGGAGGTGGTGGTGTGCATCTCACCGCCGCTGCGGTGGGAGGAGAAGCTCTGGCGCTTGGCCACCACTGTGGCCTCCACCGTCAGCCGGGGGGAGTGGTTGTTCCTGTTCCGCTGGGACAGCTCCCGGACAAACGTCACCAGGATCATGCCCAGGATCGCCACAAAGGCCACGATGAAAAGCAGGAAGAAGATGGAAATGAATCCGTCGCCGGAGAAAAAGCTGTCGAACATGGCGCGTGCCTCCTTTTTTCGGGGGATGCCCCGTCTGTACGGTCCCATTGTACGCCCCGCCGGAGATAAAATCCACCAACCTCAGGTTGCGCCGGGGCATTTCCCCGGAAAACGGCAGGAAACCTCAGGTTGCGGCGGGATTTTTATCCAGTATAGCATACGCGCCGGACCTTTGGCAAGCCAAAGGTCCGGCGCGGGGGTTATTCGTCGGTTTTCAGGAGGTCCCGCAGGGTCACGCTGTCCAGATAGTCGCCGATGAGCTGGCCCAGGCGGTTCCACACCGGCAGGGTCCGGCAGCGGGAGGCCCGGCCGCAGGGGTGGGCCCCCTCCTCCAGGCAGGCCACCGGGGCCAGGGACCCCTCCGTCAGACGCAGGATCTCCCCCAGGGGGTACTCCTGCGGCTGGCGGGTCAGGCGATAGCCGCCGCCCTTGCCGGTGACGCCGTCCACCAGTCCCGCCCGGCTCAGCAGGGTCATGATCTGGCCGGCGTATTTGTCGGAGATCTCCTGACGCCGGGCCACGTCCCGCATGGAGACGTAGCCGTCGCCGCCGTGCTCCGCCAGGTCCACCATCACCCGCAGGGCATAGCGTCCCTTGCTGGAAATGACCATGTTACACCATCCGGCAGCTTTCGCAGGAGCCGCAGTCCTCCGGGAACCTGCTGTGGTCATACTCGATGCCGTGGCGGTCATAGTAGTCCTTGATGGCGGACTTGATGGACTCCTCCGCCAGCACGGAGCAGTGGAGCTTGTGGGCGGGCAGGCCGCCCAGGGCGTCCACCACCTGGCGGTTGGTAACGGCCAGGGCCTCGTCGATGGTCTTGCCCTTGATCATCTCGGTGGCCATGGAGGACGAGGCGATGGCGCTACCGCAGCCGAAGGTCTCGAACTTCACGTCCTGGATGACGTTGTCCCGGATTTTCAGGTACATCTTCATAATGTCGCCGCACTTGGCGTTGCCCACCTGGCCCACGCCGTCGGGGTTTTCGATCTCACCCACGTTGCGGGGGTGCATGAAATGATCCATCACGATATCGCTGTACAGTGCCATATTCAAAACGCTCCTTTCGTTGTCACAGCATGAATGCTTTCTTACCGGATTCCAGGTCCTTCCACACCGGGGACATGGACCGCAGGTACTCCACCACCCGGGGGACCTCCCGCAGGATGTGGTCCACCTCCTCCTGGGTGTTCCACTCGCACAGGCTCAGCCGCAGGGAGCCGTGGGCCACCTCGTGGGGCCGACCGATGGCCAGCAGCACATGGCTGGGGTCCAGGGAGCCGGAGGTGCAGGCGGAGCCGGAGGAGGCGCAGATGCCAGCGGCGTCCAGCAGCAGAAGCAGGGACTCGCCCTCGATGCCCTCGAAGCAGAAGTTCACGTTGCCGGGCAGACGGTGCTCCAGGTCGCCGTTGACGGCGCTGTGGGGAATTTTGGACAGGCCCTCAATCAGCCGGTCCCGCAGGGCCGTGACCTTCACGCGGTTTTCCTCCATGTGGGCGCAGGCCTCCTCCAGTGCCGCCGCCATACCGGCAATGCCGGGGACATTCTCCGTACCGGCCCGCTTGCCCCGCTCCTGGGCGCCGCCCTCGATGACGTTCACCAGGGGGATGCCGCCCCGGACGTACAGCGCACCCACGCCCTTGGGGCCGTGGAACTTGTGGCCGGAGAGGCTCAGCATATCAATGTGCTGGGCCTGGACGTCGATGGGCAGGTGACCCGCCGCCTGAACGGCGTCGGTGTGGAACAGAACGCCCTTTTCCCGGCACACGGCGCCGATCTCCTCAATGGGCAGGATGCTGCCGATCTCGTTGTTGGCGAACATGACGGTCACCAGGCAGGTATCCTCCCGGATGGCGTCGGCCACCTGCCGGGCGGAGACCATGCCGTTTTCGTGGACCGGCAGCAGCTCCACCTGAAAGCCCTCCTTCTCCAGCTTCTTCAGGGTGTGGAGAATGGCGTGGTGCTCGAAGGCGGTGGAGATGATGTGCATCTTGCCCTTGCGGCGGCCGATGGCGGCGGCGGAAAGCAGGGCCTGGTTGTCGGCCTCGCTGCCGCCGGAGGTGAAGATGATCTCACGGGGCTGGCAGTTCAGGCACCGGGCCACGGTCTCGCGGCTCTTCATCAGCAGCTCCGCCGCCCGCTGGCCCACGCTGTGCAGGCTGGAGGGGTTGCCGTAGTTCTCCTCCATGGCGGGAAGCATGGCGTCCAGGGCCGTCCGGCTCATCCTGGTGGTGGCCGCATTATCTGCGTAAACAGTCATTTGTATATTCCTCCCTGTTTCAGGCTTGAATTACCTATCGGTTTGGTTTGTAATTGGAGTATAACCGAAATTAACTACCAAGTCAATAGGTAATTTAGCTTTTCCGGCAGATTCTTCCAATAGAGGGCCGTTCTCCCCGGGATTTTTCGGATTCTGACGGAGAGAGCAGGAATTGCGGTTGACAGGGCGGTTAAAATTGTGTAAACTGAACACGGCCTGAACGGCCAGGAAGAAAGATGAACAAAGGAGAAAGAGTATGAAACGCATCATTGCTGTGCTGCTGACACTGATGATGGCCCTGAGCCTGACGGCGTGCAGCGGCGACGACAACGCCAAGGTGGCGGGCACCTGGAAATGGAACTGCGACATCACGGAGATGTTCCAGGAGGGCGTCAACCAGGGGGCCGGGATGGACCTGTCCACGGACGCCACCATGGAGATGGTGTTTGTGCTGAAGCTGAATGAGGACGGCACTTATACGCTGAACGTGGATCGGGACGCCCTGAAAACCTCCCTCCAGACCTACATTGACTCGCTGATCCCTGCGGCGGTGGAGATGATCTATCAGCAGCTGGAGGATCAGGGCATGAACCGGGCCGACATTGACGAGGCCATGGCGGCCGAGGGCGTCACCGTGGAGGAGTACGTGCAGCAGATGATGGACGCCCTGATAGACGTGGACCAGATGATGGACGGCCTGGCGGACGAAAATGAGTCCGGCTATTACCGGGCGGCCAAGGGCAAGCTGTACCTCAGCGATAAGGCGGACACCTTCAGCGACGACAGCTGCGCCGAGTATACCCTGTCCGGCGGCACCATGCAGTGGACCGGCGGCAGCTATGAGCTCTTTGATAATCTGGACGACCTCCATGTAGAGCTGCCCATCCAGTGGACGAAGCAGTAAAAAAGCCTCGCAGAGTTTGCCGCCCGCAGGCGGCAAATCAAATGCGATCCGTTTTTTGCGGCGGCGTGTACGTCGCAAAAAACACTTCAGAACACGATGAACAGCTGCACCAGCAGCGGCGTCCCCCGGAAGATCCAGATATAGAACCGGGCCACCCGCCGCAGCACCGGCACGTTGGCAAACTGCACCAGGGCCATGGCCACCGCGATGATCAGCGCCAGGGTGAAGGAAATGGCCGTCAGGGGAATGGTCATGGTCAGCCCCGGAAGCAGGATTTTGGGAAAGGAGTCCAGGAACAGCTCCCACAATTTTCCAGAAAACATTGGATTCCTCTTTTCGCGCAGGATCAGCCGCCACGTCCAGCCCGGCGGGACAGGGGTGGCAGTGCTTGCAGTATACGCACTTGCCCATGGCGTCCGCCGGGGCGAAGCCGCTGATGGCGGAATAGTCCCGCTGCTCCGCCGGGGCCTCCAAAAAGCCCAGCACCTGCCGCAGCTGCTGCCGGTCGGCGATCCCCGGCAGCACCGTCATGACGCCGGGCTTATCCAGGGCATATTGCAGACACTGATACGGGGTCAGCGCCGCCCCGAAGGGGGACTGCTGGGCATCCAGCAGCTGGCCGCCGCAGAAGGGCTTCATCACGGAGATGCCCACGCCCTCCCGCTGGCAGCGGGCGTAAAGCTCCTGCCGCTGACCGGTTTCCGCCGCCGATGACGGAGGAGCCCATGCCGATGACGCTGATCTTTTCCCCGCCGTGGGGCAGCGCGCGATATTCCGTGTGTATTCTCCTCGTTTTGTTATATTTCTCAGTCCAGGGCGTCCCGGCTTTCGAACACGTCCCGGATGGAGCCATTGCGGTCGATCTCCGGCTCCGGGGCCGGGGCCTTGGCCATTTTCAGCTCCTGCCACTTGGCCTTGTCGATCAGTAGCTGCCGGGGCTTGGAGCCCTCGAAGGGGCCCACATAGCCCCGCTCCTCCATCTGGTCCACCAGCCGGGCCGCCCGGGCATAGCCCAGCTTCAGCCGCCGCTGGAGCATGGACACGGAGGCCTGCCCCGTTTCCAGCACCACGTCCACGGCGGCGCTGAGCAGCTCGTCGTCGGGACTCTCCCCGGCGGGCTCGGGCGTACCGGCGGACTTGCCGCCGCCCTTTTCCTTCTCCTTCACCGCCTGCTCGATCTTGTCCATGACGTCCTGGGAATACTCCGCCTCGCCGCTCTGCTTCACATAGTCCACCACCCGCTCGATCTCCTCCGGGGTGATGAAGCAGCCCTGGACCCGGGTGGGCTTCCCGGCCCCCAGGGGGGCGTACAGCATGTCGCCCTTGCCCACCAGCTTCTCCGCGCCGGTGGTGTCCAGGATGATCCGGGACTCCAGAGACGAGGCCACGGCGAAGGCAATGCGGCTGGGGATATTGGCCTTCATCAGGCCGGTGATCACGTCGGAGGAGGGCCGCTGGGTGGCGATGACCAGGTGCATCCCGGCGGCGCGGCCCATCTGGGCCACCCGGCAGATGGATTCCTCCACCTCCTTGGCCGCCACCAGCATCAGGTCCGCCAGCTCGTCGATGACCACCACCACGGTGGGCATTTTCTTCAGCTCCTCATTGCGCTGAGCCAGGGCGTTGAACCCGGCCAGGTCCTTTACCCCGTTTTCCGAGAACAGCTTATAGCGCTTCATCATCTCATACACCGCCCACTGCAGGGCCCCGGCGGCCTTTTTAGGGTCCGTCACCACGGGGATCAGCAGGTGCGGGATGCCGTTGTAGGGGGCCAGCTCCACCATCTTCGGGTCCACCATGATGAACCGGACCTCCTCCGGGGTGGACTTGTACAGCAGACTCACGATCAGCGAGTTGGTGCACACGGATTTACCGGAGCCGGTGGTACCGGCGATCAGCACATGGGGCAGTCTGGCGATGTCCCCCACGATGCAGTTGCCGCCGATGTCCTTGCCCACGGCGAAGGCCACCCGGGACTTGTGCTCGGCAAAGGCCCGGGAGTCGATGACGTCCCGGATACGCACCGCCGTCACCACCCGGTTGGGCACCTCGATGCCCACCACGGAGCTTTTGTTGGGGATGGGCGCAATGCGCACGCCGCCGCTGCCCAGGGCCAGGGCGATGTCGTCGGCCAGGTTGGTGAGCTTGGACAGCTTCACCCCCTGGTCCAGGGTAAATTCGTACCGGGTGACGCTGGGCCCGTGGACCACGTCCCCGGGCTTGGCGTCCACGCCGAAGCTGGTGATGGTCTGGGCCAGGCGGCGGGAGTTGTTCCGTAGCTCCGCTCCCACCTCGGTATAGTTGTCGTCGCTGTTCTGGTCCAGCAGGGTCACCGGGGGATACTGATACGCCTCCTCCGGCTCCGCCAGCTCCTCCTCGATGGCCTGGCTCACCTCCTGGGCGTGCTGCTCCACCTCCCGGGCGGCGGATTCCTGGCCCCGGCGGGACTTTTTCTCCGGCTGGGGGGCAGGCTCCGGCTCCGACTGGGCCGCAGGCGGCACCTCCGGCGCAGGCTCCGGCTCCTGGGGCCGCAGCACCTGGTCCGGGGTCATCACATCCTCCCCCCTGCGGGAAAAGAAAGCCTTCCCCTTCTTCCGGGGCAGAGGCTCATCGGGAGCCTCCTGGGGCTTAGACTCCGGCTTCGGCTCGGGTTTGGGCCGCACCGGCTCCTCGTCCAGGGGCATGTCCACCTGCACACGCTGCCGCCGGGGCTTTTCCGGCCGGGCCGGACGCTCCGGCTCCGGCTCATAGGGAGCACGCTCCCTGGCCCGCTGTACCAGCTCCCGGGGGGACACCCGCAGCGCCGCGAATACCGCCGCCGCCAGCAGCAGAAGCAGCACGATCACGGACACCACCGTGCCCACCAGCCGCTTCATGCCCAGGGCCAGTCCACCGGCCAGCGCGCCGCCGCTCTGCAGCAGCAGGCCGCTGGCCCACAGGCTCTTCATGGCCGCGCTGAAGCCGGTGACGGCCTCTCCCTTATACAAAAGCAGGTGCAGGATGGCTCCCAGCAGCACCGGCATCACCAGGGCGCATGCCGTCCGCAGCGCCACCGGACGCCCCCGGTGGGCCATCAGGATCACCCCCGCCAGGGCCAGCGCCGGGGCCGTCAGCCAATAGCCGTACCCCATCAGGCCCCTCAGCAGCTTCCCCAGCAGATTCTGCACGATGGCGTCCGCCTGGAAATAGCTGACCACCACGCACAGGGCCAGCAGCAGGCACACGCAGCCGCCCACCTCCCGCCGGATCGGCGGGCGGGCATTTTTCTGCGGAGCCTTCTTTTTGGTTGTGGTTTTTTTCTTCTGTCCGGACGCCATAGCGATTCCTTTCTCTTATTTAATGAACTGCAGCACGATGGTCAGCAGACCCACGGCCCAGCAGTAATAGGCAAACGCGCCGAATTTTCCCTTGTTGGCGATGCGCCGCAGCAGGCCGATGCACAGATACCCGGACACCGCCGCCGTGGCCACGCCGATCAGATACACCGGCACCTGGCTCCAGTCGACTCCCGCCTCCACGGCGTCCTTCAGGCTCAGGATGTTGGCCCCCAGCACCGCCGGAATGGACAGCAGGAAGGAAAACCGCACCGCGAACTTCCGATCGAAGCCCACGAAGCACCCGGAGGTGATGGTCATGCCGGACCGGGAGATGCCCGGCACCGTGGCGACGGCCTGGCTCACGCCCACGGCCACCGCATCCAGCAGCGATGCCGTCCGCTCGTTCTTCCTCCCCTTCTTCACCCGGTCGCTGGCGAATAACAGGAAGCCCGTGACGATCAATGCCCCGCCGATGAACATCATGTTGTTGCTCAGGCCCAGGACCTTGTCCTTGATGGGCAGCACCGCAAACAGCGGCAGGGTGCCCAGGATGATCAGCAGGATCAGCCGCCGGGCCGGCGGCAGGGGCTTGGGGGTGGACCGGTGGGCCAGGTCCCCGATGCCCCGGAAGAACTCGGCGATCATGTCCTTGATGTCCTTCCAGTAGGCCACGAACACCGCCCCTAAGGTACCCAGGTGCAGCAGCACGTCAAAAAATTCCGGCACCTCCGCGTCGATGTGCAGCAGGTTCTGCGCGATGGACAGATGTCCGGAGCTGGAAATGGGCAAAAACTCCGCCACGCCCTGCACCAGGCCCAGCAGGAAGGAAGAAAAAGCGTTCATATTTACATTCTCCTGTCTTTCAGATTACATTTTGTTTATTTCTGTCGGATTATTCCGATCTGTATTCGTTCCAAAAATACGGACACATTTGTACTATAGCACACTCCGAAGGAAATTACCAGCCCCATTTAAGCCCCGGCGAAAATAAGCCCTTTCTCCCAGGAAACGCCCCTTTTTCGACGCCCCGTATTGACATCCGCCGGTGGATTTGCTATACTGAATAAAAATTAATTAGGTGTGCTGAATTTTTTTGTCCACCGTTATCCTGAATTGAAAATATCGACAGGGAGGACGCCATGATCTTCTATACCGCCGACCTGCATTTTCACTATGAACCCTTTCTGCCCTCCCGCCCCTTCGGCTCCGTGGAGGAAATGGACCGGGTGCTGATCGCCCGGTGGAACGACGCCGTGTCAGAGGATGACACCGTGTATGTGGTGGGGGACGTGGGCTATAACCGGGGCCTGGTGCCGGGGGACGCGCTGGCGCGGCTCCGGGGCCATAAGCACCTGATCCGCGGCAACCACGACACCGGCTTTGAAAACGCCGGGGAGCTGTACCGCTATTTTGAAACCGTCACCGACTTCAACGAGATCGACGACGGCGACACGCATATTATCCTCTGCCACTATCCCATTCTGTACCGCAAGCGGGGCTATATGGTCCACGGCCACCTGCACCAGACCCGTGGCCCGGAATACGACATCCTGCGCCGGTTGCCCCGGATGCTCAACGCCGGGGTAGACGTGAATTTTTACCGCCCCGTGACCCTGTCCCAGCTCATTGAGAACAACCGCGCCTTTTACAGCGGGGAGCACGATGCCCTGATCCCCCCGCCCCCGCCGCCCCGGCGGCGGGGAGGCGATGGCTGGCTGCCGGGCCGGCCGGACTTCCGGCCCCTTCCGCCCCGGCCCGATTTCGATAAGGAGTGACCCCATGAAACAACGTCTGCTTGCTTTTTTTCTGATTCTGTGCCTGTGTCTGCCCCTGGCCGCCTGCGGCAAAAAGCAGGGCTACGACCCCCTGGAGGGGGTGCAGACCCGTGTCATCACCGACTCCGCCGGACGGCAGGTGGAGATCCCCGCCGATATCCGGCGGGTGGCCCCCAGCGGCTCCACGGCCCAGATGATCCTCATGCCCATTGCCTATGGTCTGCTGGCGGGGCTTTCCAGCAGTCCCAGCACGGCCCAGATGCCGTATTTTCCGAAGGAGGTCCGCTATCTGCCCACCTTCGGCCAGTTTTACGGCAGCAAGGCCAACCTGAATATGGAGTCTCTCATCGACGCCCGGCCCCAGATCATCATCGACCTGGGCGACGCCAAGGACACCATCGCCGACGATATGGACCGCATCCAGAAGCAGACCGGCATCCCCACGGTGTTTATCGAGGCGGACCTGGACGATATGGCCGCCGCCTATCGGATGCTGGGGGATATCCTGAACCGGGCCGACACGGCGGAGCCTCTGGCCCAATTCATTGAGAAAAGCGTGACCATGGCCCAGGAAAATTCTGCAAAAATTCCGGAGAGCCAGCGGCTTTCCGTGCTGTTCGGCACCGGCTCCACGGGCCTTGCCTGCAACGCCGCCGGGTCCGTCCAGGCGGACGTCATCGACCTGGTGGGGGCCGTCAACGCCATCATCCCAGAGGAGGTCAGCAACCGGGGCGGCGGCACCACCGTCAGCCTGGAGGAGGTATACGCCGTCCAGCCGGACGTGATCCTGCTGTCCACCGGCGGCCCCTACGACACCCTGACCCAGGGGGAGTGGGCGGGCCTCACCGCCGTGCAGAATGGGCGGTATTACGAGATTCCCGGCCTGCCCTATGACTGGATGAGCTCCCCACCGTCTGTGAACCGGGTGCTGGGCATCTGGTGGCTGGGGAACCTGCTGTATCCGGAGCTGTACGACTATGACATGGTGCAGGTGGCCCAGGAATACTATGGGCTGTTCTGGCACTATGACCTGACGGCGGAGGAGGCCGAGCATATGCTCAGCCGCTCCACCCTGAAATGAGGACGCTTATGAAAAAGATCGGCCGGATTCTGGCCCTTTGCGTGCTGCTGCTGGCCCTATCCCCCTGCCTGCCGACGGCGCAGGGGTGGTCACCGACACCCTGACGGTGAAGATGGGGTACTACGGCATGGCCGCCGATAAATATGTGGGGGCCGGGACCTATCACTGGACGGAGCTCTGCGAGAATCTGGCCCTGTACGACGAGGCCTACACCTTCTACCGGCCCGGGGACGACGGGAAATACCGGGTGGTGGTGGACTCCGCCCCGGTGGAGCAGGTGGACGACATGACCCTGGCGCTGCTGCTGACCAGGGCGGGGGCCCTGCTGCTGGCGGCGGCCGGCGCCGCGATGCAGACCGTGTATTACAGAAAAGAGAGGAACGCGTAAATGAGCACCGTATTTCACAATATCCTCCGGGCCGTGGCCAGCGCCATGGAGATTCCGGTGGTGATCTGCCTGCTGCTGGCTCTGGCCTTTGCGGCGTTTTCGGTGGGCTGGTGGCTGACAGAGATGCTGGGGGAGCGGCGGCGCCTGTCCGGCTCCCTGCCGGAGCTGCTGGACCGGCTGCGGGCCGGGGAGCAGTCCATCGCCGAGTGCATCGAGGGTAGCGGCCTGCTGCGGCGGCAGAAGAACGCCCTGCTGGAGCTGACCCGGCACCCGGACTTCACCCCCGCCATGGGGGAGAGCCTGGCCGCCAACCTGCTGGACTGCGTGACAGAAATGGAGCGGGCGGCATGAAGAAGCTGGGAAGGACCCGGGATCGCTTCGGCGGCGAGGACGTGAATCCCATGAACTATCTGTCCAACCTGTCGGACGTGATGCTGATCCTGGCGGTGGGCATTATGCTGGCCCTGGTGGTCCACTGGAACGTGGACATCACCGCCTCCGGCGGCCAGGCCCAGGGCAATACCGGGGAAAACGGTAGCGTCCTGGTGGATAAGGACCACGCCGTGGCCATGACCGACGAGGAGCTGGCCCGGCTCCAGGAGCAAAGCGGCGTCACCGGCGGCGGCGAGAGCCTGGAAAAGCGGGGCGAGGTATATTACGACGCCGAGACCGGCACCTATTACATCGTCCGGGACAGCCGAAGCAACGGGGGCAGCAGATGACCGCGGCGGATAAGCGCTATGCCCGGCGGTTCGCGGTGCTGGGGGCTGTTTTCCTGGCGGTGCTGCTGGGGTCGCTGCTATTAGGACGGTATGCCCTGTCCCCGGGGCAGCTGCTGCATATGCTGTGGACAAAGGTCACCGGCGGCGCGGCGGACTGGCCCCTCAGCGACGATAAAGTGGTGTTCGCCGTGCGGCTGCCCCGGGTGGCGGCGGCTGCCCTGGTGGGAGCGGCGCTGGCGGTGTCCGGCGCGGCGTATCAGGGGATGTTCCGCAACCCCATGGTGTCGCCGGACATTCTGGGGGCCTCCACCGGCGCAGGCTTCGGCGCGGCGGTGGCCATCCTGCTGGGGGCGGGCTATTTCGGCATTTCCGCCGCCGCCTTCTGCTGCGGTCTGCTGGCCGTGGCGGCGGCGTGGCTGGTGAGCCGCCTATCCAGAACAAACCAGACGGTGGCCCTGATTTTAGCGGGCATGATGATCTCGTCCCTGTTTTCGGCGGGGACATCCTTTGTAAAGCTGGTGGCGGATACCCAGCAGCAGCTGCCCGCCATCACCTATTGGCTGATGGGGTCCCTGTCCTCCGTCAAGGACACGGATGTGCTGTTTCTGTCCATTCCGGTGACCCTGGGGATGGTGCCGCTGCTGGCTCTCCGGTGGCGGATGAACCTGCTGACCCTGGGGGAGGAGGAGGCCCAGTCCATGGGCGTGAACACCCGGCGGCTGCGGGGCACGGTGATCGTGTGCGCCACGCTGCTGACCTCCGCCAGCGTGGCGGTGTCCGGCATGATCGGCTGGGTGGGCCTGGTGATCCCCTATTTCTGCCGGATGCTGTTCGGCTATGACTACCGGCGGCTGATCCCCGCCGGGGCCCTGTTCGGGGCGTCGTTCCTGCTGATCGTGGACGACATTGCAAGACTTGTGACCACTGGCGAGCTGCCCCTGGGCATTCTGACGGCCTTTGTGGGAGCGCCGCTGTTTGTGTATCTGATCGTGACGGGAGGTGGCCGCCGTGTCCATTGACGTGAGGAACCTGTCCTTTGCCTACGGAAAGCGGCAGGTGCTGCGGCAGGTGAGCTTCCGGACCAGCCCCGGGCAGCTGGTGGCGGTGCTGGGCCCCAACGGGGCGGGAAAGAGCACCCTGTTCCGGTGCATCCTGGGCTTTCTGCCCCGGTACCGGGGGGAGATCGCCCTGTGCGGACATGATCTGCGCTCCCTGGACCGCCGCAGCCTGGCCCGGCTGGCGGCGTATATCCCCCAGTCCAGCGCCCCGGTGTATAATTACACCGTCCGGGACACGGTGCTGATGGGGGCGGACCCCTTCCACGGGCCGGGGCCGTCCCAGCAGGAGACGGCGGACCGGGTGCTGGAGACCCTGGGCATCCGGGACCTGGCGGACCGGGGCATCAACGAAATTTCCGGCGGCGAGCGGCAGCTGGCCCTGATCGCCCGGGCCATGGCCCAGCAGGCGAAAATCCTGCTGATGGACGAGCCCACCGCCAGCCTGGATTACGGCAACCAGTTCCGCCTGCTACGGCAGGTGCGTCAGCTGGCCGACAGCGGGTACACGGTGCTGCTGTCCACCCACAACCCCGAGCACGCCTTCCGGTTTGCCACGGATGTTCTGGTGCTGCGGGAGGGCGGCGTGCGGGCCTTCGGCCCGGCGGCGGAGACCCTGACGGAGGAGTTGCTGCGGGAGATTTACCGCATTCCCCTGACGGTGGCGGACATCCCCGTCCCCGGCGGCAGCGTGAAGGGCTACGTATACGATGCGTGACCGGGCGCACCCAATGGCGGGGCTATGCCCCGCTCAGCTTGTCAAAAAAGGGCAACGCCCTTTTTTGACAAAAGGCTTGCAGTCTGCCACGCGCATAATTTGTTCGCTGAAAGCGAACAAATTCCACACTTGCAGACTGAGAAGTGTTTTTTGCGACGTACACGCCCAACGGAAGTCCCCTTGGGGGACGCCGCCGCAAAAAACGGATTGCGCTTTATTTGCCGCCTGCGGGCGGCAAACTCTGCGAGGCTTTTTTGACAGTCTCGGCGGGGCTATGCCCCGCTTTTGCGGGGATGCGTTATCCTCAATCAAGGTGCACGAAGGGCGTAAATCCGGGTTTATCAACGTATAAAATCCTGATGAAGGCTTTTATATATCACAAGAAGAAAGGAAGATTCCCCATGAAGCAGCTCTCCAAGCGCGTTTCGGCGGCCTTGCCGGCGGTTCTGATGGGGCTGAGTCTGCTGCCGCAGACGGTACTGGCCCTGGACCCCGACCAGCGGCAGGCGGAACGCCGGGAGGGCTATGACGTGGCCACCGTCCACTGTACGGACGCAAAGGGCGATGAACAGGCCATCCCCTTCACGGAGACCGGCTCCGGCTATGTGTACACCCTGCCCCAAGGCGTCACCGAGGACAAGGCCACCGTGGAGTATTTCTCCACCACCCGTCGGGACGGGGCGGTGGACATCTCCTGGTACAACGACACGGACCGGGAGTTCACCCTGACCACCGCCCGGCAGCTGTCCGGCCTGTCCCAGACCGGCGCCGTTGGGTATCAGTATTGGAAGAAGGACACAGAGAACCTGGTGGCTGCCACCAAGTATGAGACGCTGGAGACCCTGCTGAAGGCCGCCGGGGCTGATTTCACCCCGGGCATGACCGTTTCCGCCGCTGACGCCACCGGCTATTCCGGAACTCTGGGGTATCGGGATTATCAGACCTGCCGCTGGTACATTGACGGGGGCGGCGTGAAGTCCGATGCTCCCGCCGCCCTGGCCCTGTGCTGGAACTCCGGCGAGGGTACAGTGGACGAGGTGGCCGCCGGGGCCGTGGACACCGGCAGCATCCGGTTCTGCTATGGCATCAGTGAGGACCAGTACGGCAGCGCCGCCGGAAAGCGGCTGGTGTCGGGTGTGGTCACCGTCACCGTGCAGACCTGCGTCCATGACGGCGAGAGCCAGGACGTGCCCGGCACCCCCGCCACCTGCACCCAGCCCGGCGTGACCGCCGGCGTGAAGTGCACCGACTGCGGCGTCATCGTGTCCGGATGCACGGAGATCCCCGCCGCCGGCCACACCCCGGAGCTGCGGGACGCCAAGGACGCCGGCTGCACCCAGGACGGCTATACCGGCGACACCTATTGCTCCGTGTGCGGCCAGCTGCTGCCCCGGAAAAAGCGGAGCTGACACAGGGCGGAATAAACGCAGATAAATCCAAAAAGGAAGGCGTGCGCCGCGGCGCACGCCTTCCTTTTTGGATAAAACTTTTAGGATAAAACAGAGGCGGGGCACAGGCCCCGCCTCTTATACACTGCTTTTCATCCGGCGATGGCGCCGAAGGCAGAGACTCCCAGCAGGCTCAGCGCGCCCATGATGCACCCGGCCAGCAGCACGCCGCCCATACAGGCCAGCACACTCTTGCGGAAATCCATATCCAGGAGACTGGCGGCCAGGGTGCCGGTCCAGGCCCCGGTGCCGGGCAGGGGAATGCCCACAAACAGCAATAGCGCCCAGAACAGGCCCCGTCCCGCCTTGGCCTGGAGCTTTTCACCGCCCTTTTTACCCTTTTCCAGGCAGAAGGTGAAGAATTTTCCAATGACGGGCTTGTCCCGGCCCCACTCCAGAATGCGCCGGGCAAAGAAATAGATCAGCGGCACCGGCAGCATATTGCCCACAATGGCGATGATATACGTCAGCCACAGGGGCAGGCCGAAGCCCACGCCGTAGGGGATGGCGCCCCGCAGCTCGATGATGGGCACCATGGACACCAGAAACACGATGAGACAATGCTTGAACATAATGGCTCCTTTTTACAGCGTTAAGCGTATCTAATCAATGGTATAATAAAACAGTATACCCCGTCCCGGTGTAATACGCAAGAATTGTTATTTTTTTACCGAGGGATTTTGTGGAATACACAAAGAATCCGGCGTTTTTTCTCCGCAATTCTCCATTCCTTTGCGGGGTTTTCCATCGACACGGCTCCCCGGGATTTGTTATACTATAGGATAGATATACACTGGGAGGGGAATGCGTATGGGTGCATCCGAGATCATCGGCCTGTTAGGCGGCATCGCGCTGTTTCTGTTCGGCATGGCCATTATGGGCGACGGCCTGAAAAAAGTCGCCGGAAGCAAGCTGGAGCTGGTGCTGTATAAGCTGACCAGCACGCCGCTGAAGGGGGTCCTGCTGGGCACCGGCGTCACCGCCGTGATCCAGTCCTCCTCCGCCACCTCCGTGATGGTGGTGGGCTTCGTCAACTCCGGCATGATGAAGGTAAACCAGGCCATCGGCATCGTCATGGGCGCTATCCTGGGCACCAGCGTCACCGGGTGGATCCTCTGTCTCAGCAGTCTCAGCGGCGGAAGCGGCTGGGTGACCCTGCTGAGCACCGCCACCCTGACGGGCCTGGTGGCGGTGGTGGGCATTGTCCTGCGCATGGCCGCCAAGCGGCCCTCTACCCACCACATCGGGGACATCCTGCTGGGCTTTGCGGTGCTGATGTACGGCATGAGCACCATGAGCGACGCCGTCTCCCCCCTGCGGGACAGCCAGGTGTTCATCGATGCCCTGACCTCCTTCTCCAACCCCCTGCTGGGCATTCTGGTGGGTCTGCTGTTCACCAGCGTTATCCAGAGCGCCAGCGCCGCTGTGGGTATTCTCCAGGCTCTGGCCGTCACCGGGGCCATCACCTTTGAGATCGCCCTGCCCATCATCATGGGCATCGCCATCGGCGCGGCGGTGCCGGTGCTGCTGTCGGCCCTGGGGGCCAACGTCAGCGGCAAGCGCACGGCCTTTGTGTATCTGCTGATCGATGTGCTGGGCGTGGTGATCTGGGCCACGGTGTTCTATATCGCCAACGCCATCGCCCACTTTGATTTCATGACCATGACCATGACCACCGTGTCCATCGCCCTGATGAACACCCTGTTCCGTCTGGCCACCGTTATCGTTCTGACCCCCCTGATCGGGCTGCTGGAAAAGTGCGTGTGCCTGCTGATCCCCGAGAATCCCGAGAGCATCCGGGAGGAGCAGGAGATGGACCGGCTGGAGGAGCGCTTCCTGCTGCACCCGGCCCTGGCCCTGGAGCAGAGCCGCCAGGTCACCGACGCCATGGCCCGGCGGGCCATGGACAACCTGCTGCGGGCCATGGAGCTGGTTCACAAATTCAGCGACAAGGGCTGCCGGGCGGTGGAGGATGCCGAAAACGCCATCGACCGCTACGAGGACCGGCTGGGCACCTATCTGATGAAGATCACCGGCAAGGAGCTGTCCCAGCGGCAAAGCGAGGAGGTGTCCAAGTATCTGCACACCATCTCCGACTTTGAGCGCATTTCCGACCACGCCCTGAACATCTGCGACGCCGCCCGGGAGATCAACGCCAAAAGCGTGGTGTTCTCCCCGGAGGCCGAGCGGGAGCTTCGGACCCTGGAGCAGGCCATCACCGAGATCCTGCACCTGGCCATCGGGGCCTTTGTCTCCGGCGACCTGGAGGCCGCCTCCCGGGTGGAGCCGCTGGAGGAGATCGTGGACGGCCTGTGCGACGAGATGAAGCTGCACCATGTGGACCGCCTGCAAAAGGGCGTGTGCACCCTGAACCAGGGCTTCATTTTCAACGACCTGCTGACCAACTATGAGCGGGTGGCGGACCACTGCTCCAACATCGCCGTGGCCATGATCGAGCTGGAATCCGACTCCTTCGACACCCATGAGTACCTCAACAGCGTCAAGGCCATGAAGTCCGCCTCCTTCGCCCGGTACTCCGCCGAATATCAGAAGAAATACACCCTGTAACCGGGGCTTGTCCTGTTTTTCCCGCCGCGTCTGCGGCGGGAAAAATTTTTTCAAAAAAATTTTCGCAAAAAAAGAGGATTCCGGGAATTTTAGGGGTATCTATAGATATCACGGGAATTCCGGCCGGACAGGAGGTGCAGCCATGCCGTTTCCCCAGAGCTTTCTGGACGAGCTGATCGCCCGGAACGATATCGTGGACGTGGTGGGCTCCTATGTGTCCCTGACGCCCAAGGGAGGCAGCTTCTGGGGCTGCTGCCCCTTCCACAACGAGAAGACCCCCTCCTTCCATGTGCTGCCGGACAAGCAGTTTTATCACTGCTTCGGCTGCAAAAAGGGCGGCGGCGTCATCAACTTCGTCATGGACATCGAGAATCTGTCCTATCCCGACGCGGTGCGGTTTCTGGCCAAGCGGGCCAACATCCCGGTGCCGGAGGAGGCCAGCGACGGCACGGAAAAGCTCCGCCGCCGGATGCTGGAGCTGAACCGGGACGCCGCCCGGTGGTACTATCAGACCCTCCAGGCCCCGGAGGGTCAGGCCGTCCGGGACTATCTGGACCGGCGGCAGATCCACCGGAGGATCGCCGTGCGCTTCGGCATGGGGGCCGCGCCGGACAGCTGGGACGCCCTGCTGACCGCCATGACCGCCAGGGGCTATTCCAAGGACGAGCTGATCCGGGCGGGCCTGGCCGTCAGCGGGAAGAACGGGCACATATACGACAAGTTCCGCAACCGGCTGATCCTGCCGGTGATCGACGTGCGGGGCGACGTGGTGGGCTTCGGCAGCCGGGTGCTGGACAAGTCCGAGCCCAAGTATATGAATACCCCCGAAACCCTTACATACAGCAAGCGCCGGGTGCTGTACGGTCTGAACCTGGCCAAAAAGACCAAGCGGCCCAATATCATCCTGTGCGAGGGCAACCTGGACGTGGTGACCCTGCACCAGGCGGGGTTCGACAACGCCGTGGCGTCCATGGGCACGGCGCTGACGGTGGAGCAGACCCGGCTGCTGTCCCGGTATACCAAGGAGCTGGTGCTGTGCTACGACAACGATAAGGCGGGGGCACTGGCCACTCAGCGGGCCCTGGAGCTGCTGAACCGGTCGGAGTTCACCGTTCGGGTGCTGCGGCTGCCCAACCGGCTGGTGGACGGGGAATATGTGAAGCAGGACGCCGACGATTTCATCAAATTCCAGGGGCCGGAGGCCTTTGAGCGGCTGCTGTCCGGCAGCGCCAACGGCATCGAGTTCCGGCTGCACGAGATCGCCGGGAAGTATGACCTGCGGGACGATCAGGCCCGGGTAGCCTATGCCCAGGAGGTCAGCGGGGTGCTGTGCACCCTGGAAAACGCCGTGGAGCGGGAGATCTACACCACCCGGGCCGCGGAGGCGGCGGGGCTGACGCCGGAGGCCCTGAAAATGGAGGTGCAGCGGGCCTTCCGCCGCATGGCCGCCAAGGAGAAAAAGACCCGGGAGCGCCGGGAGCTGAACCCGGCGGTGTCCCTGCAGCCCCAGGAGCGGGGCCTGCGGTACGGCAACCTCCGCAGTGCCCTGGCGGAGGAGGGGGTCATCCGGCTGCTATTGCTGGATGACAGCTTGTTCGGCGACACGCCGCCGGTTCCGGCGGCGTCGTTCTCCTCGCCGCTGCTGGGCCGGGTATACGCCAGCCTGTGGGAGAGCCACATGGCCGGGCGGCCTTTGAGCATCTCCTCCCTCAGCGGGGAGCTGACCGGCGAGGAGATGAGCCACCTGACCGGGGTGGTGCAGAAGCCGGAATCCCCTGCCGGAGGGGAGCGGGCCCTGGCGGATTACTGCCGGGTCATCCGGGAAGAAGCGCAGAAACGCACCGCCGGGGCGGAAACGGACCCCCTGGCGGCTGCGGCGGAGAAATATAAAAACAAAAAGGGCTATGGAGGAAAGCACAATGACGGATAAAGTTTATACCCAGCAGGAGCTGAAGGAAATGGCGGACCATCTGCTGGCCGCCGACGACAAGAAGAAGGCCGGAAAGGCCGCCGCCCAGAAGGCCGAGGAAGCAAAGCCCGCGGCGGACAAGGCCCTGGAGGAGAAGCTGGCCAAGTGCCCGGCGGCGGCGCTGCTGGCGGGGAACGAGAAGCTCCGGGAGCTGTTTATCAAGGGCAAGAGGAAGGGCCGCCTGGAGCCGGCGGAGCTGTCCGAGGTGGTGGACCCCCTGGACCTGGACGGCGACCAGATGGACCGCATCTATGACTCCCTGGCGGACCTGGGCATCGACATCGTCACCGAGGATTTCACCAACGACATCCCCGAGGACATGGAGCCCGCCATGGAGGAGATCGCCGAGATCGAGGAGGAGGAGCTGGTCGACCCCAACACTCTGGTGGATAGTTTCAACATCGACGACCCGGTGCGCATGTATCTGAAGGAGATCGGCAAGGTACCCCTGCTGACCGGCGACCAGGAGGTCCGGCTGGCCACCGCCATGTCCGCCGGGAACGCTGCCAAGGAGCGGCTGGCCCAGGTGGAAGCCGGGGAGCTGACCCTGACCGATGAGAAGCTGGCCCAGGCCAAGGCGGAGCTGAAGGCCGGAGAAAAAGCCAAAAAACAGCTGGCCGAGGCCAACCTGCGTCTGGTGGTGTCCATCGCCAAGCGCTATGTGGGCCGGGGCATGCTGTTCCTGGACCTGATCCAGGAGGGCAACCTGGGTCTGATCAAGGCCGTGGAGAAGTTTGACCACACCAAGGGCTATAAGTTCTCCACCTATGCCACCTGGTGGATCCGCCAGGCCATCACCCGGGCCATCGCGGACCAGGCCCGCACCATCCGCATCCCCGTCCACATGGTGGAGACCATCAACAAGGTCATCCGAGTGTCCCGGCAGCTGCTACAGGAGCTGGGCCACGACCCCTCCCCCGAGGAGATCGCCGAGGAGATGAACATGCCCGTGGACAAGGTCCGGGAGATTCTGAAGATCGCCCAGGAGCCGGTGTCTCTGGAGACCCCCATCGGTGAGGAGGAGGACTCCCATCTGGGGGACTTCATCCCCGACGAGGGCGCGTCCGAGCCCAGCGAGGCCGCCAGCTATACCCTGCTGAAGGAGCAGCTGGTGTCCGTGCTCAGCACCCTGACCCCCCGGGAGGAGAAGGTGCTGAAGCTGCGCTTCGGCCTGGAGGACGGCCGCACCCGCACCCTGGAGGAGGTGGGCAAGGAGTTCAACGTCACCCGCGAGCGCATCCGCCAGATCGAGGCCAAGGCCCTGCGGAAGCTCCGCCATCCCTCCCGCAGCAAGAAGCTCAAGGACTTCCTGAACTGAGGTGACGGGTCATGACGCTGGATTTTGACCGCATGCCCTCCCTGGTGCAGCCCCGGTTCAAGGGCGGCCAGGGGGAGGCCGAGACCCGGATCTTTCAGGACGACATGGGGAAGATCCTGCGGCTGACGCTTCAGCCCGGCTCCTCCATCGGCCTTCATACCCATGAGGACAGCTGCGAGATCATGTACTTCCTGTCCGGTACCGGGGTGTGCCTGGACGACGGCGCGGAGGTGGCGGTTTATCCCGGCCTGTGCCACTACTGTCCCCAGGGCCGCAGCCACAGCGTCGTCAACACCGGCACAGAGCCTCTGGTGATCCTGGGCATCGTGCCCAATGCAAAATAAAGCAAAGAGAAAGAGCATATCCACATGAACCTGCAAGAATTTTTCACGGAAAATCCCCGGGTGGCCATCGCCTTTTCCGGCGGGGTGGACTCGTCCTACCTGCTGTATGCCGCCCTGCACCATGGGGCCCGGGCAAGGGCCTATTATGTAAATTCCGCCTTCCAGCCGGCCTTTGAGCTGGAGGACGCCCGGCGTCTGGCCGGGGAGCTGAACGCCGACATGAAGGTCCTGCCGGTGGACGTGCTGGCCTCGGAGACCGTAACGGCCAACCCGCCGGACCGGTGCTATCACTGCAAGCAGGTGATCTTCCGCACCATCCTGGCCGCGGCGGAGGCGGACGGCTTCACCGTGCTGCTGGACGGCACCAACGCCTCCGACGATGCCGGAGACCGGCCCGGTATGCGGGCATTACGGGAGCTGGCGGTGCGGTCGCCTCTGCGGGAGTGCGGCCTGACCAAAAGCGACGTGCGGCGGCTGTCCCGGGAGGCGGGGCTTTTCACCTGGGACAAGCCCGCCTATGCGTGCCTGGCCACCCGGGTCCCCGCCGGGCAGCCCATCACCGCCCGGGACCTGGCCGTTACCGAGGCGGCGGAGAGCAATCTGTTCTCCCTGGGTTTCACGGACTTCCGGGTGCGCCTGGCGGGCCGCAGCGCCAAAATTCAGCTGCCCGCCGCCCAGATGCCGAGGTTGCTGGAGCACCGGCAGGAGATTTTGCGGCGCCTGGGGCCGGATTATGACGGCGTATGGCTGGATTTGGAGGGACGAGGATGAACAGCGATACCAGAAAGCTGCTGGAGGCCGTGCAGCAGGGCGCCATGTCTGTGGATGAGGCGCTGCTGGCCCTGAAAAAGGAGCCCTTTGCCGACATCGGCTATGCCAAGGTGGACATGCACCGGGGCATCCGCCAGGGGGCGGCGGAGGTGATCTACGGCGCGGGAAAAACCGCCGCCCAGATGATCGGCATCGTGGGCGTGATGCGCCAGCACGGCCAGAAAACCATTCTCATCACCCGGCTGTCGCCGGAGTCGGCGGCGGAGATCGCCGCCGTGTATCCTCTGGATTACCGGGCCGAGGCCCGGTGCGGCATCATCGGCGACCTGCCGGAGCCTGACGGCATCGGCCGCATCGTGGTGGCCACCGGCGGCACCAGCGATATCCCCGTAGCGGAGGAGGCCGCCCTGACGGCGGAGGTCCACGGCAACCGGGTGCTGCGGCTGTATGACGTGGGGGTGGCGGGCCTGCACCGGACCCTGCACCATATGGACGATATCATGAGCGCCTCGGTGATCATCGCCATTGCCGGCATGGAGGGGGCCCTGGCCAGCGTCATCGGCGGTCTGGCGGACTGCCCGGTGATCGCCGTGCCCACCAGCGTGGGCTACGGCGCGTCCTTCGGCGGCGTGTCGGCTCTGCTGTCCATGCTGAACTCCTGCGCCAGCGGCGTGTCGGTGGTGAACATCGACAACGGCTTCGGCGCGGGGTATCTGGCCAGCATGATCAACCACATGGAGGTGAAAAAATGAGGACCCTGTATCTGGACTGCGGCATGGGCGCTGCCGGGGATATGCTGACGGCGGCCCTGCTGGAGCTGCTGCCCCAGCAGGAGGCTTTTGTGGAACGGCTCAACGGCCTGGGGATTCCCGGCGTGACCTATCACCGGGAGAAAGCGGAAAAGTGCGGCATCACCGGCACCCACATCACCGTGACGGTGGACGGCCATACAGAGGGTGAGCATGACCATGACCATGACCACGAGCACCACCATCACCACAGCGGCATGGAGGAGATCAGCCATCTGATCGGCCACCTGCCGGTGTCGGACCGGGTCCGGGCGGACATCCGGGCGGTGTATGACGCCATTGCCCAGGCGGAGAGCCGGGTCCACGGCGTGCCGGTGACGGACATCCATTTTCACGAGGTAGGCACCATGGACGCCGTGGCGGACGTGACGGCGGTGTGCCTGCTGATGGAGGAGCTGGCGGCGGACCAGGTGATCGCCTCCCCGGTCCATGTGGGCAGCGGCACGGTCCACTGCGCCCACGGAGTCCTGCCAGTGCCCGCCCCGGCCACGGCCCTGCTACTGCAGGGTGCGCCGGTTTACGGCGGGACCATTCAGGGGGAGCTGTGCACCCCCACCGGGGCGGCTCTGTTGCGGCATTTTGTCACCCGGTTCGGCGACCTGCCGGTGATGACCCTGGAGGCCGTGGGCTATGGCATGGGACGGAAGGACTTCCCCCGGGCCAACTGCCTGCGGGCCATGCTGGGGGAAACGGCGGCGGAGAGCGGCGGCGTGGTGGAGCTGGCCTGCAACCTGGACGACATGACCGGCGAGGGCATCGCCTTCGCCATGGAGCGGCTGCTGGCCGCCGACGCCCTGGACGTGTACACCGCGGCCATCGGCATGAAGAAGTCCCGGCCCGGCGTGATGCTGTGCGTCCTGTGCCGGGAGGAGCAGCGGGAGGACATGGTGCATCTGCTGCTGCGGCACACCACCACCCTGGGCGTCCGGGAGACCCGGCACCGGCGGTATACCCTGTCCCGCAGCCAGGACACCGTGGACTCCCCCTGGGGCCCCGTGGCCCGGAAAACCTCCCAGGGCTGGGGCGTCCGGCGGCAGAAGCCGGAGTTCGAGGACCTGGCCCGCATCGCCCGGGAGCAGGACCTGACCCTGGATCAGGTCCGGGATGGGCTGAAGTGAAAACAAGAGGACCGGCTGCCGAAGCAGCCGGTCCTCTTTGCCGTATAATTGCTTTCCTGCCTGCATCAGGCTATCTCTCCCGGCTGCTGTCCCGGCGGGAGAGGGAGCTGGGCAACTCCAGACGCAGGGCGATCTTCCGGGCGTTGCCGATGCGGTCCACCAGCACCCGGGCCGCCTGACGGCCCAGCTCGTTGATGGGGATATGCACCGTTGTCAGCATGGGGGTAAAATAGCTGGCAATGTCAATGTCGTCCACACTGATCACGGATACGTCCCGGGGGACCTCCTTTCCCCGGCTGCGCAGGGCCTTGATGGCCCCCATGGCGGCCTCGTCATTGGCGCAGAACACCGCGGTAAACGCGCACCCGGCGGACAGTAGCGTTTCCATCCCGGCATAGCCGCCGTCCATGGTCTGCTCCGCATCCGCCGAAAGCTCCGTCAGTCCGTTTTCCCGCATACAGTCCCGATACCCGGCATATCGCATTTCCCGTCGCTTTTCGCCGATATAGGCGATCTGTCGATGGCCCAGGCGGAAGAACTCCCCCATCACGCTGCGGGCGGCCTTATAAGCGTCACTGAACACCACGTCGTGGTTGGCGGATTCCGTACCGCTGAGGGACACATACACCACGTTTTTCATTTTCTCCACGGCGGCGCGCATCTGCTCATCGAAAAAACGCCCCATCACGACAATGCCGTCCACCTCGGTGCCCCGAAGGATCTTCGTGAAGGTGTCCACGTCCATTTCCCCGGCGTAAATGGAATATTTCATCACATAGCCGTTTTTGAACAGCTCATATTCCACGGCGGCAACCAGCTGGGAAAAGAACGAGTCCACCCGATGGTTGGTCACCCGGGCATAGACGCAGGCGACATATCGTTTCTCCTCCTTGTCCCGGCGCTTGCCCCGCAACTCCCGGGCGGCCTCATCGGGCGTGTAGCCCGCCTCCCGCACGGCCTGCCACACCCTCTCCTTGACCTTTTTGGAAGCGGCCTTCGTGTCCCGGTCGTTCAGCACCCGGGAAACGGTGGAGGTGGATACGCCCACCTTTTCCGCGATATCCTTCAATCTCATGCATCATTCCTCCTGCAGCGTCTGCGCTTCTATTTTACAGAACCTCCCCGGCAAAAAGCAACCCCTATCGCGAAAATGCCCAGGCGTTATACGCACAGATGCCCGCGATCACCAGGAGCAGGCCATAAAACAGTCGGTCCGCCGCAGCGGCGGATATCTTTTTGTTGATCCGCGAGCCGATCAGTCCGCCCAGCACGCCGGCGGGAACCGTCATCAGCAGCAGGGACCATGAAAAATCCGACACCGTTCCGTTGATCAGGGTGGTGAGAAAGCTGGCGCTCTGGGAGCAGAGAATGATGTACAGAGAGTTCGCCGACGCTTTTTTGGTATCCATGGAGAAAAAGTAATACAGCACCGCCAGATTGATGGGACCGCCGCCGATGCCCAGAAAGGCGGACAGCGCACCCATCAGGAGTCCGATGGCGGCGCAGGGCAGCAGGCCGCAGACACGATGGGACGGTATGCGGCCTCGCAGACAGGCGCTGTACAGCAGGGTCAGCAGCGTCAGCAACCCCAGCAGGACCGCCTGCGCCGCCCCCACGGTGCGGTCGTCGGCCACGGCGTGCCTGAGCAACTCGAACAGCATATTTCCGGCAAGTCCGCCCAGCACCGCGCCGGCAGCCAGGGCGTTGCCGGTGCGTAGCTCCAGCAGATGCTCCCCCCTCCTCCGCAGCACAGACACCGCAGACATGCCCAGAACCGTCAGACCCGACAGGAACTGCAGGGCGGACACGGACATCACACCCATGGCGTCCAGCACCGGCTTGATGATCACACCGCCGCCGATGCCGCAGATGCCGCCGATGACGGAGGCCGCCAGGCACACGGCAAAAACGATAATACCCATATTTTTCCTTTCCCGCACACAAAAAGCAGGCGTGCGCCGCCATACGGCACACGCCTGCTTCCGTTACGATACCCTTCCGCCGGTTACATATAGATGCCGCCGTTGACCTTCATGGAGTCGCCCGTCACATAGTCGGACAGGTCGCTGGCATAGAACAGAACGGCCCGGGCGATATCCTCCGCGCAGCCATAGCGGCCCAGGGGGATATAGGTCTTGGGATCCACATGGGACCAGGACATGGTCCTGCCCATAGGCGTCAGAATGTTGCCGGGACAAACCGCGTTGGAGGTGATGTGGTACTCCGCACCGGCCAGGGCAAAGCCCATGCTCAGATTCAGAGCCCCGGCCTTGGCGATGGCATAGGAGGCATCGGCACTGCGTCCGCCCCGCTGTCCCGCCAGAGACGACATATGCACCATCTTGCCGTAGCCCTGCTCCTTCATCACGTCAAACACGGCCTGGGACACGAAAAACATGCTCTTGAGATCAATGTCCATCATGCGGTCCCAGCTGTCGAAGGTGATCTCCTCAATGGAGCAGGTCCCGGCGATGCCCGCCACGTTCACCAGAATGTCGATGCGGCCGAAAATATCCCGGGCCTGGGCAACCTTGCTCCGGATGTTGGGAAAATCCGCCACGTTGAACTCCAGCGCCGCCGCCTGACGGCCCCGAGCGTTCAGATCGTCCGCCACGGCCTGGGCCGTGACGGGATCCAGGTCCGCCAGGATCACCTTTGCGCCGTAGTCCGACAGAATACGGCCGCAGGCCTCGCCGATGCCGCGCCCGCCGCCGGTGATCAGCGCCACCTTATCCTTTAACATATCCTGCAGCATGATCCGCTCCTCCTTATCCTTTGTGCACCGACGCCCCAAAGGCGTCCAGCGCCGCTTCGCGCACCATCTCGCACAGGGATGGATGCGCCACCACCATTTCCTCCCATTGCCGGGTGGTCAGGCCGTCGGCCACGGCCGAGGCGGCCATGGCGATCATTTCCGAGGCGTTTTCGCCCACGATGGTCACACCCAACGTCCGGCCGGTGGCCCGGTCCGCCACCACGAATACCGCGCCGGCAGCCCCCTCCGCCAGGGCCATGCCGTTGGCACCATAGTCGAAGCTGCCCAGCACCGGATTGTACCCGGCATCCTTTGCCCCCTGGGTGGTCAGGCCCACCGAGGCAAAGCAGGGAATCGTATAGGTACACACCGGCACGGGCACGGCACCGTAAGGCCGGTCCTGGCCCAGCATATCCGCCAGCGCCGCCTCGCCCTCGGCGTAGGCCGCGTGGGCCAGCTGATAGCCTCCCACCACGTCGCCGATGGCGTAAACGCCGGGCAGATTGGTGCGCTGGCGGTCATCCACCACGATGCAACGCTTCTTGTCCAGAGCCAGACCCAGGGCCTGGGCGTCAATGCCGGTGAGGTTTGTTTTTCGTCCGGCGGCCATCAGCACCTGCTCGCAGTCGGTGTACTGCTCCCGGCCGTCCAGCTCATAAACCGCCCGCAGCAAAGTGCCGTTTTTCTCGATCCGCAACATTTTCCCGCCGGTTTTCAGGGCAATGCCCCGGTTTTCCAGGTCCTTCACAAGGATCCGCACCGCCTCGGGCTGCTCGTGGGGCATGATCTCCGGCAGCATCTCCACCACCGTCACCTCCGTGCCGTAGGCGGCAAAGGCGCAGGCCAGCTCCAGGCCGATGACGCCGCCGCCCATCACCACCATGCTGCGGGGTAGCCGGTCCAGGTTCAGTGCGCCAGTGGAATCAATGCAGTATTCGCGGCCCGGCAGCGGGATCATCATCGGCTCGCTGCCGGTGGCAATGACCACATACCTGCCCTGATACTCCCTGCCGCCGCAGGCAACCACCCGGTCCTCTTTCAGCACCGCCTGGCCTTCCACGATCTCAACGCCCGCCTTTTTCAGCAGGTATTTCATGCCGCCCACCAGCTTCCCGGTGACCTGGCTTTTCCCCTTCTGGATCCGGCGGAAGCTGAAGGTCCCGGCATCGCGGAAGATGTCCTCTTTCACCAGCGCCCGGACCTTCTCCATGGCGTTGGCCTTGTCCACCAGATACTTAGTGGGGATGCACCCCACGTTCAGACAGGTGCCGCCCAGGTGCTCCTTTTCAAACAGGGCCACCTTCATGCCCTGCCTGGCGGCGGCAATGCCCAGCGAATAGCCGCCGGGTCCCCCGCCGATCACCAACACATCGTATTGTTCCATGGGCTCCCCTCCATCAGTACAGCATCAGGGCGGGGTTCTCCATCAGCGTCTTCAGCTCCTGCAGGAACTGAGCGCCATAGGCCCCGTCGATGATGCGGTGGTCAAAGGAACCGGTGACGGTCATCACATGGGCGGGAACGAACTTTTCGCCGTCCCACTCCGGTCTCACCTGAATGGAGCCCACCGCCAGGATGCAACTCTCCGGCGGGTTGTCGATGGCGATGAACTGCTCCACATCGTACATACCCAGATTGGAGATGGTGATGCTGCCGCAACCCATGTCCTCGGGCAGCAACCGGTTGTCCCGGGCCTTTGCGATCTGGGCCTTATAGTCCGCAGCGATCTGTTCAAGCCCCTTAGTGTCGATCTCACGCACCACCGGCACCACCAGCGCGCCGTCCAGGGCCACCGCCAGTCCCACGTTGGTATGGCGGTATACCCGCACCTGGCCGTCCTCGTACCGGGCGTTCACCAGAGGGAACTTCCGGGAGGCCACGGCAATGGCCTTGGCCATGATATCGTTATAGGACAGTCTGATGCCCTTCTTCTCCCGATAGGTGTCCCGCAGGTCCATGCAGGCGTCCATGCGGATGGCGCTGGTGCACTGCCAGCAGGGGATCGTATCCAGAGACTCCCGCATCCGGCTGCCGATGATCTGGCGCATGCGGTTCATGGGAAGCACCTCATACTCCGGCTCCTGAGCCGCCGCCTGCGGCACATGGCGCTCCACGTCCCGGCGGGTGACGAACTGTCCGTTGGCGGCGTCCACCCGTCGGATGTCAATGCCGCGTTCCCGGGCCAGCCGTCTGGCGTTGGGCATGGCGGGATAGTCCGGATCCTCCGCTCCGGCGGGAGCTACCGGGACGGGGAGGTTGGCGCCCTCGCCCCTGACGATGGGCAGATACTCCTCCTGCTCCTGTGCGGGGACCTCCTGCGGGGCGGGAGCCGTCGGAGCCGTCCCGGACGCCGGGGCGTAGACCTCGCCGGACTTTCCCACCGCCATCAGCACGGTCCCCGCCGTCACCTGATCGCCCTCGGCCACCAGAATAGCCAGGACCGTACCGCTGGCGAAGCTCTCCACCGGCAGAACGACCTTATCCGTCTCCGCCTCCAGCAGCACGTCGCCCCGCTTGACGTTGTCCCCTGCTTTGACGCAGATCCGGCAAACGACCGCCTTGTTCGTGGTCTGCCCGGCGGCCGGCATTTTAATTTCCTGAATCATCTTGTTTCCTCCAACACAATATTGACGCGGCGTGCGCACCGCGCTCAGGCGTGGGAATCCGCGCCGTCCTTCATGCACAGATGCACCGCTCCCAGCTTAAAGGTCTGCGGCAGGGCCAGGATACGGGGGGAGGGACCCACATACTTTTTCTGCGCGTCCGCCAGTGCCTCCTCAAACGTGGCCCGGGTCTTCAGGCCCATGGCCCGGGCAATGCCCGGCTCCCTGGCGCCGACGATATAGACGGCGGACGTGTTCATCTCGGCAATGTGCGCGCAGGACATCATGGAGAAGCCGTGGTACGGATGGAAGGCGCCGGCAAAGCGATACTTCCGGATGTATTCCTCCTTGGTGGCAAAATACTCCCCCAGCCCGGCCATGTCCGGCAGGGTCTGGTGATAATCATGGCCGAACAGATCAAACAGCTCCCGGGCATAGGGCCAGCGCTCGTCGTGGAAATACCCGTCGCAGATGCTGCTGCAGATGATGACACAGTTGTCCTTCATCACCCGCTTGTGGCGGATCACCTGGGCGCTGAGCGCCTGCATCATCTGGATGGGGTTGGTGCCCATGCCGTTGCCGTAGTGGAAGTCCACCGGCATGCCGAAAACCATCACGTCGAACTTCTCCTCCGCGAAGGGCACATAGGTGCGCTTGTCGGCCGTTTCCCAGGCGATGGGTTGCATCTTCCCGGCGCAGCCGGAGTAGATGGCGATCTGCCGGGAATAGGTGTCCAGCACGGCGTCGCAGCAGAAGAAGGGATGGCCCATCTTCTCCTCCATATAGCGGCCGATCTCGTCGAACTTGCTACGCATCATGGAGTGGGTGGACACCGGCACGAAATCCCTGCGGTGCATGACCTCGGGCACATGGTGGGCCGCAATGCAGCGCCAGTGGGTAATGCCCGTGGCACAGTGCTTATAGCCGCCGGAATAGCCGCCGTAGGGGTTGCCCTGGGTGTGGCCGATGAGAATGGGCAGGTCGCAGTCAAAGACCCGCTTGTTCATGATCACATGGTCGCCGCCGGCCGTGCAGCCCAGGTCCACCAGGTCATCGTAGTTTTCCGAATCGTGGCTGTCGATCTGGTGGGTGTGGTAGAACTCGTTGAAAAGCTCCTCCCCCAGGATCCGGCGCATTTCCGGAACGCTGGTGCGGGGATGCAGTCCGTTGGAGAACAGGAGCAGAATGTCCTTTTTCTCCACACCGGCGGCATAAAGCTCCTCCAGGATCACGCGGATGGCCACCTTCCGGTGGGAGGTGGGCTGGCAGCCCCCCTTGACAATATCGGGGATCACGATGACCACCCGGCTGCCGGGATGGGCCAGCCGGCTCAGGGGCGGCATGCCGATGGGGCTGCGGATGGAGGCCCTGGTGGCCTCCTCCAGCTGCTCCTCCGGGATGTGCGGCGGGTCCGGCACCGTCTCGCCGGGAATGAACACCCGTGTGCTGTCGGGCAGCCGGGCGGGCATCAGGCCGTTTCCGTATTCAAAATCCAATTTCATATCTGTTGCTCCTTCCAGGCTTTACCACCATTTGATCAGGTCCGTAACGCGGTTGCGCAGGGCGATAAAGTCCGGCGCGGTGATATCCCGGGGCCAGGGCATATCGCACATGACGTTCTCCTTCACCTTTGTGGGCTTGTTGGTCAGCACCATGATCCGCTGGCCCAGGTAAACGGCCTCCTCGATGTTGTGGGTGATGAAGATCACCGTTGTGCCGGTCTCCTTCCACAGGCGGATCAGCTCGTCCTCCAGGTGGAAGCGCAACTCGATATCCAGCTGGCCATAGGGCTCATCCATCAGCAGCAGCTCCGGCTCGGTGGCGAAGGCCCGGGCGATGACCACCCGCTGGAGCATGCTGGCGGACAGCTCGCCTGGGTAATAATCCCGATAGGCGGTCAGGCCCACCAGCTTCAGCATGCGCTCTGTCTTCTCCCGGATCACGTCCTTGGGCGTGTGCTTCAGCTTCAGTCCATAGGCCACGTTCTGCTCCACGTTCAGCCAGGGCATGGTGGAATACTCCTGGAAAATATAGGACACGTTGTGTTTTTTCAGGTCCACCGACTCGCCGTTGATGAGAATGCTGCCGGAGGTGGCCTGATACAGGCCCGTCAGACTGTTGAGGAACGTGGTCTTGCCGCAGCCGGTGGGGCCGACGATGCACAAGAACTCCCCCTTCATCACGTTGAAGGAGATGTCATCCAGCACCAGCAGCTGGTCGAATTTTTTCGTAAGGTGGTCAACCTTTACCTTTACCTGTTCTTCCATGGGGCACCTCATTCCATATTCTTGTCCAGCAGGACGGTAATCTCGCTACGCAGCCGCAGGAACTCCGGATCCACCAGATTTCTCGGCCGGGGCAGGTCGATCACATACTCCGCCTTGATGTGGGTGGGGCAGTTGCTCAGCACGATGATGCGGTCGGCCAGATAGATGGCCTCCTCAATGTTGTTGGTCACAAAGAGCACGGTGCGCTTCTCCTGGTCCCAGATGCGCATGATCTCCTCCTGCATCAGATAGCGGGTCTGGGCGTCCAGGTGGCCGAAGGGCTCGTCCAAGAACAGTACCTTCGGCTCGTTGCAATAGGCCCGGGCAATGCCCACGCGCTGGCGCATGCCGCCGGAGAGCTGGTTGGGGAAGGACTTTTCAAAGCCCTCCAGCCCCACCAGGCGGATGTACTTCTCCGCACGCCTGTGCCACTCCTCCTTCTTCACCCCCTGGACCCGGGGGCCGAAGGATACGTTGCCCATAACGGTCAGCCAGGGAAACAGCGCCGTGGTCTGATAGACAAAGCCGCGCTCCGGGTCGGGACCGGTAACGGTGCGGCCGTTGATAACGGCTTCGCCGGTGGTGGGCAGCTCCAGGCCGGACAGCAGGTTCAGCAGCGTTGTCTTGCCGCACTGACCGGGACCGAACAGCACCACAAATTCGTTTTCGGATACCTCCAGGTCAAAATGATCCACCACCCGCGTGGTGCCGCGCTCGTTGGTAAATTCCTTGGAAATGCCGCGGCATTCGATAACGGGTTTCAGATCCCGGATCTGTTCCATCTCAGAAGCCTCCCTTCCAGCGTTCTCATAATGATCGACAGAAGCAGGCCGATGATGCCGATGATCACGATACCGGCAAAGATCTGCTTCATGTTGTTGACGGACATGCCGGTGACGATGACCCAGCCCAAGCCCTCGCTGGCGCGGATCATTTCCGCGGCCACCACGGCGGCCCAGCTGTTGGACAGGGCGATCTGCATACCGGCGAAAATATACGGGACCGAGGCAGGTAGCACGATCTTGGTGAAGATCTGGTTGTCCCGGGCGCCCAGCATTTTGGCGCAGCCCACCAGCGTGGTGTCCACGCTGCGCGCGCCGTCAAAGGCATTGATCACCACGTTGCAGAAAGCCGCAATGAAAATGATGAACCACTTGGGCATCTCGCCCAGGCCGAACCACAGAATGGCCAGAGACGTCCACGCGATGGGCGGAATGGGGCGGATGATGTTGAACAGCGGCATGAAAATCGCCTTCACCTTGGGATACCAGCCCATCAGCAGGCCCAGGGTGATGCCCACCACGCAGGCGGCGCTGTAGGCGATCAGCACGCGGCTGAGGCTGACCAGGCTGTGCTGCAGGAAGGTCCTGCGGCCGATCTTATCCACGGTGAACAGATACTGCACCACCTCGATGGGGGACGGGATCAGCTCCCCCAGATGGGAAAACATGGTCGCCAGCTGCCAGATCGTCAGAAATGCCAGGATAGACACGGCGGCGCACACCGCATTGCGGATGCGTTCCTTTTTCGTCAGTTTCATCGCTTACTGTTGCCTCCCTTCAGAACAAGTTTTTCCAGCAGGCCCAGAAGCCAGGTCAGCAGCGTGCCGATCAGGCCGATGGCGATCATGCCCGCAATGATGATGTCGGGCCGGGCCAGGCCGCGGCACTGCTGGATCATAAAGCCGATGCCGCTGCTGGAGGCCAGCAGCTCCGCCGCGATCACGGCGCTCCACGCCGCGCCCAGAGCCACCCGCAGGCCGGTCATGATCATGGGAAGCGCGGTGGGAATGGCCACCGTGAACAGCTGCTGCAGATTGGACGCGCCGAAGGTCTGCGCCACCCACAGGTGCACGTCCCGGGTCTGCTTGATGCCGGAATAGGCGTTTACCATGCAGGCGATGAAGGCCGTCATGAAAACGATCATGGCCTTGCCCAGCAGGCCGATGCCGAACAGCGTGATCATAACGGGGATCCACGCGATGCCGGGAATGGGCTTTATCAGGTCGAACAGCGGACGCAGAAAGCGGTCCACCGGTTTGAACCACGCCATACAGATGCCCAGAGGGATGCCGATGACCACGCCCAGCAGATACCCGCTCAGCACGGTCTTCAGGCTGGAGGCAATGTGCACCAGCATGGTGGCCCCCTCCGGTTTGGGATTGTAGAATTTTTCGATAAATGCTTTTACAACACGAAAAGGACTGGGCAGCATCGTTTCAGAGAACACATGCAGGCCGTCTGTCACGAGCCACCAGATGCCGAGAAAGACAACGATGGATAATACGGATAAATACCAGTATTGATTCTTCTTTTTCACAGTTCCACACTCACCCTTTTACACGCGGTGGAAAGAACGGGCGCTTGGGCGCCCATTCCTTCCACCATGGTTGGCTTATCGCTTTGTCTGAACAGGGCCCGCCGCTTAATCGCCGGTTTCAACGGCAACCTGCAGGCCGGTGAGCTCCTGGATCAGGGAGGGATCCAGGCAGTCGATCACGTTGTGGAGGTTGGATTCCTCGATCTTGCCGGACTGGGTAAACAGCTTGGCCACTTCCCACATACCGCTGCCGAAGCAGTAGTTCTCGCCGGACATATAGTCCTTGTCGATGAGGAAGCGGGTCTTCAGATCCCGCTTGACGTAATCGTCGGCATACTCCCGGCCGCAGGCGGCAAAGTATTCCTTGGAGGTGTTGAACATCAGATCGTCATCGGCGTTGAGCTCGTCCACGGCCTTCAGATAGACCTGCAGGAACAGCTTGACCGTGTCGCGGTCGGACTCCATAATGGCCTTGGTGGCCAGCATGGTGTCGGGGATCACATAGTCCGCGGCGTCCTCAAAGGAGCAGATCTGGATGTAGCCGTCATCCTCTGCGCTGTAGGTGTAGGGGGTCACCAGGGACACGGCATCGCCCTCGCCGCTCTTGAAGGCCTGATAGTCGGCGCCGGTATCCATGTTCACAAAGTTGATGTCGTCCTGGGTCAGGCCGAAATGCTCCAGATACAGAATGGTCTGCAGCTGGGAGGAGGTGCCCAGATTGCCGATGATGGTCTTGCCCCGGAGCAGCTCGGCGTTGCCCAGCAGATTGGGATAACCCTCGCACTGGCCGGAAACCGCAGCCAGGGGGCTGTCGGGACGGACGTAGATGCCGTTGCCGCCGGAGGCGGTGTTGGTCTCATAGATGCACACGGCATTGCCGGTGGACATGGAGATGACGCCGGCCAGGCCGATCACGGCGATATCCAGCTGCCCGGCGGCAAAAGCCTCGTTCATGGGTGCGCCGGTGGCGAACTCGTATTGCTCCACGTTCAGGCCGGCCTCCTTGAAGTAGCCTTTCTCAATGGCGTATGCTACGGGGACGCTGCCGGTAAAGGGGAGGGTTCCAACGCGGATGGTCTTGGTGTCGCTGCTGCCGCCGCCGCTGCAGCCGGTCAGCAGGCTCAGGGCCATCGCCAGTGCCAGGATCAGTGCGAAAACTCTTTTTGCCTTTTTCATGTTTTTGCCTTCCTTTTCGTTTGTTATTTGCAAGCCTCCCGGGAGGCGTTTGCACGAAACAGATGGATCACAGCCTGGCCAGCTTTCTGGCCTCCTCCGCAATGCGCTCCGCCGAGGGGATCAGATACTCCTCCAGCACCGGAGCAAAGGGAATGGGGCAGTCGGGCGTCGCCACCCGGACCACTGACGCATCCAGATGCATGATGGCGTTCTCGGCGATATAGGCCGCCAACTGAGCGCCCCAGCCGTTGGTATAGGTGTCCTCATGGACGATCATCAGCTTGCCGGTCTTTTTGATGGAAGCCACCACCGTGTCATAGTCGAAGGGATACAGGGAGCGGGGATCAATGATCTCGCAGCTGATGCCCTCCTTCTCCAGGACCTCGGCGGCCTCCATGGCCTTATACCACATCAGCAGATTGGCCACGATGGTGATATCCCTGCCCTCTCTGCGGACGGCGGCCTTGCCGAAGGGGATGGTGTAGGACTCCTCGGGCACCTCGCCCTCCGCGGACACGTTGCCCGCTTCCCGCTTGTCGCCGTAAAGCAGCTTGTGCTCAAACACCAGGACCGGGTTGTTGTCGCGGATGGCCTGGATCATCATGCCCTTTGCGTCATAGGCCGTGGAGGGGCAGATCACCTTCAGCCCGGGGACATGGGTGAAATAGCTCTCCAGGCTCTGGGCGTGCTGCGCGCCCCGGCGGACCGCGCCCACCGGAGCCCGCATGACCATGGGCACGCTGAGCTGTCCGTTGGACATATAGTGCATTTTGGCAGCCTGATTCACCAGCTGGTCCATCATGCAGAACAGAAAGTCGCCGTACTGCAGGTCCGCCACCGGGCGCATGCCGGCCATGGCGGAGCCCACGCACACGCCGCCCAGCAGAATCTCCGAAATGGGGGTGTTGATGACCCGGTCATCGGCGATGTTCTGTCCCTTCATCTCAAAGCCGTTCTGATGCGCCACCCGGACGTTTGCGCCAAACTCGTCTCCCAGGCCCTTGGTGACCAGGAAGACGCCGCCCATGCCGTTGGGGATGTCCTCGTCCTCGCCGATGCAGTATACGCTGGGATCCCGGCGCATTTCCAGTTCAATGGCGTTTTTCAACGCCTGGGATACATTCATGATAGCCATTATCTCAATCCTCCTGATAGACATTCTGCAGCGCTTCCTCGGGGCGGGGCAGGGGGGCCGCCTTGGCATAGTCCACGGCGTCCTCGATCTCCTGCTCGATGGCCGCCTCCCGGGCAGCCAGCTCCTCCTCCGTCAGGATCCCCCGGCTGAGGATCTCCCTGCGGAAGTTCTTCACCGGGTCGCGCTGCTGGAACCAATGGGCCTCCTCGTCCTTGGGACGATAGCCGCAGGCATCGTTCCGGGCGTGTCCGCCGTGGCGATAGGTCTTCAGCTCCAGAATGGTGGCGCCGTCGCCCCGTCTGGCGCGGGCAATGGCCCGCTCCGCCGCTCCGTTCACCGCCACCACGTCGTTGCCGTCCACCACCTCGCTGGGGATGCCGTATATGGCAGCCCGGTCCGCCGCCACGTTTTCCTGGCAGCAGGTCAGGGAAATGGAGGTATTGGCAGAATAGAGATTGTTCTCGCATACATAGATCACCGGCAACTTCCACAGACCCACGGCATTCATGGTTTCATGATAGGAGCCCTCGTTGGATGCGCCGTCGCCGAAAAAGCAGACCACTACATTGTCCTTCTTCTGCATCTTGAAGGCCAAACCCACGCCTGCGGCGATGGGCAGATTGCCGCCCACAATGGCATTGGCCGTCATGGCGCCGACGCGGATGTCGCCGGTATGCATAGCGCCGCCCTTGCCGCCGCAACAGCCCTCGGCCTTGCCGAACATCTCGCACATCATGGACCGCAACGACACGCCCTTTGCCAGATCGTGACCGGCAGGCCGGTGGGTACTGGCCATCCAGTCATCCTTGCGCAGGTCATACAGCATGCCTACCGCGCAAGCCTCCTCGCCGTGGCTCTGGTGCAGTGTGCCGGGCATCTCTCCTTCCAGGAACAGGTAATAAAGGCGCTCCTCGTATTTGCGGATCTCGTACATTTCCAGGTACATGCCCAGGGCTTTTTCGTTGGTTGGGAATTGACTCATATGTTACGCACTCCTTTGCTTCTTGCGTCCTCCGCTCCGGATTCTGCCTCCATTATGAGAATCTCCGGCGCAAACAGCAAGCCCGAATTACGCAAATTGCGTAATGGATATGATTGCTTGTGCATTTTAACTATCGTTGTTTCAAGGGATTTTTGTCAATTCCGGGTTAAGCAAACGTTTGTGTTCACAAAAATACCGGCGATCCCGCCGGTCCGCTGAAACGGCATCTGATTCTATTATCAGGCCTTTCCTTCGATAAAGTCAACTGTTTTCTTTGACACGCTGTTCCAAAAAAGAATCCATACGCCGCACCGGCGGACCACGCCCGTCTCCCGATCCGGGATTTCCAGTTTCAGGAAATTCCACCACCGCCGCCCACGGTCCACGGCTTGACAGGCGGTGAAAAAAGGCATAGGATGTGTGTTTATACCAAAACCTGTTAAAAAGCTTGAAAAGCTTTTTATAGCACCGAAGGTGCGTCAGGTTTTGTATGAGACGTCACAGCGTGTTTTCACACGCTGTGCGTGCGCCCGGCGCACGGGATTCTTGATTAAATTTTTTAATCAAGAATCAGTATTAGTGCGAAAAAAGGTGGAATTACTCATGAACAGGAAAGAGCTTGCCAAGCGTTACATTTTATTTGTCGTCAGCCTGTTTTTCGCCGCCCTGGGGGTGGCCGTCACCAAACGGGGGGAGCTGGGCACCTCGCCTACCTCCTCGGTGGCAAACGTTATGGGCGGCCGGTTTGAGGGGATGACCATGGGCGTCTGTCTGATCGTGTAGAACTGTCTGCTGATCCTGGGCCATGTACTCCTGCTACGCCGGGATTTTCAGCCCATCCAGCTGCTGCAGATCCCCCTGTCGTTTCTGTTCGGCCGGTTCACGGACTTTGGCCAGTGGCTGGCGGGGCTTATCCCGGTGGAAAGCTACCCCGTCCATGCGGCCATGACCCTGGCGGGCACGGCCATCATGGACTTCGGCGTATCCCTGGCGGTGATCGCCGACATGGTCATGAACTCCGGCGAGGCCTTTGTCAAGGCGGTGTCCGACCGCACCGGCCATAACCCCGGCAACGTGAAGATCGCCTTCGACGTGGGCTGCGTGGCGCTGGCGGCGGGGCTGTCCCTGTTGCTGTTCCGGGGGCAGATCATCGGCGTCCGGGAGGGCACCGTCATCTCCGCCCTGCTGACGGGCCTGGTGGTAGAATACTTCGTCCGCCGCCTGTCCCGCCCCCTGACCGCCGTGCTGACCGCGTAAGAAAACATAAACAAAGCCTCCGGCCGAACCGGAGGCTTTGTTTATATTCTCACTTTATTCCGGCTGGGTCAGGATCACCAGCTCGCCGTCCTGCTGATAAACGGTATAGTCCGCCTGGGCCGGGATGCCGGTGTCCTCCACCGCCCCGCTGCGCAGATCCACCACGCAGAGCCGTCCGTCCACCAGACGGGTGGCATAGCGGCTTCCGTAATGGAACTGGACGCCGTCCTCCTGCCGGGCCTGCACATACAGAGGCGCGTCACAGACGGTCTGCTCCCACCGGCCGCCGTGGTACAGGTACACATCCGTCCGGGCCTCCGTGTCCTTGGTCCAGCTGTCGGAAAGGAACAGCAGGACATCGTCCCCGTCCCAGCGGACGCCTACGGCGCCCCGGGGCGTCTCCCCGCCGCAACTCCGGGCCAGGTCCACCAGCTGCTGCCCGTCGCAGAGGTAAGGCGCCTCGTAAAAGCCGTCCCCGTCCTCCACTCTTGCCAGGAACACCGCCCGGGTCAGGTCCGGCGTCAGCTCCAGCTGGCGCAGCTCCAGCCCCTGCAGCTGCCCGGGAAAGAGCCACTCCAGGGTATTCTCCCCCAGCCGGGCCAGGGCATAGCGGCCGTGCTCCATCCGGTCCTGGCCGGGCACCAGCACCGTCACCGCCGTGGTGCAGCCCCGGATGGGCTCCACCACCACCTGCGCGTCCTCCGGCTGCCGGACATAGACCTCCCCCCGGAACACGCACCAAAGGAAGTCCACCGTCAGCTCCTGCTCCCCGTCGGGCAGGGTCCCGGAAAAAGTCTCCGTGACCAGAGGGGACCGGTCCGCGCCGCCGTCCTCCAGGTAAAAGCCCGCCTCGCTGCAGTGGATCGTCTCCGCCCGCAGCCGCGGAAGGTCCGCATCGCCGCCGGTCCAGTATGCGGCGGGGACTGCGTCCCCGTCCGGTGTCTCCTGCCCCGCTGCGCAGGCCGTCAGCAACAGGCAAAGCCCCAGCAGCAGGCAGATTCCGTACTTTCTCATGTCGCCGCCTCCTTTGTCGTTGGATACCGTTGGTTTTGAAGGTTTTTATTTACTTACAGCAGGATGTCTGTCAGGTCGTCGAACACCTGGGACTTGGTGACCACCACCACATGGTCCCCCTCCTGGATGGTGGTGAGACCGCCGGGGATGATGATTTTGTTTTCCCGGGCAATGGCCGCCAGCAGCACGCCCTTTTTCAGGGTCAGGTCCTTCAGGGGCTTGTCCAGCACCGACCGGCTGGAGGCCGTGGCGGTAAATTCCAACGCCTCCACGGAGCCGTCCAGCATTTTGTAAAGGCTCTCCACGGTGCTGCCCTGGGAGTTGGCCAGGGCCCGGACATAGCGGGTGATTTGGTTGGAGGTCAGGTCCTTGGGGCTGATGATGCTGCCCAGCTTCGTCTCCTGCACCAGGTCCATGTAGTTGGGACGGGTCATCTTGGTCAGCACCTTGGGCACCCCGGCCCGCTGGGCCGTCAGCGCCATCAGCAGGTTCTCCTCGTCCCGGTCCGTCAGCGCCACAAAGGCGTCGGTCTCGAAAATGTTCTCGCTTTCGATCAGGTCGGCGTCTGTGCCGTCGCCCTCGATGATCATGGCCCCGGGCAGCTCGGCGGACAGACGCAGGCACTTGTCGTGCTTCATCTCCACGATCCGGACCTTGGTATTGCTGCGGGCCAGCTCCCAGGTCAGGTACATGGTGATGCGGCTGCCGCCCAGGATGGACACGTTCTTCACCTTCTGCAGGGTGCGTCCGATGCCCCGCAGCATCTTCTGCAGCTCCGCCTTGGTGCCCACCATGTACAGCTTGTCCCCGCTGCGGGGGACAAAGGAGCCGTCGGGGATGATGATGTCGTCCCCCCGGTGGGCGGCGCAGATCAGCACCTCCGCCAGGCGGTTGCGATGGAAATCGTTCAGGGACACCCCCGCCAGGGAGTCCTCCTCCGTCACCCGGAAGCCGATCATGTCGATGCGCCCTCCGGCGAAGGGCTCCACCGAGAAGGCCGCCGGGAAGCTCAGGATCCGGGCAATCTCCTGGGCCGCCCCCAGGTCGGGATTGATCAGCATATCCAGGCCGATCTCCCGCTTCAGCATTCCGGCGTCCCGGCGGTACTCCGGGTTCCGGACCCGGGCGATGGTGTGCTGCGCCCCCAGTTTCTTGGCGATCAGGCAGCACACCAGGTTCGTCTCGTCCAGGCTGGTCACGGCGATGACCAGGTCCGCGCTGCGGACCCCCGCCTCGTCCAGCACGCTGATGCTGGCGCCGTTGCCCTCCACGCACATCACGTCCAGGGTGCTGTCGGCCCGGTGCAGGGCCGCGGCGTCGTCGTCCACGATGGTGATGTCGTGATCCTCCACCGCCAGCTGCCGGGCAATGGCATAGCCCACCTTGCCGTTGCCCACAATGATGATTTTCATGCTTGCTCCTCTCCGCTGCTCTCCGGCAGCCGGCTACGCCTGCGGCGCAGTATCACGGCGCTGTATTCCGCGCCCATAATCAGCACCGTGCCGCTCATATAGAGCCACAGCAGCACCACCACAACCGTGGCAATGGAGCCGTACAGCACGGAATAATTGGCAAAATTCTCCACATAGTACGAAAAGGCCAGGGACAGGACCATCCACGCCGCCAGGGAGATGCCCACCCCGGGGGCCACTTCCTTCAAAGGCCGCCGCTGCCCCCGTGCCAGCATATACAGCACCGTCAGCATCAGGAACATCACCACGCCCAGAACGATAAACCGCAGATAGCTCCACAGGTCGATGAACCCCGCCGGCAGCTCGATGAGGCCGGAGAGAAACTCCAGCGCCCGGCGGCCCACCGTGACCAGCAGCAGCGTCAGCCCGATGGTCAGGATCAGCCACACGGTGAACAGCAGGATCCCCAGCTGATTGACCAGCATTTTCCGGGGCGGACCCAGGCCGAAGGCCTTGCGCAGGGAGTGCAGCAGGCAGCTGGTGGCCCGCATGGGGAACCAGACGGAGAAAATCAGGCTGAACCACAGCAGCTGGCGGCTGGCGTTGGCGGACACATATTCAAGATACGACTCCAGCACCGACATCACGTCCGCCGGAACGATCTGGGACAGCACCTGGGTCACGCTGTCCACGTCCAGCTTCAGGATGCCCAGCAGGGTGCTGATGAACACCAGCAGCGGAAACAGCGCAAACAGCAGGTAATAGGTCAGGGCCGCGCTGTCCCGGCCCACGTCATGCAGATAATACCGGCGCACCAGCTGCACCGTGATTTGCCCCGCAGCCGTCCGGGGCGACCACTTTTTCTTCACAGGAGCCCTCCCCCCTATCCTGTACAGTGTATCACACAGGCGCCCAAATGAAAAGAGGAAATTGCCCCCATACGGATTTATTTGATAGCGGCAGGCTGTAAAAAATTTATTATTTTTCACGTTTTCCTATTGCGATTCCTCGTTTGACTTGATATAATCAGTTCATCCGGAAGCAAAGTCGTTTCTGGAATCTACAGTAAAGAGGGTCGAATTATGGACAAACTTACCAACATCGTACGGGACGAAATTTCCCGCCAGTACAAGAGCGTCCGGCAGTTTGCTTTTGCAGTTGGCATTCCTCTGTCCACCATCAACAGCGCACTGCACAACGGCATCGGCGGTTCTTCGTTTGACACGGTGGTCCAGATTTGCCGCACACTGGGCATCTGCGCCCTGGGCGAGGAGAACATCCACCTGACGGAGGACACCCAGCGGATCCTGGACCAGTACGCCAAGCTGGACGACTATGGCCGCCACACCATCTCCTCCGTGATGCAGGTGGAGTATGACCGCTGCACCAAGACGTTTGAGGATGGTGCCGACCTTCGGGGCGGCTATTCCAGCGTCAATCTATCTGCCCCCGTTGCCAGCGATGAGCCCGTCTCCATGAACGTGCTGGCCAGCCGCGAGGACTGAGTCATTTGCCGCGCATCCGGTACACCTTAATAAATAGAGGCTTCGGCATAAGGATTTCCCCTGCCGGAGCCCTTATTTTATGCTTTTTATCCAAAATCCCGCCTGATTTTTGGCGGGTACGCGGGAAAATCCGGTTGAAATTCCGCCGTACAGCTGTTATAATGGAGTGTAATTAGCGGAACAGCGGCGCTTTATCGTATAAAATCGCCCGCACCCGCTCTATCCTTTTCAGATGGGAGAAAGATGCATGAAAGTGATCCAAAAATCCGGTGCCTGGCTGTGGGCGCTGCTGGCCGCCGTCCTGCTGACGGTGCTGCTGACGGCCACGGCCTTCGCCGGAGACAATGATTTCCGCTGCTGGACCGTGGACGCCCGGCAGTGGACCAACCAGGGGTACCAATCCGAAAAGGACGGGGTGTGGTACCTGTTCCTGCCCCAGGACGAAAGCCCGGCAGACACGGTCCTGTCCTTCAGCGGCAGCGTGACGGCGGCCTCCGCCGGCACACTGGACCGGGATAGCGGCACCCTGACCGGGGCCTTCGCCGACCGTGACCGGGTGACCCTGACCCTGGAGGGCGGCAGAACCGAGACGGTGTGCCTGCGGCAGAGCAGTCTGCCCAGCCTGCGGCTGACCCTCAACGGTACCACCCTGGACCAGATCCACCAGGACAAGGACGTGAAATATCCCGGCAACGACCTGGTGCTGACGGACGGGGACGACGTCCTCACCGGCACCGTGGAGATCAAGGGCCGGGGCAACTCCACCTGGCGGGAATACGCCAAAAAGCCCTACCAGATCAAGTTCAGCAAAAAGACCTCCGTGCTGGGCATGCCCGCCGCCAAGAAGTGGATTCTGCTGGCCAACGCCTCCGACGACAGCATGATCCGCACCCGGCTGGTGTATGACGCGGCGGAGCAGATGGACTTCCCCTTCGTGACGGAATATCAATATGTGGACCTGTGGATAGACGGCCAGTACCTGGGCGTGTACCTGCTGGGCGAAAAGGCCGAGATCGGCAAGGGCCGCCTGAACCTGCAGAACCCCGCCGGGGCCATGTTCGAGCTGGACAACGGCTTCGCCACGGACGAGGACCACTATTTCTTTGAGAGCCGGCTGAACAGCTACTTCGCCCTGAAGGAGATCGTGGAGGAGGACGACGAACACATTCAGCAGGCCATGACCAATGTCCAGACGGCCATGACCCGCCTGACCACGGCGCTGACCTCCCAGGGCTGGGAGAATCTGTCCCTGAGCCAGCTCAATGAAATGATCGACGTGGACTCCCTGGCCCGCTACTATCTGATGAACGAGTATGTCCTCAACGGCGAGTCCTTCTTCACCAGCTTCTTCTGGTATCAGGACGGCGCGTCCGACGTGCTCCATGTGGGCCCCCTGTGGGACTTTGACACCTGCATGGGCAACAAGAACGAAAAGGTCACCGACTACAACGCCAGTAGCACCTCCGTGCTGATGAAGAAGATGCTGAACATCCCGGCGTTTTATCAGCGGGTGCAGGAGCTGTACGCCCGGTATAAGCCGGTGCTTACCGGCATGGCCGGTCAGGTGGACGGCCTGCGGGACGAGATCGGCGTCTCCGCCGACCTGAATTACCTGCGCTGGAACACTCTGGGCGCCGCCAATCCCAAGCCCGGCGGCACCCCCTTCGCCCCCACCTATGACGAGGCCCTCAGCCGGGTGCGCACCTGGCTCACCGGCCGGGCCAATGCCTTTACCCCCGCCGTGCGTCCCCAGCAGCTGGGGTACTACTTCAACGCCAGCCGCACGGTGATGTACCTGACCTACTCCGCTCCCAGCCAGACCTCCCTGCGCTTCGCCGTCTGGGGTGAGCAGGACGGCCAGAACGACCTGCACTGGTACCAGGCCAGGAAGCAGAACGGCCGCTGGGTGGCCGAGGTGCCCCTGATCAACCACCAGGAGACCGGCACCTATATGGTCCATGTCTACAATCAGAACGGCCTGCCCCAGGGTCTGCTGGACCACGGCACCGTGGTGGTGGACAACCTGGTGCAGCCGGAGAAGCCCGCCCTGAAGGCGGCCCTGTCCGCCGACGGACGGTATCTGAACCTGACCCTCACCGGCGGCAGCGGCCTGTCCCAGGTGTGGTTCCCCACCTGGAGCGAGAAAAACGGTCAGGATGACCTCCAGTGGTACGAGGCCAAGAAGCAGGCCGACGGCTCCTGGACCTATTCCGTGGCTCTGTCCCGCCACAACACCACCGGCACCTATATCATCCACGCCTACGGCAACAACAAGAAGAACCTGGTGGCCCACACCACCGCCCATGTGGAGAAGATCCCCGGGCCGGAGATGAAGGCCGCCCTGTCCGCCGACGGGCGCTATCTGGACGTGACCCTGACGGGCCGCGGCGACCTGACCCAGGTCTGGTTCCCCACCTGGAGCCAGGTCAACGGCCAGGACGACCTGCGCTGGCATGAGGCCGCCAGGCAGACCGACGGCTCCTGGACCTGCCGCATCGCCCTGTCGGACCACTCCGGCACCGGCGTCTACTTCATCCACGCTTACGGCAACAACAAGAAGAACCTGGTGGCCCACACCACCGTTACCGTACCTCAGGCTTCCCAGCCCTCCCAGCCCGAGCAGCCCTCCCAGCCGGTCCGCTCCGGCATGCAGGCGGTGCTGTCCTCCGATGGCCGGTATCTGGACGTGACCCTGGCGGGCCGCAGCGACCTGACCCAGGTCTGGTTCCCCACCTGGAGCGCCGTGAACGGCCAGGACGACCTGCGCTGGTACGAGGCCACCAAGCAGCCGGACGGCTCCTGGACCTGCCGGGTGCCTCTGGCCAACCATAAGAGCGCGGGAGGCTTCTTCCTCCACGCCTACGGCAATAACAAGAAGAACCTGGTGGCCCATACCACCGCCTCCGTGTCCCAGGTGGTGTCCCCCCAGGTATGGACCCGGCTCCACGACGGCGGCCGCTACATGACCGTGACCCTGACGGGCCGCAGCGATCTGACGAAGGTCTGGTTCCCCACCTGGGGCGCAGCCAACGGCCAGGACGACCTGCAGTGGTACCAGGCGGTCAGGCAGTCCAACGGCGACTGGACCTATACCGTGAACCTGTCCCAGCACCGGGACAAGGGCACATATTTCATCCATGTCTACGGCAATACCAAGCAGAATCTGGTGGCCCACACCACCGTCACCGTGAACTGAAAGGAGGGACCGCACCCCGGAGAGAGCACCCCGATCAAGTGTTGGAAATCAAACTGTAACGGAGGAAAAAGATGAAAAGAGCACTATCACTGCTTCTGGCGCTGCTGATGGCCGCCAGCCTGGTCATGCCCCAGGCCTGGGCCGCCGGGCTCACTCCCATTACCCGCACCAAGAATGCCGTGGCCAGCGGCGTGACCCTGGAAAAGGTGGTCATGCGCAACGTCAACGGCAGCCAGGTGGTGGGCTACCTTTCGGAGATCGACCTGTCCAAGGACGTGACCCTGAAGGCCAGCTACACCGGATATTACTATGACGGCAGCACCGCCGCCCAGCGCAAGGCCATGGTGGACAGCGGCAAGCTGAAATGGGAGATGTCCCAGACCACCGCCCAGGCCGCTGCCTACGGACGGGCCTCGGATACCGAGGGCCGTGTGGTCCTGGCCACCAACGCCGACTACTACAATATGCAGACCGGCGCCCCCACCGGCTATCTGATCATGGAGGGCAACCTGGTGAAAACCGGCGCCGAGCCCTTCTTCGCCATTCTGAAGGACGGCTCCGCCGTCATTCGCCCCGCCGGCAGCGACACCTCCGACGTGGTGGAGGCCGTTTCCGGCCCCTATATGCTGGTGGAAAACGGCCAGATCGTTCCCGGCCTGGACCAGGGCGACCGCATGCCCCGCAACAGCGTGGGCATCCGTGCCGACGGCTCCGTGGTGTTCTTCGAGGCCGACGGCCGCCAGGAGCCCATGTCCATCGGCATGAGCATGTATGAGGTGGCCAGCTTCCTGAAGGATGCCGGCTGCGTCACCGCCATCTATCTGGACGGCGGCGGCTCCGCCACCGTGGCCGCCCGCTATGAGGGCACCGACGAGCTGCTGGTGCGCAACAGCCCCAGCGACGGCCTGGAGCGCACCGTGTCCGACGCCCTGCTGGTGGTGTCCACCGCCCGCTTCGACGGCGACTTCGACCACGCCTCCGTCAGCCCCCAGAATGAGCTTTATACCCCCGGCAGCCAGGTGGCCTTCACGGCCCTGGGCGCTGACTCCGCAGGCGGCGCGGCCGACCTGCCGGAAAGCGGCCTGACCTGGGTGCTGGACACCCCCGCCGCCGGGCGGATCGACGCCTCCACCGGCGTGTTCACCGCCGCCAGGGGCTATGTGGGCGAGGTCCGGGTCCGCCTGACCTATCAGGGGCAGGACGTTGGCTCCGCCTCCGTCACCATCGCCGAGCCCGACCAGGTGTATTTCTCCGGCAAGAGTCTGTCCCTGGACTATGAAAAGACCAGCGACCTGGGCCTGACCGTCAAGAGCAGCCTGCGGGATATCCACTATCACGACGGCGACTTCACCTGGAGCATCCGCTCCCTGACCGAGGGCGTCTCCGCCGACGGCATCGGCACCATCGTGGACAACCGGCTCCACACGGCGGCCAAGGCCAGCCAGACCCGCAAGGCGGAGATCACCGTCACCTACACCAAGGCCAACGGCCAGAAGCTCACCGACACCGTCACCGTGGAGATCGGCAAAATGCCCACCATCCTCCTGGATTTCGAGGATGAAAGCTCCAAGTCCGGCGTCAGCGTGGGTGCCAACGCCGTCTGGGGCAACCTGGACGCTTTCCCTGACCGCAGCGGCCATGATCTGCCCGGCGTCAGCGCCAACGGCTTCGGCGTGGCCGGTCAGGTGTCCAAGGATCCCAACGGCCTGGACATCCCCTATGGCCCCATCACCGATTTCGGCCTGGCCTGCCCCGACTTTATCAACAGCAACCCCGCCTGGCACTGCAACTCCGCCGGCGCGCCCTACAGCTGGGACTGCGCCCAGGATCCCGCCACCCTGTTCCGCTCCATGGGCTATGAATACTATGTGGGCGCCATCGCCACCGCCCAGGAGGGCGCGTGGGATATGTACGCCCGCCGGGTAGGCTCCGATGAAGGCCCCGTGCGCTTCGGCCAGAAGTCCCTGGAGTACCATTACGACTATACCAAGATCTCCGGCACCAACAACACCAACGAGTATCTCCGCTACAGCGGCGAGGACGTGGTCATCGAGGGCAAGCCCACCGCCCTGGGTATGTGGGTCTACGCCCCCGAGGGCACGCCCAACTACTGGCTGTCCACCAGCGTGTCCTACTGGAACGGGGAAAAGTATGTCTCCACCAGCCTGCTGCACCTGAAGACCACCACTGTCAACGCCGCCGGCCAGACCGTGGAGACCACCACCCAGTATACCGGCATCAACTGGACCGGCTGGAAGTATGTGGAGGCCGACCTCAGCAGCGTGTATGACAAGGCCCAGGATGTGGAGAATCATCCCCTGAAGATCACCGCCGGTCAGGTGCTGCTGTGGACCATCATCATCGAGGGCGGCACCGGCGACGTGGACGGCAACAAGATCACCTGCGGCTCCCGGGCCGCCGGCAGCCTGTATGTGGACAACATCCGCGCGGTATACGGCACCACCGCCGACGACCTGGAAAACCCCGTCATCACCTCCGTCCGGGGCGGCAGCTCCTCCATCACCGGCTATTCCGACCTGACGGAGCTGGCCGAGGACGGCTCCACCGTCCTGACGGACAATGAGCTGCAATTCTTTACCGGGTATTATGATCCCCAGGGTGAGAACCGCACCGGCGTGTCCGCCGAGAACACCGTCATCACCATCGACGGCCAGGATATCCGGAACTTCGCCAACACCGACCAGGCCGTTACCGGCACCGTGACACTGCCCAATGGCCGCCACAGCATCAAGGTGGAGATCATGGACGGCTTCGGCAACCGGGCCAGCGTCACCCGCTCCTTCACCGTGAAGGGCACCGCCAATATCCCCACCGTGACCCTGGACACCCCGTCCTATGCCCTGGTGGGCGAGAACTATGTGGTGTCCGTCACCTCCCCCAACGCCGGTAAGATCGACTCCGTTACCGCCCAGATCGTGTACGGCAACGTGGACCTGTTCGACACCGACGAAAACGGCGGCAAGGGCGCCTTCAACACCTGCGCCTCCCTGGCCTACGGCTCCGGCTTCCAGGGCTCCAGCTCTGCCGCCCGCCGCACCACCACCGAAAAGACCGTCACCGTGAACATGAACCGCACGGGCTCTGCCGGGAAGGACCTGTTCACCTTCACCATGCCCATGCCCGCCGGAGCCACGACGCTGGACAGCCTGCCCATCTCCGTCACCGTGACCTACACCTGTGACGGCGTCACCTACACCACCTCCACCGGCAGCCTGCGTCTGCCCATGCAGGGCTATTACACCGTCACCTCCGACATCATGGTGGAGGGCGCGGCAGCGGCCCGGCTGTATGTGAAGGACATCAACGGCAAGGCCGCCTCCGGCGTGGACCTGTATGTGGGCGACACCCGCATCGGAACCACCAACGCCTTCGGCCAGGTCAGCACCGACTACTTCAACAAGCTCTCCGCCGGCTCCCGTACCGGCGTCACCGCCCGGAAGGACAATCACCGCTCCTTTGAAACGGTCATCGTCACCCGCCGGGCCGGCGGCAGCGCCGATGGTATGCCCAGCTTTGTGCAGCTCAACGCCACCCCCAATGCCCAGAGCTGCCAGAACATCACCTGGGTCACCAATCCCCTGACGGCCCAGGCCAAGGCCACGGTCCAGTACTGCCAGCAGAGCAGCTTCAAGGGCAGCTTCCCCTCCAGCGCCCAGGGTCAGGTGACCCTCCGGGAGTTCACCACCTCCGGCGACGCGGCCTATGTCAGCTCCGTGTCCCTGACCGGCCTGAAGCCCGGCACCACCTACGTCTATCGGGTGGGCGACGGCAGCAAGTGGTCTGAAAACATGACCTTCACCACCAGCCAGCCCGGCGCGGACACCACCCGCTTCTTCGTCATCGGCGATACCCAGCTCTCCGGCAATGCCGAGAGCGATCAGGAGGAGATCCGGCTGATGAACGCCATTGCCGCCAATATCAACGGCCAGTCCATGAACTTCGGCATCCAGACCGGCGACTTCGTGGACAACGGCGGCAGCCTGGGACAGTGGAGCGAGATCCTGGACGTGTTCTCCCGGAACTACGCCGACATCCCCGTGGTACAGGTCATGGGCAACCATGAATATTACGGCGACCTGTCCGGCGGCAACGCCGCCAGCCTGTGGACCCTGCCTGACCGGCTGTACTACTCCGTGGAATACGGCGACGTGTATGTGGCGGTCATCAACTTTGCCGCCAATCTGGAGGACGCCTGCCAGTGGCTGATCCAGGACGCCGCCAAGTCCGACTGCACCTGGAAGGTGCTGGCGGTCCACCAGCCCGCGTATTACACCAATCCCAACGGCAGCAGCGAGGCCTTCAACCGCTATATCCCCGCCGCCGCTGAGGCCGCCGGCATCAACGTGGTGTTCTCCGGCCATGACCACAGCTATGCCCGCACCATGGTCCTCAAGAACGGCCAGCCCGTGTCCGAGGCCACCCAGAACGGCCGCCTGCCCGCCACCTACGGCAAGGGCGTGCTGTACTACATCTGCGGCGACCTGGGCGAAAAGTCCCGCAACACCGAGTACAAGGCCGTCAATAATCCTGACTTCCACTTTGCCCAGGTGTCCCAGGAGTATGACTCCCTGTACCTGGCCGTGGAGGCCACCGCCGACGCCATGACCGTCCGCACCTACTCCGTCAGCGCCGAGGGCGCCCAGTCCCTGCTGGATACCTACACCATGCGGGTGCCCGCCTCCGTGTGCCGCGACAAGGGCCACGACTTCTCCGGCGACACCGTGTACGTCCGTGACGGCAAGCTGGTCTGCTCCTTCTGCGGCCAGACCGTGGAGCTGAAGGACTCCGGCTACACCGGCTGGGCCCGGGACGAGGCCACCGGCCTGCGGATGTACAGCTATAACAACGCCTGGCACACCGGCTGGTTCATCATCGACCCCGAGGTGTATTGCTTCGACAGCAACGGCATCGCCTACGATGGCCGGGTCACCCTGTACGGCAAGCAGTTCGTCTTTGACGACGGCGTGGTGGTCAACGGCCCCACGGGCTTCGTCAAGCGGGACGACGGCAAGACCCTGTACTTCGAGAATGGCCGCATCGCCTCCGGCTGGAAGGACATTGGCGACGCCACCTATTACTTCGAGACCTCCGACCTGGGCGATGACTTCGGCGTCATGTACACCGGCCGCCGCCTGATCGGCAAGACCTGGTACGAATTCGGCAGCGACGGCCGCCTGTATCAGCTGATCCGGGGCCGCATGTCCGCCGACGAAAAGGAGATCGTGGTCACCATCACGCCTCCTGCCGGTCAGGGCAGGAACTACAGCAACATCATGGCCGCCGCCTGGAGCCAGCAGGACGGCCAGGACGACCTGATTTGGTACAATGCCAAGGCCAACGGCGACGGCACCTACACCATCCGGGTCCCCATGTGCAGGTACAACGTGGTGGGCCGGTATCTGGTCCATGTGTATAACCACGGCATCCACGGCCAGCTGCTGGGCGGTCTGACCTTCCAGAACACCCACGTGGTGGGCCACACCGACACCGTGGCCAGCGATTCCAGCACCTGCGTCAGCGCCGGTCAGGTGAAGTACGTCTGCCGCTACTGCGGCGCGTCCCACACCTCCAGCACCCCCGCCAAGCGCCACACCGTCTCCGCCGTGGTGGACAGCGAGTGCCGCACCATGACGGTGACCATGAACGCCGGCAACGGCCACGCCCACTCCAACGTCCGCTTCGCCGTGTGGAGCAGCGCGAACGGCCAGGATGACCTGACCTGGTACACCGCCAAGAAGAATTCCTCCGGCCAGTGGACCTACACCGTGCCTCTGGTGAACCACAACAGCACCGGCACCTACTTCATCCACGCCTACTCCTCCGACTCCGGCCAGAACCGGCTCATCGGCAACTCCACCGCCCAGGTGGCGAAGCTCCCGGCTCCCGACACCGTCACGGCCCAGGTGTCCGACAACTGCCGCACCATGTCCATCCGGCTGGATACCGCCCGCAGCTACAGCGGCATCCGCTTCGCCGTGTGGAGCAGCGCCGGCGGCCAGGACGACCTGGTCTGGTACACCGCCAAGAACGGCGGCAGCGGCAGCTGGACCTATGACGTGGATCTGGCCCGCCACAACACCACCGGCACCTACTTCATCCATGTCTACAGCGGCAATAAGCTGGTGGCCCACACCACTGCCCAGGTCAAGAGCCTGCCCGCTCCCGCCCCCGGCGTCAAGCCCGGCCTGACGGCTGCCGTCTCCGCCGACAACGCCGCCATGGAGCTGGCCCTGACCACCACCGCCAAGTATGGCAAGGTCCGCTTCGCCGTGTGGAGTAGCGCCAACGGTCAGGACGACCTGGTCTGGTACGACGGCCGTCTCACCGGCAGCATCTGGTCCGCCGGTGTGAAGCTGCTGAACCACAAGACCCTGGGCGGCTACTTCATCCACGTCTATGCCGATGGCAAGCTGGTGGCCCACACCACCGCCAATGTCTACGGTATGCCGCCTCAGCAGAGCGCCCAGGCCATCGTCACCGATGACTTCGCCTGGATGAAGCTGCGGCTCTACAGCGCCACCGGCTACAGCAATATCCGCTTCGCCGTGTGGAGCAGCGTCGGCGGCCAGGATGATCTGGTCTGGTACAAGGGTGAGAACATCGGCGGCGCCTGGGTGGCTGCGGCCGACCTGACCCGCCACAACAGCACCGGCACCTATTTCATCCACATCTATTCCGGGAACAAGCTGGTGGCCCACACCACCGTCACCGTGAAGTCCCTGCCCAACCGGTAAGGACGGTTCCCCCATAGGCAAACCGGCCCCCGCAGGCTTTCGCCTGCGGGGGCCGGTCTCATACTGATTCCTGATTAAAAAATTTAATCAGGAATCCCGTGCGCTGCGCGCACGCACAGCGTGCAAGGGCACGCTGTGACGTCCCATACAAAACCTGACGCACCTTCGGTGCTATAAAAAGCTTTTCAAGCTTTTTAACAGGTTTTGGTGTAAATTTTCTGTAACGGGGCAAAACAGGACTACACAACCGGCGAAACCTGTGATATGATAGATGAGTGAAAGAATCAAACCGGGGGAGGGATCGTTCCAATGAAACATCTGCCGCGGCGCTTGACGGCGCTGCTTCTGGCGGCGGCCATGTCGCTGACCCTGACCGGGTGCATGTTCCGCTCGTCGGTGGAGGATCTGTTCACCCTGCCCCGGGTGTCGGCGGAATACGAGGGGCTGTCCCAGGAGCTGGACGACCTGCAGAAGCAGGGCTATGAGCTGGTGGGCCCCAGCACCGGGCAGAACATCCAGCCGGTGCAGATGGTGGACCTGGACAACGACGGCCTGTCGGAGGCCCTGGTGTTCATGCGGCTGCAGGACGACGAAAAGCCTCTGAAAATCTTCGTTTTCCGACCGGAGGACGACACCTATCACCGCCTGTGCGTCATCGAGAGCAGCGGCACCGCCATCGACAGCGTCCAGTATGAGGACCTCACCGGCAACGGCCGGCTGGAGATCATCGTGGGCTGGCGCATCAGCGCCGACGTGCAGACCGTGGCCGTGTATGTGCCCCAGGCGGACCCCTATGTGCTGCTGCAGAGCGGCTATACCCGCTTCACCGTCACGGACCTGGACGGCGACGGCGTCAAGAGCCTGCTGCTGTTCCGCTCGGATAACGATGGACAGCCGGTGGCGGGGCTGTATATCCGCAAGGACGATGTGATCTCCGCCAGCTACAGCAGCGTCTTGTCCTACACCATGGCGGAGCTGAGCCGGGGCAGCGTGGTGGTGGGCAAGCTCTCCGACGGCACCATCGTGCTGGCCGACGAGAGCTGGCACCAGGGCGTGGTCGGGATCGTCGCGTCGCGCATGGCGGAGGAATACAGCTGCCCGACCTTCCTCATCTGCCTCGACGGCGACAAGGGCAAGGCCTCCTCGCGCTCGTACGGCGGATTCAACCTCTTCCGCTCGCTCGAGCAGCTGTCCGGGCTGCTCGAGAGCTACGGCGGGCATGAGCTTGCCGCCGGGTTCACCATCCGGCGCGCGTGCATTGAGCCCTTCCGCGAGAAAATGCTGCAGCTTTGCAGCAGCTTCCGGCAGTCGGACGCCTGCAGCACGGCGCTCGCGATCGACTGCGAGATCCCGCCGGAGCTGCTGACCATCGAAAATATCCAGGCGCTCGACGAGCTCGAGCCCTGCGGCGCGGGCTGCCCGCGGCCGATCCTGTGCATGCGCGGGCTGCAGGTCACGGAGCTGACCGAGGTCGGCGGCGGCAAGCATCTGCGGCTGCGGCTGAGCAAGGGCCCGTTCACCTGGGGCGCGATCTTCTTTTCCACCAACGCGCAGCGGGCCGCCGTGGCCCAGGGCGACGTGGTCGATATCGCCTTTACCCCGCAGATCAACGAATACCGCTCCATGCGCTCGGTGCAGCTCAATCTGGTCGATATCCGGCCGGACAAGGCCTTCCGCGAGGCGCAGGGGCATGACCGCGCGGTCT
>ERZ857840.488-NODE-488-length-58209-cov-4.669275_pt1 | contig 58209 bp, 43 predicted proteins | sample MGYA00519760_ERZ857840 | MGnify/ENA primary metagenome ERZ857840 (study PRJEB31778, sample SAMEA3449371) | human gut metagenome | biome: human gut; feature: human-associated habitat; material: faeces | place: United Kingdom | collected 2010/2012 ... | reverse complement strand
AAAGATAAAAGATAGATAGGCTGTTAGTTGGATGATAGATTTTGTTTGTAGGTTTGTAGGTTTGTAGGTTTGTAGGTTTGTAGGTTTGTAGGTCTATTGGTTTGGAAATTGGGATAGGAGAATGGGAATATGTTGATGGAAGTGGATAAGAGGAAGAGGGTATTGAAGGGGTTTGGGGTGTTTTTGGGGGGGATGTTGGTTTTGACTTTGGTGTCCAGGGGGATTTATGCGGAGGGGTTGGCTCGGGTGTCGGTGGAGGTGCCGGAGAGGATGGCTGTGGGGCATGTGGTGGAGGTGTCGGGGAATGTGAAGCAGAGCAGGGAGCTGGCGGTGAATGTGGCGGAGGGGCTGCGGGTGCGTGAGGTGTTTGTGATTCCGGGTGACAGGGTGGAGGCTGGGAGTGAGTTGTTTGCGTTGGATTTGGATTTTTTGGAGGAGAGGATAAGGGATAAGGAGAGGGATGTGGAGAAGCTGAGGCTGCAGATTGCTACGGTTCAGGGGAATCTGGCTTTGGCGGGGGAGGAGAAGAATGTGGAAATGAGCAGGGCTGGGGAAGATGCGGTTCGGGCGGGGGAGGAGGCGGATAAGGCTTTGCGGCGGGCTGAGGAGGATTTGGCGTCTGCGAGGGCTTCGCTGCAGGAGCATTTGGATAAGAATTTGAAGAATACTTCGGATGAGGAGAGGCAGAGGCAGGAGGAGGCTTATCAGGCGTGGAAGAAGAGGCTGGCGGAAGGGGGAGAGAGGGAGAAGAGTGTTTCGGATAAGGTGAAGGGGCTGCAGAGGAGGAAGGAGAGTCTGGAGGGGGAAATTGCCGGGCTTAAGGAGAAGATCGGGGAGTTGGAAAAGAAGGGGGGAGAAAATGGTTCGGAAGGTACGGAGGTTGGTACGGTGAGCGGAAATGGTTTGGGTGATGGGGCATCTTCCGGCGGCAGCGGGGAGTTGGATGCTTTGAAGGCGCAGCTGGCTGAGAAGGAGGCGGAACTTGTGCAGGTGAAGAAGGAGCTTTCTGAAGCGGGCTGGGAGCAGGAGGATGCGGCAGAGCAGTTGGGAGAGCTTCAGGGGAATGCGGTGAGTAAGCCGGATTTTTCGGAGGAGGATTCGGCGTGGGAGAGTTGGATGAGTACCAGGAAGAGTCTGGAGGAGAAGGTGCAGGATGCGGAGAGGGCGCTGGAGGATGCGGAGGATGAAAAGGAAAAGGCTTTGGAGGATGCGCAGAGGAATCTGGAGGACAGTCTGAGGTCGGAGCAGTCGGATTCCACACTGGGGCTTTATCAGCTGGATTTGGAGGAGGCCGGAGAAGAGCTGAAGCGTCTGAAGGGGATTTTGGAGCAGGAAGGGGTTGTTAAGGCTGAGGCTTCGGGTATGGTTACCCGTGTGGGTGTGGCGGCAGGGGAGCAGACATCGTCGGGGGCTTCGGTGGTATTCGCGGATACGGCAAGGCCGCTGCAGTTTGAGGTGATTCTTCAGAAGGAGGAGAAGAAGTATGTGAATCTGGGGGCAGAGGCGGAGATAACGCTGGGAAACAGCAGTAATATGATTAAGGCGACGGTGGATTATCTGACGGAAATGGAAACGAGCCCGGGCAGTTTTACGGCGTTGGTGACGCTGCCGGAAGGGACGGGGACCATTGGGCAGAGCGGGATGTTCCGTGTTACGCAGCAGTCGGAGATGTATAATTATTGTATTCCTGTGGATGCGCTGCATATGGATGAAAACCAGAGGAATTTTGTGTATGTGCTGGGAGAAAGGAGCGGATTTTTAGGTGCGGAGCTGACTGCGGAGAAGCTTATGGTCGATGTTCTGGATAAGAATGATAAGTATGCGGCGCTGGCCGGCGGTGTGGTGGATGGAAACAGCAGGATTATCTGTACGGCGGACAGGGAAATCTCGGATGGGGATCCGGTTCGTATGAAGGATTAAAAGGCAATAGGGGGAAAGTGATAAAAATACAGTGCCGGATTTGTGGAATGTGCTTATAAAATATTATAAAAGATGGAATAACTTGTAAAATATTCCTGAAAGATTTATAATGAAAACATGATTGAAAGTCATTTTTTCGGAGAAATGATTTGTGTTTCTCACGGGGATTTGGCTGCAGAACAGGAAAGTGTGTTGGTGTATGGAAGAGAAGGACTCTTCCCGGGAAGGAGAAGGTATGGAAAATAAGGTGATGAAGTTTTACTCAAAGGCGGGGAATAATATTATCCTGAGAGCAATACCGGGGCATTTTGCAACGAGTCACTCCCATATCAATTACTATGTGGATATGACAGGGCTGAAGACACGGCGCAGTGAGGCGGCGGCAGTAGGAAAGGCTTTTGTGCAGAGGCTGCCTATTGAGACTGTGGTAGATACCATTGTATGTCTGGACGGTTGTGAGGTCATCGGCGCTTATATGGCGGAAGAACTGGAAATGGGGAATTTTCCTTCCATGAATATGCACAACACGGTTTATGTGGTAACACCGGAATTTAATATGAATAACCAGATGATTTTCAGGGATAACCTTGTTGGGGAAATTCAGGGGAAGAATGTCCTTCTGCTTCTGGCTACGACCACGACGGGAATGACCATGCGCAGAAGTCTGGAATGTATTGAGTATTACGGAGGAAAGGTTCAGGGGATCTGCTCGGTGTTCAGTGCGGTGAAGTCGATTAATGGGCTGCGTGTGGAGGCTATGTTTGATACCAGCGATATTCCCGGCTATCAGGCTTATGAAGTGCACAATTGTCCGATGTGCAAGGCAAAACAGAAGCTGGATGCCATGGTAAACGGATATGGGTATTCCAGGCTGTAGGCGGATAACCGGGGATTGCCTATGAACTTTTGTTCTTTGTGTTTACGGAGCTTCCGGCTTGATGAACGTTGCCTGCGGCGGGGTATTGGACCGGATGCCGTATTGTATGGAAGGTTCATACAGGGAAAAGAATGGGATGGCTTTTTGCTGTGCGAGACGGAGCTCTTCAAGCGTATCGTAGGAAATACGCCGGATTTCAAAGCCGGGCTGTGCAGAAAGGGTCAGGATACCGTAGGAGCTTCTCGGATCTCTGTCATAGGGGGCGCCGATACTTCCGGGATTACAGGAAAGGGTATTTTCCCAGGTGAAAAGTGACGGGATATGCGTGTGGCCGCAAATCAGCAAATCGGGCGATTCAGAGAACGGAGGGAGCTGTGGATAATGGCTGAGGAATATCCGGAATCCTTCCCGTTCCAGAAGAAGGCTGCGGCGGAGGGAGGCCAGGTAAGTCAGGGCCGGCTCCGGGAGCTCTTTTCTGGTAAAAGCTGTGAGTGCTGCCTGTCTGGCGGTGAGCCCGCCGGCGGCCAGAAGCCAGTCATCCGTGTTTCCTGCAACGGCCGCCAGGGTGGGAAGTCTTTGAAGCTGCCGGAAAACACCGGCAGGGTCAGGGCCTTTGGTGAAAAGATCACCCAGCAGTATGAATTTTTGTATATGATTTTGTCTGCAATCCTTCAGCACCGCTTTTAAGGCGGTGCTGTTTCCATGTATATCGGCAAGAAGAGCGATACGTTCCATTTCAGGTTACTCCTGTCCGTTTCCTTTGGAGGAAACGTATTTGAGGGCCATGAGGATTCCTGTGGTAAGAAAGACACAGATTACCGCCATGGCGCAGCCTACGGATACACTGCCCTGTTCAAATTCACGCATGATGAAGGTGGAGACGGTGAGGGTGCTTGGCGGCGCCACCATGGATGCGGCAACCAGTTCCCGGAAGGAAATGATGAAGATCATCATGAATCCGGTGAGGATGCCTCTGAAAATAAGGGGAAAAGTAATGGTACGGAAAATGTAAAAGCCGGATCCGCCGAACGTCCGTCCGGCCTGTACCAGACTGTCACCCAGCTGGATAAAGGCGGAGGTGGTATACTGCACGGCGTAGGGAAGGTAGAGTACAACATAGGTTAAAATCATGATGCCCAGGGTATTATACAGAGGCAGTACGGGATAAAGCAGGTTCCAGAAAAGCATAATCCCGATTACGAGGACAATACTGGGAAGCATCTCGGGAAGCAGGCTTATGCCCTCCAATATTTGGGAAAGGAAAGCGGCTTTTTTCCTGCGTGCGGTAAGAACGATGACAACACCGATGGCGGAGGCGATGAAAGCGGCGGCAAAAGCCAGAAAAAGGCTGGTGAATATGGCATTGCGCCCTTTGGAATTGGCTGAAAAAAGCGCCGCATAATGGGCCAGGGTAAAATTGCCTGCCTGCAGTCCATATCCCCGCAGTTTGATGAGGGAAGTCATTATGATGGAAAAATAGGGAATCCCGATGGACATAAAGAATATCAGAAGGAGATATCCCCATGCCAAAATGCTTTGGAAAACGGGCAGCTTTTTTTGTATGGAGCGCGAACCCTTCCCTCCCACCAGCCGGTAGGTATGCCTGGCAGTAACGGTATTCTGCAGCATCCACATAAGAATACAAATCAGCACAAGAACGGAAGAAAGGGATGCCGCTTTTCCGAAATCTATGGGAGAGGTCGTGCTGTGTCTGTGTATGTCCGTGGTGAATACATAAAAACCAATACGGGTTCCGAAGGTTGCAGGAGTGCCGTATTCCGAGAGGGTTTTAACAAAGACCAGCAGGGCGCCTATCGCATAATTGCCGGAAAGAAGAGGGGCCAGAATGCGGCGGAAGCGGTAAAAGAAATTTCCTCCGAAAATCTGTCCTGCCTCATCCAGGCTTGAACTGATATTCAGCATGGCATTTTTCAGGATGCTTATCATAAAAGGCAGCACATGGAGTGACATGACCAAAACCAGGCCCCAAAAGGAAAAGAAGCTTTCGCTGAGTCTTCCGGTAAAGGGGAAGAGCTGCTGAAGCAGTCCGTTTTTCTGCATAAAAAGGATGAATCCCATGGAGCTGATAAAGGGCGGGGTCATGAAAGGGATCATGATGACGATATCAATCCATTTATGCTTTGCCAGCTGGGTCCGGGTGATCAGATAGGCAAAGGGGATGCCGAGAATGGTGGTGACTAATACAACGGCGGCTCCCAGCAGGAGGGAATTGGTGATGGTACGCAGGTTTTCCGGATTGAATATAATGTTCAGGGCATAGGAGAAATCAGGGCGGCCATCTATTATGACCGCCCTGGCAAAGATCATGAACAGGGGACAGAGAATCAATACGGCGAGGCAAAGCAGAATAAGGAGATTAATCCCGTTCTGTAAGGTTTTCCAGTGTTTCATAAGGGTTCCTCATTTATTTACAGCTGTTGACCAGATCTTCGGCAATCCGGGCGGAATTTTCCATCATCCAGCTCCAGTCCAGGTCAAAGGTGGGGATATCGGCAGCATTGGTCCGTTTATCCGTAGTGATATCGGTTCTTCCGGGAAGCAGGTAAGCATCACATACCAGCTGCTGTCCCTCATCAGAAAGAAGGAAGTCCATGAAAGCTTTGGCATTGTCCGTATTCTGGCTGGTTTTCAGTATCATGGCAGGGCGGGGGTTGATTACGGTGCCGCTGGCAGGATAATAGATGGAAAGCGGTTCGCCCTTGTCCATGGAGGAATAGGCGTTGTAGTCCACACCGGCTATGAGGATTGCTTTTTCACCCGTGGTTACGGCTTCCAGGGCAGCCTTGTTGGCTCCGGGATTGGTCAGGCCGTTCGCCACCCAGCTGTCAATTACGGACCGGGCTTCTTCACCGAAAGCATAGCTGTAGCCGGAGAGAAAGTCCTTGCAGGCGCCGGATTTTACCGGATCCGGAATGGCAATGAGATCCTTATAGGCAGGGTCGCTGCCCAGTTCCGCCCAGTCGGCATCCAGCTGGTCAATCTGCGTGGTGTTATAAATGACGCCAACGGCAGATGCGCTGTAGCCATAAATTTTTTTGTTCGCATCTATCCAGTCAGGATTCATTTTATCCGCATTGGCGGGTTCATAGCTGAGGACCTGATCGTCCTGAATCATGCCGAGTCCGTCCGCCCAGGAAGCCATGATAACCACATCCGCAATAGGATTGGCCTTTTCCGCTTCCAGTCTCGCCAGAATTTCACCGGTGGTACCCTGGAACATTTCAACCTGTACACCAGTCTTTGCCGTGAAGGCTTCTGCCATTTTATCGGCAAGGCCTGCGGGAGAAGGACAATATACAACAACCTTTCCTGAGAGAGCGGCCTGTTCTTCCTGAGAAGGTGTTTCCTGCCCGGAGGCTGCTTCGGGAGAGGAAGTTTCCATGGCAGTTCCTTCGCTGCCGGACGCCTGGGAAACGGTTTCCTGGGGAGACGCGGAAACCGTGCTGCCGGAAGAGGTGCCGCAGCCTGCCAGGCCGAGGGTCATTGTTATTCCTAAAAGTACGGCAAGTATTTTCTTTTTCATTTTGAAATCCTCTCTTTACTAAAAATGTATAATGTGGTTTCTGTTGATTGACAGTGAAATTTCTGTTCCCGGCGTGTATTTCTGCCTTGCAGGTATCCGCCAGGGAAATCTGCCGTTCATAACCTGCACTTCGTAATGTTCGCCCAGAAACTGTACCGAGGTTACCGGGAGCTTCATATAGACATAATCGGGGCCGGGGGTATGCAGTTCGTCGATTCTTATATTTTCCGGCCGGACCATGCTGGAATCGTCAAGCCAGTTGGCGTGTCCCACAAAACCGGCGACTTCCTTTCGGGAAGGGGAGCAGTAGATATCCTCCGGGCGGCCCTGCTGGAGAATCCGGCCGTTATCCAGGACGATGATGGAGTCGGATATTTCCATGGCCTCCAGCTGATCATGGGTTACAAAAATGGAAGTGATATTCTTTTGGGATACCAGGCTTCTGACCTCGCTCCTCATTTCTTCCCGCAGGCCGGCATCCAGGGCACTGAAGGGTTCGTCGAAAAGGATACAGGAGGGATGAATGGCGATCGCCCTGGCAAAAGCCACCCGCTGCTGCTGTCCTCCGGAAAGCTGGTGAGGATACCGATCTTCAAAGCCGGTGAGGCGTACGTCGGAAAGCGCCTGCATCACCTGTTCCTCAAGACCTTTTGTCCGTCCTCTGGCACGCAGGCCGAAGGCTGTATTTTCAAATACGGTCATATGGGGCCACAGGGCAAAATCCTGGAAAACGAATCCCAGGCCTCTTTTTTCAGGAGGGGTACACAGGCGGGAGGAGGAAGAAAAAATGCAGGTATCATCAAAGTAAATCTCCCCCTCATCAGGAATTTCCAGTCCTGCAATGATGCGCAGCAGCGTTGTTTTCCCGCAGCCTGAAGGACCGAGAAGCGTGGTAAAGCGGCCGCTTTCGAAGACAAGGCTGATATCGGTTAGCACCGGGTTATCCCCATAGGATTTTGTAATATGTTTCAGGGTGATTTTCATAACAACTCCATTTCTCCGGCTGGATTATTCGGCCGCCGGAAGGCCCTGCAGCTTTGAGTTCGGTTTTATTGTAGAGAATCTTTCTCAGGTAAGCCACCGTCCTTTTGTCAAAGACCTGTAAAAAGAATGTAAGATATTCTGTCAGTATCTGTTAATTTCCATAGAATTCTTCTATACTCGGAGGCGATGGCACTGCGGCTGCCGGATGTACCGGGGCTCAAGGAAAAAGGAAAAGGGAGGAATGGGAATGAATGTGGATAAGTATCGGATTCTTGTACTGCTGAGTCAGGGGGATAAGCTGTCGGAAATTGCAAGAAAGCTGGGAATGAGCCAGCCGACGGTTTCTTTTCATCTGAAGTCGCTGGAAGAAGGGCTGGGGGTGCCTTTATATGTGATGGAGGATCATCGTGTGGTGCTTACGGACGCGGGGCTTAATCTGGCTTCTTATGCCGGTGAAATCGTGCAGATGGAGGCAAACCTTCAGAAAAAGGCGCAGGAATATAAAGAGTGCAGGGAAGGGAGTATTCATATCGGGACGACTTTATCGCCTGGTATCGCGCTTTTGCCGGGAATACTTGGGAAATACCGGGAGAGCTGCCCGGGGATACATGTGCAGCTGGAGTCCGGTTCGGCGCGGACAATAATACGTAAGACCCAGGAGAAGGAATTGGATCTTGCTTTTGTATCCGTAACCGGCTCATTGCCTTCCTGCTTTGAGGTGCGCAAAATCAGGGAGGACAATCTGGTGCTGATATATCCGATGGCGCTGAAGAGCTTCATGGAACCATACGGCGGAGGGGAGGCGGATTACCGGGGATTGGGGCAGTTTCCTTTTATCCATCATTCACCGGAATCCTCTACGAGGAAAATGACGGAAGCATTCCTGGAGCGGGAAAGGATGGTATTCCGAAATACAATAACCGCCGATAATATTTTTATTATGAAGGAGCTGGTGCGCAGGGGAGCGGGAATCAGCATGGTGCCGGCTTCTTTTCTGGAGGAAGATGAGCAGGGAATCGGAGTGCTTTCCGTACCGGGGACTGAGCTGCGAAAGGAGATTGTGCTGATCTGCCATAAGGAGTATTACAGGCCTCCGGCGGCGGAACGTTTTCTGGAGTGTGTGGGAAATTGGAAACATACTGGAAAAAGCTCATAACCTAGGAGTAAGACCAAAGCCGGTGTTATGGGAGGCTGTCATGAATTCACAGAAGCTGGAGAACCTTTTGAACCTGAGTCTGGATTCTACTATGGAGGAGCGGGAAAAATCACGGATATTGAATGTGGGCTTTGACAGGGAGGATAAAACGTGGGAACTGATAGTAAAGTTTCATGGAGACATAAGCCGTCTGGCAGATGAGGGAATCAAGGTGGAGATTCTTCTTGCAGGCTATGCGATTATCACCATTCCTGAAAGCCTGATACCGGCGCTCACCGCTCTGGATGAAATTGAGTATGTGGAAAAGCCCAAGGAATTGATATATAACGTGTATGCTGCCAAGCAGCAGTCCTGCTTTCCCGCAGCCGGTTCTTTTTATGTGGAAAGGGAAGCCGCGGGAAATGGAAACCTGACAGGCAGGGGATGCCTGGTGGCCGTGCTGGATTCGGGGATTGATTATACTCTGCCGGATTTCAGAAACAGTGCGGGGAGCAGAATCCTTTATCTGTGGGATCAGTCCCTTATACCGGATGCGGAAAAAGGATTCCTGCCTCCGGAAGGATTTTCTTCGGGAGTGGAATTTACACAGGAACAAATTAATCAGGCGCTTGAGGCGGGAGAGCGGGAAGGCTTTCAGCTCGTGCCCAGCATTGATGTTTCGGGTCATGGGACGGCGGTGGCGGCCATTGCGGCGGGAAGCAATACCAATGCCCGCTATACGGGAGCGGCTCCCGGAGCTTCCCTTCTTATTGTGAAGCTGGGGCAGGCGGGAAGCGGTTCCTATCCGCGGACCACGCAGCTGATGCGGGGGATCACCTACGCTCTGGGAAAGGCACAGGAGCTGGGGATGCCTCTGGCGGTGAATCTGAGTTTTGGAAACAGCTATGGCGCGCATGACGGCTCCTCTCTTCTGGAACGGTTTATGGATAATGCCTCCGAAGTATGGAAAAATGTGATCTGTGCCGGAAGCGGCAATGAAGGGGCTGCGGCAGGCCATACCTCCGGACGGCTTCCGGGAGGACGTACAATGGGCACAACGGGGCAGACAGGGGGAAGGCAGACGGTAGAACTGGCGGTGGGAAATTATGAAAGCACAGTCAATGTACAGCTGTGGAAAAATTTTGCGGACAGTTTCCGGATTACTCTTCAGGCCCCTTCCGGAAGCCAGGCCGTGGTGCCGATGGATCAGCCCGGAAAAACCGAGCTTGTCATTGAGCAGACCCAGATTCTGATTTATGTGGGGGAACCCTCCCCTTATTCCGTGAATCAGGAGATCTATTTTGATTTTCTGCCGGTGGAAAATTATATCAATGCAGGAGTATGGGCCTTTTTGCTGGATCCGGTCAATATCCTTACCGGAGAATATCAGCTGTATCTGCCTGGGCAGGCCGTGAGGTCGGAGGATACCCGCTTTTTTGCCCCCACACCGGAGTTGACGCTCACCATTCCTTCCACGGCGGGAAAACTGATTACCGTAGGGGCGATTCAGGGAGCTTATGACGCCTATGCGGATTTTTCAGGAAGAGGTGTGCTGAGTATGGAGGAGATGCCGGGCTTCCCGAATACCAAACCGGATATAGCGGCCCCGGGTGTGAATATTATGGCGGCAAGAGCAGGGGGCGGCTACGAGTCTTATACGGGAACCTCCTTTGCAACCCCTCTGGTGACGGGGGCTGCGGCGCTGATGATGGAATGGGGGATCGTAAGAGGGAAGGATCCTTATCTGTATGGGGAAAAGCTGAAGGCTTTTCTGAGAAGGGGAGCAAGGAATGTGCGTGGGGAGAGAACTTATCCGAATGACAGGACGGGGTATGGGGCTTTGTGCGTGAATGACAGCTTTCCTGGATAAGGTGGGCCAAAATGCCATCAGCAGGCATGATTTGTAACAGCGGCGGAGTTATCTTTTATAATCCTTTGAATAACATTGACGGTATGATAAGTATTGTATATAATAATACCGATGACCATGTGGTCATTAGAGGAGAAAATAAATTTATGCCTGCTAAAATTTTTGAAGAGTTAAGTGAAGAAAAGCGCAGAAGGATTATAGCCGCCTGTATAACAGAGTTTTCCGAATATGGATATACCGGCAGCTCCACCAATAGAATGATACGGAATGCCGGTATCAGCAAAGGGAGCCTGTTTCAGTATTTTCGGAATAAGGAAGAACTTTATTTCTATGTGCTTGATTGTGTGATTCAGGAACTGACGGAATATTTGGAACCAGGGAGTAAGGCGCTTCCGGAAGAGTTATTTGACAGAATAATCAAGTATGCTGAACTGGAGTTTTCCTGGTATATCAGAAATCCGGAAAAGGGCAGGCTGATTATAGATGCGTCGGCGGGGAAAGATACGGCAGTCTGCCAAAAGGTTGAGGAACGGTACCGCCTGAAAGGGCAGGATATTTATGATAGCCTGCTGGAGGATATCGATGTCTCCATGTTCAGAGGAGGTAAGAAAAAAACAGCAGATATCCTGAAATGGTTTCTTAAAGGTTTTAATGAGGATTTTAATACACGTATTTCGCCGCAGGAAGATATGGATTTCAGCAGTCTGCAGCATGATTATGTAAAAAGCCTGAGTGATTATATGGAGCTTCTGAAGTCAGGCATTCTTACCGAAGAAAAGGAGAGGTGAAATTATGTTTTACGGGGCCCGTTGCTGTAAGGCAGTTCTGGACAATGACACAATGAATTATATTATGTTTGGAAAGGGTACGAAACCTCTCGTTATTTTACCGGGCTTAGGCGACGGGCTGTCCCCTGTCCATGGACAGCTGCAGGCAGTTATTTTTGCAATTAATTATAAAAAGTTTGCGGAACAGTTCAAAGTATACATATTCAGCAGAAAGAACAGCCTGACAGAAAATTACTCTACAAGGGATATGGCAGAAGATCAGGCGGAGGCTATGAAGACGCTGGGGCTTTCCAAAGCATATGTAATGGGAGTCTCGCAGGGAGGAATGATAGCCCAGTATCTTGCCATGGATCATCCGGAGTTGGTTGAAAAGCTTGTGCTGGCAGTCACTCTTCCGGGACCAAATGAAACCATGCGGAAAACGGTCAATGGCTGGAAGAAGATGGCGGAAGAGGGTCAGTATAAGAATTTAATGATCGATACGGCGGAAAACTCATATTCGGCTGAATATCTGAAAAAATACCGTGTTTTTTATCCGATTCTCGGGAGGGTTGGAAAACCGAAGGATTTTGAAAGATTTCTTATTCAGGCGGATTCCTGTCTCCGGCATGATGCCCGATCCGAATTAGATAGAATAAAGTGTCCCACATTGGTTATAGGAGGCAGCTGTGACAAAATCGCAGGGGCTGATGCATCTGTGGAACTAAATGAAAAAATAAATAAAAGTGAATTGATCATATATCAGGGCCTGGGACATGCCGCCTATGAAGAAGCAGAGGATTTTAATGACAGAGTTATCCGTTACCTGATGAAATAAGGATGAAATAAAAAAGGAAATGAAGTGGACACAGGGTTTTGACTGCCATTATAATAGGAGAGGGGGAGTCTTTTTACAGAAAGGGGACGGTTATGAAAAAAGCACAATTTGAAAAGAAAAAAAAGTTCCGCCGCCTGGCAGCGGTATCTCTGGCATTATGTATGGCAGCTGTCGGTATGGCGTGCGGGAATGGGGAGGCTGTTTCTTCATCCACAGAGGATCTTACATCAAAATACCGCAGCGAAGCGGCTTCGCAGGAGGATGTACCAATAGAGGAGGCGTTTGCCATATCCTATCTCGATTTTTCCCTTCAGCTGCTGCGGGACAGCAGAACTTCCGGAGAACAGAAAAAAACGGAGGGCGGAGAGGAAGATAAGGCTTCCCGGGGAAGCAATACCATGGTATCCCCTCTTTCCGTGCTGACAGCGTTGGAAATGACCCGGGGAGGAGCCGGAATGGATACGCTCCGGCAGATGGGGGAAACCATGTATCCCGGAATAGATCCGGAAGAGGGGAGAAAAGAATTATTATCCTGGTGCAGACAGCTGCCGGACGGAAAGGGCGGTCAAATGAGCATGGCCAATTCCATCTGGTTTAACAACAGGAATGAGGATTTTGTCCCGAATGAGGAGTTTTTAGAAAAGAATGCAAAGGAATGGAAGGCTCAGATTTATGGAGCTCCTTTTGATCAGACAACGCTTAAAGATTTGAATGGTTGGGTGGAAAAGAATACGGACGGGATGATAACCAATATATTGGATGAGATACCGGAGGCGGCGATTATGTATCTTGTCAATGCGGTGGCTTTTGACGGAAAATGGGAAAAGCCTTATGAAAGCTATCAGGTTCATGATACAGACTTTTATCCGGAAGACGGAAGTGAAGCTGAGGTTCCCATGATGTATTCGGAAGAATCCCGATTTCTTAAGGACGAGCATTCGGCGGGGTTTGTTAAGCCATATGTAACAGGTTATTCATTCGTGGCGCTTTTGCCGGAGGAAGGCCTGGTTTTGGAAGACTATTTAAACCAGCTGAGCGGTGAAGAATTTTTACGCATGATGGAGGAGGAAGAGCAGACGGCTGTTTCCGCGGGGATGCCGAAATTCAAGGCGGACACAAGCCTGGAGCTGTCGGAAATCCTGTCCGGAATGGGGATGCCTTTGGCTTTTGATGCGGATCTGGCGGATTTTTCCGGGATCGGAAGCTGCGGAGACCTGACGATTCATATTGACAGGGTTATTCACAAGACGCATATTGATGTGGATGAGCTGGGGACGAAGGCAGGAGCGGCTACCGTGGTGGAAATGCTGGCGGAGGGCGCTATGATGCAAATGGAGACGGTTATATTGGACAGGCCGTTTCTTTATGCGATCGTGGATGAGAATACAAAGCTGCCGGTGTTTATTGGGACGGTGGAAAAGCCATAGCACTCATTTGTTTTATAAGATTATAGAGCTAATGGTGTATACAAATATATGGAATTATTAAAGAAAGCATAGAAAATTCTGAAATTACAGAAATTTCTATGCTTTCTTTTATTTTTTTTCGGAAGAACCATCCGAAGAAGAATCAAATTGTAAAAGAAGTTTTGCCTGCTCTATAAGCAGAGACCTCATTTCCGGGCTTAAACACTGATAAAAGTAAAGGAGGCGTTGAACATCATGATTACCACTGATATCTGACATTAATGGAACCGTTGAAATCCCAAGCAGATAATCTGCCGAGACATTAAAATAATGTGCAAGTGAAGTCAGGGTTAAAAAATCAGGCTCCCTGTAGTCATTTGCATATCCATTTAAAGTAGTAACAGCAATATTGAGTTCTTTTGAAATCTGACGCTGGGACAAATTTCTATCATCCATTAACTGTTTTAAGCGTTCTCCGAAGGTCATTCTTATACCTCTGCTGATGTATTGTTTTTTATTGTAGCTTACATAATTTTCCTAGTCTTCAATAATACGCGAATCGAATTTATAATATTCTATTCGCGCAAAATGCAGAAGTAGTTTTAAACGTATTAGTATCCATTATAAAATGATTTTGTTATTATATACTCAAAATGAATTGACAATACGCGTAATGCGTACTAATATAAGAAAAAGAATGAAATTTAGTATAAACACCAAATTACTTCGGATTCGGAGGAGATTATGAAAATTAAATTAGTCATTTACTCAGAGGATTATCAATATGTAGAACATTTGGTTAATTACCTAAATATTCATTACAATGAAATGATCGAATTGAATGTTTTTAATGAAGAAGAAGCTTTAAAAGAATATTTAGATCATTATAAAGCAGATGTAGTTATTTTAGATGATGGTTACTTTTGTCAGCTAAAAAATAACGCAGCAACAGTATATTTAACTGATGAACCTGTAATAAATGAAGACAAACTCTGCATTTTTAAGTATCAGAAGGGGGAAATAATCTATAAAACCATCCTAAATGTCTATGCTTCCGGAACTGATAAAGGTTTACATAAATTAATAGAAAATGGACAGGAAGCTACGAGAATACACTTATTTCTTTCAATAAATGGCGGGGCGGGAGCTTCGACGGTAGCGAAAGCATATAGTATAAAGCTGGCAAAAGAAAGAAAGGTTTTATATCTGAATCTTGAAATATTCGGTGACTGTGAAACTGTTCTTAAAGCAGACGGCAATTTTTCCTTAGATGATATTTTATACACGTTGAAAAGCAGAAGAGGAAGTCTTTCGTTGAAATTGGAGAGTGTGCTTAAGAAAAGCCCGGATGGAATTTACTTTTATGCGCCATCAGCTAATCCAATTAATCTTCTGGATTTAGATGCAGAAGAATTCCTTTCCCTTCTGTCAGAAATTAAGAAAAGTGGTCTGTTCAATGAAATTGTGCTGGATATGGATTCTTTTCCCTCTGTGTGGATGCTCGAAGGTTTAAAAGAAGCAGATGATATATGGCTTATTGCGGATGGGACAGAAGCTTCTGCTGAAAAGTATGATAAATTCCGTGTATTTATCAGCGCCCTGGAGAAAAAGAAACAGCTGAGAATTTCACCCAAAATGAAGATATTTTATAACAAATACAGCAATAAGACAGGAAAACCGATCGAAAACTGTGGTTTAGAGATAGGCGGAGGAAGTCCGCGCTATGAAGGAATGGAAGAGATAACTATTGTGAAGAAAATGGCTGACTCGAATGCTTTTAATAAAGATTTTTTTAAAGAAGGTTAGGGTTAAATAGCTTTTACGCTATAAAGAAGGAACAACAGGGATGAAAAAGGAATGGGTGGAAAAAATCCGGTCCTCTGTATTGACAAATGCGGATTTTGCAGGAATGTCGGATGATGAACTGGACAGATTTATTGTTGGAGAAGTGGAGAGACTGCTGGTTGATGTGCAGTTGACTATTGGTGAAAAAGCAGAACTTGTGGATCAGGTATTTAGTTCAATCCGCGGTTTTGGGCTTCTGGACAGTATTTTAAAGGATGATGACATAACTGAGGTGATGATAAACGGGCCAAAAGAGATTTTTATAGAAAAATCGGGCCGGTTAATGAAACTGGATGAAAAATTCGAGAGTGAAGAAAAGCTGGTTGATATCATCAGAAAAATTGTGGGACTGGCAGGGAGAGAAGTCAGTGAAGCAAATCCCATTGTGGATACACGTCTGCCTGATGGCTCCCGTGTAAATGTGGTAATGCCTCCTATTTCTTTAAAGGGTCCGATTGTCACAATCAGAAAATTTTCCAAAAATCCTATGACGATAGAAAAGCTGTTGGAATATGGCTCCATAACACAGGAGGTAGCTGATTTCCTGGAACTTCTGGTCAGGGCAAAATACAATATTTTTATTTGCGGCGGTACCGGCAGCGGCAAAACCACATTCCTTAACGCAGTAACGAATTATATTCCAAAGGATGAAAGAATTATTACGATTGAGGATTCCGCAGAACTTCAGATTGCCGGGATTGAGAATCTGGTGAGTCTGGAAACAAGAAATGCGAATACGGCCGGCGTCGGGAGAATAACCATTCAGGATTTGATTAAATCCGCTCTAAGAATGAGACCGGAAAGGATTGTTGTAGGTGAAGTAAGAGGAGCAGAGGCATTGGATATGCTGCAGGCTATGAATACAGGGCATGACGGTTCTCTTTCAACGGGTCATGCTAATTCCAATAAGGATATGCTGAGCAGGTTGGAAACAATGGTATTGCAGGGGGCCGAAGGGCTTCCTCTGCCGGCAGTCAGGCAGCAGATTGCGTCTGCGCTGGATATTATGATCCATCTTTCCAGGCTGAGGGACAAGAGCAGGAAAACCATGGAGATATCCGAAGTACTCGGTTATGAAAATGGGGAAATTCGCTTGAATCCCTTATATGAATTCATAGAAGACGAAAAAAGTTCACTGGAGAAGGTAAGCGGCAGTCTGAGAAGAACGGAAAATCTTTTTCAAAATGACTATAAACTCAGATTGATGGGCTATAAAGGGATGGTTTAACGGGAGCGGCTATGAAGAAAGAGAAAAAGGCGAAAGAAATATATGAACCTAAAAAAGGCCTGACAGGACAGGGTGATGATTACCATATATATACGATGAATATGAAAGAAAAAGCTACAGCCTTTTTGCTGGGAATGGCAGGAACCTTTATCGTTATTTTCCTGTTTTTTAAAAGTGTGGTTTTGGGTTTGGTAGCCGGAATTGCAGTCGGAATCTTTATACAGAAGTATTATGCGGCTTTTCTGTGTGAGAAAAGAAAGAAGACGCTGTTGATGCAGTTTCGGGATATGCTGGAAGGACTGACCTCTTCCTATTCATCCGGTAAAAATACAAATGGTGCTTTTTCTGATGCTTATGGTGACATGGTTCAGATATATGGGGAAAATGCGGATATTGTCCGGGAACTGAAAATTATATTGATGGGTATTAACAGCAATATTAATATTGAAACTCTTCTGGAAGATTTTGCAGATCGCAGTGAACTTAAGGATATAAGAAGCTTTGCGGATGTATTTGAAGTGAGCGTAAAACAGGGAGGCAATATTAAGGACATTATTTCAGCAACCAGGGATATTATCAATGACAAAATTGAAATTGAAATGGAGATAAGCACGTTGCTGTCCGGCAATAAAAATGAACTGAACATTATGATGATTATGCCTCTTATCATTATTGTAAGCATGGAAGGATTAGGCAGTGAGATGACGGTTACCGGGAATTCTCCGCTGAATATCCTGATTAAAATAATTTCACTCGGTATGTTTGCAGGGGCTTACATACTCGGCAGGAAAATAACAACGATTAAAATCTGACAGGGAGGGGAATCGTGAGCAGTACATTTCAGATGATAATGCTGATGCCGGCTACCATATTTGTCCTGCTTTGGATATTGCTGGCGGCAAAATATGAGAAAAAATTTGTATCCATAACGCAGACACTGGAGAAGAGCGGGTATCCGCTGTATGAGCTTTTTTACATAGGCTTTGAGCTGTTGGAGATGGTTCGTTTTAATACTAAATCGGATTACGCCAGGAAAAAGGTGAAAGAGATGTCCGAAGTGTATGGCCGGAGGTATGCGGAATATTATTACTATGTCCAGGTGGGAGGACAGGTTACCTATGCGGTTACTATGGTGCCGGTCGTATTTATACTTGCCGTTCTGGGCAACAGTCCGATGGCGCTGGCATTTGGGATAGTACTGGCGTTTCTTTGTGTCTGGTATTTAAGTGAAATGTTTAAGGACAAGCTGACGGCAAGGAGAGAGGAACTTCTGGCGGATTTCCCCCAGGTACTCTCCAAGCTGACGCTTCTGGTCAATTCCGGTATGATGCTGCGTAATGCCTGGAACAGGGTGGCAAATGACGGGAAGGGAGTTCTTTATCAGGAAATGGCGGCGGCTACGGCCGAGATGCAGAATGGTATTTCCGAACCGGACGCTTACCGGAATTTTGCGGAAAGATGCGGGCTTAAGGAAATGCGGAAGTTCTCATCCCTGGTTACACAGAGCCTTGCAAAGGGCAGCGGCGATTTGAGTTACTTTTTAAAGGATATGTCTGATGAAATGTGGGAAATGAAGAAAAACATGGTGAAGCAGAAAAGCGAACAGGCCAATTCCAAGCTTCTGGCGCCTATTGTTATGATTTTCCTGGGCATATTGGTCATGATTATGGCTCCCATTTTAGGGGGTTTATAATACAAAAAAGAAAGGTGGAAAAGAATATGAGGGAATTTTTAGATGGGAAATTGATTGGATTGCAGCTGAGGGCACGGCGCTTTTTAGCACAATTTGCAGAAGAGGAGAGAGGGGACACGAATTTTGTGGCAATTATCGTTATCATTGTAATATTGATGGCTATTGCAGCAATTTTTAAAGATCAGTTAGAAAAAATGATAGATAAGGTATTTTTAAACCTTGGTAATTTTATTGATAAAGGTTTATAAATTAACGAGGCAAATTTGCTGCTGCATTTATTCTTTATTATAAAATTTAGAATAGAGGAACTGAGATGAAAAAGCAACCTAACGAAAACGGTTCCATCATGGTAGAAGCGGCCATCATTTTTCCGATGGTCCTGCTTGCCGTGATGGCAATGCTTTATTTTGGACTGTTCAAGCTTCAGGAAACAGCCATGCTCTATCAGGTTCAGCGTGTGGCATCAGAGGGCAGCCTTATGGCGTCCAGTCCCGGCTATGCCAGTATGGCCGGGAATGGAACCATGCTGGACGGCAAAAATATTGACTGGGATGCGTTCCCTGAAGAGGACGAAATTACAGGATATTATAAGGCATACCACAGCGGTTTTCGGGTATTATACCGGGAAATCTTTGGGTACACCTGGATCGGAAGCGAGGATGTGGAAAGCTTCGGTGAAAAGGTTTTGAATACGGTATCCGTCCTTGCGGCCGGCAGGTTATTCCAGACGAGAGTGGAGATTCAACCTGATTTTTGGGGGACCAGCGTAGTGGCGGAAGTTAAGTATGAAGTGCGAACCCCGGGAGTGCTTCGGTTTTTTAATATTCCCGATACTATTTCCATAAAGCAGGGGGCTTATCGAAGAGCGGCCAATCCGGCAGGATTCATGCGAAACACTGATTTGGCAGCAGATGCCCTTATATTCGTCAGCAAGAAACTGGGTCTTGAGGAACAATTAGGGAAAATAACAGAAAGTCTGGGAAAAATCAGGGATATTCTGTTTTAAAGGATAAAGGGATATGTTGAAATTTTGCAGAAAACATGACGGAGCGATATCCGTATTCCTCACACTGATACTCATACCTACCCTCCTGTTTGCAGGAGTTGTGGTGGACGGCGCGAGAATTTACGGCAGCAAAAATATGATATCCGGTGCGGGGGATCTGGCGATGAACGGGGCACTTGCAGGCTATGACGGCGATTTGAATGACGCATATGGCCTGATTGCCATGTCAAAAACACCGGAAGAACTCAGCAGCAATCTGCAGGATTATTTTGAAGCTACGCTGTCGGCTAATGGCCTGACTCCACGGGATTTTAACAAGGCTCTTATCAATCTGGAGCTTTTGGAAGGCTCCTTCCAGGCATCCGGAGTGGAAGGGACACAGATTTACCAGACCGAAGTGATGAAGCAGGAAATTTTGGAGTATATGAAATACAGGGCACCTGTTACTTTTGTGAATCGGGCGATTTTGAGTAAGCTTGATCAGTTTAAAGGTATCGATAAGGAAAAAAAGGCCGTGGAAAGCCAGATTGATTTTGAATCGGGGCTGGCGGATCTTCAGGAAAAATTTGATGAGCTTTTGGAATTAGTGGAAAAGCATACCCAGGTCTACAGGAATATTCCGTCAACCTCGCAAATAAGCGCGCTGATACAGAAGACAAAGGATAATTACGGGAGAATGTGTTTTCTTGCAATTGGATATGACCGGCTTTTAAATTGTACAGTGGCGGAGCAGGGAGATTTGCGGGGGCTTTTAGATCAATATAACGATTTGGCGGTAAGATGTGCGGGAGGAATCAAAGGGTTTGAAGAACTTCTTAAAATGGAGAAAATAGATTGCGGAATGGAGGACCCATATTCCTTGCTGAACGGACTTGATACGCAATCGGATGACTATCGGGAAATCAGGAAAGAGCTTTCTGATTATGAAGCGAATACGGAAATGTGGGCGGAACAGCTGGAAGTGATTCATAAGGAGTATAAGGAACTGTCTTCCGAGACTTTATTTCAAATAACGGGAATATACAGTTACGCGGAAGCAGGTTTCGATTCGGCAATAAAAATTGAAGAAAAAATGGCCGAACTGAAGCAGGAAATGAAAGGCTGCAGCACACAGTACGAAAAGTGGCAGGGTGCAATTTCCGACTTGGATAGTTCCGGGGCCAAAGACGAAATGTCTGCACAGGCCGCAAATTACGAAGCCTTTTTTTCCAAAGATAATACAGATGAATTCGAACAGATGATAGATAACAATAAGCAATATTATGGAGAGATAAAAGAAGTACTTGAAGATATGATATTTGCGGGAAATCAGGTAATTGTGGCAGAGCCGTCAGCAGTGATAGATCCTCTTGCAGCGCAGATGTCAGCGTCTGTCAATACACAGCAGGGCTTAGACCAACAGGCAAAAGCAATGCTGAAAGAAAACTGGGGGGATAGTCCTTATCAGTTTTCATCAGATAAAGATAAAAAGGATATTGAAACAACTGATTTTGTCAAATACCTGCGGGAAGAACTGTGTAAACCTGATGACAGTTCGGATAAAGAGAAAAGTAAGGAAGAAGCAAAAAAGTGGGATGACAGCCTTGCAGAGAGGTTAGAGGATTATAAGACCTTTTTTATGACGGACGACATTCCTGAAATAAATCTTCAGGAAGTCAGCAAAGGTGAGCTGCCTACAAACTGGCTGAAAGCTGCGGCTGTTCAGACAGCGTCAAATTCTGCGGATATCAAAGGCGGTATGTCTGACAAAAACAACCGTAAGGAAATTAGTAACAGCGCCAAAGATGCTATGAAAAACGACAATTCCTCTTTAGATTTGCTCAGCGGGCTGGCCGATATGATTCAGGGCGGAGCGGAAGCCGTTTATATGACGGAATATGTGATGGGCATGCTTTCCTATTATTCGGTCAGTTGGGATGGAGAAGGAAATGAAATAAAGGATCCCCTGTCGTTGAGCAACAGCTGCCTGAAGGATCATCTGATATACCGTGCAGAAGTGGAATATGTTATCTGGGGAGATTCGGACAGCAGGGATAATGTTGTTAAAACAAAGGCAATGCTTTTTGCAATTCAGTTTGTAAGCAACGCTTTTTTCGCTTTTACCAATTCGACTCTGGCAACCGACGCAGCCAGGATTGCCGGTTTTTTCCCGGTAGGAGTGCTTGGCAGGGCAGCAATAAAGGCGGCGCTGCTGGCAGTAGTTTCCCTGATTGAGACGACTGATGATGTAATACAGCTGACAAAAGGGGAAGCTGTTGATTTATTGAAGGATAAGAACAACTGGGAAACCTGGATTTGGACGAAGGGAGGCAGCGGTGACAAAGAACATGGAGCCACCGCTGTGAAATATGAGGATTATCTGTGGCTTCTGACCTGCATACAGCTTTTGATTCCGTCAAAGCAGGCTGGAATTCTGGCCCGGACCGCTGACTGTATCGAAATAAACCGGACAAAGGGAAATGTGGAGAATAGCCTGAAAACCAGATATACCATGGTGAAGCTGTCGGCCGATGTCAGAACGGATACCTTCTTTTTACAGAAGGTAGGGGAACAAATGGGGACTCCTGTGGATGAAAATACATTTGTCATACATTATAAAGGAATCCAGGGGTATTAATTATGAAAAAGGATAAAGGGAGCATTACGCTGGAGGCCGCTATTTTTCTGTCCATGTTTTTATTGGCTTATCTGGCATTTATGGATCTGGTACAGGCTGCCAGAGCACAGATGATTCTTCAGTATACGCTGAATGAAACGGCAAAAGAACTTTCACAGAACAGTTATATACTGACTAAAACCGGTATTGTGGAACAGAGCGTTAAGACTGGACAGAAAAGTAAGGAGTTTCAAGGGAAAACCGAGGAAATGCTTAATTCGGTGATAGATTTTGGAAACGCAATTGCCGGAGACGGAGATGTGATTAAATCTGCGGATGTTGCCTATGAAAACGTGAGCGATTATTTTTCTAACAGTGACGATATTGTACAGGGGTTAATCGCGGTAGTAAAAAACCAGGCCGGAGGTATGGCAAAGGAATATGCCGTGGGACAAGTATGCAGAGGAAGCCTGAAGAAGCAGCTGGGGTATGTTACCTCTCAGGATCCGGATGATTATCTTAAAAAGCTGGGAATTGAAGGCGGTCTTGGAAGTATATCCTTTCAGGGTACGAAGTGGTTTGATACAAGCAGGGAGCTGGATATTGTGATGACCTATAAGCTGACCTATAATTTCGGCATTCTGGGAAAGCAGGAAAGAATATTTAAAGTGAGGGCAAAGACTGCGATATGGTAGAAGAATATTTGATATCCGCCGCTGCTGCCCTGTTGACCGCCGCTGTTATGGCCGCGGTTTCTCTTGGGGAATTAAAGAGGGAAGGGATATCTGGGGAGAAGAAAAACAGACGGCTGTGGGCTATAGGAGCCGTGCTTTATATAGGAGCGGCATTTCTGTTTGCATATTATGGTTACTCATTTTGGAAGAGGGAGCGGTATTATATCCTTTTGTGTACTTTGCCTGTGCTGGCGCTTACAGACAGAATGGAAAGAAGAATTCCTAATCGGTTCCTGCTTATACTGGGAATACTGCGAATCTTTATCCTGGCAGGGGAAATTGCGGCATATCCGCTGCTGTGGACAGATTTTACAGCACATGCCTGTACAGGTGCGGCGGGCAGTTTCATTTTGATGATGGCGGCCTGGTTCATATCCCGGAAAAAGCTCGGCCTCGGAGATGTGAAGCTTCTAACGATCACAGGTTTGTATCTTGGATTTTCTTTGAATTATATGGTTCTCTTTCTATCGCTGGTTTTTGCCGCGTTATGGGGCGTATGGAACGTATGGAGGAAAAAGATGGATGTAAAGGATTCTGTTGCTTTTGCTCCGTTTATTACGGCAGGGCTGTTTACCGCTTTAATTTTGGGTCTGTAGCGGATTGGTAAGCAGAGTCCTGAAATGGCTTTTGGTATTGCAGGGAGAAAACGATGAAGAAAAATATGATTTTGCTTATGGCTGTTTTACTGGTGCTCTGCTGGTATACCACGGTGGGAAGTTTCATGAGCAGCGAAAAGAACTATCAGGAGAACGTGAAGAATGCAGAAACCTTTGAGGAACGTGAACTATATCTGGATGCAATTGAGGAATATGAAGCGGCGATGCAGTACAGGAAGGATACATCGGAGCTGATGCTGAAAATCGCTTATGATTACCGGAATATGGGAGATATGGAGTCTTATATAACCCAATTAAAAAGCGTTGTTTCGCAGTATGGACCAAAACAGGAGGCAGTAAAGAATATTTACGATTATTACTCTGAAAAAAAACGGGAAGATGATGCAATAGAATACATAGTGGATTTAAAAAATAAATATCCTGAAGATGCAGTAGTAGAGCAGTATTATGGACAGATTCGAAAAAGCTATTATGAGTTGTATCATTCCTTTCAGTATCTGGAGGCATATATGGGGACGTATGCCGTTTATGAATATGAAGGGAAAAAAGGAATTATTGATTCGGCGGGGGAGATAGTGCTGGAAGCGGCTTATGACGATATCAGGGTTCCTTTAAAAACAGCGGACGGTTTTCCTGTGAAAGCTGGGAACCAGGTTTATTTTATTTCAGAAAAAGGCTATAAGATTGCGCAGCCGGAAGGAAACTATGAGGAACTTGGGATTCTGTCAGGTAACAGGATTCTGGCCGGTAAGAACGGGAAATATGGATATCTGGATAAAAATCTGGAAGAAAAGACAGAGTTTATCTGGGATGATGCCACTAATTTTTCACAAAAAATCGCTGCTGCCAGGAGCGGGGATAAGTGGGCGCTGATAAATACAAAGGGAGAATTCCTGACAGAATATATCTATACCGATGTTAAACGGGACAGCCATAACTTTTGCAGCCGTTATGGACTTTTATGGGTTAATGAGGGGAAAGGCTACAGACTAATTAATACGGATCTGGAAGTAATCTGTGAGGATCTTTATGAGGATGTCAGATGTTTTTACGAGGAAGGGCCGGGAGCAGTATGCCGGGACGGAAGGTGGGGCTATGTTGACCGTCAGGGACAGATGATAATATCACCGGCTTTTGAGGATGCGGATTCTTTCTGGAAGGGGTATGCACCTGTCAATATGAATGGCCTTTGGGGATATGCGGGTGAGGATGGGAAAATACTGATAGATTATGTATTTGATGAAGCCCTGGGCTTTAATGAAGACGGAAGCGCACCGGTAAAAAGAGGAGATGCCTGGGAACTGATAAAATTAGGGATATACAAATAGGAGGAAGCCGGAAATGGAATTTACCTTTGAGGCAATTGGGACAAATACTTTTTTGACCTATATGGCAGATATTGGGGAATTTGATGAATTTTCCATGAAAATGCTGGAAAATAACCAGATTGAAGGAATTCTTCCCTTTTCACACATTCAGGAGAACAGGAAAAAGAAAATACGGTTTTCCATAACATCTTATGAAACACTGGATTCTTATATCCGCCGGCCGCTTTCACTTTCCAAAATCCTTAATATTATAGAGAGTGTAGCGAGATCGGCGTTGGAGCTGGAGGAGTACATGCTGTATATGAATGGTATTGTTCTGGAGCCGGCATATATGTATACGGAAATCGGAACCGGAAAAACACGATTGATCTACTTGCCTCTGAAGAATACTGAAAATATTGATGTTTTTGGCTTTTTAAGAAAGCTTTTGGGGACGATTCAATATGAATCGCCGGAAAATGCCGTCTGTATTCTAAAAATATCGAATGATATAAACAGCGGTAAGATTAACGGATTGGAGCAGCTTCTGAAGGCTGTCAGAGAAGCGGAAACCGGCGGCGAAAATACAAAAATAGAAAAAGCAGAAGTTCCTGCAGTACATAAGGTAATTATGGAAAGGACGGATCCTGTCAGGGAACCGGAAGCAGTTCCGAGCGTACCGGCCGTACCGTCTCCTGTAAAACCGGGGGAAGAAAATACGAAAGAAAAAGGGAAAAAATCCTTTGGACTTTTCGGTGGAGAAAAGAAAGAAAAGGAAAAGGCTAAGCCTAAAAAGAAAAAGCAGGAGGTAAAAATAGTATCCCCTGGTTTCGCAATACCTGGTATGGAACCGGCAGTTCCTGCTCAGGCAGTGACTGATAAGGTGGAAATACAGGTTTCGGCAGAAATTACGGGTGGGAAAAAAGGCTTTACCGGATTTAAGAAGAAGGTTAAAAATGAACCTGTTACCGGAATTCGGAAGGAAGTTGTGGCAAAGAATGCTTCGCCAATCATCATACCGGAGTATGAGGTGAAGGAAGAAAGGAAGTTGGATTTCGGAAAAACAATTATTTCACAGCCTGATGATGAGGTAACGGTAGTGGAAGGCTGGGAAGAAAAGGCGAATCAGAGTATTTCTTATATTTTACGCCGTGCAAACGGACAAAAAATGTATTTGGAACAGGATATTACTAAAATTGGGCGTGAAAGCGCATATGTAGACTTTTATATCGGAGATAATCTGCAGATTGGAAGAAGTCATGCAGAGATCATCCGCAGGGGACAGAATTTTTTTATTAAGGATAATAATTCTAAAAACCATACTTATGTTAACGGTAAGATAGTGATCGGGGATGAACTGGTACAACTTAGGACAGGTGATATTATTATGCTGGCAAACGAGATATTTGAATATCATGAAGTCTGATTTCGGTTGCCCATATACGGAAATGTTTGCTTAAGGAGTCTGAGATGAATTGTGTTGCTTGTTGTGGAACAGATATAGGAACGAGCAGAAAAGTCAATCAGGATGCGGTATCAATAAAAACCCGGCAGATTCACGGAACAGACTGTTATATGGCAATTGTATGTGACGGAGTAGGGGGGCTTGCACAGGGAGAATACGCAAGCAGCTGCATGAGAGAGAGGCTGGAACGCTGGTTTCTTTATGAGTATCCGCAGATTACTGTAAATGATGAGACAGATAAGATTATACAGGAACGGTTGAAAAAGACTGTAGATATTCAAAATAAGGTTTTGTATGAATATGGGAAAAGGCAGGGAATTCGCTGCGCAACAACGGTCAGCGCTTTACTTTGGACGGGACAAAAGTATTTTATTGTCCATGTAGGGGATTCCAGAATATATCTGCTGGATGGGAAGGTGAAACAGCTGACGGAAGATCAGACGCTGGCTGCCCGGGAAGTAAAACTGGGAGTCTTGCAGAAAGAAGATGTACAAAAAGATGTCAGACAGAATGTAATACTTCAAAGCGTCGGTGCAGAAAGAAGTGTGAATATTTTGACCTATTGCGGTTATGCAGGCGGAGATTTCAGCTTTTTGGTTTGTACGGATGGGTTTTACCATCATGCAGATAAGATGGAACTGTCAGAGTTATTTTACGAGAAAAAATATAACAGTTCTGATGAACTGGGAAGAAAAATAGAAGGTCTGATAAGGTGTATAAAGGAACGTGGGGAACAGGATAATATTTCCATAGCGGTGATACAATGCAGGGAAAATATGCTCATACATGCTCATGATATGTGCTGAACATGAAAGAGTATAAAGTAAATGCCGGAGGAATTGTATGAGTACATTTATTTTTGGGCTGTCTGTCAGTGAATTATTGTTTTATGGGGGACTGGTAATTATGGCAGCAGCAGTACTTGCTATGGTGATATGTACAGTAATATTTACATTTACCGGCCGGAAACTGAAAAGGAAGCTTGAGCAGGAGTACGGGAAGCCACAGCAATAGGACTTGCAGGGAAACAGGGGGATAGGAAATGTCTCGGGTAATTGCAGGCATATATGAGATACAGAAGCAAATCGGCTCAGGAGGAGGAGGAATTGTCTACCTGGGGCGCCATTTACGTTTGGAAAAGCAGGTGGTGCTTAAAGCTGATAAACGTACATTGGATACAAAACCTGAAGCGCTGCGGCGTGAGGTCGATATGCTTAAAGGTTTAAGCCACAGGTATATTCCGCAGGTGTATGACTTCGTACAGGAAGATGGCGTAGTTTATACTGTCATGGATTTTATTGACGGGGAAAGTTTTGATAAGTTCCTGTACAGGGGTACATGTTTCTCACAGCCGCAGATAATAAAGTGGGCTTGCCAGTTGTTGGAAGCTTTGGATTACCTTCACAGCCGTCCACCTTATGGAATCCTTCATGGAGACATTAAGCCGGCTAATATTATGCTGCGGCCTGATGGTGATATCTGTCTTATAGATTATAATATTGCTCTTGCGCTGGGAGAAAATGGTGCGGTAAAAGCAGGCTTCAGCAGAGGTTACGCTTCACCGGAGCATTATGGATTAGATGAGCAGAATCAGACTGCGGCAGTGCGGTTAATGAACCGGAAAACTTTGCAGAACAGAGCAACAGAAACATTAAAAGTATCAGAAACAACACAGACATTACAAAGCAAAGTCCCGCAAACAGAAATGGATGTCAGAGATTTACTTCCCTCCGACGGTAGCAGTAAGGGCAGCCCGCGAGCAGTAATGCTTGATGCCCGTTCCGATATTTATGGCCTTGGAGCCACATTGTACCATTTGTTATCAGGACACCGTCCGGCACAGAAAGCGCAGGAAGTTAAACCTTTGGCAGCGAATGTCTGCAGCCCGGAGGTTTCCGCAATTATACAGAAAGCAATGGAACCGGATCCGGATATGCGTTTTCAGTCGGCTGAGGAAATGCTTAATGCATTTTTACTGCTTCACAGGAGAGACAGGAGAATAGTCCGCCATAGAAAACGGATTGCATTTTCGACAGTACTGCTTACAGTGGGATTCCTTATTGGAGGCGTATTCTCTTTCACTGGCCTGAAACAGCTGGAACAGCGGCAATCTGCGCTGACACTGGCTGAATATTCCGCAGATTCACTTGCGGCGGGAGATGTTCCGGCTGCAGTGGACAGAGCCATGCAGGCGATACCTGTAAATAGGAGTATATTCGAAGCACCTGTTACGGCTGAAGCGCAAAAGGCTTTGACGGATGCCCTGGGTGTTTATGATTTGTCAGATGGCTTCAAGTCTCTTAAAACGGTTGAATTACCATCAGCGCCGCTGAAAATTGTGACATCTCCAAAGGGTTTATATTTTGCTGCGGTATACGCTTATGAAGTTATGATATATGATTTGGAGGATCAAAAAAAGATAGTAACGCTGCCAATGCAGAAATCGGCTTTGTCGGATGTGTTTTTTTTGACTGAAACAAAAATTCTTTATGCCGGTATTGATGGCGTGACGGCCTATGATCTGGAGACACAATCCATATTATGGGCAGGTGAAACGGCAACAACACTGGCGGTTTCCGGTAATCGTGCCATAGCGGCTGCGATTAACAGGGACAAGGATTATGTAATTATATATCGTGTGTCGGATGGGACAAAGATAGGCCAACGAATTTTGGGAGAACGGTATATGTCTTCGGCGGCCAATGATTTATTTGCGGATCCGGGAGGTGTAATTTTTTCTTTGAATGAAGAAGGAAGCATGCTTGCGGTCAGCTTTTCAAATGGCGGACTTATACTCTTTAATTTGGAAAATCCGGATGAAGATATGATTGTATATGATGAATCCGATTATGTACGTTTTGAAGGAGGTTTTTGCGGTCAATACTTTGCCTTTGCCGCGAATAAAAGTGATGAATCAACATTTGGGTTGGTTGATATCGATGAAGCTGCCTGCTTGAATGAATATACTTCCCGTGATAATTTTTTGCTGTCTGCAGACAGGAGGGGAATATATCTTTCTGACAGTAACCTGTTGGTGAGATTCGAACCGGATACATTGAAGGAAACTGAACTGGCATATACAGATAATGTGAATATTTCCGCTTTTTCTGTTGGAACTGAATACATACTGGTGGCTACGGATAATAATTGTTTTTCTTTTTATGACAGTGGTGCAAATTTAATGTCCACAGAGAATTGCGGCCAAAACTGTGATTTTGTTGCTTTGGCAGGAAAATATGCGGTTGTTGGCAACAGAAATGATCCTTGTTTACGCCTTTTGGAATTAAAAGAACACAGCGGCACACAGCTGCTGTCATATGATTCGCGTTATCCGCATGATGAAGCCCGCGTCAGTAAGGATGGCCGGACGGCTATGCTTTTTAGTTATCTAGGGTTTCGTATATATGATATGGAAGAAAAACTTTTGGCAGAGATCGAATTGCCTGATGCTGAACAAATATATGATCAACAGTTTGTAAAAAATGTCAAAGATTCATGGCTGGAAGTTACCTGGTACAACGGTACAAAACGCTGCTACAGCGCGGCAGACGGAACTCTGTTATCAGAAGCTTCCGGGGAAGAACCGTCAAAAGATTTATATGAGGAGTTTTATACACAGCGGTATCGAATCGAATCAGCACTTCATGAGGCGCCCAAGGTGTATAGTCTGGAAACAGACAGGCTGGCAGCCATATTGGAAGAGGACGCATACCTTACCTATGTAACGCAAGTGGGTGACTATATTATTACGGAATATATCAGTACGGCAGGGACAAGATATGGACTTCTGCTGAATGATAATTTAGAGGTTCTGGCATATCTGCCAAGGCTTTGTGATGTGTATGAAGGAATGCTTGTGTTTGATTATGAATCCGGGAATTTGCGGCAATGCCGCTTATATTCCCTCGGGGAGCTGATAACTCTCGGAGAGACAATAAAATAGATAAACAAGGGAAAGGAGAGTTTGCTGATATGAAATTCAACAAACGAGTACTGGCGGTACTCATGGCAGTGCTTCTTATGATTCCATCCATGCCGATTTCAGCAACCGGACAAGCGGGGGCAGAGACCGTTGTGCAGGAGGTATCATCGGAAAAAGAGACGGTTCCTGAAAAGGAAGAGACATCTGCTCAAGAATCAGCTTCGGAAGAAGAAGGTACAGGGACTGTGGAAGAAACTTCTAAAGAAGATTCGACTGATGAAAATGTAGAAAATGGGACTACAGAACATGAGTCTTCTGAAATTACTTCTACAGAAACCGAAACGACAGAAGAAACTACAGATGAAGAAATTACTGAAGGGACAACGGAAGAAACGACAGAAGAACTCACGGAAGAGGAGACGACAGAAGAAGAACTGGTAACAGAGCCTTCTGAAGAAGTTTTATTTAATACGGGAAAATGTGTATATAGTGTGGTTGGCAGAAAAGACTTTTTTGATTATAACTTGGGGGATGTCTGCTTTGAGGAGAATGGAAGTTATACAATTAATATCCCTGAAGAAAATCCGTTTTTCCCATATGAAGTACAGTTTACCCACAATGGTGAGAAAACAAATAAATGGTTCATGTCTCCTGATGACAGTGTGGAGATAGGAGGACATACTTTCTATGTATCAGCCTATTTTGATAATACGGCCATAACGCAGATGAGCCTTAAAGTAGCGGGCCGTACGATAATAGTATATCCTCAGAAAAAAGAATTTACGGATGGCGACGGGGTAATGCCGACTTCGCTTCTGCCGCTGGAAGAAGAATGGCTGGACGTAGATTTATCCGCATATACACCGGCGGAACTGACAATGGTATCCGTTGATTCTATCTTTGCAGGAGATAAAGCGCTTAAAGACAGTGATAAAGTAGTATGGACAAAATTTTTTGATGATGATTATAAAATAAGTACATCAGGGGATGTTCTGGATCTGAGTTATGATACATATAGTTCATCAACAAATACCTGGGAGATGATTGTAGGTGATGCAGATCAGCTTGCGGCTGGGAATAAGCGATATTTTGTAAATATAAAGGTTAAGGAATCCAAATCCTGGCTTACTCCTACTGTATATGTACAGGATACGGCGGGAAACCGTTCCAGGATTAAGGTAAGTAAAAGTGAATATTATGACTACAACAAGGATTATGATCGGAGATGGGAGGTTAATGTACCATCCGGGGAAGTAGAAAATAAGGAAAATACTTATTTAAGTTTCAGCATTAATCCTTCTGTTTTTGGTAACACGCTATTTAGTCATTTTAAAGTTTATGAAGGAAAATTTACGACAGCGGCGGAAGCTATGTCAGGAACGGATATTACTGATAGGATATGTGCCGCGGATATGACAAAGAAAGATGCTGGTTATACAGTAACGGGCCAGATGACTCAGTGGATTACCATGATAACATATGATAACGGAGACAATATTACAGGCTGCCTTCCTATATATTTGAATTTTATTACAAGTGGTAATTATATTGGCCGCAGCTTATACGATAGATCAGGAAGCAACTCAAAATATGTTATTGATTATTCGGAAAGTAAGTATATTAATGGATGTTACGAAATTACTAATACACTTTACAGCGGATATGCAGCCGATCAGGAGTATCATCTGGTATTGACGTATTATGAGGCGGGAGTAAGTAATACATCTGCTGTAACTGGAGCCTATGTGGGACAGTTTTCATCAATAGCTGAAGCAGCCGGCGCCGGCGCTAAGGATATTAAAGCTTCTTTGTTTGACAGCAATTATAATACTGGCGGTTATCCTGCTGATTACAGTAAAGGGGTTTATTTTACTATTTTTGCTGGTTCAGATGGCGAAAACGGACAGGAGGTTTATCATTATCTTATAAAGACAAAAGAGGGAAGCGGCAGTAATACTTCTTTAAGCGGCAATACGATGGTAAGATTTAGAGGACTCTTGGACAAGAAAGGGAATCGGGTCAAATCTTATCAGGTAGATGTGGAAGAAGATTCTTATGCTGAATATAATTATCTCACAATTTTGGTTGAGGAGAATGTGGATTTATCAAATCTGGCTCCTGAGTTTATAACCGAGGAGGGGATACATCTGTATGCACCGGGCAGCAGTTCTCCGGAAATCAGCGGTAAGAGTGTACATGATTTTTCAAACGGACCTGTTCAGTATACTGCAGCTGCAGAAAATGGTTCTAATTCCAAAAATTATTGGCTGCAAATTGTGAAAGTAACTAATGGGGAAGTCTGGCTTTATATGAACAGCCTGGCGGATGATGACTCTGAAACGAAAACTGAGAATGGAATTATATATTCCACCCGCGAAATGCTTTTAGATGCTTATCATGATAACGTTCATGACATTTTGCTTGCAAACATGGGGACAGATGCTGTTTCAGCATTATCTGTGGAGTTGATATCGGACTCTGTACAGTTGGACAGATATTGGACATTGAGCGGAGATTACGATCTGTCAGGATGTACCACGCTTGAGAAAGTGACTTCCTATGGTGGATTGCCTAATTTAGCTAAAATTCGTATTAGGGCAAAGGAAGGTACAACAGACGGGGCGGATATTTCAGGAACATTAAAAGTGAAGTCAGGCAGCGAGACTCTGATGGTACTTAATCTTACAGGTTCCGTAGGTGATCCTTCTATTCTTACAAAAGATATCCCTCAGGCTGTTAAGTACGTTCCATATGGAACTATGATACAAAATAGCAACAAATACGGCTGGAATAAAGTGAATTACAGGTTTGTAAGCGGCACACTGCCCATTGGTATGGAGGTAAAGGCAAACGGTGAAATATATGGTGTGCCTCGTGAGGCCGGAGAATTTACATTCACTGTGAAAATGGAAAACGGATATAATAATTTCAAACCCAGTACCATGACATATACTTTGAAAGTCTTGGAAAATACAGATCCAAATGTAGAAGCTGCAACTGATACAGGATATAATCTGATGGAAAGAATTCAGAATGTAGCGCCGGATTCCACATCCGATCAGACACTTGTTTCACAGGGTATCTATGCTGAATTCGTAGATGTTTATCTTGATGGTGTAAAATTAACAAAGAACGTGGACTATACTTCTGAGTCAGGCAGTACCAGAATTACAATCAGAAGTCAGACATTAAAAGCATCGAATGTATCAGGAACGCATACATTGGGAATCGAATTCAGGACTCAGGATACAGATACATTGAAACGAGCTGCGCAGAACTATCAGGTTGAAGGAACCGGCAATCCTGATCACGAAAGCGGAAATGATAATCAAGGTGATGGAGGCAGCAGTAGTTCATCTGGCGGAAGCGGCAGTTCGGACAATGGAGGCAGCATTCCGGAAAATAATCAGAATATCGGAGGCAATTTTGTAAATAATGAAGGTGTGTCCGGCAATTCAGGCAGCAATTCTTCTGTAACAGGCAATGTGGTTGAAAGTATAATCTATACAGTACAGGAAGGTGATACTTTATGGAAGGTCGCTGAAAAGTATTTTGGTTCGGGAATATATTGGGAACAGATTTATCAGGATAATTTAACCACAATTAGTAATCCGGATAGAATTTATGCAGGGCAGGTTATTGTTATTAATCTGACGTCAATAAACAATCAGGAAGAAGAACGAGATCCTAATTTGACTTATTATACTGTAAAACCAGGTGACAGCTTATGGAGGATAGCTCTGCAATTTTATGGAAATGGCAGGTATTGGAGAAAGATAAATCAAGCAAATGATAACATTCCGGATCCGAAATATATTTATGAGGGACAGGTAATTATAATTCCTGATATCTAAATTCAAAGTTTTAATAAAGGCACAGGAGGTATGACATACTTTTCTGTGCCTTTTAGTGTTATTGTAATAAAATAAAACAGATGATTTTATATAAAAGTCTGTTTATTTACTTCAATTCATCAGAGTTGGTGTTATACTTTATAAAGATAATATACTCATAAAGTACAAAGGAGAACGCCATGGCAACCTGGATGGTTCATTTAAGAATTGCGGACGGAATCATGAAAGAAATCCCCAAACTGGAACGACAGGAATTTATTATGGGGAATATAGCTCCTGACAGCGGAGTGCCGAATGAAGACTGGTCGGTATTTACGCCGAATACCAATGTCTCTCATTTCAAGAAAGACGGAGAAATTACAGTTCCTTTATTCCGTGATAAATATATGAATAAAGAGTTGTGGGCAGGCTATTCGGATAAGGAAAAATCATTTTTTCTGGGCTATTATATACATCTGCTGACGGATGTGCTGTGGAAGGAAAAGATTACTGACCCTTCCATACAGCGTTTCAGTGAATTGTTTGGAAAGGATAAGGATGCCATATGGAAGTTAAAAGAGGACTGGTATGATCTGGATCATCTGTTCCTGGAAAAGAATCCTTGTTTCCGTACTTTTTTGGAATACGAAAATGCGGTGGGATTCACCAATACCTTTATGAAGGAATTTGCCGAGGATGCCCTGGATGACCGAAGGGCCTATGTTTCCAATTTTTATCGGGAAAAGCATGAAAACCTGGAAAGGGAATATCCTTATCTGAATGAACAGGAAATGTGGCTGTTTGTAGGAAATACGATTGAACTTCTGACCCAAAGGCTGATCGAAGAAAAGTGGCTGGCGGAATAAAAAAGTATTGCATTGCGTAATGAATAATGTATGGAGCACTGGATGAGAGGATAAAAAATGCCGTTTACAATGATACATCTGCACGTGGCCATGAGAGCGGCGGGCAGTAAAACAGAAAAGAAAGAAGAATTTCTTCTGGGCAGTATTGCACCGGATGCGGTGCATTATCTGCCGGATTATACCAGTTCGTATAAATGCAGAAGCCATTTGCTTCCGGACGGGATCCCGTGGGGAACCTGTGAAGGAAGAAACAATGAATTGTGGGAAGAAAATATAAGGAAGTTTGTAATACAATGGGCCGGGGTGGTGGAGAAGGATTTTATCCTGGGATATGCAGTCCATTTATTGACGGATCTTTTTAATAATGTTCATGTGTGGACACCGTTAAGGTCGGGCGGGCTGGTGGATACCAGCCAGGGGATGGAAAGTGTATATCACAGGGAATCGGTGCGGATGAATACGTATTTGACCTGTCAGATGACGGAGCAGGATGGATTCCGGGAGGCGCTGGAAAAGGCGGAGCCTCTTTCCATTCCGGGAATCATCGGTATTCCGGAGATTATGAAAATGAGGCAGCACGATTTGGCGTTTATGTATGAGTCAAAGGAGGTTCCGGATATCCATATGAATCAATACTGTACACTGGAAAAGACGGAATGGCTCATAAGGGAAGCGTCGGATTATGCCTCTAAAGTATTGGAGCTGTAGCGCCCTGCCCGTTTTAGTACAGGGCGCTATAGCTTTCTTACAGCTTCATATCGCGGATACATAGAGCGATCTGATAGGGAAATAGATCCGCGGATGTTTTCAATTCATTGTTCAACAGCCTTTTTATATTCTGAATCCGGTAATTTACCGTATTGCGGTGGGTATATGTAGACCGGGCGACACCGATGAGGCTTCGGTCGTTTATTATGTAACTGCGCAGGGTTTCCACATAGCCTATACCTTCCCCCTGGTCTGAATAGTGAATTTTGTCATATTCCTCCAGAGGGCCCAGAAGCCTGTCCGCGTAGCTTCTCAGAATATCAGGATCCTCCGTGGAAAAAAGGATACCGAAAACACCCATTTGATTAAAATCAACAATAGGTCTTCCCATTTGCCGGGACATCTGTACGGCGATCCGTGCCCGCCCAAGCGCCTGCTTCAGGTTGTGTATGCCCCAGCAAGCGGGGCCTATCCCCAGAGAAAGCTGCTTCCTTTCAAAGAAACTTGAAAAAATACTTTTCATCTGGCAGATGAGTTCTTCCGCTTTTTCCTCAGGAAAATCATTTATGGCAAGAATATATAAATCGTTCACTTCTATTAAAAAGTAAGGGAATCTGATTTTGCTTCCGTTCTGCCACAGGCCGAATACGTTTTCCAGCTTCAGCACGGACTGACGGAACAGGACTTTTTCTTCCGCGGTATATTTGGGCAGGAGGCAGAAAATCCGGAATGTGCCGTCCAGATTGTATCGGTTTCCGATGTCCTCCAGAAAATCTTCCGGAACCTCTTTCCCGCGAAGCAGGCGTTCAAAAAGAAGGGCTTCCTGTCTTTCCTTATGCATTTGGCTCATGATACGCATACAGTAATCCTGGATCAGATCGGTAATGGAAATTTCCCAGGGCATTTCCAGAAGAGGAAAATCGTGAGCTTCACACCAGTCGATAACTTCCTCGGGAATCTGCTTCAGATACATTCCCGTATTGATGATAATTCCGGTGCTTTCTGCATTTTTCATGGAGGAAACCAGGCGAAGCAGCCAGCCTTCATTGCCGGCTTTCATTCCGGTGGTGACGGCGAGTTCTTCTCCGCTGAACCGGTTGATTATGGTTTCGTCCTCCAGCATATGAACCCAGCCGGTAACATTATCCATCCCGTTTTTCCCCGCCAAAATCCGCAGCTTATATTTTTCTTTTGTCTCTTCATATATTTCCCAGAACCGGATCGCCATAATAATCCTTCTTTCCTGTGCTTATGTATCGGTAGTACATATTTTTCCTGTTTTTTTCAGGCTAGCAGATTATAGACGAAAAGTCCAGGAAAATATATAGTATAGATGTAAAGAAACAACAGGGATCTACCTAAGGAGGTCGGGTTATGAACGCATTTGATCTGGACTATACGAATAATGTAATGCTGTCTGAGCAGAAGGTTGAATATCCCGAGTGGGTGGCAACCGAGAAGTTTTATAACTGTGAGAATTTCGGAAGAATATTCGCAGGCAGAGAGCCTTTAATCAGCAGTCTGTTCGGAAGAAAACGAGGGAAGTGATGACTTTCATACAGGACTCGTATCATGTTATTCAGGAATAAAATGTAAATATAAGATATGGAATGTGTATTTGTCTCCGGATCCGTTGGATCCGGAGTTTTTTTTGAAGAAAGGCCTTATATATGGCGTTTGTTTTGTGTGTCGGGATTGCGCAACCTCAAAGTGACAAAAAGATAAAAAAAGATATGCCAGGTTGGTGGAGGAGGTACCTGCCAGCTGGTACAATAGCCATATCAGAAAAAAGGAGGGACAAGAGATGAGTTTTGGAAAAAATCTGCAATTCTTAAGGAAAATGCACAATTCAATGACACAGGAGGAACTGGCGGAACGGATGGGGGTGTCCCGGCAGACAATATCAAAATGGGAATCGGAAACAGCGTATCCGGAAATGGAAAAAGCTTTTGAACTGTGTCAATTTTTTTCCTGTTCTATGGATCGCCTGTTTCGGGAAAATATGAATATGGAAAATGAAGCCTATTCCCCGGTCCGGATTGAGGAGCTGGAGGCTTTCCGAATGGTCCGTTATGTGGTTATCAGCCATGATCCGGAAACGGATGCACTCAATCATATGAAAAGATGGGCGGAAGAAAACGGCATATCCGGATCCTGGGGACGTGTAAACCGGATTATAGGCTGGGATTTTCCCTATCTTTCACAGGAACAGGTTAATGTATTCCATATGCATGGCTATGCGGCGGCCTGTATTCTTCCCGAGGATTTTACACCTTCCTGTAAGGATATGGAGGCAGTTGCCCAGGAAAAGGAAAAATATGCGGTAATCACTATAACGGAACCTTTTAATAATCCGTTCGAGCTGATACCTAATGCCTATAAAACTATCATGTCTTATATGGAGGTAAACGGGATAAAGCATAAGCCTGACGGGAAATGTCTGCCTTGCTTTGAATCGGAATATGAAAAGGACGGCGTGAGTTATATGGATATTTATGTAACAGTGGATATGAATTAAGGGCAGATAGCTATGCTGTTCTGCCGGGAAAAGGTATCATTCGGTTTCAGAGGTTCTTTTTTGTATCAGCCAGGTCCGGCTTGTAAAAGGAGATATGTCAAATCAATATTACAGGCCGGACATGGTATTAACTGGAATATTTGTGGACTGTAACTATAGCCTAACGAACAATCTGGTGACCGAACATTTGTGATAAACAGCTTGCAGTCAGTCATAATTTATGGTAAAGTTTCTTTACGGTAGCTTCTGTTTTACAGGAGGCCTTATCAAATCAATTCATTCGCCGTAACTATACGGCATCATGGCGTATCAGCCATCAGTTTTTCATTGTTGTTTGTAAATATGCTATGAAAGGAGGAGTGTCTGCGGATTAGATCAGATTATATTTTTTATACTTTTTTTCAGGCGTTCGGAAGTCAGAAAAGGTAGTAATGAAAAAAGAAACAAGGAAAAAAATAAGAAAATGTATTTTTACGGCAGCCTTTTTCCAGGCTTTTATGTTCGTGGGTGCATTTCTGATAAAATTACCGGCTGCAGCGGAGTCTGACGGAAGTGTGTCCACTGCTATTGTTCATCATCATGAGGGAGGAGAAGACACAGGAGGAGGCTGCTACACAGAAATACGACATCAGCATTCCAAAGAGAACGGCTGTTACCGTTCCGGCAATTGTACGGTGACGGTCCATGGAAACGGCGGTTTCTGGTCTCAGGGAGATGCCTGGTGCGGCTGCCATGGACAGGTGCATGAAATCTATCAGAACGTGATTCGAAAACACAGCAGCTGCGGAGCGGCGGATCAATATACACAAATCCATTTTACGGAACATCATGGTCCCGGAACGGATGGGTTCAGGGGATATGACAGCAGTACGCACGGCTTTGATACCTTAAACTGCAGCCGTGGAGGAGAAGTGTTGGGTTATGAGAAAAAATGCGGCGCGGCGGAAGGGGAGGAAGTGGCTGTGTTCACTCTCCGTCCGGGCACCACAGTGTGGACAAGAGAGCTTACTCTCCGTGCCTCCTGTGAAATAAAAGGAAATATTTCCATAGCATCGGAGGGCTATATATGGAATGATGGAAGCCCTTCGGCACAGTCGGAATTTATTGTGGAAAAGAACGGGACATATACCTGCAGGCTGAATGCGGGTACAGATAATAATTCGGCGGAAGCGCTGGTTTCCATTACTGTTGCCAATATCGATCGGAAAGGCCCGGAGATCACTTCCATTACATGCCCTGAGGAATGGACGGCAGATAATGTGACGGTTAGCGTGCAGGCCGGGGATTTGCAGGAAGACGGCAGTGAAGGCAGCGGACTTGCCGATGAAGCATACAGTTTTGACGGCGGAAGCAGCTGGCAGGGGAATACGTACACTTACATGGAAAATGGATCTTACTTAATAAAGGTCAGGGATATTTTGGGCAATACAGAGGAGAAGGAATTCAATATCCATACGATTGACCGGACAGCGCCGAAAATAACTGTTGCACAGGATACACAGGCAAATATACTGACGAATACCGTAACAATCAGCGCAGAGGATCTCCAGCCGGACGGAGAACCAGGCTGCGGATTGGCTGAAGAGGCATATTCTTTTGACGGAGGAAAAACGTGGAGTGTCAATAATGAGCTTATCATAAAAGAAAATACCACTTTGACGGCAGCTGTCAGAGATGCGTTGGGGAATATAGCGACACAGGAAATATCCGTTTCCAATATTGACACGACCCCTCCGGAATTCAGCCTTTCCATATCTCCTCTGGATTGGGCTGAGGAATGCCGTATAACGGCGGAGGGACGGGATAAAAATGACGCAGGCGAGGAGGGAGCCGGCAACATCCAATACTCCTTTGACGGTGGAAAAACATGGAGTACCGGGAACTCATTTACAGTAACAGAGAACGGAACCTATCTGGTAAAAGGAAAGGATGCAGTAGGAAATACGGCTGAAAAAGAGATTACTGTAAACAATATTGACCGCACCGGTCCCACGCTCAGGCTGACTCAGACTCCGCAGGTGTGGCTGTATGGGAATGCGGTAATCAAAGTGGAAGCGCAGGATCTTCAGCCGGACGGAAGCCAGGGATGCGGACTCGCCGAACAGCCTCTTTCCAGGGATGGAGAGGAATGGAGCACAGATACGGAATTCGAATGCAGCGAACCGGGAACCTATACCTTTTACGGAAAAGACCTGCTTGGAAACATATCGGAAAGCACAATTGTGGTACGCAGGTTTGCAGTTTCAGGAGACGATGAAAATAATGGGGGAGGCAATAACGGAGGAGGCAGTCCGGGAGAAAAGGAAAGTAACGATTCCGGTTCCATGCCGCAGGAAAAAACAGAAAGAGATATGCTGCCAGGGCTCACCCTTTTGCCTGATACGGATATCAGCAGCAGAGGCGGCAAAACAGAGAATGTAAAAAAAGCGGAAAACACCAGGAAATTAAATTTACATAATAGGGTAAAAGGATCGGAGGACAAACAGACAGAAGCGGAAAACGGCATCGGAAAAGAGCGGCTGTCCGGAAATGAAAGTCCCCGGGAAACGGAACAACTGACTAAAACGGATAGACAGCAGAAATGTATCTGTACGGACAAATGCGGAAAACAGGGAAATGAGAGCTGTCCTTTGTGCAGTCTTTGGCCGGAAAGATGCCGGGCCAAGGGATTCCAAAATACGCAGCTTTGCCTTATCATATTGGGAATTTCTGTATTTCTCGGCGTATTTGTTCTGGAACTTCTTGTCTATATCAGACCGGTATTTCTGTATGGGAAAAAGGAGAAAGGCTCTTATGGTTTTGCCGGAATTCTCTTTGTCGGCAAAAAAGAAGACCTGTGGCAGATCACCCTTTACAAATCCCGTTATGATTCGTATAAAACAGGGGAGTTCCGTCTGCAGTGCGGTTTATGGGGATATTTTCATGAAGGTGAGCCGCTTATGATTTCATTGGAAAATCTTATTTTCAAAAAATTTGAAGTATCCGGTAAATTAGATTTCCGTCTTTAAATTATTGCGGTAACCCATTCGGAAATGCCGCCGGAGAGAAAATACTCTAAGAGGCAGGCGCTAAGGAATCCTGGGAACTGCAGTCAACGGATACCATAAGATGTTTGAACTGTTGATTTTTATTGATCGGAAAACAAGATTATTGTATAATGGAGGTAAATAATTGAGTGAAATAAAAATAAATGCAAAATATAAGGACAGGCTGTTCCGCTGGATTTTCAGCAGCAAAAAGGAACTGTTGGATTTATATAATGCGGTAAGAGGCACAAACTATACCGATCCGGAAGCCCTGGAAATCACGACGCTGGAGGATGTGGTATATATGGGTTTTAAAAACGATATTTCATTTTTAGTGGATGATGTTTTGAATTTATATGAGCATCAGAGTACTTACTCACCCAATATGCCGGTGAGAGGGTTCCTGTATCTGGCGGATATTTACCGGAAATATTTGGAGAGCCGTGATGAAAACCTGTACAGCAGCCGTCTGGTGCAGCTGCCATTTCCTCAGTATCTGGTTTTTTATAATGGAAGCAGGGAAGAACCGGATCGAAGGGTACTGAAGCTGTCAGACGCATTTTACAGACTGCCGGGATTGGAAAATACGGAGCCTTCCCTGGAGTGCCATGCGATTATGCTGAATATCAATCTGGGCCATAATAAAGAGCTGATGAGAAAATGCAGGAAATTATGGGAGTATGCCAAATTCATTCAATGCATAAGGGAACGGCTGGCTGAGGGGAAAACGCTGGAACAGGCCGTGGATGAGGCGGTGGAAGCCTGTATCAGAGATGGTGTTTTAAAGGATTTTTTAATTGGCCACAGAGCGGAGGTAAGAGATATGATCTTAGCCGAATATGATGAGGAACGCCATATCGCAAATGAAAAGCAGATTAGCTGGGAAGAAGGAAATGCTGCCGGAAAAGCAGAAGATATCCTTTCTTTGCTTGAAGAATTAGGAGACATACCGGAGGAGCTGCGCAGTAAAATACTGCAGGAGTCCGATTTGAACGTTTTAAGAAAATGGCTGAAAGAAGCGGCAAAGGCGGAATCAGTAGAGGCTTTTGCAGAACATATATCGTGACGCAAAGCTATTCATCACGGTGACGAAAGGGACAATTCAGGGAAGCTGTATCTGCATGTACAAAGCGGCAGATACAGCTTCCTCTGTTTTTTACTCTCTTTTTATGGTATACTTAAGCCGTTTGTACAAAGCAGAACAGGGAGTGGCTGACAGGGAAACGGACCACATTCCCGGGCTGTATGGAATTGGATTTTCTGAAACAGGGATTAAAACAACAGATAACAGGACAATATATGAAAAAATTAGTGATAGGAATTCTGGCTCATGTGGATGCCGGAAAGACAACTTTATCGGAAGGAATTCTTTACCGGAGCGGCATGCTTCGGAAAATAGGCAGGGTGGATAACGGAGATGCCTTTTTAGATACGTATGCGCTGGAAAAAGAGAGGGGAATTACCATTTTCTCCAAACAGGCCAACTTCCGTTGGAAAAATATGGAGGTGTCTCTGCTTGATACACCAGGGCATGTGGATTTTTCTGCGGAAATGGAACGTACCCTTCAGGTACTGGATGCGGCAGTCCTTGTAATCAGCGGGGCCGACGGCGTTCAGGGGCATACACAGACTCTGTGGCAGCTTTTGAAGAGATACCGGATTCCGGTTTTTCTTTTTATCAATAAGATGGATCAGAACGGAACGGATAAAGAGGCGCTGAAGCAGGAACTGAAAGCCAGGCTGGATGAAGGCTGTGTGGATTTTGGGGAAGGCTTTACGGAGGACTTTTACGAGCAGTGTGCCATGTGTGATGAGACGGCTTTGGACTTTTTCCTGGAAAAAGGGGAGCTTCCGGATGAAGAGCTTTGCCGCCTGATCCGGGAACGGAAGCTGTTTCCCTGCTTTTACGGTTCAGCCCTGAAGCTTACCGGTGTGGATGAATTCCTGGATGGACTGGAACGTTTTGTTTCTGTGCCGGTTTATGGAAAGACCTTCGGGGCGAAGGTCTTTAAAATTGCCAGGGATGATCAGGGAAATCGTCTTACTTATATGAAAATAACCGGCGGAAGCCTGCAGGTAAAAGCCGTGCTGACCAATGCTGGGAAGGCGGGAGAAAAAGAGGTATGGGAAGAGAAAGTAAACCAGATCCGTATCTATTCCGGCGATAAATATGAGCTGGTGAATGAAGTGCAGGCGGGCAGCGTCTGCGCTGTGACCGGTCTGAATCACACCCATCCGGGGGAAGGGCTGGGTGCCGAAGCGGCGTCTGCGGCCCCCGTACTGGAGCCGGTGCTCACCTATTCCATCCGTTTGCCGCAGGAGTGCCCGGTTCCGGTGATGCTCCCCAGGCTGCGCCAGCTGGAAGAGGAGGAGCCGGAGCTTCATATTGTTTGGGATGAAAGGCTGCAGGAAATTCAGGCGCAGGTTATGGGAGAGGTTCAGATTGAAATCCTGAAAAGCCTGATTCAGGAACGGTTCCAAACGGCTGTGGAATTCGGTGCGGGAAATATTGTATATAAGGAAACGATTACGGATACGGTGGAAGGCGTGGGACATTTTGAACCCCTCCGCCATTATGCAGAGGTCCATTTGCTGCTGGAACCGGGGGAAAGGGGAAGCGGCCTTCAGTTTGACACGGACTGCAGCGAGGATATTCTGGATCGGAACTGGCAGAGGCTGGTGATCACCCATCTGGAAGAAAAAGATCACAGAGGAGTGCTGACGGGTTCGGTGATAACGGATATGAAAATCACATTGCTCACCGGCCGTTCCCACATCAAGCATACGGAAGGCGGTGACTTCCGGCAGGCCACATACCGCGCTGTGCGGCATGGGCTGATGCAGGCTCACAGCATCCTTTTGGAGCCCTGGTATCAGTTCCGGCTGGAGGTGCCGGAAAAAATGGTGGGTAAGGCGATGAACGACATTGAAAAAATGCACGGAACCTTTGAGGCCCCACGTACAGAAGAAGATATGGCAGTCCTCTCAGGTGAAGCCCCCGTGTTTACCATGCGGGATTATCAGAAGGAAGTGATTGCCTACACCAAAGGCTATGGCCGTCTTTTCTGCACCCTGCTGGGCTACCGGCCCTGCCACAATGCGGAAGAGGTGATAGCAGAAGCCGGTTATGATCCGGAGCGGGATACGGAAAATCCCGCCGGTTCGGTGTTTTGTGCCCATGGGGCCGGCTTCGTGGTGCCCTGGGATAAGGTGAAGGATTATATGCATCTGGAATGCCGTATCCTGCAGCGCGACGTTCCGGAAGAGACAGCAGGGCTTACCCCGAAAAGCAGGGAAATACCGGAAGAAAAATGGATGGGAGTGGAGGAAATCGATGAAATTCTCGCTCGTACCTATCATGCCAATAAAAGAAACAAGGAACAGTCCAGAAAAGACGGATGGAACCGGAAGCTGACCAGGCCTTCCACCCCTCCGCCCGGGGATCCCGTTTATAAAGGAACCGGGATAGGGGCGGTCAGAGAAAAATATCTGCTCGTTGACGGTTATAATGTGATATTTGCCTGGGATGATTTGAGGGAGCTGGCGGAAACAAATATTGACGGCGCCAAAGGAAAGCTGTTGGATATCCTGTGCAACTACCAGGGGATTGTCCGCTGCCAGGTGATAGTGGTTTTTGACGCTTACCGTGTCCAGGGACATGTGACGGAAGTACTTGACTATCATAACATTCATGTGGTATATACCAGAGAGGCGGAAACCGCGGATCAATATATTGAAAAATTCACCCATGAAAACGGGAAAAAATATGATATTACCGTGGCAACCTCCGATGGTCTGGAGCAGGTTATTATCCGCGGACAGGGCTGCCGCCTATTATCTGCCAGAGAGCTTGAGGAAGAAGTGAAACGTGCCAGCGGCAGGCTCCGGGAAGAATACCTGGATCAGCAGAAAATGGATAAAAATTACCTTCTTGGCGCGATTTCCGAAGAAGCGCGCAGGCAGGTTGAAAAGATACAAGAGGATGAAACGAATTGAAATTTTTATATGATATCCCCGCCTCCTTCTGGGGGCTTTTCCGGTCGGTGAACCGGGAAATTTATATGGAAGCCCTTCTGACGATTGATGATGAATATCAGTATAATAATTTTTTCCTGAGCAGGGAAGCCTGTGTGCAGATTCTGGGAGAGATGTGCGCACAGCAGAAGCTGCTGATGGAGCAAGAAGAGACGGAAACAGAGGAAGAAGCCCAGGAAGCAGTGCCTAAGCGGATACTGAACTGGCTGCTGCGGGCCAAATGGCTTCGTAAAGTCGAGGACTATACGACGATGACCACCAATATAGTCATCCCGGACTACGCAGCCGTTTTTATCAGCGCGTTCGACCAGCTGGTCAACCAGCCTCTGGAGGATACCGATATTTATATTCAGAACGTGTATGCCACTCTTTTTTCCTTCAAAAATGATTCCAGAATGAATATTACCATGCTGAAAACGGCACTGGTAAATACGAAAAAACTGAACAAGGCTCTTCAGGATATGCTGCATAACATGGATAAATTTTTCGAACGCCTCTTATCCAAGCAGTCCTACGGGGAACTGTTGGAGGAGCATCTGGAAGGCTATGTGGAAGAAGTGGTGAATAAAAAGTACCACATCCTGAAAACGAGCGATAATTTCTATATTTATAAAATGGACATAAAACGCTGCCTGAAGGAAATGCGGGAGGATGATGCCTGGATAGGACGGATCCGTGCAAAGCAGGAGCTTTCCCGGGAGAAAAAGGGAAAAGAGCTGGAGGGCTTCTATCGAAGAAGACAGGAAGAGGATGTGCTGGATCTCATTGATCAGATTGAGCGGGGCTTTGACGATATTGAACACCGTATTGCCAATATGGATCGGGAGCACAGCAAATATGTGCGGGCCACGGTAAGCCGCCTGAACTATCTGCTGAGTGATGAAAGCGATCGCCACGGCCTGATCATCCAGCTGCTGAATCATCTGGGAGAACCGGAGGAGGAAAAAGAGCAGGCCGACCGTCTGCGGCTTGTGGCGCAGAAAATGAATCTTTCCGCCTATGAAATCCTGAATGATAATCCGCTGTATAAGCGGAGAAGAAGAAGGAATTTTACAGAAGAGCTGGTTCCCGATGAGGAAAATAAAGAGCTTTCCCGGGAAGAGGTCCTTCAGATGAACAAGATACATCACCGGTTTACGAGGCAGCAGATCGAAAGCTTTATCGAGGAGCGTATGACGGATGGGATCCTGGAAACGGGCAGCCTGCAGTTAACCTGTCAGGAAGACTTTGAAAAGCTGATCCTGGCTTACGATATCAGTATGCGCAAGAACAGCAGGTTCCAGGTGGTCACCTCGGGAGAGCAGGTGGAAGGCGAGCGCTACACCTATCCGGCCATGATGTTTGTGGAAAGAAAGGGCAGCGGTTCGGCCCGGTCTGACTGATAAGAGAAAGGGAAAAAGAGATGCTTCCATATATAAATGAATTATCCCAGGAGGAGCAGGAAAAGCTGCAGGAGATGATCCGAAGGCTCTTCCGCCAGACTTTTCTCCTGGAGAGAAAATACGATAAAAAAGCAGGCAGAATGGTAGCCGATAAGGACTTCTATTTTGCAGACAGGCACATGGATTTTCTGAAAGACTATTTTGCCGCCGCAGGAATCTGCCTGGAACAGAATACGGAGCTGGGCACCATTTACCTGACGGGAGAAACCACCATGGGAGAACGGATTCCCAAGCTGGCAACCATCTACCTTCTGCTTCTGAAGCTGATTTATGATGAACAGATGGCGGCCGTTTCCTCCAGCGTGAATATTGTCACCACCTTCGGGGAACTGAACGGCAAGGTGGGCGAGTTCCGGCTTTCCCGCAGCCTTTCTTCCCTTACGGAAATCAAACGGGCCTTTGCCTTTCTGAAGAGATACCAGATGGTGGAACTGATGGATGCCTTGGATGAACTGGGAGAAAATACCCGGATTATTATTTATCCCTGTATCAATCTGGTGCTGATGCGTGAGGATGTCCTTAAGCTGCTGCAGAGCTTCGGAGAGGATGGAGACGAAGAGGGGAATGCAGAGGAAGAGGGCATCATAGGTGAAGAAGACAGCATAGATGAAGAAACCGATGCAGAGGAAGAGAGCGGCATGGACGGCGAGGTTAACGGGGATGAAGAAAATACGTTAGAAGGAGATAAAGCAGATGGAAACACCGCAGATGATGACAGCACAGCTTTTGGAACCGCAGGCGGCGGAGCAGCAGGAGGGGATGCCTCAGCTGGAGAGCAGCCGCCAGTCCTTTAAGGCGATTACCAGAATTGCGCTGAATAACTGGCACTACATAGATTCCAAGATACTTACATTAAATAAAAGCATCAATTTTTTTACCGGTCATTCCGGAAGCGGAAAGTCCACCGTTATCGATGCCATTCAGATCGTCCTGTATGCCAATACGGACGGAAGGGGCTTCTTTAATAAAGCCGCCGCGGATGATTCGGACCGGAGCCTGCTGGAATACCTGAGAGGCATGATCAATATCGGGGAAAACAACCAGGCGGAATACAAAAGAAACCATAATTTTTCCACCACCATCGCGCTGGAACTGGAACAGACAGGAAGCGGGGAAAAGGAATGTGTGGGTGTGGTTTTTGATGTGGACACCTCCACCAATGAAATCGGCCGCCTGTTCTTCTGGCATAAAGGAGGAATTCCGGAAAATGGTTACCGGACCGCCGGACGCGCCATGGCGATCGGGGAGCTTAAAAATTACCTGCAGAAAAACCTGACCCGTGAGGAATGGTTTTATACCTCCAATAACGAACGGTTCCGCAGGAATCTGTATGATGTCTATCTGGGGGGCCTGGATATGGAGAAGTTCCCCAGGCTTTTCAAACGCGCTATCCCGTTCCGGATGAATATCCGGCTGGAAGAGTTCGTGAAGGAATATATCTGTATGGAGCAGGATATCCATATTGAGGATATGCAGGAAAGCGTGGTTCTTTACGGGCGGATGCGCAGGAAGATTGAAGAGACGCAGACGGAAATCGGGGAGCTGACAGGAATCAGGGATCAGTTCAGCCGGTTTGTGGAGGGCCGGCAGAGAACAAGGAGTCTTCGCTACCGCCTGGACAAGCTCACTATCCTGCAGCTGACGGAAGTCATCCGCGAGCTGCAGACCCGGGCCGGGGAAGGGAAAAAGGATCTTCTGGCCCAGAAGGAGAGCCTGGAAAACCTGATTTCCACAAGGGCTGATTATGCTTCCCAGCATGAGGAAATCAACCGCCAGCTCATCAGCAGCGGATATGCGGAGCTGGAAGCCAAGCAGAGAAGCCTGGAAGAAAACCTGGCTCTTCTGGAAAGAAGTGAGCGGAAATGGAAGACTCTCTCCGACAGCCTGGAACGATGGGAAGAGGAAGAGAATATATCCAACCAGACGATATGGGATATGGACAAATTCCGGAAGGGAACCATTTCCGGCGAGGAGCTGGAACGGCTGAAAAAAAGTCTGAAGGAAGTGGAAACCGATCTGGAAAAGCAGCATCAGGAGGCGGCAGCGGAAGGAAAGGCCCTTCAGAAGGAAGCGGATCTCATCCAGAAGGATCTCATGGAAATCATGCTGGGCCGCAAAGCCTATCCCAGGGAGCTGGAGGATGCCAGAAGCCAGATTCAGAGACAGCTTTACGAGAAAACCGGCAAAAATATCCCGGTTCGTATTCTCGCCGATTTGCTTGATATCAAGGATGAAAAATGGAGAAATGCCATAGAAGGTTATCTGGCATGGAACAAGCTGGCGCTGATCGTGGAGCCGGCTTACGTCAAAGAAGCCATGGAAATCTACGAAAGCCTGGATGCCAAAAAGTACTGGCGGATATCCCTTGTGGATACGGAAAAACTCGCCGCCCAGGAATACCAGGTGCGTGAGAATGCCCTGGCGGAGGAGGTTGACTGCAGAGAATCCTATGTAAAAGCCTTCATCCATTTCCTCCTCGGAAACGTGATAAAATGTGAGGATGTGCAGCAGCTTCGCCGGTGCAAAATCGGTATTACCGCGGACTGCCTGATGTATCAGAACTTCCAGCTGCGCCGCCTGAACCCGGATAACTATACAAGAAGGGCTTTTATCGGGGAAAAGAGTATGCGCAGGCGCCAGAAGGAGCTTCAGGCCCGTCTGGAGGAACTGAACAAGAGCCTGGAAGAATACTCCGCTGCAGCCGCACAGGCCAAACGCCTGTTAAACTATGAATATCTGCAGGACCCAGTGGAAAGCTATGTGGAGCTGTTTCAGGATATAGAAGAAAAAAAGAAAAAAGAAGCACAGCTTAAGAAGCTGGAAAAAAGGATGGAGGAACTCAGCGCCGGTTCGGTGGAGCTTCTCAGGAAGCAGCTGCAGGAAATAGCGGAAAAAGAAAAGATTCTGGAAGGCCATATCGACAGCCTGAAAATCCAGATCCATGACAGGGAAAACAAAATCAAGGCGGACGATGCCGCCTATATCGAAAAGAACGAAGAACTGCTGGAAAAACAAAGACAGCTGGTTTCCTCCCCTGCATGGGAGGAGGACTGGGAACGCTTTTTCTCCCAGGTGAAAAATCCAAGATACGATACCCTGATCCGCCAGGCGCTTGCTGCCATCACGGAGGCTGAGGAGGATCTTGAGGTACAAAGGAACCGTCTTGTGGACATCCGTTCCGAATACCTGAAGCGCCATCCGAACCGGGACTTTTCCGCCAGCGGTGAGAAAAATGAGGATTACCAGGCCCTGCTTGATGAGCTTTCCTGTGACCGTATCAAGGATTTTGAAGAAAAGGCGATGGAACAGGCCCGGATTGCGGTTGACCACTTTAAGGAAGACTTTATCTATAAAATCCGCAGCGCCATAAAAGAAGCGTATATCCGCCGCGATGAACTGAACCGCATCATCCGCAGGCTGAATTTCGGCAAGGACAGATACCAGTTCAAGATAACGAAAAACAAGGGGCTGGACGGAGAATACTACGACATGTTTATGGACGAGTCTTTGGAAATCGATCCCTCCACCCTTTCCGGTTCCGTGGAGCATCAGATCAATATGTTTTCCATGGATCATGAAGACAAGTACGGCACCCTCATGAATGATTTGATCCGTATTTTCATCCCTCCGGATACGGCAAACGCCCAGGAGCAGGAAGAAGCCAAAAAGAATATGGAGAAATACGCGGATTACCGCACCTATCTATCTTTCGAAATGGAACAGATCGTGGAAGGAGAGGAAAGGCTGGTAATCGGCTTAAGCAAAATGATAAAGAAAAATTCCGGCGGCGAGGGTCAGAACCCCCTTTATGTTGCCCTGCTCGCCAGCTTTGCCCAGGCCTATCACATCAATCTGTCACCCAAGCTGTCCCGCAGGCCGACCATCCGCCTGGTGGTGCTGGACGAAGCCTTTTCCAAGATGGATGCGGAAAAAGTGGCCAGCTGTATTGAATTGATACGGGGACTCGGCTTCCAGGCCATCATCAGCGCGACCAACGACAAAATCCAGAACTACCTGGAAAACGTGGACAAAACCTTCGTTTATGCCAATCCCAATAAGAAGAGCATTTCCATCCAGGAATTCGAAAAGAAGGATTTTGCCCAGCTCATACGGGAGGAAGAGATGTAGCATAGTTACGGAACCGGCTCCCGCCCGGGTTCCTTCCGAAACTGCGAAGGCGTGATGGAGAAGTGCGCCTGAAAATGATGACAGAAGGAAGCGCTGTCCGCAAATCCGCAGGAATTGGAAATTTCCGTAATGCGCAGATCCGTGGAGGCAAGCAGCCGTTTGGCCATGGACAGACGCAGACGGATCAGATACTGCTGGGGAGAAATCCCCAGCTCCCGGGTAAAAAGCTTGTACAGGTAGGTCCGGTCAATTCCCACATACCTTGCCACATCCTGGATTTTAATCACATAAGCATAATTATGCTGCAAATAGTCCAGCGCCTGCTGCAGATAGGCGCTGGAATTTTTTTCGGCATTTCCCGCATCCGGGGACAGAAGAGAGAAGAATCGGTAAAGCAGGGAAAGATGAAGATAGGTATTCCCCGGCTGGGAATACAGCATATCGTTTATGGAAAGCAGGCATTCCCCCACGGGATCCCCGGCGGCCTGTGCCTCACCTCCCTTTACGGAACATAAGGATAGCCCGCAGGGCGCGGCATCCGTTGATCCCGATACCGGAGAAATCCGTCCTTCTGCAGCTTTGCCGTCAACAGAGGCAGGAGAGGAGGAATGATATACCGGAGAAGCGGCGGTGAGGCCGCAGGCGGACAGAATATCCGCCGCATCCCGTCCGTCAAAGCCTATCCAGCAGTATTCCCAGGGATCGGTACTGCTGGCCGCATACGCCGAAATAACACCGGGAATGATCAGAAAAGCATCTCCGGCAGCGAGCCGCCAGCTTTGTTTTTCACTTTGAAAGGTACCCGTTCCCGAAAGCACATAATGCAGCAGATAATGGGGCCATATCCCGGGACCGCAGGCATGGGAAGGAGACGTTTGTTCGTGCCCGCTGAAATAGAGCCGGACAGGCGGTTCTATAACAGACAGGTTATGGATATCAGACATAAAGGTCCCTCCTGAAAGTAACTTTTCAGCCCCCCCTTTCTGCCTGTACCCGCTGCGTTTGGGACGCCTGGCTGCCGTTGTCTGGCCCCGGCCAGGCAGAGGATCCTGTAAGGGGCGTTATAAACACGCCGGTCCTTAGGCTGCGTCCTTGGAATGCTTTGCTTCCATTTGCAGCCTTAGTACCGTTGCGTGGTTATCCGAGCGAAAGCGTCCCCTTTAAGGACCTCTGTATGGCCGGGGATTCGGCAGGGCAAAGGGCAGCCATATCCCGGGACACATTCCCAACTGGCGGTGAGGCGCTGAACAGTTACCTTTATATTTTATCATATTACTGATACTGCTGCATCACCAATTGAAGTTTGGTATTCCCCTGGTAGGTATTGATGGATGGATAATACGTGACCGACAGCCGGATATCCTGGCTTTTTCCCAGATAAAGCCGTTCCACCGCTTCCTGGCCGAACTTCTTTTCCATATAGTCGTTCATGGGTTCGGGATCTCCGAAGGCCATCATTTCCCATTTGTTCCGACAATCATCCAGCACGGTGAAACGTATGGCATTCCCGTTTTTCCCCAGAATCCTGGCCGACAGGAAGGTCAAATCCTTATGGGCAAAAACAGGCTTGGGATTCCCGTTTCCGAAAGGCTCCAGAAGCTCCAGTTCCTTTACGAATTCCATGGAAACATGGGATACCGGCATGGGGACATCTATATGGATCCGTTCCTCCATATCGCTCTCCGTCAGCGTGCATACCTCGTTGATCTCCCTGCGGAAAACCTCAACATCCTTTTCCTCCAGGGAGAGGCCCGCCGCCATTTTGTGGCCGCCGTACTTGGTGAAAAGATGCCTGACTCTGGTCATTTCCTCGTACATATGATAGGCCTCTATGGAACGGCCGCTGCCTTTTACGCCTTCCTCTCCCCTGGTCAGCACGAATACCGGCTTATAGTATTTTTCCCTTATTCTGCCTGCAATTATACCTGCAAGGCTTTCATGGCAGTCAGGAAGGTAGATTACCAGCACCCGATCCTGCATGAGCCCATTCTCTTCCACGGAACGTACAGCCTGTTTCACATAAATATCAGTCATTTCCTTACGGCTGTCATTCAGCTGTTTCAAATCAGAGGCGATGCGGACGGCTTCCGCCCGATCTTCCTCCTCCAGAAGCTGCAGAGCCCTGACCGCCGTATCCAGACGCCCCGTGGCGTTCAGACAGGGACCCATAACAAAACCGATATGATAAGCGGACAGTTTTCCCTTATCTATGCCATTTACCTCCATCAGTGCCCTCAGTCCCTGGTTGGAGGTGTTTTTCATATGGGACAGCCCGAATTTTACAATAACCCTGTTTTCATCCAAAAGCTCCATAACGTCACATACCGTGGCAAAAGCGGCCATTTCCAGAAGCTCTTCCAGCAGCGGCCGCTCCTTCTGTGTAAGCTCCAGCTTCCGGTAAAGGGCTTCCATTACCTTATAGGCCACCACCGCGCCGCAAATCCCTTTATAAGGATATGCATCCCCTTCCTGCTTGGGATCAATCACCGCATCGGCAGGAGGCAGTATGTATTTCCGTTCCCCATCTGTTTCCTCATAAGGAACCTCATGGTGATCGGTCACAATCACCGTCATCCCTTTTTCCTTAGCCAGCCTTATCTGGGGTTCTGCCGCGATGCCGTTGTCACAGGTAATGATAGTATCTATCCCTGACTGGAAGGCATCCTCCACCAGATGCTCATTCAGACCGTAACCATCCTTCATGCGGTGAGGTATCGCCGTGTCCGCAGCAGCGCCCGCCTGCAGCAGTCCTTTATGAAGAATAAAGGTAGAGCAGATTCCGTCCGCATCATAATCCCCGATGATCCGGATCGGTTTCCGCCGGCTGATTTTATCCAGCAGGATTTCCACCGTACGGTCCATGTCCTTAAGCAGGCCGGGATCATACATATCCTCTATGGTTCCCTGAAGATATTTGCGGATTTCTTCCTCTTCAATAATATCTCTGTTGCGGATAATCCTGGCCAGCACCGGGCTTATGCCGAACGTTTCCCCTATTTTTGTAAAGTCCGCCCTTTTGGCTGTGACAAACCATTTTGCCATATTTTAACTCCTTTGTACCTGCAGCAGCATAAAATGATGTCTGTCCATTTTTTCACACAATCCATACGCAAGCTGACGCGGTAAAAAAGCGTCCTGGCTGAGCAGAACGCTTTTTCATCAGTTAACTTTTATCTGGACTTTGCTTTTACTGCCGCTCCCTTGGTTTTTCCTTTGATTTTCGTACGAAGGACAAACCACAAAGCGCCTGTAATACATACGGAAGAATAGGTTCCGCAAATAATACCAACCATCAGAGGCAGCGCGAATTCACGAATAGAGCTTACACCCAGAATATACAGCACGGCAACCATAATGAAGGTTGTCAGGGAGGTGAAAATACTTCTGGTGAGTGTCTGGGTAATACTCTTGTTTACCAGACCCGACAGATCGCTTTTTCCTTCCAGGGCCATATTTTCACGGATACGGTCAAAGATAACAATAGTAGCATTAATGGAATAACCTACAATAGTAAGCATACATGCTATAAAGGTACTGCCTACCGATACACGTACCGCCGCATAGAACGCCAGTACCACCAGTACGTCATGAATCAATGCCGCAACGGCGCTGGCGCCAAAGCGGATATCCTTGAAACGGAACCAGATATAAATCAGCATACATACGGTGGCAATGACTACTGCGATGACTGCTTCTCTTCTCATTTCCCCGCTGATGGTGGAACTGATGGTTTCCGCAGTGATCTTCTCCTTATCCACGCCGAAGTTCTCTTCCATAACCTTATTCAGTTCTTCTCTTTCATCCACATTTAGAGTTCTTGTCTTGAAGATTACCTCATTTGAACCCTGAACCTTCTGTGTCTGGACATTACCGTCACCAGTAATTTTTTCTATCATGGGAACTACGTTCGCATCGATGTCTTCAATAGACAGGTTCTCATTGAAGGACACGTTGGTGGAAGTTCCGCCCATGAACTCAAGGCTGTAGTTAAGAATCTGTCCTGTTCTTCCCTTATTGACACCCATGAATACAAAGCCTGCGACAATGAGGACGATGGAAATTGCAAAAAATACGGCCTTCCTGGAAAGGAAATTTACAGGCTTTCTGTCTCTTGCACGTCCAAAAAGCTTTTCACTCTGAAGCCCTACCGCATAGAAGGCATTCAGAATCAATCTGGTGATTACCAGAGCGGTAAACATGGAAATCACAATACCAAGCGCCAGCGTCTGTGCAAAGCCCTTTATGGTACCGGAGCCCATAAAGCCCAGCACGGCAGCCGCAATAAGTGTTGTAATATTACCATCCAGAATGGCTGAAAGAGCCTTCTGGAAACCGATTTTAATAGAAGACTTCACCGTCTTGCCCGTGGCAATTTCTTCGCGGATACGTGCGAAGATAATAACGTTGGCGTCAACCGCCATACCGATTGACAGGATGATACCTGCGATACCGGGAAGAGTGAGGGTAATTTCAAAGCCGTTGAGCAGCAGGATCATCAGCACTACGTACATGCACAGCGCCAGTGAGCTCGCCACACCGGGGATCCAGTAAACGGCAATCATGAACACCATGACAATAGCCATACCGATTGCGCCGGCCGTAAGGCTGCGGTTAATCGCTTCGGAACCAAGCTGGGCGCCGACCACATTGGAACGCAGCTCTTCCAGCTGCAGCTTCAGACCGCCGATACGGATAGTGGAGGCAAGGGTTTCCGCTTCTTCAAAAGAACCCATACCGGTAATTACGGCAGAACCGTCTGTGATCTCCGACTGGACAGCAGGAGCGCTTACAACGGAGCCATCATAAATAATATAAATGATGTCACGTGTGGGAGCCGCTTTTTTTGTGGCCTCCGCAAATTTGATTTTTCCGTTTTCCGTCAGAGTCAGCTGAACCACAGGCTCCTGGTTTCCCAGGGAATTGGTCTGATACCCTGCCTGTGCATCCGAAACATCCGTACCTTCCAGCACTACATTGCCTGCGGAATCCTGGAAGGACAGGGAACCGGGCTTGCCCAGCTCTTCCAATACCGCATTGGCATCAGAAACACCGGGGATTTCAATATTGATCCGGTCGGAGCCTTCCTGATAAACCTGAGCTTCCGTGGAATAGTTTTCCACACGCTTCTGCAGCTTGTAAATCGTATCACTCATGTCGGCCGAGCTGGGTTCTTCCTCTCCCACTACCTGATAAGTAATACTGACACCGCCTGCCAGGTCAAGGCCCTGCTTAACTCTGGACGCGGAGCCTGATTTATTCTCGCCAACACCGAAAACGGACACATAGCCCAATCCGGCCAATATGACGATGAACGCAATCAGGGTTAAAATACCTTTTTTCTTGTTCATTGCTTCTTATCTCCTTCATTCTAGTCGGCCAGTGCCGCTTTTATCATAATTGCACATTCAATGCGCTTTTTCTGGAGTTCACAGCCCAAGTCATACGTTCCGTTGATGCCGCCGGTGAAATTATAAGAATTGGCCGCGCAGCCGCCGCTGCAGTAAAATTTGGCAAAGCAGTTCTTACATTTGTCTTTGGCATACACATTACAGCCTTTGAATTCATCCCGGATGTCTGTCCTGACAATTCCCGTATCCACATTTCCCATGAGGAATTCTTCCTTCCCCACAAACTGATGGCACGGATAAAAATCTCCCCAGGGAGTCACCGCCAGATATTCCGTTCCCGAACCGCAGCCCGATAAACGCTTTGCCACGCAGGGGCCGCCGCTTAAATCAATCATAAAGTGGAAGAAGTTAACGCCCTTCCCTTCTTTCTGCCGCTTAATCAGCTCCACTGCAAGCCTGTCGTATTCTTCCAGCAGCACGGGCAAATCCTCTTCCCTGAGCGCATAATCCTCAGAGGGCTCCGCCACCACCGGCTCCACGGAAATCTGCTGAAAGCCCAAATCCGCCAGATGCTTGACATCTTCGCCGAAATCCAGATTATTATGGGTAAAAGTCCCTCTCACATAATAATTGAACTGATCCCTGCTCTCCGCCAGTTTTTGGAATTTGGGTACGATTTCCTCGTAGCTGCCCTGCCCGCCTCTGTGGGGACGCATTTTGTCATTTATTTCCTTGCGCCCGTCTATACTGAGAACCACATTAGACATTTCTTTATTTACAAATTCCTGGATTTCATCATTCAGAAGAATCCCGTTGGTGGTAAGCGTAAAGCGGAACTTCTTGTGGTGAGGCTCTTCCAGGCTTCTTCCATAAGCTACCAGATCCTTAACCACCTGCCAGTTCATCAGCGGCTCTCCGCCAAAAAAGTCCACCTCAAGATTCACCCTGTTACCGGAATTGGCAACCAGGAAATCCAGGGCCTTCTTTCCCACTTCAAAGCTCATCAGCGCCCTTCTGCCGTGGTATTCTCCCTCTTCTGCGAAGCAGTACCGGCATGCAAGGTTGCAGTCATGGGCAATATGCAGGCAAAGAGCCTTTACCACCGTCTGCCTGTCCTTAAAGGCCCCGATATAATTTTCATAAATATCATCCGTATACAGCTGTCCTGCCTGATAAAGCTCCAGGATTTCCTCCACAGCCTCTTCCAGCTCACTCTCTGTATAGGGACAATTCTCCGGAGAAATCATTCCCTCCGCCTTCAGCGCATCCAGAATTCCGTCCTTTTCCTTTACGCCCTTATTAATGCATTCTTCAATCCGTGGTATCACATCATAGACACAATCGTCCACAACATGTACGCTTCCGCTGTTCACATCCATTACGATGTTGTAGCCGTTGTTTTTGTACTGGTGTATCACTGGAAAACTTCCTTTCTGCTCTCTTTCTGATAACGCACAGAAGCCGGCAGGAAAGGCCTTTGGCCCCTGCCGATCATCTTCACGTATAATAAGCAGCGATAGGTATCGCTGCTTATAAAAACCTTATTCGGTTTCTTCAGAATCTGCCTATTTCATCTTCTCGCAGCTCTGGTTTCCTACTGTACAGGATGTCTTGCATGCTGACTGACAGGATGTCTGGCATTCGCCGCAGCCGCCCTTTTTCATGGATTCTTTTAAGTCTCTTGTGGTCAGTGTCTTAATATGTTTCATACCATTGCCTCCTTACATGAGAAAACCGTCCGAACGGCATCTCTTTATCTGGACAGAATACCGTCCGATACCCGGACGTCATTGTCTAAGCTAGTATATCATAGTTTTTTATTCAGGGAAAGTATTTTTATTAAAAAAGTATAAACCCTGAAACAAGCCTTCTCAGGCCTTCCGGGCGCTTCTAGCTGAGCATTCCTCCCAGCATTCCCCCCGCGGCGCATATGGCCAGTGTGGTGAAAAAATGTGTCCCCAAATCCTTAAATCCATGGTTGGCCGCAAACGATACCAGAGCCATAACCGCAAAATAAGCCAGTCCGACCGCAAGCCCCCACAGAAATTTTTTGCTTCCCATTCTTTTTCCCGTCATGAAGCCCGCAAAAAATACGGCTACCACATAGATACCGATGATGGCAATGGATACTACTTTTTCAGACAGCTGAAATTTGTAAAGGAACAATGCCAGCAGCAGCAGAAAGCCTCCGGTAAGTATGTAGGAAAACAACAGGCATTTCAGCAGAAATAATATATTCGAGCTCCTGATTTCTTTTTTATCCATATCCGCTCCTCCTTGACACATGTATATTCCTGTCCGCCTGTATTTTATACCTGTTATCTTTGAAAAAATGGAATTCCTTCTTATGATGTTATAATTCACGGCCCGGTATCGCCGGTCTTACGGTTCTGCCCCGCCGGAATTCCCTGCCCTGCCTTTTGGGCGCGGCTCTGCAAGGTTCCTGTCAGGGCACACTCTCGTTCGGATAACTACGCAGCGGTACTAAGGTTGCACAGAACGCAACCTAAGGACCGGCGTATTTATACGGCCCATACAGGAATCCTTGCAG